>JRYF01000342.1_pt1 | contig 23679 bp, 18 predicted proteins | sample 235331 | NCBI WGS metagenome assembly JRYF01 (sample SAMN03074217, study PRJNA261475) | activated sludge metagenome | biome: Wastewater Treatment Plant; feature: Wastewater; material: Activated sludge; isolation source: activated biomass of a wastewater treatment plant treating hydrocarbon... ...
AGGAGGCGTAAATAAATAACTGGCCGTTTTTCTATCCCTGCTGTTGCGGTTTGATGGCGTAGTTCCAATCCTTGCCATGGAACTTGGCCGGCATGAGGTTGATTGCCCGCAGGTCTTGCTCGCTTACCGCGATACCGGTCGAATAGCGGTTGTTGTCGAGTTCGGCTCGGATCGTGAGGCCGGCATCCGTGGTGGTATTGCCAATCAAGTTAACGATGACTTCATGGTTGATCAACGGCCGACCGCGCCAATTTTCCGTAATGTGGCAGAACATCCGATGTTCGATCTTGTTCCATTTGCTGGTGCCGGGCGGAAAGTGACGCACGTGGATCGCCACGCCCGTCTCGTCCGCGAGCTTTTGCAATTCCACCTTCCAAAGCCGATTGCGGCTGGCGTTGCTCCCGCCCCCATCGGCCGTGATCAGTAACGCTCGCGCGTGGGGATAGCGCCCTTGGCCCATGTGGCGCCACCAGCGCCGGATCGCTTCGACCGCAAATTGGGCGGTGTCGTGATCGATCCCGACACGGACCCAGCCCCGATTATCCGTCAGATCGTACACCCCATAGGGACACACCTTGCCCAGTTCCTTGTCCGCAAAATCGTGGGTACGCACGTGCTCCGGGTGCCCCTTGGCCTGGTACTCCCGTCCCCGATTGGCAAACGGTCCCACCAGTTCCTTCTTCTTCGCATCCACCGAAATCACCGGTTGCCCCGCCCGTTGGAATACTTTCGCGCAGCGGTTGATATAGCGAAATTGCGCATCGCGATCCGGATGCGAGGTCCCTTCCAGACTCTTGCGGGTGCTTTGGAGGCTATAGTCCAACTCCTCTAACCATTGCGCCACTTTGGTATGGCTCACCGCATGCCCCTGGTCGGTCAGCGCCTTGGCTAACTTCCGCGTGCTCTTACAGGTCCATCGCAACGGCGACATCGGATCACCCCGCGCGGTCGGTTCCACTAACGCTTCCAACGCCGCCACCCAGTTCGGGTCCCCCGCCGCGAGCGGCTTTCGACCCCCTCCTGGCTGCCGAATCCGCCGCCCGCCCGGACCGCTCGGAGGTCCTTCTTGACGCAGCCGTTGACACCCACGGCGAACGGTTCGTTCTCCCAAACCCGTCGCCTGCGCCACCGCCTTAATCCCCCCATGCCCCAATTCCAGCGCTTCGCTGGCCGCCCAGCAACGACATCCTCTTTCGTCCAACTCCGCCTTCATCCGGTTGAACTTCCTCCTGAGGCGATCGATAACAGCAATCTCAATCATGCCTTCATCATGACACAAACATACAAAAACGGTCAGTTATTTATTTACACTGCCTAAGGAGCCGTAGATCACGTTGACCGTGGACAAGTTGGCGAAGTACCACACCAGGCCGTAACGCACTCCTTCCCAAAGCAAGGTTGCGGCGGCGCCTCCGATTAAGGCATGCCGCCAAGGCAACTGGCCGGCCGGCATCAACATGTAAATCATGGCGAACACGCAAATCCGGCTCAGCAAGCCAATACCGTACAATAAAACAACCAGCAGGTCATTCGGCGACTAGCGCCAGCCAAACCACTTAAGGTCGCCGATTACCAAGATTTGTATCATTAAGTTGACTGAAGTGACAATAAGAAATCCAAAACTGAGCAGTATAACATGCAGGTAAGGCAACAGGAGCATGGTAACCGTGTTCCGAATATAGACCTCTTGTCGGTGGGCGAAGATGATCGAGATCGCGTTTTGTAAGACACTGAAGGCCGCCGCGCTGAAAAGTAACAGGCTTCCCACCATCATCCAGGTCAGTGCCCGCCGATGTTGGAAAAACTGGGCGACCTGTTCCAAAATCCATTCCGATTCACCCAGCACCAGATGTTCCAGATAGTAGTGCAAGGTGGTCAATAATTGAGTTTCGTCCATTATATGAGACAGCGTAACCAGGAGTAATATCAACAAGGGGGTCAACGAGAGCAAGGCATAGTAAGCCATGGCGCCGGCCATGAGGGTACCCCGGTTGGTTTGAAACTGTCTGAGGATGCGTCCCACGAAAGGCAGCGGATGGCGCAAGATATGGTGGGAGATAGGGATTTCATAAATCGTTCGTCTCGCTACACCATTGGGCGGAACTGGTCGGCGGACCGTGGCCCAAATCGAGCTAGGGAAGAATCAGGTACGCGCCAGTTCCTCTAGCAGTAACTGGATTTCCGCCGCATACTGGTAATGGAGTTCTGGGTCGGCGGCCAGCGCTGGGTCACGCGCTCCGGCCAGGATGGTTTGCAGTTTGATAATTAGTCGCTTGCCATCGGGAGGGACGTTCGGGCTGGCCGCGATTTGATCGAGCTTGGTGGCCAGCGCATCGGCGTCGCCGACACGGATCGCTTGAACGACCCGCATGCATAGTTGAGCGCCAGGACTCGCGTTCTCGCCACCCGCCCGCCGGTAAGCTAGATATTTATGAATTGCCTGCCGTCGTGCCTGATCGGCTATGTCGGGATTCCCAACCGCTTGGCCGACATCGTGCAGGCCCCGCCGGATCGCCCAGTTGCGGGCGGTGGGACTCTCGGGTGGATTGCACTCGCTGGCGCGGTACAGTTCCTGGCGGGCCTCGTCGTGCCGCCGCAACTGGATCAGTACATTCGCCAGCTTGTTGCGGCTGGATTCTTCGCCGCGGCCATCGCCGAGTTGCGCGTAGAGATCCGCCATGCGGTGATAAGCTATGGCTGACTCCTCAAGTTGGTTCAGCACCTGATGCAAGTGGCCGAGTTCGCCCAGTGTTTCAGCAATACCGCCGCGATGGCGCTGCTGTTCGTACAGGTAGAGCGCCTGTTGACAAGCCTGGAGCGCCGATTCCATTTGTCCGTTCAACTTATGAGCGATGCCCAGTTGTCGCCAAGCTTGCGCGGCGCCTTCCGGTTCGCCCAGTGTTTCAAAGATCCGTCGAGCAGCATCGTACAGTGCCGCGGCTTCTGCGTAATGGCCCTGTCGCTGGCGTACCAGTCCGAGCTGCATCTGGTGGGCCGCGATCGTGGGATTGACCGCCTGGGGGTCGACGTGGGCGAGCGCCGCTTGGTAGGCGGCTGCGGCGTCCTGCAAGCGACGCAGATCGGTCAGACAATCTCCAGTTTCGGCATCGGCGACCGCTGCCATGCGACCGGCGCTAAGGTTGCCCGCATCGGCCAGCACCTTGAATTGCTGGCGGGCCTCGGTCAGCTCCCGTACCGCTGGTTCGGTGGCGCCGGCTAGTTTCAATAACTTGCCGAGTTGAAAGTGCGCGCGCCCCAAGTCATAGGCTGCGCCGCCGTAGGCCTCGATTCCGGCGTCCTGGCACTGGCGCAGCAGCTGCCGCGCGGCCTTGATCGCCTCTTCCAACGATCCATCGTCGCGCAGTCGTTCAATGCGTAATTGTTCGACTTCGAAACGGATTCGGCTCCAGCCCAGCAGGGATTGGCTCGCTCGCTCGCGGGCCGCCACGACTTCGGCCAGCGCCGTCGGGATGCCAAGATGTATCAGGAGGGGTTCCAGTTGGCCTGCTAGTTGGGCAACGCGTTCCGGGTTGGCGTTTTGCTGATAGTCGCGCAGCAACGCCAGCAAGTTGGGTAGTTCCAGCTTTATCAATCGGGTCGCGCGGGTCGGGTCCTTGAAGTGTTGTTGGTAGAGAATTCCCAGCAATTGTTCCATGCCCGTGCGCCAGCGCTCGCGCCAGACCGCGCGCCGGTTCGAAATCAGGCGGGCATCCAGATGCCGCGACAGGGCCGGTTCGAACCGCAGGTGGCCATACCCTTGGTCTTCGGCTAGTTCCAGAGTAATGAGCCGTTCGCAGAACCGATCGACACTCGCCGTGTCGAGCATGAGAGCCGATCCCAGCGCGATACGGCTGGCTCCATGCTTGAAAAATGCCAGAACATTTAGGGAGTCCCGGTCTTGAGTCGACAGCCGACGCAGGCTCAGTTCCAGACTCAGATAAAGCGGCCATTGCGGGTCGTCCCCGTGAAGACTCAACAACTCGGTTCGGAGCGCCCCGAGCATCCCTAGGGTCGCGCCTACCCCGTGAACGCTTATTTCATGGTTCTGACTGCGCAGGCCGCCAGGGTGCCCGTTGGTTAGCGCGACCAGATCTCGCAATGACCGAAAACTGTTGCCGCTATCGGTGGTGGGCGGCATTTCCCCAGCCGCGATCAATGCTTGGCCAAGCAGAGCGATGGCTTCGCGCTCGTCCAGACCGATCAACTTAATTTCTGTCCAAGGACGAGCAAAAGCGGGCGGGCCCAGCCGCCCCAAGGCCAGCAGGCGTAGCTCGGGCCATTGATCGGTCAATTGTTTCCAGAACTGTTCCAGTGGGGCGTCCTGCTCCGATGGCCACTGGTCCAGCTGATCGAGCACGACCAGGGTGGGGTGGGGGCTTAGCGTCTGTCGGAGATCATCAGCGGCTTGCCAGAGCGTCGGGTAGCGATCGATCGACCAATGTTCGCCCTCGGGGAGTAGTTGCCGGCCTAGGGATTCCAATAGGGTGCGAATTTCATCGGCATCCCCATGGCGGAGGTAGGCGATGTGGCGATAACGGCCGCAAAGCGTCAGCCAGCGGGCCAGAGCGATCCCCAAGGTGGTTTTGCCGCCTCCGCCTGGTCCCCGCACGAAGACGTTGACCTGATTTTCAAACAGACGCTCGATGATCAATAACTCGCGACCCCGCCCGAAACAGCCGGTGGGTGGCGGTTCGGGTAGCCGACCTAACAATCTGGTCGTTGGTGGCTTGAGCGACTGGCGCCAGAGATCGAGAGGGGGACGTAAGGTAAGTTGTGGATCTTGCTGGCCGAGATAGAGGTTACAGATCGACCAGTCCCACAGATATACGCCGCCACCGCCCAAGCCGCGAGCACGATAGCTGTCGCCGGCCAGCCGACGTTGGCCGGCGAACAGAGCTTGGCTGATTCGATTACCCCGCAGCAGCTCCGTGTAGAACGCCGCCCAGAACTGGCACAGGGTTTCCGCCGGCGCGTTAGGATGCACGATCATCACCGCCGCGATGCCGGCTGCTAACAGGGTGGAGGTCAGTTCGACCACCGTGGACGAGCCGGTAGCCTGTCCGGGGTGGGCCAAGGCGACCAGGCGAATGCGATAAGTGGCCAGCAGGGATGCCAGGGCCGGTAATGGGATGAAATGCGCATCGCGACACACTGGCGCGCGCAGGTCATAGCTGGCCTCGAACCCGAACAGGATCGCGCTAGCGTCGGGATCGGTCAGGAAATAGCCGTCCAGATGCAGTGTGGTAAACGGGCGTCCGGCGGACCAGGCGTCGTTCAACTGTTTTTCCAGCGTCGCCAAGGTTGGAGGGACCAGGGTCCGTGGTTCCACCAGACCTCCAAAGCCTTCCAGGGCTTCGAACAGCGGCCGGGCGCTGCGCCGTGCATCGGGATGCCCTGTGGGTTCGGTATCCGGGCGGGGATTGATCGTCAGGATACGCAGGGGGGGAGGAGAAGGCGAGACGCTGTCGCCTCCACCGGGGAGATAGCGCTGGAATCGGACCGGACGTTGCTTCCGGATTAGGAAGCCCGTCTCGTCATGAAGTAGTTCCCAAGGGAGATCGAGTACGGCCGCGGCGGTTGGATTCGCGGCATCCACCCGCACCACCAACCGGTGCTCGTGGGATTCCGGAGCGCTGTTCCAAGCGGTGATCAAATCCTGTAGGTCGGGCGCGGCGAGCGTGGCCTGGTAAAGGGCGCGACCCCAGGTTTCCAGCGCGGTCTCGACGCGGTTTGCGAATCGCCGGAGGGTATTGGTCGGCCAAAGTAGATGGTCCTGCCAGTACCAGCGCCAGATCCGCGGGGTGGGAGGCGGCGGCAACGCGCCGTCGATGGCGCTGGAGTGGGTGGTCGAAATCTGCTCGGGGTGCAGGGACAGGTGCGCGCCGAGCCGCCACGAGCCAACGGTTGGTGAATCGGTTCGACTAAACGTCAGTTCCAGCTCCGCTAATGGCGGGGTGTTGCGTTCGGCGGCGGTGCGGCGGTGGAGTGAAGGTTGGCCCAGGGCGGATAATAGAGCCGGTAAAGCCGCTCCCAACCCGTCAGCGGTCAATTGGATGGGGGCAACTCGCGGCGCGGGGGTGAACCAGCGGTCGAGCAGGACTGGATCTGTCCCAGGTAGTAACACCGGAATGACTCGGTAAGCATCGGACCGCCGACGTTCCGTTTCTTGCGCAAGTTCGATTTCCCGACGCAGCCAGGTCGGATCACCGGAATTGAGACTGAGCACCACGATGACTTGCCGGGCCTGCTCGATAGCCCAGCGCACTTCCGGGAGCAACCGGTCGCCGCCTCGCNNGCGTGACAATTAAAAATCGAAGCGGCAGCCATCGTGCGATTCCGGGGGAGAAGCAGTGGGGGTCAAACCTGCGCGTAGCTTAACGTAGAAACTTTGTGATCGCTTCCTTGAAATTCAGGGATACATCCCCATTTATTAAGCCAGTAAAAGCGTTCGGGGGGAACGCTGCAACCTGATGAGAGGAGGTCGACCATGGCTCTAATGCGCTATGAACCTTTCAATCTGCTGAATCAATTGCAACGGGAAGTCAACCGGCTGCTGGATACCGGTCGCTTTGGCGACGAGGAAGCAGGCAGTATGGTGGCCGACTGGGCGCCGGCGGTGGATATCAAGGAAGAACCGAACCAGTTTATCATCCACGCTGACTTGCCGGGCGTCGATATCAAGGATATCGAAATCACCCTGGAAAACGGGGTGTTGAGCCTGAGAGGCCAGCGGACCGCCGAGAAGAAGGAAGAGACCGGGCAGTATCGCCGGGTCGAGCGAGTGCGTGGCGCTTTTCTACGGCGGTTCTCGTTGCCGGATGTGGCTGACGCCGACAAGGTGGCCGCCAAGTGCAAGGATGGCGTGCTGGAGGTGATCGTGCCGAAGACTGAAGCGGCCCAACCGCGCCGAATCGCCATTGAAAGCTGATGGAAGCGGATTGAAACCGATGTGAATGAGGGGGCGCGGCTGATGCCGCGTCCCGAAGGTCCACCTAAAAGCGCGGGGCAGCAACCCGCGCTTTTTTTGCGCCGATATTCAGTCCAGGTCATGCACGATTTCGCCCAATCCGGCCCGCCGGAGAGTCTCATTGATCAGGCGGCGGACCTGGCAGACCGTGTCCAGTTCCAAAGCCTGCCGGGCCAGTTCCTGGGTTTCCTCGTGGGTAAAACTGCGAACCGCCCATTTAACTCGCGGGACGCTGACGGTGCTGGCGCTCAGACTATCGATACCCATCCCCAGCATCAGCACGGCGGCGCCGGGATCGGCCGCCATTTCGCCGCAGAGATTGACCGGCCGCCCGGTCAGGCGGCCACTTTCGATGACATGGGCGATAGTCTTCAGCATGGCCGGATGCAGATGGTCGTACAGCCGGGCGACCCGGGCGTTGTCGCGATCCACCGCTAGCAGATATTGGGTCAAATCGTTGGTGCCGACCGACAGAAAATCGACCCGGCTGGCCAGCTGTCCGGCTTGCCAGGCGGCGGAGGGTACCTCGATCATCACCCCAACTTGGGGTCGCGCCGCCGGCCAGCCGTCCTCCTCCAGTTCTTGCGCGGCATGATTCAACAATCGTAGCGCCTCATCGACTTCCTCGACGGTGGTAATCATCGGAAACAGAATCCGCAGGTTGCCCGGTCCGGCGTTGGCTCGCAGCATGGCGCGCAATTGAGTCAGGAAAATATCCGGATGATCGAGGGTAAAACGCATCCCGCGCCACCCCAGGAAGGGATTGTTCTCATCGATGGTAAAGTAGGGCAGCGTTTTGTCGCCACCGATGTCCAGTGTGCGCATCACCACCGGTTCGGGCGCGAATGCCTCCAGCATTCGCCGGTAAATCTGGCACTGTTCCTCCTCCCCTGGGAACGATTCGCGCACCATGAAGGCGAATTCGGTGCGATACAGGCCGATGCCCTCGGCACCGCAAGCACGGGCGGCGGCGATATCGGTCAGCAGTCCGGCTTTGGCGTACAAAGGGATACGGTAACCATCACGGGTTTCGGCGGGCAGTTCACGCAACTCTTCCAATCCGGCCGACAGTTCGGCCTCGGCGGCGATCAACTGTCGATACTCGGCACGCAGGGCTGGATCCGGGTTGACGTAAACCCGGCCATGATAGCCATCCACAATGATCTCGCAGCCTTCGAAACGGCCGAGCGGGCGGTCGCCCAGCCCCATGACTGCGGGAATGCCCATGGCCCGCGCCAGCAGAGCGACGTGCGACAGCGCCGAACCGCGCAGGCAGACGATGGCGGCCAACTGTTCCGGCGGCACCGCCGCCAGATGCGCCACGCTCATTTCCTCGGCCACCAGCACGCAGCGCCGAGTCGGGGAATCCGCCGATGGAGTCGATCCCCCGCGCAGATGATTCAGCACCCGCCGGCCCAGGTCGCGCAGATCCTCGGCGCGGGTGCTGAGATAAGGATCCTCAGCCTTTTCCAATAGCCGAATCCGGGACAGGACCGCGTCGCGCCAGGCGGTTGGTGCCCAGCGACCGACCCGGATGCCGGCGAGAGTCTCGCCGATTAGACTGTCGCTGCTCAACATCATCCGGAACACGGTGAACAGGGCCTGCTCGGTCGGCGGTAGTAGCGGAGCCAGTCGGTCGCTGGCCGCGCGTAATTCCCGTTCGACCTGGGCGATGGCCGCGCGGAACTTCGTTTCCTCGGCGGTGGGATCGGAAGCTGTTCGGTCGGGAACATCTTCGAGTTCGGCCAGCAAGTGGGGGATGGCGACCGTGCCGATGACTACGCCCGGCGCGCCGGGTACCCCTTGCAGGGCGCGGGCGCCGATGACCAGTGGATTGAGCAGTTCCTGGGTGGTGCCGCTCAGGATGGCATGGTTGAGAATGCTGGCCAGTTGCGCGGCGATGGTGACCAGAAAATCCACCTCGCTGGGATCGAACTGACGGATGGCCGGATGCTGGACCGTCAGCACCCCCAACACTCGCCGGTACTGGATCAGCGGCGCTCCCAGAAAGGCATGGTAATCGTCCTCGCAAACCTCGCAAACTGGGTGAAATCGCGGGTGGCGCGGCGCGTCCTCAAGGTTTAGCGGTTCCCGGCGTTCGGCGACCAGCCCGATCAGCCCCTGTCGAGCGTTCAACCGCACCCGGCCCACCGCTTGCGGGTTCAGGCCGGCGGTCGCCATGAGCACGTATTCGCGATTGTCCTCATCGGCCAGATAGACCGTGCAGGCGGCGACACTCATCGCATCCCGGATCTGGCTAACCGTGATCGCCAATGCGCTCGGCAAATCTGGCGCGGTGCTCACCTCCTGGACGATGCGGCGTAAGGTTCCAAGCATGGCGGTGGCAATCCTCAAAAATGGGAAACACGCGTGCGGTACAGTATGACGATCATACCCCGGCCGGGTTCGAGTCGGCACGGCGGGGGAAGGCGGGATTCCCGGCTACAATGTAGCGCAATTTGTTGATGGAAGAATGAAGACTGAAGAATGAAGAATGAAGATCACGAGTGATGAAATCCGGTCGACCCTGGAGCCGCACCGGGCCGCTCGCCTGATGCGGTGGGCGACCTATGCCTCGGTGACTACGGCCTCGGTGCTGATCGCGGGCAAACTGGCGGCGGCCCTGTTGACCGGCTCGGTCAGCGTGCTGGCCTCGCTGGTGGATTCGATGATGGACGCGGCGGCGTCGCTCATCAACCTGCTGGCGGTGCATTATTCTCTGCAACCGCCCGATCGCGACCATCGCTTCGGTCACGGTAAGGCCGAACCACTGGCGGGACTGGTGCAGGCGGCATTCATTGCGGGTTCCGCGCTATTTCTGATCCTGCATGCGGTGGATCGATTGCTGCACCCACAGCCGATCAAAGAGGCGCTGATCGGCGTTAGCGTGTTGGGGTTCGCCATCGTCGCCACTGGGGTACTGTTGGTTTTCCAACATTACGTGATTCGCCGCACCCAATCCACGGCGATCCGCGCCGATGCGCTGCACTACGCCACCGACTTGTTGACCAATGCCGCCACCATCCTGGCACTGGGGCTGGCCGTTCTGGGCTGGCCGAGCATGGACCCGGTTTTCGCCATCGGCATCGCGCTGTACATCCTGTACAGCGCCGGAAAAATCGGCCATGAATCCATCCAGTTATTGATGGATCACGAGCTGCCCCCCGAGGTCCACGTCCGTATCAAGAACCTGGCGTTCGCGCATCCGCAGGTGCGCGGGGTCCACGACGTGCGCACCCGCAGTTCCGGGCAAACCTATTTTATCCAGCTTCATCTGATGCTGGATGACCATTTGCCGTTGGTGGAAGCACACCAGGTGTCCGACGAGGTGGAAATGGCGATCAAGACGGCTTTTCCCAACGCCGACGTGCTAATCCATGAAGATCCGACCAGCGAACCGCCGCCACCGCCGTTGCCTGGTTAATCGGGGCGCTACCCGGAAGCCGGCGCCATGTGGACCGTCAACTGCTCGAACGGAATTGTCCAGCCATACTGATTGCAGGCGCCGACCGCCGTCCGTTGCAGGAAGCGGCGAATCGCCCAGTAGTCCTCGGCGCCGGCGCCGGTGAATACCGCCACGATCAGCAGGTTAAGCGAAGATCCGGCCGCCTCGTTGAATTCGACCAGCAACGTGGTGAGATGCGGGTGAAAGGGCTGTTGCCGCAAATGCTCCTCCAGATAGGCGCGCAAGCGGGGGACGATGTCGGTCAGGATTTCCGCCTGATGCCGGTAGTCCAGCCCGAAGACGACCGGGATCGCGAAGCCGTCCTGCGACAGGTTGCGAGGATTCTTGCCAAGATACTCGGCGACGGTGAACGTCTTGATCGAGCCGATCACCCGCACCTGCACGATTTCGGGGGTCTGCAACAGCACCTTGCCCCAAATATCGCCGTCCAGAATGACGATGTCGTTTTCCCGGCTGGGAAACCAGGGTTCGTCCGGTGCATAGGAGCGCGACTCCAGATCGACGAGTCGGTCGAGCGGCAGGCGTAGGATGCCGCCGCGCAACAGGGGATTGTGCAAGGTCGAGTAGAGATTCAGCGCGACGATGCGCCAGGGTACCCCAGCATAAACGATTCGTTCTCCTTCCCGGATGCTGCCCAAGTCGAGCAGGGTGCGAATCTCCCGCATGTGGCGCGGCAGGGATTGCCGCAACGTCCATAGCGCGCTGATTAGCAGCAGGATCAGCAGACCAAGCAGCAGCCAGTCGCTGCGGACGTACAGGACAATCAGGGCGACGGTCAGGGCCAGGAGCAGGTTCAGGCCGCGAAACAGAAGGGCGGCGATCCGGGCCAGCCGGCGCGTTCCGGGTTTGCGCCGGAGTTGGATCAGCCAGCCGACCAGCCGCCCGAGTCCCGCCAGAACCAGATAGGTCACAACGAAACCACCGAGCGCCAGCATCAGGCTGAGGCCCCGGCCGCTGACAAATGTTTGGATGGTCGCGGTAAAGTGTTCGAGCGCGGTCGCCTCGCTGGGCGCTGTCAGCCGTTCGAGTTGGGTGTTGACGCGATGCAGGCGAGTCTCGGCTTCCTCATGATAGTCCCGCCATTGTTCCAGTACGTTTTGTAGCGCCTCGGTCACCGCGGGGGTTTCAGCCTGCTGGAGCGTGGTTTCCAGGAGCTGGATCGCCTTGTCGGCGATCTGGATCTGGTTTTCGGCCCGGGTTCGTTCGCCGCGCAGGCGCTCGATGGTGCGCGGCCGTTCGGTCAATTGCTTGAATTCGTCGAGCAACGGCCGGATCACTTCTTCCAGCTCCTGCTGCCAGTCGAACGGGATTTCAGGCTTGGGTCGCAGGTCGGCCGTGCTCAGACCCCGGGTCGCCAGTTCTTCGAAGGAAATCTGCAAATCCTGAAGCCGACGGTTGAGTTGCTCCACCTGCTCCTGAAGTTTTTGCGCCTCGTCGACGTTGGTGGTTCGCCGCAACTGGCGGTTGATGGCGGTTCGCTCGGCCTCCACGGTCTGGATCGTTTCCAGGATGACTTGCAATTGTGCGTTTACCGTGGGAGGTTCCGCGAGGGGTTGTTGGGGTTGCGGGTTATCGGAGGGGATTTCCGGAAGAACCGTGATCGGTTGAGCGTACAGACTCTGGACTAGCAGCGCGCAGAGACCGATCGCGATGAACCAGCGAACAGACATAAGTCTCCTCCTGTAGGTTGGCATGGAAAAAAACGGCCAACCCCGACTCAAGGAGTCGGGGAAGATCGGTTTGATGGCTAATGCTTGGTGTTGGGTGGGTCGCGCTCCCAAGGTGCGGAGCGCGAAGATCCGTGGCTTTTGATCGTGTGCTGACCGGCTCGGCCGGCCTGTTCCAAACGGTGTGACGGCGGTAAGTTGGGAGCGTCGGAAGAATTAGCGTAACGAAGGATTACTTATTGAAATAATGAATAAAAATACCTTTCTGATCGCTTTTGGCCAGTTCCACCATCCGGGCGGCGACGGTTTCCGCCGCCACCGGTTTATAGCGGCTGAACGGCCCCCAAGCGAACAACGACCAGACGGGCGCGAGTTGTTTACCCCAGTCTTCGACCGGGCGGGTTTCACGACGTTCGCCCAGGAGCAACGAGGGCCGCAGGATGTGGACCGCCTTGAACGGCAATTCGCTGACCGCGACCTCGGCCCGCCCCTTGACGCGGTTGTAGAACACCGGTGAACTGGGAGAGGCGCCGACCGCCGAGACCAGCACGAAGCGGAACGCGCCCCGCGCCGCCGCCAAGCGAGCCAGCTCGGCGACGTAGATGTGGTCGACCTTGGCGAACGCTTCCGGCGAGCCGGCGGTGCGGTGGGTGGTGCCCAGACAACAGAGTACTGCGTCGGCAGCGATGGCTTGGGCTTGATCGCGGAGATGATCAAAGTCCACCACATGAACCGTGAGTTTTGGATCGGTTCGCTCCAGAGCTTGCCGGGCCAGCACCGTCACCTGATTGAAGTCTGGGTCCGCCAACAACCGGGTCAGGCAATGACCGCCCACCAGGCCGGTCGCGCCTACCAGCAAAACGCGGGTTCCCGGCGGTCCTGGTGATTCCATCTGGCTTTTCATGCCCCCGTGCGGTTGTGGTTTGGACGTGGCGACCCATGCGAGGCCCGGTCGGGCCGGATCGAGTGGGTTATTCGTCAAGCATAGCCAATCCTGACCGCACCTTTCCAGATTTACGGTTCGGAGGAAGGAGGAGAGGGAGTAAGGAAAAGGAGAAAAAATTGAGGAGGGAACGCTTTTCGCATTCATCCCTCCTCCATGTTTCATCCGTTCAGACCACACTGGTCAGCCGTTCGTACTTGGCGCGCAGTTGTTCGTCGGTTTCAGAATGGGTGGGGTCCAGGATAATGCAATCCACCGGGCAGACCTCGATGCATTGTGGGACATCATAGTGACCCACGCACTGGGTGCAGCGACTCGGATCGATTTCGTAGATTTCCTCACCTTGATAAATGGCTTCGTTCGGGCACTCCGGCTCGCACACATCGCAATTGATGCATTCGTCGGTGATCATCAGCGCCATGATTGGCTCCTCAGGTTGAAAAAGCCCGCGGTTGCGGGAACCGTGTCTCTTGGGAGAGCTATCGCGACCGTGTCGGGCCGCGACGAATTCCCGAGCATTTTACTCGATTATTGTCGAGACAGAAATTTTGCCGCCAGCGCTGCTTCGACCGTCGGATGGACGAACGGCGAAATGTTGCCGCCCAGCTTGGCAACTTCGCGCACCAGGCTGGAGGAGATAAAAGCGTATTGTTCGGCGGGAGTCAGAAAAATGGATTCGATCTGATGATCCAGCCGGCGGTTCATGCTGGCCAATTGGAACTCGAATTCGAAGTCGGCCACAGCCCGCAGCCCGCGCATGATGACGTTGGCGCCGACGCTCTTGGCATGATGCACCAACAGGATATCGAAACCGCAGATCTCAACCGTCGGCAGATGCGCCAGCACTTCGCGCGCCATTCCGACCCGCTCCGCTAACGAGAACATGGGTTGTTTGTTGGGGTTGGCGGCGACGCTGACGATCAGTCGGTCGAACATACGGGCGCCACGTTGGACCAGGTCGACGTGACCGTTGGTGATGGGGTCGAAGGTGCCGGGATAAATGGCGACGACGGACATAGTGAAGTTCCTGGCGGTGCGGATGGTTGCGCGGATTATCGGGAAAGCCGGGGGGCAAGGCAACTTTCACCCCGCCGGCGAGTAGGTGCGTCGCAGAAGCCGGTAAGCGACGGCTCCCGCGGTTTTTTCCCGATGGACGATCCAGGAGGGAGGCAGCGCGGGTCGGCGTGCTTCCGCTGCCCCTTCCAGATAGATCCAGGCGGGTTCCGTCAGCCAGCCGCCCTGTTCCAGGGCCACGCACGCGGGTTCCAGCAAGCCTTCGCCGAACGGCGGGTCGAGGAACGCAATCGCGAAGGGTTGGCCCGGCTGGCGCAACCAGGTCAGCGTATCGGCTTGTTCTATTACCGCTCCACGGGCGTGCAAACGCTCCAGGTTGTCCCGCAAGGCGCGAACCGCCAGTGGGTGGCGTTCGACGAAGACGACCTCGGCCGCGCCGCGCGATAGGGCCTCGATGCCCAAGGCACCACTGCCGGCGAACAGATCCAGGCAGCGGGCGCCAGGCAGCACCGGAGCTAGCCAATTAAACAGGGTTTCCCGTACCCGGTCGGGGGTGGGCCGCAATCCCGGCAGATCCGGGAAAGAGAGTCGCCGGCCACGCCACTGACCGGCGATGATGCGCAACTGGTTGATGGGTCCGCCGGATCGACTCATGAGTCGGGCGTGGTTGGGGCGGCGAGCGGGGTCGGTTCACCGCCGACGATGACGGTGATCATGCGCTCCGGTTGCAAGTGCCGTTGCCAGGCGGTTCGGACCTGTTCCAGAGCAATGCCGTTCATGACGCCGATGAAATTCTTCAGATAGTCCAGAGGCAAATCATAAAAGGCGATGAAGCCCAGGTAGTTGACCAACTTGGTGTTTCCGGCCAAGTCGAGGGCGAAGCCGCCGGTAATGTTTTGACGAGCTTCCTCCAGTGCCTGCGCCTCGGGACCGTCGGTGGTGAACGCGCGCAGGGTGGTCTGGGCGACTTCCAGCGCGGTGTCCGCTTGGTCGTTGCGGGTTTGCAGGTTGATCAGGAACGGGCCGGCCTGGCGCATGGGCGTGAAGGCGCTGTAGGCGCTGTAGGCCAGTCCGCGCTGCTCGCGGATTTCCTGGGCCAGGATGGAGACCAACCCGCCGCCGCCCAAGACGTGGTTGCCCAGATAGAGCGCATGGTAATCGGGGTCGGCGCGGCTGATGCCCATCTGGCCGATCAAGATATGGCTCTGACTGGACGGATGCGGGATACGGAGGGTCTGGCTACTGATCGGGGGAGGAGCCGGCGGCGGCGGGATCGTCTCGCCTTCGGGCAGGCCGCCGACCAGGNNATCGCCGACGATGGCCACCATCACGTTGGCGGCGGTGTAGTGGCGACGATGAAAGTCTTGCACGTCATCGCGGGTGATGGCGTTCAGACTATCGGCGGTCCCATGGGGCGGCGAGCCGTAGGGGTGATCGCCATATAGTGCCTGATAAAACGCATCCTGGGCGATTGCTCCGGGCGACTGAGCGCGCCCCTGAAGTGCGGTCAGCATTTGCTGGCGGACCCGGTTCAGGGCCTCCGGGGTAAAGGTTGGTTCCTTCAGCAACCGGGCCACGGTGTCGACGGCGGGCTGCAAGTAGCGGGGATCGGTCAGGCTGCGCAGCGAAACCACCGCCGAGTCGCGCCGCGAGCTGGCGCCCAGCCGCGCACCGACCCGTTCCAGCCGGTCGGCGATGACATCGGCCGACCAGTCGCCGGCGCCCTCCTCCAGTAGGGAATTGGTCAACATCGCCAATCCGGGACGTTCGCCATCGCGCGCCGACCCAGCGTTGAAAAGGATTTGCACGTCCACCATGGGTAGTTCCCGGGCGGCGATGAAGTAAACCGGCGCCCCACTTGTAGTGCGCCAGTGCTGGATTTCGGGCACGGCGACGGCCAGACTGGAGACGAGCAGCAGTACGGTGGTTAGAAGACCGGACAGCAATGTTTTCAAATCAGGCATGGTCGGGAGCGTCCTTTTTTCCCCTCCCTCCTTGAGAGAGAAGGGTCGGAGGTGAGAGGGCATTCAACGGATGGCATGATCCATTCCGGCATTGGGCGGGGTCGGACGACGCCCATCCAGCGGTAGCGGGTCCAGCGTCGCCACGGTCAGCCGGTCGTCGATCAGATACTTGCGGGCGACCTCGCGCACCTGTTCCGGGGTGACCGCCTGAATCCGTTGGACGTAGTCGTCGAGCCGGTTCCAGCCCAGCCCGACCGTTTCCAGCATGCCCAGCCGCATTCCCTGATAGAACAGCGAATCCTGCTGGTAGACATCGGCGGCGACCACCTGCGCGACCACCCGCGCCAGTTCGTCGGGATCGACCAGTTCCTCGCGCAAACGTGCCACCTCGGCACGCAGCGCCTGTTCCAGTTCGGCGCTGGAGCGGCCCGGCGCCGGGTTGCCGGCCAGCACGAACAGTTCTTCCAGCCGCGAAGTCAGGCTATATCCCGTTCCGGCCGAGGCCGCGACTTGCGAGCCGCGAATCAGATTACGGCCGAGGCGGGCGCTGTTGCCGCCATCGAGAACGCCGTCCAGCACCGCCAGCGCGTAAGGTTCCCACTCCTCGCTGGCGGTCTTGAGCGTTGGGACTTTATAACCGAGCATGACGTAAGGGACTTCCGCCGGCGTCTTCACCACGATGCGCCGCTCGCCCAGTTGCGGGACTTCCACCGCCGGCTTGGGCGAGTTCAGGTCGCTGGGCGGCAGCGGGCCGTAATGTTTTTCCGCCAGGTCGCGAACCTGGTTCGGATCCACGTCGCCGACCACGACCAGAGTCGCGTTATTCGGCGCGTACCATTGTTGGTACCAGCGCCGCAAGTCGTCCGGGGTCGTGTTCTGGATATCCTGCATCCAGCCGATGATGGGGTTGCGGTAAGGACTGGTGATGTAGGCAGCGGCCTGGAATTGCTCCCGGGTCAACGCCTGAGGCTGGTCCTCGGTGGTCAACCGGCGCTCCTCGGCCACGACTTGCGTCTCCTTGGCCACGTCTTCCGGCTTCAACAGCAGGTGACGCATCCGGTCGGCTTCCAGCCGGAAGCTGAGTTCCAGTCGTTCCTTTTCCAGCGTCTGAAAATAGGCAGTGAAATCGCGGCCGGTAAAAGCGTTTTCATCGCCACCGTTGGCGGCGATCAGGCGGGAGAATTCGCCGCCCGGCACGTCCGGGGTGCCCTTGAACATCAGGTGTTCCAGCAAATGGGAGGTACCGGTCAGGCCGCTGGGTTCGTAGCTGGAACCGACCTTGTACCAGATTTGCGAGACCACCACCGGGGCGCGGCGATCCTCGCGCACCAGGATTTTCAAGCCGTTGTCCAGGGTGAATTCGTGAACCGGCGGCGCGGCGAAGGTCGTGGGGACCAGGATTAGCCCCAGGATCAAGATGAAAATTCGACGACTTGGCATGAGAACTCCGAACGCGGGGGTCCAGGGAAGAATTCCGGGATTTGGGCAGTCGGCGGGCGGAAGGGTTCAGAGAGCCTGTGAAAACTTCCCTCCCGCCGGCGGAAGAGGGTTTACCATTCCTCGATAGATTTTATGATTCAAGGTGGTAGGGCGGGTTAGGGCGCCAGCCCGTAACCCGCCGATTTATCTGCGGTTTCGGCGGATTATACTTCGCTAACCCGCCCTACATGAGAGATCAGCACTTTCGCTTTTTCCACGATCCGATAGCCCGGTTAACCACGGTCATCCCTATCACGATACGGGGCGAAACCACCGAACAACGGTTGCAACTGAATCGCCGGGATCTGCGCGGCTATCGCTCCAGCATGATGAGGCGTCTGCACGCGCTGAAAATCTTTGCCGAGCGTGGCGATCCCGAAGCTGTTGCCCTGTGGCAGGAAGCGCGGAGCGATAGCGCCGAATACGCCGCCTTTGCCCGGTCCTTGCCCCATACTCACCAACCGTCCCACCGTTGACGCCACCTGTCGTTTGGCATCCCTTCATTCCTGCCTCAAGGTCTTCGAGCCCGCCCCAAGGCGACAAAGAATCGCTGAAGCCTCTATGATCTTCCAAGGGTGTCAAGGTCTACAGTTCAGACTATCGCCAGCATTCGAAGAGGAAAGCAGCCATGAGCATCACGACGGCGCCGGAAGGCGAGGTGCGTACACTGCAAGTAGCCGGGATGAGTTGCGCATCCTGCGTGGCGCATGTTGAAAGAGCCTTGCTGAAAGTCGAGGGCGTGCGCGCCGCGAGCGCGAACCTCGCGACCGAAGCGGCCACGGTGACGGTCGCGCCGGGCGTTGCATTCGCGGATCTCGCCGACGCGGTGGAGAAGGTCGGCTATGAGGTTCGACGCGACGAACTCGTTCTCGACATCGAGGGGATGAGCTGCGCGGTCTGCGTCGGTCAAGTCGAGAAGGTGTTGCGGGGCGTACCTGGCGTGATCGACGCCAGCGTGAACCTCGCCGCCCGGCGGGCACGGATCGAAACCGCTGGAGCGGCGCCGGTCGCGGCACTCGTCGATGCGGTCAAGAGGGCCGGCTACGGCGCGCGGCCCGCCACTGAGGTCAGCGAGGTGATGCGCGCGGCCGACGCGGCGGCCGAGGAGCGCGCCCTCCAGCGCGCGGCGTGGATCGCGGCGGCGCTCACCTTGCCGGTGTTCGCGCTCGAAATGGGCTTGCACTTGGTTCCCGGCGCGCACGAGTGGATCATGGCGAACCTCGGCCATCGGGAAAGCGGGTGGCTGCAATTCGTGCTGACCACGCTGGTACTGTTCGGGCCGGGGCTACGCTTCTTCAAAAAGGGCGTACCGGCGCTGTTGCGCGGCGCGCCCGACATGAATGCGCTGGTCGCGATCGGTACCGGCGCGGCCTGGGGCTACTCGGTGGTCGCGACCTTCGCGCCAGGGGTATTACCCGAAGGCACGGTCAACGTCTATTACGAGGCGGCCGCGGTCATCATCACCCTGATCCTGGTCGGGCGGCTGCTCGAGGCGCGCGCGCGCGGACGCGCCAGCGAGGCCATCCAGCGGCTGATGCGCATCCAGCCTCGCACCGCGCGAGTGCTCCGCGACGGCGAAGCGCGCGAACTCCCGATCGAGGAGGTCGTCGTCGGCGATCTGCTCCAGGTGCGGCCGGGCGAAAAGATCGCGGTCGACGGCGAGGTGGTCGAGGGTTCGTCCTTTGTCGACGAATCGATGATCACCGGCGAACCGATACCGGTGGAAAAGACCGCCGGCTCGCCGGTGGTCGGTGGCACGCTCAACGCTCGCGGCGCATTCAGCTTTCGCGCGACCCAGGTCGGCGTCGACACCGTGCTCGCGCAAATTATCCGTATGGTCGAAGCCGCCCAGGGTGCCAAGCTGCCGATTCAGGCGTTGGTGGACAAGGTGACCCTGGTATTCGTGCCGGTGGTCATGGGCATCGCGGTGCTGACTTTTCTGGTATGGCTCGCGTTCGGCCCGGAACCGGCACTCACCTTCGCCCTGGTGAATGCGGTCGCGGTGCTGATCGTCGCCTGCCCGTGCGCGATGGGTTTGGCCACGCCGACCTCGATCATGGTCGCGACCGGTCGCGCGGCGCAGTTGGGCGTACTGTTCCGCCAGGGCGAGGCATTGCAGATGCTGCGCGACGCCGACGTGGTGGCGCTGGACAAGACCGGCACGCTGACCGTCGGCCGTCCCGAACTCACCGACCTGGTTCCCGCCGACGGCTTCGCGCATGACGAGGTATTGGCGCTGATCGCGGCGGTCGAGCGACGCTCGGAACATCCAATCGCCGAGGCCATCGTCAACGCCGCGCGCCAGGCCGGGCTCGAACTCGCCGATGCGGAAGACTTTGAGGCCACCGCCGGTCATGGGGTACGGGCGCGGGTTGCCGGACGCATGATCGAAGTCGGCGCCGACCGTCTGATGCGGACGCTCGGCTTCAATGTCGCCGTTTTCGCCGAACAGGCCGCACGCCTGGGCGACGAGGGCAAGACGCCGCTGTATGCCGCGATCGATGGCCGGCTCGCGGCGATCATCGCGGTGGCCGACCCGCTCAAGCCGACCTCGGCGCAGGCGGTGCGCGCGCTGCATGCGTTGGGGCTGCGGGTCGCGATGATCACCGGCGACCATGCGCGCACCGCGCAAGCGATTGCGCGTCAGGCCGGCATCGACGAGGTAGTGGCCGAGGTGCTGCCCGACGGCAAGGTGGACGCGCTCGAGAATCTGCGCGGCGACGGTCGCCGGATCGCCTTCGTCGGCGATGGCATCAACGACGCGCCGGCGCTCGCCGAGGCCGATGTCGGCCTCGCGATCGGCACCGGCACCGATGTTGCGATCGAAAGCGCCGACGTGGTGCTGATGTCGGGCGATCTGATGGGCGTCCCGCGCGCGGTCGCGCTGTCGCGGGCGACGATGCGCAATATCCGCCAGAATCTATTCTGGGCGTTCGCGTACAACGCCGCGCTGATTCCGCTTGCGGCAGGGGTGTTCTACCCCGCCGCCGGTTTGTTGCTGTCGCCGGTCTTCGCCGCCGCGGCGATGTCGCTGTCGAGCGTGTTCGTGCTCGGCAACGCGCTGCGCCTGCGCTACTTTCAGGCGCCGGCACCGGCGGTCGAGCGCATTGTGTCGGCGTCTGGACGAGTCGCTGAGGCCTGAGCCGCATGCCTTGTCGAACATCGCCTTCATCTCGCGGCGAACCCATCGTCCAGGCATCACGGATCTGACCTCGTGGCGACAAATGCATGCGTCCACCGCAAGCGGCCGGTGGACTTAGCGATGCTCGAAGGTGACCATGCTAATACAGTCGGAGCACAAATTATCCAGATTCTGCACCGGCATGGTGAAAGACTCCGCCGCCGTCCAAGGTACGGTCGTCGTTTTCTTTTGAGGATCGTCCACGATCCCCGCCAAGCCGCGGGTTCGGAAATTGGCGTTCATGGCGGTTTGCAGGTTGCTCGCTTTCGCCCCGTCCCGAGACAATCGGGCGGTGATGAGTTCCTCATACTGCTGCTCCAGCGCGCGATTGGGTTCCCGGAAAGCCAGAAAAACAATGGTTTCCGAGCCGACGGTATCGTCGAGCTTGAAGGATTTATCCTTGGCCGGCAGGTGATAGGTAACCCCACCCTTGACGGGATTGAGATTGTTGACTCTGACGCCCCCAAAGCTGGTCATTGGGAAGAGTTGGAAAATCGCCTTGCTGCTATCTACCTGGAAGATATACACATAACCGTCTTCCGCCGGGGTAAATTGAATTTTGTAGTGATCGCCGGAGTTCAGCACGCTACCTTCGACCAAGGGCTTGAGGGGACCTCGACCGCCGGGGCGGAAGACGTAATTCACCTTGAAGCTGAGCGGCTTGGAACTGACTGGCGAAGGCAGAGATGCGGGCTGGGGGGCAACCGTCCCCGGTTCCGGGGTCACCCGGACCGTTCCGGCCGGCCCGCGGGTCGTAAGGTCGGAATCGGACGGGGGATTGGTTGCGCCGACGATACCGGCGACACCGAACAACGCGCCGCCAAGCAGGGCAGCCGGTAGATAATAATGCCAACGAGCGTTATAGGTCATGGGTTCCTCTCGCGTTATGTCTGAAGTTCAACACGGGCAAGGCGCCCGTTCGGGTTTGGCGCAGGCTTTCGGTCAGCCGCGCTTGTAATTTCGATAGCCGTGACGGGTCTTGCGCGTCGCGGGCTTCGGCGAGAGCCGCGTATTGATTTTCCAGGTCGACGTTACGATCCCGGAAAGCCAAGGCGTGGATTTTCTCGTAGCCGACTTGCTCGTCCAGTAAAAAAGCCTTGTCTTCGGCGGGTGCGAAGTAGGTTACACCAGCCTGCACCGGATTTACGTTAACGGTTTGCAGGGTTTGATTGCCCTCGAATGGGAATAAGCGGTAAATCGCTCCACTACTGTCGATCTGGAAAATATAGACATAGCCGTCCTGTTCCGGGGTAAAGCGAATCCGGTAGTGATCCCCGGAACGTAGGACGCCGCCGTCGAGTAGCGGCCGGAAGTTAAGTTGATCGGAGGGTCGATACGAATAGGAAATCTCAATGGAAAAAGCATCATCCGGCGGCTGAGGCCAAAAATAATATCCTATCCCGCCCACCAAAATAACCGCCAGCAAAAGCATGGCGCCAAGGGAGTAGGATTTGTTAAGACCGCGCTTGACTTTCTTTCTGGCTTTTTCCGGAGGCAAGATGACCGTCTTGTCGTCTTGCTGATCGCCGATCCGGTCGAGGGCGGCAATGAGTTGTTCGGCGGTGCTGAAGCGCTCGCTCGGATTGCGGGCCAGCAGTTTATCCAGGATGTCTTGATATCGATTGAATTTTTCTGGCAGACGTTCCACAAATCCTTCCAAGCCGCGATCCGGACGAGATCCGACCAACATCTCAAAAAACAACAGCCCCAGGGAATACAGGTCGCTCCGGCCATCGAGCGCCTTTCCTTGCGCCTGTTCCGGACTCATGTAGAGAACCGTGCCAACCGCTAAACCGGTCGCGGTCAGATGAACGTTGTCTTCATAGCCCTTCGCGATCCCGAAATCGGAAAGTACCGCGTTATGGTCGTCGCGGAAGAGAATATTCGCCGGTTTGACATCGCGATGAATGAACCCCTGGCGATGGGCGTAACCCAGGGCGCTGGCGATTTGGCGCAGAATGGAGACCGCCTGTTCGGGAGACAGTCCTTTCTGAATCCGTTCCTTCAGAGTGCCGCCTTCGATGTATTCCATGACCATGTAGTATTGATTCAAGCATTCACCGATATCGTGAATGGTCACGATATGCGGATGCCGCAGTTGCGCGATGATTTTTCCTTCCTTGAGAAAGCGTTGACGAAAGGTGGCATCGATGCTCAGGGAAGGAGCAATGACCTTGATCGCGACGGGTCGTTCGAGCGCTTCCTGAATCGCTAAATACACCTGTCCCATGGCGCCGCTGTTGATCAGTTTTTCAACCTTGTAACCGGGGATCACGGGCGCCGTGTCGATAGGCTTGATATCGTCTATATCGAGATCGCCAAGGTCGATCTCTTTCCGATCATCACCAGGCTTTAAATTATCAGGATACGACATGGATACCACCGTCCGTTTTAGCCATAACTGGTGCTTTTGACCGATTAGGTCATTGAATTTGAGTCACTGTTCCGCCCCCTTGCCTTACAGATGGACGAGGAGGCGAGCGAACGGTGAATTGCCAATTAAAACTCCCAGCGAAATTGCGTTGAGATGGAGTGCTGCTCCAAGTGGTTGTAATCGAACAGGGTGCGGTACTGGATCAGCACGGACGGTCCACGATCAAACCGGGCCATAAGACCCAGGCCGAGCCGGAAGTAGTTTTTGTCCACGGGGTCCGTGAACAACTGGAAGCGATTGTCGGGAACGAGCGCGCCTTCGACGAATCGGCCTGAGACAGTGCGGTTGTTATCGTCGAACTCGTGAAGCCAGCTGAATTCCACCTGTGGCTGCAAAATGCCCCAAGGTTGGTCGATGAGGTAGCCGGCTCGCCCGCTCAGGCTTAGAACCAGGGATTGCAGATTTTGTTCGTCGATAGCCATCGCCCAAGCCGAACCGGGATCGTTGTTGGAGGCCCGTTCCTGGAAGCTGTCGACTTGCACGTCGAGATAACTCAAACGGATATCGGGACCAAAGGTCAGATTGCCGCGCGTGAATTCGTAGCCAGCGCCCAGTTCGGCGAAA
>JRYF01007317.1_pt1 | contig 23616 bp, 18 predicted proteins | sample 235331 | NCBI WGS metagenome assembly JRYF01 (sample SAMN03074217, study PRJNA261475) | activated sludge metagenome | biome: Wastewater Treatment Plant; feature: Wastewater; material: Activated sludge; isolation source: activated biomass of a wastewater treatment plant treating hydrocarbon... ...
CCTCTTTCACATCAAAGTGCCCAGCTAAAAGAGTTCCAGGATTCAAATCCTCTGGAAGTATCAAAATTCCAGAATGATCTTCACTCAAATTCAATTCGGCCTCAGAACAAATCATACCCTCAGAAATCTCACCTCTTATCTTACTTTTCTTAATAATCAGTGGCTTTCCTTTAGCCGGAAACAGTTGGGTGCCTGGTAAAGCGACGGCTACTTTCTGACCTGCAGCTACATTCGGGGCACCACAAACTATTGGCAAATAAGGTGAATCATTTCCAACATTGACCGTTGTTACAGACAACTTATCCGCATTAGGATGTTTTTCGCAAGTTATCACTTCTCCCACAACCACACCTTTTAAGCCACCTTTAATCGTTTCAATAGGCTGTATGTCTTCAACTTCCAGGCCGGTCATGGTGAGAACATCGGCAATTTCATCGGGGCTCAGGTCCAGATCTATGTATCTTTTCAACCAATTTAGTGAAATCTTCATTCTTATTTTTCGTGGTTTAAATCCGTTTTCAAATCCACCGGATCATGAGGGTGCAAAGATAATTTTTATCCTAAAGTTTGATATTAATTTGCACGGTAAGATGCCATTCAAATTAAAAATTGAAATTCTTGATAAATAAACCTATATCCTCAAGCGATATTGGACTGCGTGTTCAACTTCTCCGTTGCCATTGGTAATGAATAAAACAAGGTGAAGATGATCCTCCTGCCCAAGAGGAGATAAGGTATTTCTGTCCCATGTGATGGCATGTTGGATAATGCTATTACTTTCAAACCTGTCACCAAGAAAATGCCCTTCTATGGGAGTAATCATTCTTCGAAATACATTATTGTGTTCGTAATCCATTATAATGGTATTTACATCTTGCTGAGGATCAATGATATGGTTTTCAATGACAAATGCGTGAATGGACAAATTTCCAACAACCGGTATAACCGGAAGAATTGCGACATCAATGATCCAGTTTTCCTCCCTCTCTGAAATTGAAGCAGTCATTCCAAGAATTTGTTCTTTTTGCAGCTCGCTTTCGATGAGAGATTGCCATTGATCCTGCACCGGATTTGCCATCAGGTTGAAACCAGGCAATATTTTTCTGTTTATGACGATAGAAGGTTTTCCAAGCAGGGGACGAAAACTGTTCTCTAAAAGACTTGCGTGTGGATTTCTGAAATCAAAACGGCTTTCCGGCAAGGGTAAAGTGAGCAAATCTCCATGGATAGCAACCTTGATAATGTTGTCACCATAAAGAAATTTTATCGATTCCAGACGTGCATTAGCGGATGGGCAGTTAGGGCATCTGACACCGGTAAGCTCTTCAATGAGGACGGTCCTGCCTGCATCTTCTATTTGAAAAGGTGGAATGATCACTTCCTTTTCACTGCAACCTGAAAAGATGATCACTGCAACAATGAATATGGAATTTTTAAAATTGGACATATGTATTCATTCTTATTCCACTAAAAGCGGGTTCTAGCCGGCAAATGCCACCAGTACATACCACACCTTCTACTTGTTTTACATAACGCAAAGATATCCGTTTTGCTCCGTGAGAAAATGTAGTACCTATATTCGGATATAAAATTTTTAATTTTTCACCGGTAACAGGATCGGTAGGTGAGGCAGTTGCAGGTTGGATGTTATACATGCCTGATAACTCAAATTGCCAGTGGGGAGCCAGTGTCCATTCCTGAAGAAAAAATAACCAACTGCCATAATCCTGACGCGTATGCATGTACTGCAATTCACTTCTTAATGCCAGGTCGGATTTAAAACGGTAGAGGAAATCAGCAAAGGGCACATAAGCTCTCAGCATAGGTACCCCAGGCTTTACCTCATATATTTCCTGATTGTATTCTAAAATTTGAATTCCCTGTATCCATTGCCATTTGCGTCCTTTATTATACTGCATTGAAAAATAAAATTCCTTAAATAATGGGGTGCTTTCAAGCGTGTATATGTCGGACAAGTTGAAACTCCATCGAAATGAGTTGCTGAACTTATGCTGAATATCCAACTGCCATGCCATTTCACTTATCTCCTGCGTTGCCGGATTATATCTGGATAAAAGCCTGTAAGTGCTTTGCTGATTCATGGGAGGAATAAAACTGAGTAAACCAAAATTCTGCCTCTGCAGCGGATCAATTCTAACATTAAAATTACGGGTTCTTTTCCCTTCCATTGTAATTCCAAGATTTTTGAGTCCCAAGCTCAGACTGGAATAAAAAACAGTTCCCGGTTTACGAAGATATTTTCCGAATGCTTTTCTTCCGGTAATTTCAGTCCGGATGGCATTGGGATCAAAAAACAGATCCGGTGACTTATAAGCACCCTCCAGATACCATGTAATCTCTTTGTATGTCAAGGTATTGTATATGGTTCCCATATAAACATTGTATCTTGGAATGACTCGATCTTCTTCAAGATAAGTTCTTAAAACATCCACGATCCCATCCATATTGGAGTCTGAAAGCAAGCGATTGATATATCCTATTCCTGGTGCCAGTGTGATCTTTTCATCCTTACCTACTTCAAAGTAGCCATCGGCTGAAAATCCTCTGACAATGTTAGGGTAAAGTCCAAACAATTGCTTCTGCCCCCCATAGTATCCTGTCACTGAAAATCGATCATTAATAGTATATCGCGCCATTCCTCCAACCAAAGCATTATCTATTAACAGGGGTCTTTCCTGGTAGGACCTGAATATAATTCCACTTCCAATCTGGTCATAGATATATCCGGTATAAAGAGACAATTTTCCTATGTCACCGGATATATAAAACCTTCCCAAACCGGCTTCGGTATAAGAATCATTTGGATTTAACAAATTGGAATTGCGAAATGCATCCAATCGTATTCCTGCCCGTATACCTTTATAAGATGCATTCAGATCAAGCCACAATTCACCTCCCAAATCATTATTTTCATATTGCGGAATACCTTCAGCTCCAATCAGGCTATCTCTTATGAATTGATTGATATTGTTTTCAATTACACCACTTATTCTTATAGGGTTTTGTGAAGATATTGAAAAGACATGAAAGACAATCAATATCCAGGTATTTAACCAATATTGTTTCACAGTACCCAGTTTATTCATATTTACAAGACAGAAAAACGTCAATTTCTCGTTTAAAGATTAATTTTGCAAAGTTTAGAATAATAATTTAATTTTTTCTGGAAAAATGAACGTATTAGTTATTGTTTTTATATCTTTTTTATTGAATAACAACTTTTTCGACTTTAATAGAGAATTTCCAAAGGAAGTCTTAACAACTATGGATGGTCGAAAGGTCAACACCTCCGAATACATCGGGCAGGGAAAACCTGTTGTCATAAGTTTTTGGGCAACCTGGTGCAAGCCTTGTATAAATGAACTGGACAATATTGCAGATCTTTACGAAAACTGGAAATCGGAATTTGGTATAGAGTTGATTGCCATCACAACAGATAATGCCAGAAGCCTGAGGAAAGTGCCCGCTTTGGTGAGTTCAAAAGGCTGGGAATATACAATTCTTGCTGATGAATCCGGAATGTTAGTTCAAACTTTAGGGATTGCCAGTATACCTCAATCGTATTTATTAGATGGAAATGGAAAGATCGTTTACAGCCATACGGGCTATAGTCCGGGTGATGAACTTGCACTTGAAAAAAAGATAAAAAGTCTGATGGGTAAAAAGTAACTCCGTTAATTTTCACCATCAACTATTGATTTATATTCTCTGATCAGTCTGTCAATAGTCTTAAAAAACCCCGTTACAGAGTCTTTGTCGGTGCCTTCTGCAAACCCCCGTACTCTGCCTTTTCGATCTACAAGGATTATTTTTCCACTGTGATCAAATCCACCAGGAGCAGAATCATCCTCATAGGCCACAATGAAATAATCGGAGGCCAGATTCAGAATTTCCTGCTTATTTCCCGTGAGGAACCACCATTTGTTGTGGTCAACGTCCAAATTGGTCGCATAGGTCTTTAATACACTTACAGAATCCCTTTTTGGATCCATGGAGATGGAAACCAACTTGATGAGATCTTCATTTTTGTATCGTTCGTAAATTCGAAGCATTTGTTTTTTTACAATTGGGCAAATGGAAGGACAGGAAATGAAAAAGTAATCAACGATGTATATGTAAGGCTCAAGTGTAGCATTGGTAATCCATATACTATCCTGATTGATCAATCGGAATGGCCTGATCGAATGAGGAACTTCCTGACCTTCAACAATTTTTTTGTGGCCCAAAAAAGGTAAAGGGCCTTGTTCTTTTTCAAAAGTACATCCCAACATAAATAAAAATACACCCACGAAAAGTGCATGGGTGTATACTTTACATTTCAACATATTGATAATATCTTATTCGTCTTTACTTTTCTGAAGGAAATTTTTAGCCTCTTCAATAGCTTTGTTGATATCCATGCTAACGGTATTCACCTGCTCTTTTTGTTTTGCAAAAAATTCCATCGCTTCTTCTTTGGATGGTTTTTCTGGTAATTTCCAGCCTTGCATCCAGTTCATCATTCCGTCTTCAGCCGATTCAAGCTTCATTCTAAGCTCTTGAGCCATAGCTGCCATTGTTGAGTCAGCCTGTCCTTCAGCATATTGGACAAGTTGTTGTCCCAATTCGTTTATTTCCGACATTTTCTCCATGGCATCATCATGAACTTTCATAATATCCTTATACTCATCACTTTGGTCAAGCGGAGTATCAGATTTGCATCCAAACAGGAGAATTCCTAAGCTTAAAAAACTAAATAATAGTGCGTTTTTCATTGTTATTTCATTTTGATTTGAAAAAGATTAAAAAAGATAAATTATAAACAACAGTTTATCTCCATCGGTTTGAATTAATATGAGAAAATTAATCATTTGCCATATTTTTTAGAAGGAGTATATAGTGTTTGGTATGTATATTAATAAACACAGTTCATTTTTTAATGTTAATTTGATGGCTTAACTTAAATTATTTAAGTAACCCTCCTAATCTTATAATAAGATATTGATGAAATCAGGTATTGTTTGGTTTAGGAATGATCTCAGGCTTCATGATAACGAGGCGCTGTCAGAAGCATTGGACTCAGTAGACATTGTTATTCCGGTATTTATATTCGATGAAAGGTTATTTAACCGTTTTACTCAATTTGGATTTAGAAAAACGGGAGTATTCAGGGCAAAATTTATAATTGAGGCGGTGTATGATCTAAAGAACAGCATGATTAAAATGGGATCAGACCTGATTATCAGGGTGGGGAAGCCTGAAGTGATTATTCCTGAAATAGTTAAAAATACCAAATCTTCGTGGGTTTTTTGTAACCGTGAAAGGACAGATGAAGAAGTAAAAGTACAGGATCGTCTGGAGAAAAAACTTTGGGAAATTGGTCGGGAAATCAGATTTAGCAGAGGTAAAATGCTTTACTATACTGCGGATTTGCCATTTCCCGTTTCACATACTCCTGATATATTTAGTAATTTTAGAAAGGAAGTGGAACATATTGTTCCGGTAAGAAAACCTTTGCCGGATCCTCATGGATTACAAAGAATTCCATTAAAGATAGAAAGTGAAGAAATACCTGATCTCATAAGACTTGGTTATAATGATGTTGAAATAAATATAGCAACAAATGCACCATTGAAGGGGGGTGAATCAGAAGGGCTCCAAAGGTTGAATTATTATCTATGGGAAGAAAAATTGATTCAAAAATATAAAGAGACTCGAAATGGGTTGTTGGGTAATAATTATAGTTCAAAATTTAGTGCTTATCTCGCTCAAGGATGTTTATCCCCTAAAATGATTTATAATGAAATCCTGTTATTTGAAAAGGAAGTAATTGCCAATGAATCTACTTATTGGTTAAAGTTTGAGTTAATGTGGCGCGATTTTTTCCGACTCATGGGGAAAAAGCACGGTAATAAAATTTTTAAACTGGGCGGCACTAAAGGAATACCCGGAAAGTGGATTGAAGACCGGGAAAACTTTAAATTGTGGGCTCAGGGCCAAACCGGAGTACCTTTTGTTGACGCAAATATGAGAGAATTAAACCATACTGGGTTTATGTCAAACCGGGGCCGGCAGAATGTTGCTTCTTTTTTAATTCACGATCTGGAGATCAATTGGTTAATGGGTGCGGAATATTTTGAATCTCTTTTAATTGATTATGATCCATGTAGTAATTATGGAAACTGGAATTATTTAGCAGGTGTGGGGAGTGACCCCAGGGAAAACAGACGATTTAATGTTGTGCAACAAGGAAAAAGATATGATCCTTCAGGTGAATTTATTAGATATTGGGTACCTGAATTGATTGATGTGCCCGATGAATATATTCATGAACCCCATGAAATGCCTTTGGAAATTCAACTTTCAAGTCGTTGTCGTATTGGAGAAATATATCCATATCCAACTTCTACCAAGGAAGGTACATTTTAACTTATATTCTATGAATTATAAATGTTCTTATATGAGATAAAGGCAAATTAATTGATTCCTTGCATTAAAACTAAATGATTGATTTTCTGTTGTATGTAAAGTTTAATTCTTTTCAAAATCCCAAAATCAACCTTTTATTTATGCTCCATCAATTGTTATCATTGTTATTGTTTTTTACAGTAATCACTTCTTGTAACATTTCAAAAAGTGAAAATCCTGCCGATGCCACAACCGAAGCTATAGAAGACCAAAGTTGGATGAATCAAAAATGGTTATTGAAAGAAATCAACGGCCGGCCTGTATCTTCATTGACCACCATGGATCCAAATCCATTTATTCAGTTTGACAGCATTAATGGTCGGGTGAGTGGTAATGCGGGATGTAATACTTTTACAGGTGGCTTTAAACAAATCAGCGACACTACTTTAGAACTCTCACCACTCGCTGCCACAAAAAAGGCTTGTCAAAATATGCAGTTGGAGGATATGTTTTTTGACTTGCTATCAAAAGAAGGACAATGGATGTTTCAAGATGGATTTTTAATCTATGGTGAGTCATTAACGATTCCATGGATGAAATTCAGGCCAGAAATCATTACGGACATGCACAATAGCAGAATTGCACTGGATTGGCAGGGTGTATATAAAGGAGTATTGCCTTGTGCTGATTGTGAAGGCATACTCACAGTGATCCGGTTAAGAGATGATCAGACTTTTCATATGCAACGAAAATATATTGGCAAATCAGACAAGGTCTATATAGTTGACGGCACTTTCTCCTGGACAGAAGATGGGGGTACTGTGGTCTGGGCAAATATTGACCCAAAAGAAATGGCTACTCAATACAAAGTAGGTGAAAATAAAATCATGCAATTGGATTTGAATGGAGGTGTCATTGAGGGTGAATTCAAAGATCAATATATTCTAGGTAAAGTTTCTGAAGGAATTAAAGATAAATATTGGGTTTTGGTCAGTCTACAGAGTAAGCCGGTAACACAACTTTCTGATGATAGAAAAAATCCTCATATTGTCTTGTTTTCACATGATAACCAATTGAGAGGGTATGCTGGTTGTAACACCATTATGGGTCAGTTTAATTCTGATCATTATATGCTTGAATTTTCAGAAATTGGCGCAACGCGAATGATGTGTCCTGACATGGAAATTGAATCAGCATTACTAAAAGTACTGGATCAAACAAAAAGCTATGATCTTAAAGAGGATTTTCTCACATTACAAGACGATGATGGTGTGACTATTGCAGCTTTCGAAGTAGATTATATGCAATAGTGGAAATTGGTTTGCAAACTTAACTTTCACACATAAAGATACTCACACTTTTCTAAGTTTTAAAATCACCATCAGACTTTATGAAGGGTGCCACCTGCCATCTCCAGCATTCTGTCGCTAAGTTTTGCCAATTCCATATTGTGAGTGACGATGACAAATGTTTGATTAAAATCTTTTTGCATTTTGAGGAAAAGCTGGTGCATTTCTTCAGAAGTTTGGTTATCCAAATTTCCGGTAGGTTCATCTGCAAAAACAATGGATGGTTGGTTTACAAGTGCTCTGGCCACAGCCACTCTTTGTTGTTCGCCCCCTGACAATTGTGCAGGTTTATGATTCAGCCTGTCAGATAATCCCAGATAGCTCAAAAGTTCCTTACTTCGTGCTATGGCTTTATTTTTATTATCTCCCCGGATGAGTGCCGGTATACATACATTTTCCACTGCGGTGAATTCAGCCAATAAATGGTGAAATTGAAAAATAAATCCTATTTTATCATTTCGGAAATGAGCCAATTGCTTTGCATTAAGAGAAGAAACGTCGGTATTCTCAATGGAAACCTTTCCATCATCTGCATGGTCCAAAGTACCAAGAATATGAAGTAACGTGCTTTTGCCGGTACCTGACTTCCCCGTAATGCTCAGCATTTCTCCTTTTTTAATTTCAAGATCTACGCCCAAAAGTATATGCAGATTGCGATAGCTTTTTTTAATATTTTCAGCAACAAGGATCATAAATATATATTTTTCGTGGATATGTGGGTTTAACTGCCCAGAAAGGTTATTAAAACTCCGGCAGCCACTGCACTGCCAATGACACCGGAAATATTGCTGGACATGGCATATTGTAATATATGGTTAGAAGAATCGTGCTTCAATGCTATATCATTGGCAACTCGTGATGCCATAGGCACAGCGCTCAATCCTGTGGCCCCTATTAATGGATTGATTTTTTTTCGGGCAATTAAATTATAAATTTTCACGGCGAGGATACCCCCTGCAATACTAATAATGAATGCAAATAAACCTCCTACAATAATCAATAGAGTCTGGGTTTTCAGGAAAGTTGAAGAAGTCATAGTAGCTCCAATCAACAATCCTAAAAATACAGTAGCAGTATTCATGATGGTTTCTGAAGCAGCTTGAAATAACCTTTTGGTATCGGACCCTATTTCTTTAATCAGGTTCCCAAACATCAATAGCCCTATCAATGGGAGCGAAGTGGGGACAATGACGGCAATGATACAGGTGAGCGCAATAGGAAAAGCAATTTTCAGAATTCTAGGATTTTTTATCTGCTGTGTTGAAGGAAACTTTTTGTCTTCTTCTTTCATATTGATTTTTAATTCATTTTCATTCATTGTATAACGAACCACAAAAGGAATAATCACCGGAACCAGTGCCATATATGAATAGGCTGCTATGGCTATGGGGCCCAACAGATGGGGAGCCAGTACGATGGATGTGTAAATGGCTGTAGGACCATCGGCTCCACCAATAATACCCAGCGCCCCTGCTTCCGGAAGACTAAAGCCAAACAAAACGGCTGCAATGACAACAGTAAATATTCCAATTTGCGCAGCAGCGCCGAAAAATGCCAGCCTCAAATTGCGAAGCATAGGTCCAAAATCAGTTAATGCACCCACCCCCAGAAAAATCAAAGGTGGCAAAAGCCCCGTTTTTATTAATAAAAAATAGAGCATATTGATAATGCCATATTTTGAAGCTATCTCTAATATAGAAACTCCTTCTATATCAATACTTTCCTGATTTCCGATCACTCCCATCTGGCTTCCAGGGAAATTGGCCAAAATTATTCCAAAAGCTATCGGAACGAGCAGTAAAGGCTCAAACCGTTTACCTATACCGAGATATAGAAGAACGATTCCTATAATGATCATTAATAGACTTAAAGGCTCATTCAAAATGCCTTCAATGGCCGTCATTTCATACAACTTTCGGAAAATGTCCATAGAATCAGGATAGCTTAATCAATTTCTCATCCTCATCAATATCCGTTCCATGCACTGCAAGGATAGAAACCACTGTTCCTTCCTTGTCAGCAGTAATGGCATTGATCACTTTCATGGACTCTATGTAGGCTACTGTATCTCCTTTGTTTACCCGGTCACCCACCTGAATGGGTTGCTCTGAAGACTCTTTGGTCTGATAAAATTTTCCCTCTAAAGGTGCAGTAATATATTTAAAAATTTCGTTATCCTTGACTTTTCCATTGGCAGATGATCCTAAATTATTGGAATCGTGAGGTGAAATTTTTTCCCGACTTTTTTCATGTTTCGGGTAACTAACCACTACAAGGTAGTTTTTTCCATTTACCTCAATATTCATTTCCCGGGGATGTGTATTTTTCCTTTCGCCGGGGGAAGGTTGATTTTGAGATATATCTGTGTTAACTTCCCTTCTTTTTTGTAAGTCTTCGTTAAATTTCTCTTTGGCTCTTCCCGTTTTAAAATCTTCATATTGTCTGGGATGCATTGCAAATTGCATTAATTCTTCATCATCAGGTCCGGTTTCCCATCCCTTTTCCTTCATAAGTGTTTTATATTTTTCCAACTCATCGGGATAAAGCTCCTGTGGGTTTCCTTGATAAAAAGCTCTGCCTTGATTATCGGCAATTTCTTTTAATTCACTACCAATTTCTCCGGGCAGTTGTCCTGTTTTACCTAAAATCATAGACCAGGTATTTTCATCAATCATGCTCCATCTTTCCTTTCCTTTTTCCATTTGTATAACATTCATCAGTGCAGCATTCTTAACATACTGACTGAAAGGTGTTACCAACGGAGGATACCCCATTCTGGGCCATACATGTTCCACTTCATCAAATAATTTGATCAGTAAATCATCCTGAGTCAATTTGCTTTTATTGTTCTTTTCAAGCCACTTATTGAGACTTTCCAGATTTTTTTCTAAATCGGCCATCAGGCTGCCCATCATGCCACCAGGCAATCCGGATCCTATTAAAAGGGGTAAAGTGTGCCGATTGATGGGATTAATATAATATCCAAGAAAATCATCAATGAAGGATTGGGTGAGACTTCGAACCTCCATGTAAGCCTTCATATCAATATCAGCAACCTGAAATCCAGCATCCGTAAGCATTGCATAAATAGTAAGCAAATCAGCATGGCCGGTACCAAAAGATAAAGGTTCCATGCCTACATCAATGATNNTTCTGGCTGCCTCCAAAGAAGTAGCTACACTAAAACCGGGAGTCGAATGCCCATGGTATTGTATAGTAATGTTGGGGTGCCTCTGACGTATTCCATAGATGATCTTGCCAATACTGGCAGGTCTTCCTACTCCTGCCATGTCTTTTACACAGATTTCTTCGGCTCCGAGATCTATATATTGATCTGCTAATTGGATAAAATAATCCACAGTATGCAAAGGGGAGTGAGTAATGCTTAATGCACCCTGGGCAATCATTCCGGCTTCTTTGGCATATTGAAAAGACAATGCAAGATTTTGAGGATTGTTCAAACCATCAAAAGATCTTGAAATGTCTGTACCCTGTTTCTTTTTCACCTGAAACATTAACCGGCGTACATCAGCCGGCACAGGACTCATTCTGAGGGCATTCAAGCCTCTTTCAAGCATTTGGGTTTTAATTCCTGCCTTGTTAAATGCCTGGGTCCATCTTCTGACAGAATGATTAGGGTTTTCACCAAACAAGAGGTTTACCTGTTCGAAACCTCCTCCATTGGTTTCCACCCTGTAAAAACATCCCATTTGGATGATGGGGCCAGCTACTTGATCCAATTGGTCAGCTCTTGGCACATATTTACCTGATGATTGCCACATATCCCTATATACCAAAGCTAGCTTAATCTCTTTTCTCGTCAAATTCATATTCAAATAGTTCACCTTACAAAAACCGGTACTATTTCAGATTTATCCACCAATTTAAAATCTAAACCGGTTTATTTATCATTCTTAATTTCTTTGATCTGTTCAATCTTGCCGGTATGATCTGTTAATTGATTCACAACGGCAGTAATTACTGCGATCACTTCGTCATGAATCTCACTTTTATCCTCCAATACAACTTCCGAAAGATTGGGAACAAACCTGTTTATAGTCCAAATTAAAATTTTTCCAGCGAATACTATCAGCAAAATTATGGTAAACACAGAAATCAATCCAATCCAAAGCAACAAAAATGCATCAAATAACGAATGTCCGGACATCAGAATAAAAATATTTGTATAAAAATATGATCTGAGCAGCATTCCATACTTTAGTTTTGCACTTTTATCAATGGTAATAACAGCAAGATGATCCTGATGTTTGATCTAAAGAACACTGTCTTGTACGCTTGCAAAACCAATTTGTAATCAAAAATAATTAATTCGTGAATATTAAAGTTTTCAAATTTGGTGGGGCATCAGTAAAAGATGCTGAAAACATAAAGAATACAGGGACTATCATGACCCACTATAAAAATGAAAAGGTTGTAATGGTAGTTTCTGCAATGGGTAAAATGACCAATGCTTTTGAGGATGTTTTGCATTCCTATTATTCAGGAAATGCCGAATCAGCCCTCGCAAAGCTGGAAAAAATAAGAAGTCTTCATTATAATGAAGTGTATGCATTGGAAATGGGAGAACCCTTGATTTCTGAGCTGAATGATTTACTGGTTTCAGTAGAATGGATTCTTGAAGAAGAACCTTCTGAACCATTTGACTATCTCTATGATCAGATGGTCTCAGTGGGTGAATTAATGTCTTCAAGAATTATGTTTCACTATCTCAGGAAACTGGGTTTACCAGTGGCATGGTTAGATGTGAGAGACGTACTGGTCACAGATGATACCTATCGTGAGGCAAAAGTAATATGGGATAGTACAACTGAAAAAATCAGAAAACAGGTTACAGAGTTGCTGAAAGATCATCAGATAGTTATAACACAGGGATTTATTGGTTCGACTACAGAAAATAATACCACTACTTTAGGAAGAGAGGGTTCTGATTACACGGCAGGTATCTTTAGTTATTGCTTGGACGCCGAGAGCATGCACATATGGAAAGATGTTCCAGGCATTTTGACAGCAGATCCCGATCAATTTGATAATGTTACATTAATTGAACGGTTGTCATACCGGGAAGCAGTAGAAATGACTTATTACGGAGCGAAAGTAATACACCCAAAAACCATTAAACCCATCCAGAATAAAGGAATTCCTCTCTTTGTGCGACCGTTTGCAAACCCATTGAATACGGGAACATTAATTACTGAAGATTCGGATACTTCCTATCCACCGGTATTGGTCATCGAGCCTAATCAAAAACTCTTACATATATCCACCAATGATTTTTCGTTTGTTGCAGAACATCATCTATCCAGCCTGTTTTCACTACTGGCTCAACATAGAATTAAAGTGAATATGATGAGGAATACTGCTATATCATTTACGATCTCCATCCATGATGAACCTAAAAAAATTAATGGTTTACTCGAAGACTTAAAACCTGCTTTTAAAGTGCTGATTGATAATCATCTGGAATTGATAACCATTCGACATTATACAGATGAACTGCTGAAGAAAATGAAGGCTGGAAAAGTGGTATTACTGGAAGAGAGATTGAAAAATACCGTACGTATGGTGGCCAGGGATGTACCATTGATGAGCAGGAAATCTTCGAAATCAGGGGATTAACATTTATAGGTATGTAAGGAAAGCGGATGGTATTGAGATTACTCGTAATATTTTTTCTATCTTTAACCTACTAATTGTCGCAGAATTCTTAATTATACCAATTATTTATTAAATCTTTGAATTCCAGGCTATTGATGTGACTGGAATTGAAATCATCACCATTATGCAAGAAGTTCAAAGTTTCATTGGTGAATTTTACCGTTCAGAATTGGGTTTTTTATGGCTTTATAAAAACGAAAGGACACAAAATGAAAACCTTGAGTGGAAAATCAAGGAAGTTAACCCTGCATTTTCCAGAATGGTAGGTATTCATTCAGAACTGTTGATTAATCAATCCGTCCGATCTATGTTGGAAAAATATGGGGATACCTGTATTAATTGGCAGAGATTGGAAGCCATGCTTTCGGTCAATCAGGATCATGTGATTTATGAACAGTATTCTGCATCTAAAAATAAATGGTATAAAATTGAGATCAATCGTTTGGATACTCAGCGTTGGGTGGTATTGGTCAATGATATTACAGAAAATAAGGAGTACCAGAATGCGATGGAGTTGCTGGTAAAATTGGCCAAAGAATTTATTCATATAGATCCGGAGGAGGTCAATGCTGAAATACAGAAAGTGTTGGAGGAAATGGGCAATACAATGGGAGCGGACAGAGCATATATTTTTAAGTATGATTTCATTTCCAATACATGTTCCAACACTTATGAATGGTGTGCGGAAGGAATATCCCCTGAAATAGAAAACCTTCAGGATCTGGATTTGAATTTAATACCTCACTGGGTAGCTCCGCACCTTAAAGGTAAAGAAATGTATATTCCGGATGTATTCCAACTTCCGCCCGGAGATGAAGTCCGAAATATTTTAGAGCCTCAAAGCATTCAGAGTCTGATTGCTATACCTATGATGAAAGGAGTTCAACCGATTGGTTTTGTGGGATTTGACTCAGTAAGAAGGAAAAAAGAATATTCAGATCGTGAAAAAAATGTCTTATTGATTTTTGCAGAATTAATGGTGAATCTTCACTTAAAACTTCATTATATCAATCAACTGTCTGAGGCAAAATTGCAGGCAGAGTCTGCCAATATTGCCAAATCCAAATTTATAGCAAATATTAGTCATGAATTCAGAACACCTCTCAACAGTATAATAGGTTTTACTGATATTCTCCTAACTTCAGATTTGGAATCCAGCCAAATACAATATTTAGAAAACGTAAGTTTTTCAGGCAAAACACTTCTTAACCTCATTAACGATTTGTTGGATATATCGAAAATTGAAGCGGGAAAAATTGAACTGGAATTTACAGAAGTGAATTTAATAGAGTTAGTTGAAAAAGCTATGGACCTTGTCAATTTCCAGGCCTCTCATAAAGGTGTTGAGCTTTTAATTCGTTTTGATATGGAAATGCCTTTTATTGCCAATTTTGATCCTCTGCGGTTGAATCAAATTCTGTTGAATCTTCTTGGAAATGGAGTGAAATTTACGGAATCCGGTGAAGTAGAATTAAACATCACTTTTACTCTATTGAATGACCGGGAAGGAATTTACCATTTTTCTATTAAAGATACAGGAATTGGTATTTCCGAAGACCAGTTGGCAAGGATATTCAATGCTTTTGATCAGGGGGATAGTTCGACTACCCGAAAATATGGCGGCTCAGGCCTTGGATTAACCATAGCCAGAATGTTGGTTGAGAAAATGGGATCCCAGCTCAGAGTAAGCAGCAAACCGGGTGAAGGAAGTACATTTTCTTTTTCTATTCCAACTGTGTATAGCCTGAAAAGTGAAACAATCCAAAAAGAGTTTACTGGCAAAAAGGCAGTAATCATAGATGACAACAGACAGACATTGGATATTGTCACCAGTCATTTGACGTATTGGGGGATGGATTGCATCAAATTTGATAATGGAAATGAAGCATTGCGAAATTTAAGCGGTTTGGAATATGATGTTTTGATTCTTGATAAGGATATGCCTCATATGGGTGGAATTGAAATCATCAATGTGTTAAGAGATCAAGACCAGTCTTTAGAAAAAAATATTTCTGTTATTTTAATGAAGACCATCACGGACAATGCAAAAAAAGTTGAAAGATCAGGGGGGTTATTTCATATAACAGAGATATTCAAACCTATAAAAATTAATGAATTATATCAAAGCATTGAACAATCATTAAGAAGTCCCCCTGTGGGTTTGGATGTTGAAGTGAAACAGGATTCATATAATTTCACTGATAATAAAAGTGATGGTAAGGCAAGAAAAATCCTATTGGTTGAAGACGTATTAATCAATCGTTTTTTGATTAAAACTATGCTTGAAAAAATAGAAACCAATGTTCAGGTATTTGAAGCGTCTAATGGATGGGAAGCTTTGGATTTAACCAGAAATATTGAAGTTGATCTGATTCTGATGGACATTCAAATGCCGGAATGCGATGGATTGGAAGCAACAAAACTCATAAGGGAAATGGATAAAGCAAATGAGTCCATGATACCAATTATTGGCCTGTCGGCAGGCGCTTCGAAGGAGGAGAAAGATGAAGCATTCATAGCAGGTATGAATGATTATCTCACAAAACCAGTAAAAATACAACACTTGAGAGCAATACTGGATAAGTATTAGAAAATGATTTCATTAATTTCCTGGCAACTATTAAAGTTATAAAATCAAATTATGACTACAAAGCTATACTTCGACCACTTTTCATGATAAAAATTGCGCCGGCCTCCATGCTAGGTCTGAAATAAACAAATTTATTGTAGGGGCCCATCAAAAAGATACTTGATTTAAGAAATACTTTCAATGGCAGATTCGTGTTTTTTCCAAAATTATATCCCAATGAACCGCTCCCACTAAGCATTGCATAAAAATAGCCGGAAAGATTTTTTTGATCTACCTGTCCCTGGTCATCCACTTCATATACCGGCCCGGCTATAAAAGTTCTGCTTACTCCAAAACCAGGGCCGGCATCGTAAAAGAAACCACCACTATATTGCCTTCTGAAGATCAATTCATATTGTGCATAAAGTAATGTGTGAAATGTGGGATGATGGTATAAACCAAAATTAAATGTGTTGAATTGTTCCTTGAAATGTGTTTTTGTCCCATAAGATCCTGCCTTGAGATAGGGTTTAGCTGACCTTGGAATTTCAATGCCTAATGTAAATCCCGGATAAATGATTGAACCCATATAAGCTGCCCTAATACCCTGAGTAGATTCATATCCTGAAGTCTGACTCATTAATCTGATTGGAAATATTGTGGTAATAGTACAGAAGATAAGAATTTGTAGCAGTTGCATTGATTTACTTTTTATTAAAATTTTCGACACAAATCGTTGCTAATTTCTATGGATCCAATCTAAGACGCTTGACCAGAACAGCTCAGGCTCATTGGCCATAGGAGAATGGCCTGAACGTTGAAATAAATGATATTCAATTTGCTGACTACCAACCCTTTCCAATATATCGTCCATCAGTCCCGGAGGACATACAAAATCATAAAGACCCCAAAGCATAAGTGCCGGAGTATTGATTTTATATAAATTTTCACTGATCGGTTCTGTGTATGTAGGCTCATCAATTTTTTGAATACCTGAAGCAAATAAATTGGTCAAATGGGCGGTTAAAGGTATTTTGAGGGAAACAAAATTAGAGATCAAATCAAATTCGGGTTCAATGACATCTGGCATCAGAGTTTCAGCCAGGTGTGCATATTGATTGAGTCGTATGGCATTACTCCTCCCTCGGAAATCGTTATTGGAGCAAAATTCAACAATGGGCCTCCAATCATTTATATTTCTTCCGGCATTCAATTCCTGTTGCCCATAAAACAGAAGCATTTGCAGGGTTAGGGAGTCATTCATCAGATAATTGTGAGCGCCGCCTACCTGAATCCATCCTTCTACCAGCTCCTGATTGTTTGTTTCAATTAAAAAATATGGAGCTAAAAATCCACCCCAGCTGTGCCCAAATAAGTAAATTTTCTGATGAGCGCCGTATTTTGATTTCAAAAGGTGGATTAATTTAACCATGTCGCGCCTGAAATTTGAAATGTGCGATGGACCGCCATTGCCCTGGCTCCCTCCTGCATATCGCTGATCCCAGTAAACCACAGCAAAATCAGGTTCTACCATTTCATCCATGTAGGAATCTTTGTATACCAAAGCTCCGCCCCCAGGTCCACCATGAATAATCAAAAGCATTTTGCCTGATGCTGTATTACCGGAAACAGTAACCGGCATGATTTGCTTGTCTGAATACAAGAAAAAATGATCAAATGTATTTTCTGCAATGGTAAATGGATCATTATAACAGCCTTTCAATACCATGATAGCTATGGCAAAAGCTATCAACAAACCGGGTGCCTTTAAAAAATTACTCATTGAATTTATGAACACAAATTTCGGTCGTAAAATTATTTATGACCATTCAATTTTTCAGTATTAATATAAAGATGACTATTTTAACTTTAACGAAAAAAGGCAACGAATAAAAATTTTTTACTTTCTACACCATCAAAAAATTTAAAGAATTTGTTGTTCAACTTCGATAAATCAGCAATGTAGGTTTGTAAACCCATTTTCAAAAATAGAGATATTGTCATCATTGTCTTCATTTTTCACTGCTTTGATTTTTTCTCTGGTTTTTCATGAAACTGTTTACCTTTATAGGGTGCGTAATGCAAATTTAGAATCTATGGTTTAGCTTAAGGAACGAATGAAAAATTTATGGGAACATTTCAGGTTTTAGACTACATTATATTTATTGTGTATGCCATGGTTATACTTTCCGTGGGTTTGTGGGTATCAAGAACTAAAAAGGGAGAAACCAAAAGTGCAGAGGATTATTTTTTAGCAGGCAAAAGTCTGCCATTCTGGGCTATCGGAGCCTCTTTAATCGCGGCTAATATTTCCGCTGAGCAGTTTATTGGGATGTCCGGATCCGGATTTGCCGTGGGTTTAGCCATCGCAAGTTATGAATGGATGGCCGCATTGACATTGATTGTGGTAGCTAAATTTTTTCTTCCTATTTTTATTAAGCAAGGACTTTTTACCATTCCACAATTCATCGAAAACCGCTTTAATACCAATCTGAAAACCATCCTGGCCATTTTTTGGGTAGCATTGTTTATTTTTGTTAACCTCACTTCGGTTTTGTTTTTAGGTGCTAAAGCATTGGATACCATTTTGGGTACGGGTGATGGATCTTCCATGATGGTTTATATCATTGGATTGGCTTTTTTTGCAGCAGCTTATTCAATCTGGGGTGGCCTGGCTGCTGTAGCATGGACTGATGTCATTCAAGTGGTTCTTTTGGTGATGGGTGGTCTGATCACCACCATGATTGCGCTCCATCATGTAACCCCTGAAGGAGGCGTGGTGCATGGACTCAATCATATATATGATGTTGCTGGTGAAAAATTTAATATGATCCTGAAAAAAGATAATCCGGAGTTCATGAATCTGCCTGGAATCACTGTATTGATTGGGGGAATGTGGGTAGCCAATCTATATTATTGGGGTTTTAATCAATACATCATTCAACGTGCGCTAGCAGCTAAATCGTTAAGGGAGGCACAGAAGGGATTGGCTTTTGCAGCTTTCCTAAAGTTGTTGCTGCCCTTATTTGTAGTGATTCCGGGTATTATTGCATTTGTTATGTTTACCCAACCTGCAGGTACCGCTATTATTGAAGGCGTTCAGTCTGATTTTTTAAAGTCCGGTGGAGAAATCAATTATGATATCTCCTATCCCTGGCTGATTAAAACATTCATCCCTACCGGGATTAAAGGACTTGTTGTAGCTGCTTTGACGGCAGCTATTGTATCATCATTGGCATCTATGATGAACTCTACAGCCACCATTTTTACCATGGATATTTTTAAACCCTACCTGTCAAAAAGAACAGATGGCTCTGACCTGGTTCCGGTAGGAAGGATCACTGTGATATCTTCATTAGTAATAGCCGTTTTGGTTGCTCCGGCACTGGATACTATGCCACAAATGTTTCAATATATCCAGGAATATACCGGAGTAGTCAGTCCGGGCATTTTAGGTGTATTTTTAATGGGCTTATTCTGGAAGAAGGCCAACAGTAAAGGCGCCATTGTGGGAGTGATTGTTTCTATACCGGTAGCTTTATTGTTAAAGTTCCTTCCCATTGAGATGCCGTTTCTGGATCAAATGATGTACACCTGCATGATCACTATAGCTACCATAGTGATGGTAAGTCTTTTGACCGCAGAGCATGATGAAGATCCTAAATCCATTCCATTGGCTAAAGAAACATTCTTTACTAGTCGAGGTTTTAATTTGGCAGCTTACGGAGTATTGTTGATTCTGGCGCTTATGTATTCTGTGTTTTGGTAAGTTGAAATTTGTAGATGTGCTTGAGTGGTTGGATAAACACATAAACAAATAATCCTTTGCTCATTCATAATAATAATAATATATTTGCAGCATGAACTGGAAACCATTCCTCATGATGTTTTTCATTTCGGCTATGGCCTTGGGTCCTGCTTTAGGGCTTGTATTTTCATGTTGCACTGATGCACTAACTTACTGCTCCAGTGAAGAGACATGTAATGATGCAGAGGTACATTCCATTCACACCGGAAAAAAAGAGTCGGGGTGTGATGGCAATGGATGTAATCCGTTCCATATATGTGGGCATTGTTTTTTTGTATGTTCTCATCTTAATCAACCCACACCAGTCTCGCATGTCGAAGGGTATAGTTCGCCCTCGACCCTAATTACCTATTTTTCTGTTCAGACCCTTTTTGAAGTATTTCATCCTCCTCAGTGGATTTAATCCGGTTTGCCTTATTGGCTTTCTATCAGGATTAATTTTTATTCACTGCAAATCGTTTAAGGATGAGATATTTTTATATGTTATCAATTTTTATTGGAATCTTGTGTCTCAATAGAAATGTCGAGGCACAAACAATCACTGGTAAAGTAGTAAATTCAGAAAATGATCCTGTATCAGGAGCAACTATTTACTGGGTCGGGTCCGGCATTTCTGCCGAAACTGATATTGTGGGGATTTTTGTAATTGATGGATCAGGTGTTTTTGACAAAAGACTAGTAGCCAGCTATGTAGGATTCAAACCGGACACAATTCTGATCCAATCTATTGATCATGTGCAATTTACTTTATTATCTGATGCAGAAATTGAGGGAATCACAATAACCGGACGAAAGAACGGTATCATTGTTTCTGATATACTGCCTGTAAAAACAGAACAAATAACAAGAACAGAACTGGAAAAAGCAGCCTGTTGTGATCTGGCCGGTTGCTTTGAAACCCAAACCACCGTACAGCCTCAGGTTACCAATGTGGTTACGCAGTCCCGGGAATTGAGGATTTTGGGATTGTCGGGGGTGTACAACCAGATTTTAATTGACGGGTTGCCTATGATTCAAGGCCTGACCTATACTTATGGTATCAATAGTATCCCCGGACACCTGGTGGAAAATATTTATGTTGCAAAGGGAGCAAATAGTGTCCTCCAGGGTTTTGAAAGTATATCAGGTCAGATTAATGTGCTAACCAAAAAACCTGTTGAAGGGGAACAGCTGTTTGTGAATATGTATATGAATAGTTTTGATGAAAAGCATGTGAATGTCAGTTATTCAACGCATCTGGGACAATGGAGAAACGTTGCTGCTGCCCACATGGTGCTACCTGCCGGAAGGTTCGATCGTGATGGTGACGATTTTTTGGATTTGCCCCTGCTTACCCGGTATTTGTTTTTCAATAAGTGGGAGTACGGTAATGAAGGAGAAACAGGCTTATATAGCCAAATTGGAATCAGGTATCTCCATGAAAACAGGGTTGGAGGTCAAACGGGATTTATTCCATCTATGCATCAAGGTGACTACGATGTATATGGCCAAAATATACAGATCAACCAGCCTGAAATATGGTCAAAAACGGCCCTGCAGTGGAGCAATAACCACAGAATTGCATTTATGGCTTCTTCCTTTTTATCTATGCAATCTTCCTTTTTTGGAACTTTATCATATGAGGCCAGACAACAAAATATCTATGCAAATCTTCAGCACGAATGGAATTATAATGCCCACCAGTTGACCTATGGAATGAGTTTTAGGTATATGGATTTAGACGAAACCATTCAATTTACCCGGCCTCTGCCATCGCGAAACTATGAAGGTGTTTATATTCGTAAAGAGGTCATTCCAGGCTTTTTTATTGAGAATAATGCAACTTTCCTCGACAACCGGGTGACATGGATTGCCGGAATCAGAGCAGACAGACATAATGAATTTGGCACTTTCATTACGCCAAGGACTTTATTGAAAATTGATATCGCGCCACGAAGTATTTTCAGGGCAAGCTATGGACTGGGATGGAGAACAGTACAACTTTTCAGTGAAAATATCAATTTGCTGGCCAGTTCAAGGGATGTGATTTTTGAAGAAAATTTGCAACCTGAGCAAGCTATCAATTTTGGAGTGAATTTTACACAAAAGTTTGATATCAGTAGCGATGATGTTTCGGGGTATTTATCAGCGGATTATTACAGGACATCTTTTACCAATCAGGTGTTTCCTGACTATGACAGAGATCCTACGAAAGCATATATTCACAATTTTGATGGCAGTAGTGTCAGCCATGCTTTTCAGGTGGAATTGATGGTAAAATTTTTCCAGCAAGTAGAATTAAAGACTGGATATAGTTACCTGGATGTATACCGGATGATTGAGGATCAGAAAGTTTTGCTCCCTTTCAATTCCAGGCATAAGATACTCCAGACATTCAATTTTACACCCATTTCGAGAAAATACCAGATTGATATGAATATGCATTGGTTTGGAAGGCAGAGACTTCCAGATACCCGGTTAAATCCCATTCAATATCAAAGGCCTGACTTTTCTGAACCCTTTGGATTGATGAATGCACAATTTACATACAGGTTAAAAAAACTGGAATTGTATGCCGGCTGTGAAAATATTTTCAATTTCAGACAATGGCAGCCTATCATCGGTTGGGATGACCCATTTGGCTCCTTCTTTGATACATCATCAGTGTGGGGGCCTACTCGTGGAAGAGAAGCATATATGGGATTCAGATGGACATTACAAAGACCTTGAAAAACAAATGTTTAATTTTCTTTAAATGGTTTACGCTTGAATGATTTATTATTGTAGTTCACCTAACTATTTACTACATAGACAACGACCCTTTTCTGAATTCACTTCGATCAATTCGTGCATTGATAATATACGGTTTGCCATGAATTGTAGCCTTCAGGGCATTCATTATACTTACTTGAAAATCAGCAATGGATTTCACCATTTCTCCACCGGCATCAAAGGCATGGCCTACTTTTTCATAATGGGAAGGTTGTAACATCACTGCACAATCGCTGTGTAGAAGTTCTACCTGGTCACGGGCAATTTGTGCCCAACATGCGTCATTGCCTATGATGGATATGATGGGCAATTGGTGTCTGACAAAAGTATCGTATTCCATCAGGCCATAGCCGGATGAGCCGTCACCATAGATGATCCATACTTGTTTGTCAGGGTATACCACTTTTGCTCCAAGAGCAAATCCGGCCCCTACACCTAATGTGCCAAATGCACCAGGATCCAGCCAGGAAAGTGGCTCATGTAAATCCAGCATATAGGAAGCTGTAGCAACAAAGTCACCGCCATCAGCGATGATTACTGAATTTTCAGGTTTAAATTCATTAAACTGACTAAGCAATTGCAGTGGATTAATGTAACTGCCTACTACAGAGGATTGCTTTCTAATTTCATTATCTCTTTCCTGGTCGCGATTTTTTAATTGATGTAGCCAGGATGCAAATTCACCAGAATAAACTGTAGATAATTGTTGGAGAAAATGCGCGGGATCTCCATGTATTGCCAGGGTAGGCTTTTTATTAAGATACAGATCTTTCCTGCTTCTGTTGATGCTGATAAAGGGTCTGTTGCCAATGTGATATCCATAATCCAGTCTGAAGTCATTGGGTAATCCCGCTAATACGATTAAATCAGCTTCCTTAATGGCCTCTCTTCTTTTATGTCGTATGTGAAGCCGATGACTTTTGCCCATTAAGCCTCTCGCCATTCCGCTCAGATATACCGGTATGCCCAGTGTTTCAACGGCATGTACCAACGATTGGATTTTGGATGGGTTCATCATGGCGCCGCTGCCGATGATCATAAGGGGCTTGGACGCT
>JRYF01000731.1_pt1 | contig 23604 bp, 17 predicted proteins | sample 235331 | NCBI WGS metagenome assembly JRYF01 (sample SAMN03074217, study PRJNA261475) | activated sludge metagenome | biome: Wastewater Treatment Plant; feature: Wastewater; material: Activated sludge; isolation source: activated biomass of a wastewater treatment plant treating hydrocarbon... ...
AGCCGGATGCGCTGCGCCTCGCCGCCCGACAGCGTCGGCGCCGCGCGGTCCAGCGTCAGGTAGCCCAGGCCGACGTCCTGCAGGAACTGCAGCCGGCTCGTGATCTCGGCGATGACGTCGCGCGCGATGCCGCGTTCGCGCTCGCTCAGAGCGGCGCCGCCGCGCAGCGTCCCGACCCAGGCCGCGGCCTCGGCGACCGACCCGCGGGCGACGTCGCCGATCGCCCGGCCGTCGAAGGTGACCGCGCGCGCGGCGGCGTTCAGCCGCGTGCCACCGCACTCGGCACAGGGCGTGTCGGCCAGGCCCTCGACCTCGGCCTCCTCGGACGGGAATCGCTGCTCGCGACCGCGCGCGTCGTCCTCGCGCACGCTGTCGTCGAGCGCACGCCGCTGCTCGCGCGTCAGCGCCAGCCCGGTGCCGACGCAGCCCGGGCACCAGCCGTGCTTGCTGTTGTAGCTGAACATGCGCGGGTCCAGCTCGGGGTAGCTGGTGCCACACACCGGGCAGGCGCGCCGGGTCGAGAAGACCTTCACCGTGCCGATGCCCGCGCCCGTGGCGCCGCTGTCCATCGCCTCGAACAGCCCGTCCAGCGGCGCCAGCAGGTGCAGCACGCCCTTGCCGAGGTCGAGCGTGCGTGCCAGCGCCTCGCGCAGCTCGGCCTCGCGCTCGGGGGCGATCACGAGGTCGGCCACCGGCAGCTCGATCGTGTGCTCCTTGAAGCGGTCGATGCGCGGGAAGGGGCTCAGGCTCAGGAACTCGCCGTCGACGCGCAGGTGGCTGTGGCCGCGCGCCTTGGCCCACTTCGCGAGGTCGGTGTAGACGCCCTTGCGGTTCACCACCAGCGGCGCCAGCAGGCCGATGTGCTGCCCGCGGAAGCCGCCGTCAGCCGCCGGCCGCAGCAGCTGCGCCGCGATGCTCTCGGCGCTCTGCGCCTTCACCGGTGCGCCGTCGTGCACGCAATGCTGCAGGCCCAGCTTGACCCACAGCAGTCGCAGGTAGTGCCAGACCTCGGTTGTCGTCGCCACCGTGCTCTTGCGCCCGCCGCGGCTCAGGCGCTGCTCGATCGCCACCGTCGGCGGGATGCCCCACACCGCGTCGACCTCGGGCCGCCCTGCGGGCTGCACGATGCTGCGCGCGTAGGCGTTCAGGCTCTCCAGGTAGCGCCGCTGGCCCTCGTTGAACAGGATGTCGAACGCCAGCGTGCTCTTGCCCGAGCCGGACACCCCGGTGACGACGTTGAACTTGCCGCGCGGGATGTCGACCGTGAGGCCCTTGAGGTTGTGCTCGTGGGCGTTGACGATGCGGATCGCCTCTGCGGCCTCGGCGCGGCGCTGGCGCACGACGCGCTGCAGCGGCACGCCCTCTTCCACCCGCGCCCCGGCCAGGCCCAGCGCGTGCTCGTACTCGCGCAGCGCGCGCCCCGTGTGCGACGTCGGGTGCGCCTTCACGTCCTCCGGCGTGCCCACGCAGACGACCTGGCCGCCGCCCTCGCCGCCCTCCGGGCCCAAGTCGACGATCCAGTCGGCGCTGCGGATGACGTCCAGGTTGTGCTCGATGATCAGCAGCGAGTGGCCGGCGTCGAGCAGCTTGCGCAGCGCACGCATCAGCTTGGCGATGTCGTCGAAGTGCAGCCCGGTGGTCGGCTCGTCGAACAGGAACAACGTGCCCTTCTTGGCCAGCCGCTGCGCCGGCGACGCTGCGGCCTCGGCCAGGAAGCCGGCCAGCTTGAGCCGCTGCGCCTCGCCGCCCGACAGCGTTGGCACCGGCTGGCCCAGGCGCACGTAATCCAGCCCGACGTCGACGATGGGCTGCAGCTTGGCGACCACCTCGCGGTCGGCCTGGAACCAGTGCACCGCCTCGGCCACCGTCAGTTCCAGCACGTCGGCGATGGACAGCTGCAGCGGGCCGCGCACGATCTTGACGTCCAGCAGCTCGGGCCGGTAGCGCTTGCCGTCGCAGTCGGGGCAGCGCAGGTAGACGTCGGACAGGAACTGCATCTCGACATGCTCGAAGCCCGAGCCGCCGCAGGTCGGGCAGCGGCCGTCGCCGGCGTTGAAGCTGAAGCTGCCGGCGGTGTAGCTGCGCTCGCGCGCCAGCGGGGCATCGGCGAACAGCTTGCGGATCTCGTCGAAGGCGCCGACGTAGCTCGCCGGGTTGGAGCGCGCGGTCTTGCCGATCGGGCTCTGGTCGACGAAGACGGCGTCGGCCAGCATCTCGGCGCCCAACAACGCCTCGTGCGCGCCCGGGGTCTCGGTCGGCTTGCCGAAATGGCGTGCCAGCGCCGGGTACAGCACGTCCTGGATCAGCGTGCTCTTGCCCGAGCCGCTGACGCCGGTCACGCAAACCAGCCGCTGCAGCGGCAGCTCGACCGTCACCCCCTGCAGGTTGTGCTCGCGCGCGCCCTGCAGGATCAGCTTGGACGTCGCACCGTCGACCAGGCGGCGGAAGCCGGCACCGACCTGCTTGCGCCCGCCCAGGTAGGCGCCGGTCAGCGTGTCGGCATGGCGGGCCTCGTCGGGCGTGCCGTCGAAGACGATGCGCCCGCCGCGTTCGCCCGGCCCCGGGCCCATGTCGATCAGGCGGTCGGCGGCCAGCATCACCGCCGGGTCGTGCTCGACGACGACCAGCGTGTTGCCGGCGTCGCGCAGCCGGTGCATGGCCTGCACGATGCGGTCCATGTCGCGCGGGTGCAGGCCGATGCTGGGCTCGTCGAGCACGAACATCGTGTTGACGAGGCTGGTGCCGAGCGCGGTGGTGAGGTTGATGCGCTGCACCTCGCCGCCGGACAGCGTCCGGCTCTGGCGGTCCAGCGTCAGGTAGCCCAGGCCGACGTCGCGCAGGTACTTCAGCCGGTTGCGGATCTCGCCCAGCAGCAGCTTCAGCGCATCGTCGAGCATCGTGCTCGGCAGGCTCAGGCCGTCGAAGAAGCGTTGCAGGCGTTCGATCGACAGCTGCATCAGGTCGTGCAGGCACAGCCCTGGCAACGCCTCGAGCTGGGCGCGCGCCCAATCCACGCCCACGGGCAGGAACCGTTGTGCCGGCATGAGCACGGCGTCCGCATCAGCCTTCGACCCGATGCGCCACAGCAAGGCCTCGCGCTTCAGTCGGGCGCCGCCGCAGGCGCTGCACGGCGTGTAGCTGCGGTACTTGGACAAGAGCACGCGGATGTGCATCTTGTACGCCTTGCTCTCCAGGTACTCGAAGAAGCGGCGCACCCCGTACCACTGCTTGTTCCAGTTGCCGGTCCAGTGCGGCGAGCCGTCGATCACCCACGCGCGCTGCGCCGGCGTGAGCTGGCTCCACGGCGTGTCGCGCGGGATGCCGGCCTCGCCGGCGTACTTCAGCAGGTCGTCCTGGCAGTCCTTCCAGGCCGGCGTCTGCATCGGCTTGACGGCGCCGTTGCGCAGCGTGCGGCGCGCATCGGGGATCACCAGCCCCATGTCGACGCCGATCACGCGGCCGAAGCCGCGGCAGGTCTCGCAGGCGCCCCAGGCCGAGTTGAAGCTGAACAGCGCCGGCTGCGGGTCGGCGTAGCGCAGATCGCTCTCGGGGCAGTGCAGCCCGGTGGAGTATTTCCATGCCGTGCCCTCGGGCACGCCGTCGCCGCTCACGTGGACGGTGAGCCGCCCGCCGCCGCGCTTGAGCGCGAGCTCGATCGCCTCCATCGCGCGCACGCGCTCGGTGCCGGCAAGGCGGAAGCGGTCGGCGACGACGTCGAGGATCTTGCGGCCGCCCTCCACCCGCTCGGCGTGCACGCGCGTGAAGCCGCTCGCGGCCAGCCACTGGGCCTGCTGCTCCGCGCTGGTGTTGGCAGGCAGTTCGACCGGGAAGCTCAGCACCAGCCGCGGGTCGCCGGCCGCGGCACATCGCGCCGCCATGTCGGCCAGGATGGTGTCCGGCGTGTCGTGCCGCACCGGCAGCGCCGTCACGCGGTCGAACAGCTGGCCGGCGCGCGCGAACAGCAGCTTGAGGTGGTCGTTCAGCTCGGTCATGGTGCCGACCGTGCTGCGGCTGGTGCGCACCGGGTTGGTCTGGTCGATCGCGATCGCCGGCGGCACGCCGTCGACACGGTCCACCGCCGGCCGGTCCATGCGGTCGAGGAACTGGCGCGCGTAGGCGCTGAAGGTCTCGACGTAGCGGCGCTGGCCCTCGGCGTACAAGGTGTCGAACACCAGGCTGCTCTTGCCCGACCCGCTGGGCCCGGTGACCACCGTCATCTCGCCGGTGCGGATGTCCAGGTCCAGCCCCTTGAGGTTGTGCTGGCGGGCACCGCGGATGACGATCGAGCCGGACATGGACGGGGTGCGGGCGGGGCGGAACCGGCCATTCTAGGAGCCGCTGCGGCACCGTCGCGGCCCGAGGGTATGCGCTAGCCTCGCGTCGGGTGCTCGGGCACGCATGCGCCAAGCCAACGGCTGCCATGGCCTCACCCGCGCCGATTGAACTCCGGGCCGCGGCCGGGGTCGGTCGGCACAGCCCGCCGGCGGCATGCCCATGCCGACCGGCCCCATCCGCCGCCCCAGGACGCTTGCCGACGATGACCCTTCCCGCTGCCGCCAGACGCCTCGACCCGGGCCCGGGCCTGATCGCCCTGCTCACCCTGCTCGCCCTGCTCGCGTTCTTGCTGCCGGCCCGGGCGGCCGCGCAGACCATGGTCAGCGTCGACCGCCCGACGGTCAACATGCGCGCCGGCGCCGGCACCCAGCATCCGGTGCTGTGGGCGCTGGCGCAGGGCTACCCGCTGCAGGTCGTCGCCCGCGAGGGCGAATGGCTGCAAGTGCGCGACTTCGAAGGCGACACCGGCTGGGTGCTGGCGCGGTTGACCGGGCGCGAGCCGCATGTGGTCGTCAAGGTGCCGCGGGCCAACCTGCGCGCCGGGCCGGCGACGACGCAGCGCATCGTCGGCCGCGCCACGTACGGCGAGCTGTGGCGCACGGTGGATCGCCGCGCCGGCTGGGTCCAGGTGCGCCACGCCGATGGCCGCAGCGGCTGGATCGCGCGCGACCTGGTCTGGGGCTGGTGAAGCCGGCGCGCGCGGCTATGCTCGCCGCATGCCGCTGACCCTGGCCGACATCACGCGCGGCGCCGGCGCGCGCCGGCTGCTGACCGCGGCCGCGCTGGCGCTGATCCTGCTGGCGACCTGGGTGCTGCGGCTGGACGACGCCGCGCTGGCGCAGGTCGACGCCGGCTGGAAGCGCGCGCTGGCGACCATTGCCGCCGCGCGCGCGCTCAACGCGGTGATCTCGGTCGCCCAGGGCACCGAGCTGGCGGTGCAGCCGGCCGGGGTCGGCGTCACGCTGACGCCGGGCCAGGTGCTGGACCCGGTGAACGACCTGATCGAGCAGTTCTCGCTGCTGATGCTGATGGCCACGGCGGCCTTCGGCGCCCAGCGGGTGCTGATCGGTATCGGCGGCTGGTGGCCGATGTCGGTCGCGCTGACGCTGGTCTCGCTGGCCTGGGCCGCGCTGCAGTGGCGCGGCCCGGCGGCGCCGCGCTGGCTGGCCCACCTGCTGCTCGGTCTGCTGCTGGTGCGCTTCCTGGTGCCGATGGCGGCACTCGGCAGCGAGGCCGCGTTCCGCCTCTTCATGCAGGACGACTACCGCAGCGGCCAGCAGACGCTGGAGCAGTCGACGGCGCAGATCGGCCAGGCCGCCGGCCCGGTCATCACGCCGCCGGCCGACGAGTCGGTCGGCGAGCGCGTGCGGCGCTGGTGGTCGCAGGGCACCGACGTCGGCGCGCGCTTCGAGGAGCTGAAGGCGGTCGCCAACCGTGCGGTCGAGCATGTGATCAGGCTGATCGTCGTCTTCACGCTGCAGACGCTGGTGCTGCCGCTGCTGCTCGGCTGGCTGCTGTGGCGGCTGCTGAAGGCGGCACTCGGCGGGCTGGGCGGGCCGGACCGGCGCTGAGCCAGCGCTGCGCGACGACCGACACAGCGATCGAGGCACGGACGACGATGCGCGCCACGGTCCACTTCGCCGCCTTGCTGGCGGTCGGCTACCTCGCGGTCTGCGCGCTGATGTACTTCAGCCAGCGCAGCCTGCAGTATGTCCCCGACCCGCGGCCGGTCGCGCCGGCATCGGTCGGGCTGCCGCAGCTCGCCGCCGAGACCCTGACGACCGACGACGGCGAGACCCTGGTCGTCTGGTGGGCCGCGCCGGCGTCACCCGACCGCCCGGCCTACCTCTACCTGCACGGCAACGGCGCCAACCTGGCGGCGCGCGACCGCCGCTTCGCCGCCCTGACCGCCGACGGCAGCGGGCTGCTGGCGCTGAGCTGGCGCGGCTACGGCGGGTCGACCGGCCGCCCGACCGAGCCGGGCCTGCTGGCCGACGCGCGCGCCGGCTACGCCGAGCTGGCGCGGCGCGTGCCGGCCTCGCGCATCGTGGTCTTCGGCGAGTCGCTCGGCACCACGGTGGCGCTGATGCTGGCGGCCGAGGTGCCGGTGGCGGCGGTCGTGCTCGACTCCAGCTTCGCCTCGGCGCAGGCGGTCGCCGAATCGGCCTACCCCTGGCTGCCGGTGGGCTGGCTGATGCACGACACCTACCGCGCCGACCGCGCGGCGCCGCGCGTCGAGGTGCCGGTGCTGCAGGTGCATTGCGCCGACGACCCGGTGACGCCGATCGCGCATGCCGAGCGGCTGAACGCGCTGCTGCCGCAGGCGCGCGCGATCGAGCGGATCGACGCGCGCTGCCACCCGGCGCCGTTCGACCGCTTCGAGGCGGCGCTGCGCGGCTTCGTCAGGCCGCTGACCCAGGGCACGGCGGCCGACCTGCCGCCGGTACGCTGAGCGGCGGCACACCGCCCCGCCACGCCCTCACATCACGAACGCACATTGCGCCTCCGGCGTTCGCGTGTCCATGTTGCGCCCGCGGTTCAGGTGGTCGTCGATCTCGGCCGCCGCACCGATCATGCGCCCGTACAGGAACACCGTGAACGCCGCCGTCTCCAGGTCGCGCTCGCTCAGGCTGCCGGCCTTGTACTCGGGCCACAGCAGCGCCAGCAGCAGCGCGGCGATCACGGCGTCGACGTTGACGCAGAACACGTAGGGCGTAGCGCCGCTGTCGGCCAGCGCCTGCACCAGCTCGCGGTAGAAGGCGTGGAAGACGTTGCTGTCGCCGCGCGCGGCCATGAACTCGGCGATGAAGCGCTCGCGAGGGTCGTGGTTGACCGGCTTGCCCTTGAACACCGGATGGTGCACGCCGGGCAGCGCACGCATCTCCTGCCCGGCCTCCCTGGCGGCGCGCTTGTCGGCCTTGTAGCGCTGCGCGAACGCAGCCGCCATCGCCTTCAGGTCGACGCCGTGCTGCGGGTCGGTCGGGTCCTCGAGGTCCACGCCCTTGAACTGCTCGAGCAGGAAGGCCATGCCCTCGAAGCCGTTGCCGCCGTGGCTGTAGCCGGTGTGGGTCAGGAAGCCGACCATGGCCTTGTTGATCTGCACCCGCTGCGGTGTCTGCGGCCCGTCGGCCGACACCGCGCCCTTGGCACCCTGGGCCGAGATCGACCCCGGGCCGTTGGAGATCAGCAGGCCGATCAGGATCTGCAGCGGCAGCGCCTGCTCGGGCGTGGGCTTGCGGCCGGTGATGGCGAGGAAACACAGGTCGGCCATGGTCCAGGAGCCGTAGCGCTCGGCCTGCGAGATGCCGGCCAGCGACCCCCACTGGTGCTGCGGCGCCGGGATGCTGGCGCCGACCATCACGCCGTACAGGCGCAGGTACCAGGGCAGCGTCTCGGCGGTCAGCCGGCTGATGCGCTTGCGCACCAGCGGCCCCCAGGCGATGGTGGTCGCGATCGCGGCCAGGATGGCGTCGCGCGACAGCCGGCCGTCCAGCCGCAGCAGGAAGTCGAGGAAGACCGACCTGGCGCCGCGCGCCCGCACCGCCGCCAGCATCGCCTCGGGGTGCGAGTCGCCCGCCTCGTCGTCGCGGGCGAGGAACAGCGCGCGCGTGGCGGCGTCGAGCCGGATACCGGAGCTGTCGAAATCGACCTCGTGGCCCTCCTTCAGCCCGCTGCCGACGAAGGCGTCGATCAGCGCGCGCGTGCAGGCCAGCGCGCGCTCGACGCGCTTCGGGCCGACGATCGCCGCCGCCGCCGCCAGCACCGTGTTGGGCGAGTTGCCGGCTTCGCGCGCGGCCTGGGCGGCGTCGAGCATCGGCGTGCCGACCAGGTTGACCTCGGCCGCCACCGCGATGTCGAGCAGCGCGCGGTCGTTCGGCCCGGCGCCTTCGTGCACCAGCGGCAGCGCGAAGTTGGCCTGCAGCGGCTGCAGCGCCAGGTCGAGCACGGTGTGGCCGTGCACCGACGTCACCTGCGTCTTCGGGTCCATCGCGCTGGCGCCCGACCGGTCCTTCATGTTCTGGCGCGCGATCACCGCGCCGACCTGGCGGCCGAGGGCGGCGATCTGGCCGGCGTAGGGTTCGGGCGCGGTCACCGGCGCCAGCGCCAGCTCGGCCGGCAGGTCCAGCCCCTGGTCGTTGGCCAGCCAGGGTTTGAGCGTCAGGCTGCCGCGCGGCGCGAAGTCGGGCCGCGCGCCGCCGGCGGCCATCACCGCGGTCAGCGCCGCCGGGATGTGCGCGATGTTGGTCACCACCGCGCCACGGGCCGAGAACACCGGGCGCTCGGGCGTGAAGATGGCGTCGACGCCGAAGGCCTGCATGAACCAGCGCTCCTTGTCGGCCGCGCTGTCGCCGGCGCCGGCCATCGCGCCGGCATGGCCGACCGCGCGCGTGAGCTTGCTCTTCCAGCGCCCGACGACGCAGGCGACGACCGGCTTGCCCCAGTCGATGTCCTGCTCGTAGTAGCCGCCCGGCTCGCTGTACAGCACGGCGGCGCGCGAGCGCCCGTCGTTCTTCAGTGCATGCGCGAAGTCGCGTGCCGCGTAGTGGATGTAGACATCCTTGCCCGACGACACCAGCGTCGTCGTGCCCCAGCCTTCGGTCGCCAGGTACTGGGCGATGGTGGTCGTGAAGCCGCCCGAGTTCGAGAAGATCGCCACCGTGCCCTGCAGCAGCGTCTCCTCGGGGTGGTCGCCGCCGAGCGCGCCGCCGATGCGCACCCGGCTCCACGAGTCCGCCACACCCAGGCAGTTGCCGCCGACGACGTCGACGCCGGCGGCCTGCGCCATCGCACGGATCTCGCGTGCGTCGTGCACCGCGATCTTCTCGGTGACGATGACGATCTTCTTCAGCCCCGGGTTGACGCGGATCAGCTCGGCCACGCCGTCGCGCACACCCGATGGCGGCAGGTAGACGACGCCGGTGTTGAACGCATGGCCGGCGTCGAGCCCCTGGCGCACGTTGTCGAACACCGGGATGTTGCCGATCGCGGTCGGCAGCAGCTGCCCGCCGCGCCCGGGCGAGGTGCCGAAGACGACGTTGCCGCCGGAGAAGACATGGCTGGTCGGCGTCACCTGGCGCGACTCGCCGCCGAGGATGTTCAGCACGCAGACGCGGTCGCCGCGGGTGGCGATGTCGGCCAGCGACTGGATGCCGAGGAAGTACGGGAAACCGGGGATGCCTTGGGCTCGCATGGGGATGTCCTCGCGGTGGTCAGGCGGCGCTGCGGATGCCGAGCTGGCGCGCGATCCGCTCGCGCCCGCCGGCCTTCATCCAGGCGTCGACCTTGCGGGCGTAGTTGACGACCTCGCTGATCGCGCTGTCGAAACCGAAGAAGCGGTACGGCAGGGCCAGCGCCTCGCAGGTGTCGGCCAGGGCGCCGAAGCCGCGCACCAGGTTCGGCCCGCCGCGGCCGACGACCACGTACAGCGGCGTCGGCCCATGGGCGGCGAAGTGCTCGCGCAGCGCGTCGCCGATCGCGCGCAGCGTCTCGTGGATGTCGGTGTTGTTCGACTTGCCGCCGATCACGAACAGGACGTTGCTCCGGGCCAGGAAGTGGCGCATGCAGATCGCCGCCACCTGCTTCATCTTCTCGTACGGCGGGTTGCCGCCGAAGTCCGAGCTGATGCTGGCGGCCTCGCCGAGCACCTCGGTGACCAGGCTGTTGGCGCCGCCGCCGAAGGTCGGCGCCAGGATGGTCCCGCGCTCGTTGATGACGAACACGTCGCTCTGGCCCTGGTGGGTGCGCAGCTGGTTGACCTCCTGCTCGAAGGCGCCGAGGTCGGCCGCGCCGAGCTGCGCCGGCAGCCCCAGCCGCACCACGCGCGGGTCGTCGCGGTCGAAGCCGCACTTGAAGTCGCACGCCACCGGCGTCAGCCGGCCGTCGCGCCCGGGCCGCATGCGGATCGGGTTGAGCTCCAGCGTCGTCATGCCGTAGTGGTGCATCAGCTCCCACAGCTTGGGCAGCTGCTGCACCAGCGGCGAGACGATCTCGCGCGGGGCGCCGATGTCCGCGAGCGCGTTGGCGACGACGAAGGCCTTCAGCCCGGTCAGGGCGTCGAACGGCACGGTCGCGATCTCGCCCTTGCCGAGCTCCTCGATGTCCACGCCGCCCTTGTGGGTCAGCGTCATCGTCGGCGCCCGGTAGCGCGTGTCGTCGGTGATCGCGAAATAGACCTCGTGCTCGGCCGGCACGCCGCCTTCGAAAGTCACGCCGTTGGCCTTGGCCAGCACGTTGCCGTGCCGGTGCTCGGCGAAGTACAGGCGCTCCTTCTCGGCCAGCGCGGCGGCGAGCGTGGTGGCGCGGCCGATCAGCCCCGACTTGCCCTTCTTGCCGACCCCGCCGCGGAACACCGGCTTGACGAAGACCTGGCCGTGGCGGCGGATCAGGTCCTGGACCTGGTCCTCGCTGGCGTCGGGGCCGAGCACCTCGGCGGTGGGGAAGTCGACCAGCCGCAGCAGCGCTGCGCCGTGCAACATGCCGGTGATTTGCATGGGGTTCTCCTCGGATGACGAAGCGGTCTCAGGCGACCGCCGGCTGGCCCGGGCGGCGGCGCAGGCGCAGCAGCTGCGGCACGGCGACCATGACGACGGCGGCGGTCCACAGGCCGATCGAGATGCCGCTTTCGAACAGGATGCCGACATGGCCGTCGGTGATCGACAGCGCGCGGCGCAGGCTCTGCTCCATCAGGTCGCCGAGCACGAAGCCGAGGATCAGCGGCGCCATCGGCATGCCCTGCTTGCGCAGCCAGAACGCGATGACGCCGAACACCGCCATCAGCAGCAGGTCGAAGGTGGTCGCGTGCACCGAGTACACGCCGACTGCGCTGACCGCCAGGATGGCCGGCACCAGCACCCAGTTCGGCACCGCCAGGATGCGCGTGAAGACGCCGACCAGCGGGATGTTGATGACCAGCAGGATCACGTTGGCGATGAACAGCGACGCGATCAGCCCCCACACCAGGTCGGGCTGCTGGGTGAACAGCGCCGGACCGGGCGTGATGTTGTAGAGCGCCAGCGCGCCGACCATCACCGCCGTCGTTCCCGAGCCGGGCACGCCCAGCGTCAGCATCGGCACGAAGGAGCCGGCGGCCGACGCGTTGTTGGCCGACTCGGGCGCCGCCAGGCCGCGGACGTCGCCTTCGCCGAAGCGCCCGTCGGCGCCGGCGATGCGCTTCTCCATCGAGTAGGTCATCGCGCTGGCGATCGTCGCCCCGGCGCCGGGCAGCACGCCGACCACGAAGCCGACCAGCCCCGAGCGCACCGAGGTCCACCAGGTGCGCGCCGCCTCCTTCAGGTTGAACATCGTGCGGCCCATGACGCGGATCAGCCCGGCGCTGCTGTGGTGCTGCTCGAGCATCAGCAGGATCTCGCTGATCGAGAACACACCGATCACGACGACGATGAACTGGATGCCGTCGGACAGGTGCACGTCGCCGCCGGTGAAGCGGTAGACGCCCGAGTTCGAGTCCAGCCCGACGGTCGACAGCGCCAGCCCGAGCAACGCCGCCAGCGCGGCCTTGACCGGCTGCTCGCCCATCAGCCCGGTGATGCAGGCGAAGGCGAAGCACATCAGCGCGAAGTACTCGGCCGGGCCGAAGGCCAGCGCCCAGCGCGCCAGCAGCGGCGCGAACAGGATAATGCCGACGGTGGCGATCGCCGAGCCGATGAACGAGCTCCAGGCCGACAGCGACAGCGCCACCCCGGCCTCGCCGCGGCGCGCCATCGGGTAGCCGTCCAGGGCGGTCATGATGGCGCCGGCGTCGCCCGGCACGTTGAGCAGGATCGACGAGATGCGGCCGCCGAACTCGCAGCCGATGTAGACCGCCGCCAGCAGGATCAGCGCCGTCTCGGGCGGCAGCTTGAGCGCGAACGCGAGCGGCATCAGGATCGCCACCCCGTTGATCGGCCCGAGCCCGGGCAGCATGCCGACCACGGTGCCGATCAGCGCGCCGATCGCCGCCACCGACAGGTTGAGCGTCGACAGCGCGACGCCGAAGCCGTCGGCCAGGTGTTGCAGGGTTTCCATCAGCGGCCTCCGAGGATGAACGCCAGCAGCCCGGTCGGCAGCACGACGTCGAGCAGCTTGTCGAACAGCAGGAACAGCACGAGGCCCAGGCCGACGCCGCCGGCCAGCGACTGCTTCCAGCTGCCGCCGAAGGCCATGCCGACCGGCAGCGCCATCAGCGCGGTGGCCAGGGTGAAGCCCAGCCACTGGAACAGCAGCGCGTAGCCGAAGATCGCCGCCGCCGCGAAGGCCAGCGCCTTCAGGTGGGACAGGGTCGCGGCGTGGCGGCCCGGCCGCACGACAAGCCACAGCCCGCTGGCACCGATCAGCGTGGCCAGCAGCAGCGGGAAGGCCCGCGGGCCGACCGGCTCGTACGAGATCGGGGCGGCGTAGTCCTGCGCCGCCCAGGCCATGGCCAGGGCGAGCACGACGCAGATGCCGCCCAGGATGCGGTCGTTCATCGTTCGTCTCCTCGGGGTTGTCGCGCGCGGCGATGCAGCGGCCCGGCCCGCCGTACGGGTGGGGCCAACGGTCGAAGCGCGATGGATGGGCGCGGCGGTCCGGTCGCCGCCGCGCGGCGTCAGGTCAGCGCGTCAGTTGGTGACGTTGAGGCCGAACTCGGCCGCCAGCTTGCGGTACTGCGCCACCTGCGCCTTGACGTAGGCGTCGAGCTCGGCGCCGGTCTTGGCGAACGGGAACAGGCTGCGCTCGGCGCGCAGCCTGGCGAACTCGGGGGTGGCCATCATCCTGCCGAAGGTGTCGACCCAGACCTTGTAGTCGGCGTCCGAGACCTTGGGGCCGAGGTAGAAGCCGCGGATGATCGGCCACTCGATGTCGTAGCCCTGCTCCTTGGCGGTCGGCACCTCGGCCAGACCGCCTTCGAGCCGCTTGTCGGCCATCACCGCGATGACGCGGATCTTGGCCCCGGCCTTGATCTGCTCCGACGCCTCCGACGCGTCGCCCGAGTAGATGTGCACATGGCCGCCCTGCAGCGCGGTCAGCGCCTCGCCGCCGCCTTCGAAGGCGACGAAGCGCATCGCGCGCGGGTTCAGCCCGGCGGCGCGCGCGGTGATCGCGGCCTTCATCCAGTCCTGGCTGCCGACCGTTCCGCCGGCGCCGAAGACGACCTTGCTCGGGTCGGCCTTGATCGCGGCGACGATGTCGGCCATGGTCTTGTACGGCGAGTTGGCGGCGACGACGATGGCGCCGTAGTCGGTGCCGACCGCGGCCAGCCAGCGCACGTCGTTCTCGTTGTAGCGGCCGAACTTGCCCTGCGCCAGGTTCAGCAGCGAGCCACCCGAGAAGGCGACGATGGTGTTGGGCTCGCCCGGGCGCTGGGCGACGATCGAGTTGTAGGCCACCGCGCCGATGCCGCCCGGCATGTAGGTGATGCGCATCGGGTCGTTGACGAACTTGCCGTCCATCAGCCCGCTCTGCGCCAGGCGGCAGGTGAGGTCGAAGCCGCCGCCGGGCTTGGCCGGGGCAATGCATTCGGTCTTGGCCAGCGGGTTGGCGGCGGCCAGGGTGGCCGCGCTGGCGAACGCAGCGGCGGCGAGGATGGTCTTCAGCATGGCGGGTCTCCGGTGGTGTCCAGGCTCGGCGGGGTCTGCCGAGTCGGAGCGCACGATATCGAGCGGCGACTTTCGGGCCGCTTTCACGAAAGCGGACAAAAAGTGCGGGTTAACCCTGTGTCTTGGCGAGCGGCAACCACAGCGACGCGACCAACCCCGAGGCCGCGTCGCTGCGCGGCCCGAGCTCGAGCCGGCCGCCATGGCGCTCGGCGATCGCGCGTGCGATCGCCAGCCCGAGCCCGGTGCCGGGCAGGCGGTTGTTGCTGGCACGGAAGAAGCGCTCACCGGCGCGCGCCAGCTCGGCCGTCGGGATGCCGGGGCCGTCGTCGATCACCGACAGGCGTGCCTGGCCGTCGGCCTGCGCCACCTGCAGCGTGACCTGGCCGCCGCGCGGGGCGTGGCGGATCGCGTTGTGCACCAGGTTCGCCAGCGCCTCCTTCAGCAGCGCCGCCTGGGCGTCGACGACCACGGCGGCTTCGGGTGCGTCCAGCCCCAGGTCGATGCCATGCTGGCGCGCCTCGGGCCACCAGGCGCGCGCCAGGTCGGCCGCGAAGCCGACCAGGTCGACCGGCCCGCGAACGATCTCGGCGCTGTCGGCACGCGCCAGCGCGAGCATCTGGTTGGTCTGCCGCACCGCCTCGTCGAGCTGCTCCTTGACCGCCTGCAGCACCTCGGCGAGCCGCGCCGGGTCGGTCTCGCGCAACGCGAAGCCGAGCTGGGTGCCGAGCGTGGCCAGCGGCGTGCGCAGCTGGTGCGAGGCGTCGTCGATGAAGCGCCGGCGCGCCTCGATCATGCGGCCGATGCGGTCGACATGCTGGTTGATGGCGTCGACCAGCGGGCGCACGTCGGCCGGCACGCCGTCGGCGGCGATCGGCTCCAGATCCTGCGCCGCGCGCGCGGCGACCTCGGCGCGCAGCCGCGCCAGCGGGCGCAGCGCCCAGCCGACCCCGAGCGCGAGCAGCCCGAGTGCGGCCAGCATCAGCGCCAGGTCGCGCGCCAGCGCCTGCAGCACCAGCGCGCGCGTGAACTGGGTGCGCGAGCCGAGCGACTCGGCGACCTGGATGATCACCCGCTGCGGCTCGCTGGCGCCGCCGAGCGGCCGGTCGAGCAGGCGCGCGTAGCTGCCCATGCGCACCGGCACGCCGTAGTACGCGGTCCGCACGAACACCGGCACCCCGGTGCGCAGCGGCTGCTGCGGCGGCGGCAGCGCGGCGTCGCCGATCTCGACCAGGCCGTCCTCGGTGGCGATGCGGTAATAGACCTCGCCCTGCGCGGTCAGCTCGAAGAACTCGAGCATGCGGTACGGCAGCTCGACGCCCAGCCCGCCGCTGGCGGTCGAGATGTTGGCGTCGATGGCCTTGATCGCGCCGAGCAGCGAGCGGTCGTAGGCGGCGTTGGCGGCGTCGACCGCGGTGCGCCAGGCCAGCACCAGCTCGGCGCCGAGAACGACCAGCAGGCCGGCCGACAGCAGCACCAGCAGCGTGCGGCGCAGGCTGTGGCGGTGCCAGCGTACCCAGCGCGCGGAAGGCGGCGCCCGCGCGGGCGCCGCGGGCACCGACGGGGGGTTCAGGTCGGCTGGCACTCGAGCACGTAGCCCAGTCCGCGCAGCGTGCGGATGCCTACCGGCGAGGCCTGCAGCCGCTTGCGCAGCCGGTGCACCAGCACCTCGACCGCGTCGGGCTGCACGTCGGCCTCGTCGGAGAACACGCGTTCCAGGATCTCCTGCTTGGACAGCGGCTCGCCGCTGCGCTGGATCAGCGCGCGCAGCACGCCATGTTCGCGCGGCGTCAGCACCAGCGGCTCGTGGGCGAGCGTGAACTGCTTGCCCGCGCTGTCGTAGATCAGCGGCCCGCAGGCGAAGCGCGGCCGGTCGCTGCCGCGCGCGCGCCGGATCAGCGCCACCAGCCGCGCCTCCAGCTCGGGCAGGTCGAACGGCTTGGCGAGGAAGTCGTCGGCACCTTCGTGCAGGCTGCTGACGCGCTCGATCAGCGAGTCGCGCGCGGTCAGGATCAGCACCGGCAGCCGCATGTCGGCCTCGCGCAGTTCGGCCAGCACGTCGTGGCCGCCGACGCCGGGCAGCCCGAGGTCGAGGATCAGCGCGTCGTAGGCGGTGGCCTTCAGGCTGCGCCGCACCAGCCGCCCGTCGTCGACCCAGTCGACCTGGAAGCCGCTCTGCGCGAGCGCGCGCACCAGCCAGTTGGCCAGCTCGCGCTCGTCTTCGGCCAGCAGGATGCGCATCGGGTGGCGGCGTTCCTCGGGGACAGGAACGAGTATTCCAGCGCCGGGCGGGTGCGGCCGATCCGTGTTTTCGCGCATCGCCATGTCGTCCCTGCCGGTCGATGCATGCCCGCAACCCGGCCTGGCCGGCCCGCCGCCGGCGGCCTGGCGCTGGCGGGCGCGGCCCTGGCGCTGCCGGTGCGGCTGCGCGCCGCGGCGGCCGGTCAGCGCTGCGCGCGGATGCGCTGGCCGTGCGCTCGCAGCTGGTCCAGGATCGCCAGGTAGAGCTGGTCGCGCTTGCCGCGGTCGGTGTAGTCGCCCTCGATCGTCCGGCCTTCGCGCGGCTCGAACTGGGTCGACCTCAGCCACCCGTGCGACCGCCAGTCGCAGGCGCCGACGATCACCGGGAAGATCACCAGGCGCTCCGACTTGCGCCGGGCGAGGAAGGTCTCGACCTCGACGTCGCGGCAATAGGCCGAGTTCAGGAAGCGCTGGCTGACCAGCACCAGGGCGATGTCGGCCGCTTCCATCTGCTGGCGGATCTCGTCGTCCCAGAGCTCGCCGGCGTCGATCTTGCGGTCCCACCAGAACTCGAAGCCTTCGCGCTCGAGCGTCCCCTTGACGTAGGCGAGCAGCGACTCGTCGCCCTTCTCCTCGACATAGCGCGCGTCCCGGTGCGAGTAGCTGACAAAAACGCGCACCGGTGCCGGCACCGTGGGCACCGGCACCGGCGGCGCCGCGGCCGGTGCGCGAGCCGCCGCGCCGGGCGGTGCGGCCGCCGGGTCGATCTTCAGCACCTCGATCGCGTCGGCCAGGCCCTGTTCGAGCTCGGCCACCTGCGACCACGGCACGCAATCGATGTCGATCCTCTCCTCCTCGCGCCAGATCTTCTGCAGCGTGTTGAACGCCGCCGTCGGCGCCGGCAGCCCGGGCGCGAGCAGCCGCACCGTCTTGCCGCGCAGCGTGTACAGCAGCACGTCGAGCCGGCTGAGCTGGCTGCCGTCGGCCAGGATCGCGCGCTCGACCTGCAGCAGCAGCACCTCCGCCGCGCCGACGCTCACGCGCGTGAACTCGCGCTCGAAGCGGCCGAAACGGTCGCGCACCTTCAGGTCCTCGACCTTGCCGCCATGCTCGGCGATGCGCCGCCCGAGCAGCTCCCGCAGCTCGCCCATCACGCGCATGTCCAGCAGCGGGTCGCGCTTGTCGGCCGCGTCGGCCACGGCGTCGCGCGTTCGCCCGATCTCGCCCGCGAGGCCGACCGTGGCCAGTTTCAGCGCGATCGCGGCGACCGAGCTGGCGGCCGGCTGCGACGACGCGGAGGCGATGATCATCGAAGCACCTCGGCCCGTGCGGCGCCCGTCGCGGCGCGGTCGGCGGCGTCCGCGGCCTCCACCCCGAGCAGCCTCGCCAGCTCGGCCGGCACGCCGCCGCCTGCGGCCCGCCCGAGCGCCGCCTGCAAGGCCGCCGCGCTCTCGAAGCTGGCCAGCCTGACGCCCTCCTCGCCGGCGAAGGCGAGCAGGTCGTCGCCGGCGCGGCCTCCGATCAGCACCAGGCAGGGATCGATCCGGATGTCCTGGCCGTCGGTCGAGCGCAGCGCACGTTCGAGCACGCGCGACGCAGCCCGCAGCCTGGCCGCGGCAGGCCAGTCGACGGCTGCGTCCTTGGCGTCGGGCAAGCTGACCTCGACCGCGTAGCCGTGCGTGGCGCCGCGAGCGAGCAGGTCGACCGAAGCGATCAGCGGGTCGACATCGGCCTGACCGGTGCGCGGCCGCGGGACGACGCGGTAGCCGGCCGCGCGGAACGCCGCTGCAACCAGTTCGCGCTCGTCGACCCCCGGCCTGGCTCGCGCCCGCCCCGGGGCATCGATGGCCATCAGCGGCGCCGCCGAGACCAGCAGCACCAGCGAAGCCAGTACCGCCAGCGCAAGGCTGCCGGGCGCCAGCCAGGCCAGCGCCGCGGCCAGGGCGAGCACGACCAGCGCCGCCACGGCCGCGATCCTCCAGCGGTGCGAGGCCAGCGCATGGAAGGCCGAGCGCGCGCCGGCGACGTTCGGGTAGAGCTTGGCCGGCAGTTCCTCGGCGATCGCCGCCGGCATGCCCAGGCCCAGCAGCACGAGGATCGTGCCGCCGACCCACTGCGCGACCGTGCCAGCGTGCCAGCCGAGCTCCCAGCCCAGCCACCCGGCACCGGCGTCGAGCAGCCGGACCAGCCCCCAGGCGATCCCGTACCAGACCAGGCAGCCCAGCCCGGCGGTGGCGCCGTAGGCGACCGCGCTCCAGCCCGCCAGCAGCCATTCGAGCGGCCGCGGCCGCTCGGTCGCCGCGCTGACGAACTTGCGGCCGATGAGCGGCACCAGCACCAGCGCGACGACGAACACGCCGAGCGCCCAGCCGGCGGTGCCGGCCCAGACCAGGTAAGGCAGCAGGCCGAGCGCCAGACCCGCGGCGCCGAGCAGGGACAGCAGCAGCCAGTTCGGCCTGACGGGGGACGGGGGAGCGGTCATCGGCGCTGTGCGGGCGCGCCACCGTGCAGGCAGGCGCGCTGGAGCATTGTCCGGCCTTTGCCGGGCCGCCTCAACGCCGGCCCCGAACTGCCGCGGCCGCCGGCCTGGCTGCACGAGTCGCCGCACATGGTCGGCCGCGAGGTCGAGTGGCGCTGCTGCTGGACGACCCGCAATGGGCCGAGGCCGGTTCGCTCGCGCTGCTGCTCGACGCTGCCGAGGCCCACGCGGTCGTCGTCACGCTCGGCGGGCTGACGCGCGGGGGCGTGGCCGAGCGGCTGCAAGCGCTCGCCTGGCCGCCCGGCCGGGCTCTGGCCTGGGCGCAGGCGCTGGCGCTGGCTCCACGCACGCTCGGCCATCCGATCACGGTGCTCGAGACGCTGGCCGCAGTCCAGCAGCAGCATGGCGACGCCGCCGACGGCCCGCTCGTCATCCCCCCCCCGATACGGGGGTGATACACAAGCCGTACATGCCCCCCGCCGAGGCGATGCGCGCGATACATGCGACGCGTAGATTGACCGTCGTGCGGCGCCGACCGGCATCGACCCGATGGCCAGGGCAGCGCGGCACCAGGAGACGGTCATGTACACGCCATCCCACGCCCCCGTAAGACCCGCCAGCCCGGCGAGTCCGGCCAGCCCGGCGAGTCCGGCCAGCCTCGGCAGCCCGGCCAGCCCGGCCTACGAGCTGCGCTTCCGCTCGCTGTTCAACGAGGGCAAGGCCCTCGCCTTCCCGTGCGACGAGCGCGGGCAAGTCGAGCTCGACGCCCTCAGCGAGCGCGCGCGCAACAGCTACTTCTACGCCCGCACCGTCGTCGGCCGCGAGTACTTCATGCCCGCCGTGCAGCGTCGCGATCGGCACTGACGGCCGCGGCGTCCGGCGCCGGGTCGAGCGGACGCGGCGTGATGCGCGGCGCCGTCCTGACGCTCCACACCATGGTCACCGCGAGCACCGCGACGACGACGCCGAGCGAGGCCAGCACCGGGATCTTGACGAAGTCCACCAGCAGCATCTTGCTGCCGATGAACACCAGCACCACCGCCAGCCCGTAGCTCAGCAGGTGGAACTTGGTCGCCACCGCGGCGAGCAGGAAGTACATCGCGCGCAGCCCCAGGATGGCGAAGATGTTGGACGTCAGCACGATGAAGGGGTCGGTCGTGATGGCGAAGATCGCCGGGATCGAGTCGACCGCGAAGATGACGTCGGTCACGCCGACCAGGGCGACCACCAGCAGCAGCGGGGTGGCGATGCGGCGGCCGCGCTGGACGGTGAAGAACTTCTCGCCGTCGAAGCCCTGGCTGACCGGCATCACGCGCTTGAGCAGCTTCAGCGCCGGGTTGGTCTCGAGGTCCGGCTCCTGGCCCGCGGCCCACCACATCTTGATGCCGGTGATGACGAGGAAGACGCCGAACAGGTACAGGATCCAGTGGAACTGCGCCACCATCCAGGCACCGACCAGGATCATCACCGTGCGCAGCACGATCGCGCCGATGATGCCGATCATCAGCACCCGCTTCTGGAACGGTGGCGGCACCGCGAAGTAGGTGAAGATCATCAGGAACACGAAGATGTTGTCGACCGCCAGGCTCTTCTCGATCAGGTAGCCGGTCAGGAACTCCAGGCTCTTGGTGTTCGCCACGGCGCTGCCGTGGTCGATCGCGACGGCCCACCAGAACAGGCCGTTGAAGGCCAGGCTCAGCGCGACCCAGACGAGCGACCAGTTCAGCGCCTCCCGGACGCCGACGGCATGCGCGCCCTGCTTCTTCAGCACGACGAAGTCGACGAACAGGGCGACGATGACGGAGACGACGAAGAAGGCCCACAGCCAGGCCGGCGCGATGGTGTCCACGGACACTCCCGAAAAAGGGTTGGATTCGCGCCGAAAGGTCTTGCGCGAGACCTGGGTCTCGTGCGGGCCCGGAAGCCGGTGCAGCCTGGCGGCTGCAGCTTCGTACTGACGGGTGGCCGCGGCAGCATGACCTCGCGGCGCTGCTGCTCGCTACTCCCCCTCCGACGGGCGCGATTATGCCTTGCCTTGGCGCCACCCGCCCGCCGCCCGGGCGGGGCGTTCACCCGGTGCGGCGGCGCGTGACGCGCCGGCCTCAGCCGCCGGCCAGGAAGCGCTCGACCAGCGCGTACTGCGCCGCCGTGTTCAGCGCCGGCGCGTGCCCGCAGCCCGGGATGGTGGCCACCACCGCGCGCGGGCCGCGCGTGCGCATCGCCTCGGCGACCTCGGGCAGCAGCAGGTCCGAGCTTTCGCCGCGCAGGCACAGCACCGGCAGGTCCAGGCTGTCCCAGGCGTCCCATTGGTCGTAGTCGCGCGGGTGGTGCTCGAACTGCAGCACCATCGCCGGGTCGTAGTGCGGCGTCCAGCGGCCGTCGGGCAGGCGGCGCGCCGAGGTCTCGGCGAGCAGCCGCCAATGCGCGTCGGCCAGCCAGCCGTAGGGCGCGTAGACGCTGCGGAAGTAGCGCTCCAGCTCGCCCATGGTCGCGAACGCCGGCGGGCTGCCGGCGTAGCTGCGGATGCGCTGGACCGCCGCCGGCGAGAGTTCGGGGCCGATGTCGTTGAGCACCAGCCGCTGGATGCGGCCACGCAGTTCGCCGGCGGCGGCCTTCAGCCCGATCGCGCCACCCATCGAGGTGCCGAGCCACACGCAGCGTTCGACGCCGAGCCGCTCCAGCAGCGCGACCGCCAGCTTCACGTAGAAGTCCAGGCAGTACTCCTGCGCCGGCTGCGGGCTCCACTGGCTGAATCCGCGGCCTATCGTGTCCGGGCAGATCACGCGCCAGCGCGGCGCCAGGTGGGCGGCGATGTGGTCCATGTCGCGCCCGGTGCGCGCCAGGCCGTGCCAGGCGATCACCACCGGCGTGCCGGCAGCCGCCGACCCCCATTCGCCGACGTGGATCTCGCGCCCTTCGCAGACCACGTACTGAGACCGCCTGCCGTTCATGGCCGCACCCGCAGCGCCAGCGCGCGCAGCCGGCCGACGATGCCGGTCGGGAAGTGGTAGACCGACAGCACGAACAACACCCCCAGCCACAGCAGCCAGCGGTCGGGTGCGACCAGCGCCTGCAGCAGCGGCACGCCTTGCACCGCGGTCGCGCCGACCGCCAGCAGGTCCTGCAGGTAGTTCTGCGCCAGCACGAACAGCACCGAGCCGATCACCGCGCCGTACATCGTGCCCATGCCGCCGATGACGACGATCAGCAGGATGTCGAGCATGATCTCGAACGACAGCGTGGTGTCGGGCCCGACGTAGCGCAGCCACAGCGCCAGCAGCGCGCCGGCGATGGTCGCCACCAGCGCGGCCATCACGTTCGACAGCGTGCGGTAGACCACCGTGCGGTAGCCGATCGCCTCGGCGCGGAAGTCGTTCTCGCGGATCGCCTGCAGCACGCGGCCGAAGGGCGAGTTGACGATGCGCAGCATCAGCAGGAACAGCGCCAGCACGACGCCGAACAGCAGCCAGTAGGTGAGCGTGCGGCCGTCGATCAACAGCCCGAGCACCTCGGTCTCGAACGGCTCGAACGAGGGCTGCAGCATGGCCGGGTTGCGGAAGGTCAGCCCGTCCTCGCCGCCGGTCAGATCAGACAGCTGCGACGCCAGGGTCTGGAACGCGGTGGCCACCGCGAGCGTGATCATGGCGAAGAAGATCGCCTTCACGCGCAGGCTGAACAGGCCGATCACGAGCGACAGCAGCAGCGAGATGACCAGCGCCACCGCCACGCCGATGCCGACCGCGGCCCAGCCGGCGCCCAGGCGCTCGCTGGCGATCGCCACGCCGTAGGCGCCGATGCCGAAGAACATCGTGTGCGCGAAGCTGACGATGCCGGTGTAGCCGAGCAGCAGGTCGTAGCTGACGACGAGCAGGATGAAGACCAGGATCTTGGCCGCCACGCTGAGCGCCTTGGCACCCGGGAACAGGAAGGGCGCCAGCGCGAGCGTGACCAGCACGAGCACCAGCGCCGCCGCCAGCCAGCGGCTGCGCGGCAGGTCGTGCGACAGCATGGAGCGCACGGCGCCGCTCATCGCGAAGTCACCGGGTAAAGACCGCGCGGCCGCCAAAGCAGGATGGCGATCATCAGCGCGATGTTGGAGAAGAGGGCCACCTTGGGCGCCAGGAAGCCGGTGTAGTTGGCCAGCAGGCCGACCAGCAGCGCGCCGACGAAGCAGCCCAGCGTCGAGCCCAGGCCGCCGATGATGATGACGATGAACAGCAGCACGTTGACCTGGTGCCCAATCTGCGGCACCACGGTCTGCTGGTACAGCCCCCACAGCACGCCGCCCATGCCGGCCAGCGCGCTGCCGGCGACGAACACGCCGACGAACAGCCGCTTGATGCGGTAGCCGAGCGACTCGACCATCTCGCGGTCCTGCACCCCGGCGCGCACCAGCAGGCCGACCTTGGTGCGGTTGAGCACCCACAGCAGCGCCGCGAACACCACCAGCCCGAGCACGACCGCCAGCACGCGGTACTTCTCGATCGCGGCGTCGAAGACGATGAACGAGCCGCGCAGCGAAGGCGGCAGCGGCAGCGGGATCTGCATCGGGCCCCAGATGACCTTGATGATCTCCTCGCCGACGATCATCCCGCCCATCGTGATCAGGATCTGCTTGAGGTGCATGCCGTAGACCGGGCGCACGATCACGCGCTCGAACGCGAAGCCGAGCGCGGCGGCCACCGCCATCGCCGCCAGCATGGCGACGAAGATCGCGCCCAGGTTCAGCAGCACCGAGTCGACCGTCGTCCAGTCGACCATCGCACCGAGCACGCTGGTGGCGACGAAGGCGCCGAAGGCGATGAACACGCCGTGGCCGAAGTTCAGCACGTCCATCAGCCCGAACACCAGCGTCAGCCCGGAGGCGATGACGAACACGATCAGGCCCATCGCCAGCCCCGCCACCGTCAACGTCAGCCAGGTCGACGGCGAGCCGATCAGCGGCAGCGCGCCGGCGGCCAGCGCGGCGACCAGCGC
>JRYF01001390.1_pt1 | contig 23600 bp, 20 predicted proteins | sample 235331 | NCBI WGS metagenome assembly JRYF01 (sample SAMN03074217, study PRJNA261475) | activated sludge metagenome | biome: Wastewater Treatment Plant; feature: Wastewater; material: Activated sludge; isolation source: activated biomass of a wastewater treatment plant treating hydrocarbon... ...
GGCCAGGCGCAAGCGCGGCAGTTGGAGGGAAAGGAAGCGACACTACAGGCTCTGCAAGCGCAACAACAGACGCAGCGCGAACAGTTCGAGCAGGATTTACAAAAAGAGAGCGCCTTGCTTGCAGAGGCGCGGACTGAATTACAGAATCAAAAAGACTTGACTTTACAGTACTTTAAAGCCTTGACCGACTTCGAAAAGGCGCAACAGCGCAAGGAACGGGATCAGTTCCAGCAGTTGGAGCAGGAACGGGCGGCGCAGGCGGAGAAGATCAGGCAGTTGACCCAGGAACGGGCGGCGCAGGTGGAAAAGATCAGGCAGTTGACCCAGGAACGGGATCAAGCACGCAAGCAGGTTCAAACGCAAGGGGAGCAATTAAAGGCCAACAATAACGCATTAAAAGCCTTGGAAACACAAAAACAGAATCAACTCAAGCAACTGAAAACAGAGAATCAGAGAGTCCACCAATTGGTGCATCAGTTGAGTAACAATTTCCAAGCGCTCGCCGCATCCTGGCGCTGGAAGGTGGGCAACGCAGTGGTTCGAGGTGTAGAGATCTTGCTCTTCCGCTCCAGAGTACAACTTGCGACGGACCACATTCGCAAGCTTTTTGAAGACTACCGTAATGCATTCCACAAGTAGGTCTTGACCAAATCATCTTTAGTAAAAATTAGAAAATCAGGATGCTACGAATGACCGAATCAGGGGTATCCATCATCATCCCCATCTTCAACGGGATCCAGCATCTCGAACGCTTGCTGGCAACTTTTTTTAAAATCAATACGTATCAGCCGTTCGAATTTATCATTATTGATCATAGCTCCACAGGTGGAGCGGCTCAGGTTGTTTCAGAGTACATTACCCGCGCTTTCATTCGGCTCATCAATCCAAGCCACAACCAATCTTTTTCCGCTGCCTGCAATCTTGGGGCGAGCAAGGCCCGATATCCCCACCTGCTGTTTCTGGACGCGGGCATCGCCTACACCTCGGATGTACTGCCCACGGCTTTGGCCAAACTGGCCGACCCAGCTATCGGGATTGTGAGGGTATGCTTGAAAGATGATCCCGAGTCTTTGCCACCGGGCCAAACGCCCCAGGTATGGCATGCTGGCATCCATTTCGTGTGGAATGATCAGCGCCAGTATTTCCAGCCCGAGCCGATCCGGCATACCACTCTGACCCAGGCTGAGCCGATCCCAAAGAGCGGAATTTTTCCAGCGGTGACCAGGGCGTTTTTGCTCTGTCGCAAAGCGGATTTTCAGGTTCTAGGTGGATTCAACGAGGATTACGACGCTGAGTTGGAGGATATCGATTTTTGCCTGCGGATGAGGAGTCGATTGAAGAGCGACTGCTGGTGCATTAATGAGATGAGCCTGGGTTATTTGGACAGCGTGACCCACAGACTAGGGGATAGGAACGACAGAGACGGCCGATGCCAGAAAATCGAGCAAGATCACCAGATTTTCAAGGAGCGATGGAACAATTACCTCCGAGCCTTGATCGGGCAACTTCCCGCCGATCTCGGCGCGCCCGCACGACGAGCCCGGCTTGGCAAGCACCTGAATATTCTCTTTGTTCTCTATGAAACCATCGACAGCAACGGCGGCCTGCATGTCCAGCTTCATGCCGCTCGGTTGATGGTCTCGGGGGCGGATTGTCTGTTCGCTGTCCCCAAAGCCGGGGGACAAGGTCCAAACCCCAAGGAAGCGGATTCGCGGGTGCGCACCTTTGCGCAAGTGGAGAAAGATGGCCTGACTTTTTCCGACGGCCGTGGCCCAGACATCATCCATGCTTGGACCCCTCGGGAAGTCGTGCGCAAGTTTGTAGAATCCATCGGTATTAAATATCCTTGCCCTCTGGTGATCCATCTGGAAGACAATGAGGAATATCTGGCCGAGGTTACGGTAGGCCGCCCCTTTGCCGAACTGGTCAGGTTGCCGGAACAAGAACTGGACCCACTCATCCCGGCGGGCCGCTATCATCCGGTGCGTGGTCGGAAATTCCTGGAACAAGCCCGAGGGCTAACCTTGATCATCAGCACCTTGGGTCGTTTCAATACAGCCAATGTTCCCAGTATCGTCCTGCCGCCACCCGTGGATGAACGCCTGTTCTACCCCCGACCTTTGAACCGGATCCTGCGCGAGGAACTAGGCATCCCCGAGGACCATGTGGTCCTGGTCTACACCGGCAACGTCCATGCCGGCAATCGCGAGGAAGTGCGGGAACTGTATCGGGCCGTGCGGCAATTGAACGAACAAGGTTGTCCGGCTACCCTCATCCGCACTGGAATCAACGCCGTGAACCTGGGTAGCGAGATCTGGATCACCGCCCATGAGAAGCCATTGGGATGGGTCGAGCGCAACCGGATGCCAGAGATCCTGGCGGCGGCGGATTTTTTCGTGCAGCCGGGCGCACCGGGGCCGTTCAACGATGAGCGCGTTCCCTCCAAACTGCCCGAGTATTTTGCCATGGGCCGACCGGTGATCCTGCCCCGGACGAATCTGGGGCTGAAGGTGGAGCATGGCCGGCAGGCCTGGGTACTGGATGTGGCGGATGCGGAGTCGATCGCCGAGGCGGTGCGACGGTTAACGGCGGATCGGGTGCTCCGGCAGCGTCTGGCGGTAGGCGCGGCGGCTTTCCATCGCGTCCAGTCGAATCCTTCACAAGTTGCCGAGGCGCTGCTCGACCTCTACGGAGTCGAGTCATCCACCCTTGGCCCGCATTCGGATGAGGCCGTGATGTCGTCATGATGGTTCGAGACCACGCAGAGACGTCTATCGCCGTGGTACCGCTGGGACAGGCGGGTTTCCGCTTGGGCTGCGGCGACCAGGTGCTGTATATCGATCCTTATCTTTCCGATCAGGTGGAGAAGGTCGAGGGACCTCACTGTCGCCGGCTGGTACCGATCTGGCGCTCCCCAGATACGGTGGCGGATGCGGATTGGGTGCTGGTGACGCACATTCATCGGGATCATTGCGATTTGGAGACGCTGTTGCCGCTCTCCAGAGCTTCACCGCAATGTCGCTTTATCAGTCCAGGTGAAGTTTGCGCGCATCTGCTCGATCACGGAGTGGCGGCGGATCGAGTGCTGATCATTCCGGAGACTTGGTTGGAATTGGCGCCTGGCTTGCGGTTGCATGCGACGCCGGCGGCGCATCCGCGCATCGAGACGGACGCTGCCGGTCGTTGGAAGTATGTGGGATATGTCATCGAATTTGCCGGACGCCGAATCTACCATTCCGGTGATACCGCGCTGGCGCCACTGCTTTTCGAGCATCTGAATCGGCTAAAACCGATTGATGTCGCCATGTTACCGGTGAACGAACAAAACTTTTATCGAGAGCAACTTAGCATTATCGGCAATATGAGTCTGCGCGATGCGTTTGACTTTGCGCGAGATTTGGGTGTCAGTACCCTGGTTCCGATGCACTGGGACATGTTTGAGCCGAACCGGGTGTATCGGGAAGAGATCGAGCTTTATTACCGCTTGACGCAACCCTCATTCCAAATGCGAATAAATCCGGATCGGCTTTAACCATGGTTTGTAGTAAGGGATGATGAAGGTCAGTATCGTTATTAGGACATACAACGAGTCACGGCATCTGTCGGAGTTGTTGGAAGGCATTCAGAAGCAGCAGACGCCGGGGATGGATGCCGAGGTGATTGTGGTTGATTCCGGGTCGACCGACCCGACGTTGGAGATCGCTCGTCAGTTTAATTGCCGCATCGAACATATCTCGAAGGCGGAGTTTTCGTTCGGACGTTCGTTGAACCGGGGGTGCCGAGCAGCAACCGGCGAGGCGCTGGTGTTTGTGAGTGGACATTGCGTTCCGGCCAGCGAGTATTGGCTGGCGCAACTGGTAGCACCACTCCAACAAGGCGAAGTAGTTTGGACCTATGGCCGGCAACTGGGAAATGGGTTGAGCCGGTTTAGCGAGCATCGGGTCTTTGAGAAATACTTTCCGAGCCAGAGCCAGATCCCGCAAGAGGGGTTTTTTTGCAACAACGCTAATTCCGCCTTGCTGGCCGAGGTTTGGCGGGCACATCCCTTCGATGAGGAACTGACCGGTCTGGAGGACATGCACTTGGCGCGAAAGCTGGTCGGCTTGGGGATGCGGATTGGTTACGTGGCGGAGGCGCCGGTTTACCACATCCATACGGAACGCTGGTCGCAGGTCAAAAACCGTTTTGAGCGGGAGGCGATTGCTTTGCAACATATCATGCCGGAAGTGCATGTGGGCTTTACTGATTTCCTGCGTTATCTGACCAGCGCCGTGCTGCTGGATGCGGAGGTCGCGCTGCGGGAAAGGCTGCTTTTCAAACAGGCACCGGACATCTTGGCCTATCGGCTCGCTCAGTATTGGGGAGTTTACCGGGGCAATCATTTCCACCGACAGCTTTCCAAGGCTCGCAAGGAACGGTATTTTTATCCGCGTTGACGGGTTTTACGTTGCGGGGGTTCGATGAGTATTCAGGCTGCTGGTCGGGTGGTTGCCTTGTTGCCGATGAAGGCGCACAGCGAGCGGGTGAAGGGTAAGAATTTCCGTGATTTTAATGGTAAGCCGCTGTTTCGCTGGGTGTTGGAAACGTTGCTGAGCGTCGAAAGTATCGACTTGGTGGTCATCAATACCGATGCTCGCTCCATCCTGGCGGAACATGGCCTGACGGATTCGGCGCGGGTGCTGATCCGGGATCGCAAGCCGGAGATTTGCGGCGACTTGGTAAGCATGAACAAAGTGCTGGCGGATGATGTGGAAAACGTGGTGGCGGATATTTATTTGATGACCCATACGACCAATCCGCTGTTGAGCGCCGAGACGATTCGCCGGGCACTGGCGGCATTCGTGGCGGCGCGGGCCGAGGGACGAGCAGATTCACTGTTTACTGTGGATAAGGTGCAGACCCGTTTTTATCGATCTGACGCGAGTCCGGTGAATCATGATCCGGACAATCTGGTGCGCACCCAGGATTTGGAGCCGTGGTATGAGGAAAACTCCAATCTTTATCTGTTTACGCGAGAGAGCTTTCGGGCGACCCAAGCGCGGATTGGCAAAAGGCCTCTGTTGTTTGAGAGTCCACGTTTGGAGTCGATCGATATCGATGATCAGGATGACTGGCTTTTTGCCTTGGCGGCGACTCGATGTCTGGGTTTTTGAATGTTTGTTATGAAAAGAAATCAATTGATCAAACACTTGAATGCTTCGGGAGCGTTTCTGCTTCGCGAAGGCAGTAGGCATAGTATTTATCAATTAGGCCACAAGAAGACCCAAGTGCCTAGACATACCGAAATCGTTGATGAATTGGCTCGAAAAATCTGTAAGGATCTGGGTATTTCTTTTGTGAGGTGAACAATGCAATTCAGAGCCGTAATCAAGCATACGACGGAAGGCTGGTGGATTGGGTGGCTGGTCGACTTGCCAGGTGTCAATGCTCAAGAAAAAACCCGGGAGGCGTTGCTTGAGTCGTTGAAAATTGGGGCGAAGGAAATGCTGGAGACCGATATTCCTTTCGAGCCTGGTTTTTCGATGGAAAAACTGGATGTCCCTGAACCAGAATGGGCCTAGTACTGTCCTCATTACCGGCGCGGCGGGCGGGATCGGCCAAGCCTTGGTGAGAGAATTCCAAGCGGCCGGTTATCAGGTCGTCGCGACGGATCTTGTGCCGCAACCGCTCGCGTGGCCGGGGGTGACGTACTTTCAGGCGGACCTGGCGCGCACGGTGGTGGATGAGGCGTATGCAGCGACTGTGTTTGCTCGGGTGCGAAAGCATCTAGCGGGCCAAGGGCTGAAGGTGCTGGTGAACAATGCGGCGGTGCAGATTCTCGGCGGGATGGAGCAGTTGACCCGGCAGGATTGGAACCAGACGTTGCGGGTGAATGTGTTGGCGCCGTTTTTCTGGACGCAGGCGCTGTTGCCGGAATTGGAGGCGGGGCGAGGGAGTGTGCTGAATATCAGCAGCATCCATGCGCGACTGACGAAGCGGGATTTTGTGGCGTATGCGACCAGCAAGGCGGCGTTGTCCGGGATGACGCGGGCGTTGGCGGTCGACCTTGGTCCCCGGGTGCGGGTGAATGCGATCGAACCGGCCGCCATCGAAACCGACATGCTGAAAGCGGGGTTTGCCGAGCAACCGGAACGCTTCCGACGCCTCGAAGGTTGCCACCCACGGCAGCGCATCGGCCAGCCGGAAGAAGTGGCCCGTCTGGCCCTCGCGATAGTTGGCGGGAGAATGGGGTTCCTGCATGGCGCCTGCATCGGCCTGGATGGCGGCATCGCCGCTCGTCTGTTCGACCCGGATTGAAACCCATGACGGAAACTCCATCTCGCGAGCAAGCCGACGACTACGACAACCCCTGGAAAGAGATGCTCGAACACGCCTTTCCGGAGTTCGTGGCGTTTTACTTTCCCGACGCCGACGCGCGGATCGATTGGGCGCGGGGTCATGAATTCAAGAACATCGAACTGCGGCAGGTGGTGCGCGACGCGGAACTGGGCAAACGCTTTGCCGATGCTCTCGTGCGAGTCAGGCTCGCCAGCGGCGAAGAACGCTGGATTTACGTTCATATCGAAGTGCAGGGCCAGCGCGACACCGACTTTGCTCGGCGCATGTTCACCTACAACTATCGCCTGTTCGATCGCTACGCCACCCCCATCGCCAGTCTGGCGGTGTTGGCGGACGACGACGTCGGTTGGAAGCCGGACCGTTACGGGTTTGAGGTCTTGGGCTGCCGGCACACCCTGGAGTTTCCGGTGGTCAAACTATTGGATTGGGTGGATCGGTTGGAGAATTTGGAGACCGACCCGAACCCGTTTGCGCTGGTCACGGCGGCCCATCTCCGCACCCGACAGACGAAACACGACCCGCAGGCCCGATACCAGGCCAAGCGCACGTTGGTGCGCCGGTTGTACCGCCGGGGCTGGGATCGGCAACGCATTCTCGACCTGTTTGCGATCCTGGATTGGATGATGCGGTTGCCGGTCGAGTTGGAGCAGCAATTGTGGCGAGAGATCGAACAGATTGAAGGAGAAACCCAGATGTCCTACGTCACCAGTGTCGAACGATTGGCGACCCAGCGCGGTATGCAGCAGGGCCTCCAGCAGGGTCTCCAGCAGGGCCTCCAGCAGGGCCTCCAGCAGGGCCTCCAGCAGGGCCTCCAGCAGGGCCTCCAGCAGGGCCTCCAGCAGGGCAAACTGGAAGGCGAAGCGGCGTTGCTCGAGCGCCAACTGATTAAACGCTTTGGCCCGCTCACCGAGGAAACCCGGTCGCGCTTGAAGGCGGCGACCGCAGACCAGCTTGAAACCTGGGCGGATCGCCTCCTGGAGGCGCCGACGCTGGACACGGTTTTCAATGATCGCTACCGCTGGTTCGACCGGGATTGAAGTCACCCATTGATTACCGCCTGTTCGGTTACCACCCCGGCCCGCTGCTCAACCTGCGGCCGGCCGTGCTCGAACAGGGCGTCGCCAGCATCGGACGAGCCCGCCAGAGCAGTGACGCCACCATCGGCTACCCCGACTGGAGGCTTAATCTTGAGTCTTGACCATGGCTGACCTGCTGGATCCCAAAAACGACTACGTCTTCAAGCGTCTGTTCACCGCCGCGCCGGATCTGCTGGTCTCGCTGATTAACGCCGTGCGCACTACCGAGGTCCCTATCAGCGACGTGGAAATTCTCAACCCGCGCATCGAGCCCGAAGAACTGACCGGCAAATTCATCGTCTTGGACCTGCTGGCCAAAGACATCGAAGGCCGTCAATACAACATCGAAATGCAGGTACGCAACTATCCGAACTGGGGTGCGCGCAGCCTCTATACCTGGCCAGCCTGCTCGGCAACCAACTGAAAAGCGGAAACGGCTACAAGGAACTCAAACTAGTCATCGGCATCCATCTGCTAGACTACGATTACTTCAAGGGGCAGGGCCAGCAAAGCCAGGCGCTCTGGTGTTTCGAACCGCGCGACCGGCAACGGCCTGATGTCCGGCTTGGCAACGAACTGCAACTGAACATCGTCGAACTGCCCAAGGCCAACCGCCTGGGTCTCAAGGATCCGGCCTTGGCCCCATTGGTGGCCTGGGTCAACACCCTGAAACATTGGCAGGAGGAGAGTAAAATGGCCGAAATCGCCTACCCCCCGGTACAGCGCGCGATGGGCATCCTCAAGACCCTGAGTGCCGACGAAGAAGCCCGCCGACTCGCCCAGGTACGCGAGCGTGCCCTGATCAACGAACGCATCGAACTCAATGCCGCCAGAAGAGAGGGGAAGGCAGAGGCTATGCAAGAAGCCTTGGCCAAACTCATCGAGAACGGCATGGACGAGGCCGAAGCGAAGAGGATATTGGGATTGTGAAGAGGACAAGGTAAAATTTTTATACAGTCTCTGAGCCCATGAAACCCCCCATCTATTACCGCATGTTCGGCTACAACCTCGGCCTGCTGCCCAACCCGCAGCTCGCCGTGCTCGAGCAGGGCGTCACCACCATCGAGCAAGCCCGCCAGAACAGCGGCGCCACCATCGGCTACCCCGGCTGGGGGCTCATCTACCACCTGTTGCTTTCGCATCTGGATCGCAAACGCACCGAAGTCATCATCGAAACCGGCACCAACTGGGGTTGTACTACTATCGTGCTGGCCCAGGCGCTCATCGATGCCGGATGCGCCGGGCGCGTCATCACTTTCGAACTTGACCCCGCCAACGCCGAAAGGGCCAGACAGAACCTTGCCGCCGCCAATTTGGCGGAGAGAGTCGAACTCTGCTTGGGCGATAGCCGGCAACTGCTTTCCAAGGCTCTGGAAGAGGAAGGCGGCATCCGCGTCGCCTTTTTGGATGCCTCGCATCTTTACGAAGACGTCACACGTGAATTCGAAATCGTGTTGCCCAAACTTGCTGACGATGCCTTGGTGATCTTCGATAACACCTACCGGATTGCCGAGGATGGAGAAGACCCACGGGTCAATGGTTTCCTGCGGGCGATGCAGGCCAATTATGGTGGGAACCTGATCAATCTGGAATTTGTCTCGTGGTACACACCGGGGTTGGCGATATGGCAGAAGCGGACGGCACTATGACCCTCACCCAGCATCTGGACGAAATTGCGAATGCAAGCCTTGGCGGCTGCTTGTCAGCACGGGCAGACGATCGTTTTGAGTATGGATCAAACAGATTTGGGGGACCGGTTTGCGATCTTGATGATCGGCCTCGGCGTCGGGGATCGAGCGTTACCGTTGGCGTGGACGGTGGAAGCGGGTCCCGCCAATCTGGGCTTTGCGGCCCAGAAAGTCCTGTTGGAGCGGGTGCGGGCGTGGCTCCCGGCCGGGGCGGAGGTGTTGCTGTCGGCGGATCATTTCTATCCCCCCGTGGAGTTGTTCCTCTGGCTCCACGCGCAACCCGGCTGGCATGACCGGTTACGGCTGAAAGGGAATCTGAACGTCGATCCGGGGTTTGGCGACCTCGTGACGACGGGCGAACTGGCGGTGGGGCAGACCGAGCGCTATCTGCCGAATGTCCGGTTGTTTAATCAGGGGGTGCCCACGAATCTGGCGATTTGGCAGGAAGGCGGACACCCGGAACCCTGGATGATCGCCATGAATGACTCCCCGAATCAGGCGACCGCCCGCGATTACGCCGGTCGCTGGGGGATTGAGCCGATGTTCTCCGACTTCAAAAGTCGGGGGTTTCAACTCGAAGACACCCAGTTACGCGCCGCGGACCGGCTGGATCGGTTGCTGGCGATCATGGCTCTGGCCATGTATTGGTGCGCGCGCGTGGGGCAAGAGGAGGCCCGCGATCACCCGACGCCATTGGAAAAAAAACGCAAGAGCAAACGGCCCCCGACCATTGGACCTTTAAAAAACTGGCTCGGAGTGCCGTGTCTTGGTTCAAACGCAGTTTACGCGCGCTTGAAAGGCGACTCCAAATGCAACAACCCTTACCATCCTTCTACCGTGTTTGTCCCGTAATGAGGAACTGATAGGTGGTAAGCCAGTGCCGGTTTTTGCCGGGATAATAGTTCTTCGAGGGTTTCTGTGGAACTGGCCTCGCCAGCCGGTTTCGGCCCGCTCCTCCAACGTTGGATCGGCTGTATAAATGAATCAATAGCTTAGCTTCATAGTCGCCACCCGGCTTGAGGGGCTCCAAAATAACCCTCTAATAATCAATTAGTTATGAATAACTCTAATGAGCGAAAGCAAAATTCAAAGGAGTATTCCATGTTGGATTTTATTCGGAAAAGCTTTTTATGGAACGCGTGGGATCGCGGAATCCACAACGAGCTGGCGGGAAGCGGAGGGTTCCACTTTAAATCCATACAGGACCTTGCGGTGTATGACCGGATGCGTTATTTCGAGGGGCGCACTATAGGCGAGGTCGGAGGGGGTAATTCTCGCGTTTTACGGACTCTAGTGAAGAAAAACCGTTGTTACAACATCGAGCGATTCAACGGCCGAGACGGTGGACCGGCGGAAGAAATCTGCATCGACGGTGTCGAGAACATTCGCGTTTATCTCGGGGAATTCTCGGACGAAGTGCCGGATTCCCATTTCGACTGTCTTTTCTCGGTGTCGGTTATCGAGCACGTTCCAAGCACCAAGCTGGACGATTTCCTGAAGGACGGCATGAGGGCACTCAAGCCCGGTGGGTTGTGGATTCATGCGATCGATATGTATCTCCACGATGAGCCGACGCGAGAGAACTCCCTGCGATTTGAGAAGTATGTCGACTGGTTCAGCTCGCAGAAACTTCGTGCGACAGGTGAAATCTTTCCGGGGCCAGTGCAGTTCAAATGTGATATGGCCTCCAATCCCGACAACACGATGTACGCTTGGGGACGGATCGCCCCCTCATTGATCGGGCTTCGTCAGGTCGCCCAGAGCGTATCGATCATACTGGTCGGGCAACGAGTGTAGAAACGGTATGAAATTCAAGTCGCCTAACGCACGAGTTTCCGACAAGATACTCATTCTGGGCAACGGCCCAAGCCTAAAGGAGGAATACTTCGAGGTCTTCTCAGAATTCCCCACGCTCGGGATGAACGCGGCGTACCGGTACTGGGAGCGGATCAAGTGGTTTCCGGACTATTATTGCTGCTTGGACGATCAGGTGGTGCTCTCTCACTCGGAGAAGATCTGTGACATGATCGAGCATCAGCGCTGCTCGAAATTCTTTTTGCACGATAACTTCTTCAGGAAGCACCCCGAAATGGTGGGTTTGGATGGCGTTATAGCCCTATGCCAGCTCTGGCCAGGCGTGAAGAACCACGCAAGGTGCGAGGATCTGGGCGTCGAACACACCCCGAGCAACATCTTTCATTCCACTTCACCCGGAAAATTCACAACCGGCGCATACGCAGTGCGCTTCGCAGCTTATTTAGGCTATAGGACTACCGGGCTCATCGGTATCGACTGCCGCTATGTCGAGATCATTCCCGAAGCCACTACGGTCGAAGGCAATGTTCTGGAACTCAAGGCTACCCCAAAGACTAATCAGAACTATTTTTTCTCCGACTACCAGGTCAGCGGCGACAGATACAATGTGCCCAACCCTACCGTTCACGGCGGCAATCTACACTATCAGGCGTTCGAGATCCTGAAAACCGACATCGAGCGCTATAGTATTGACCTAAATGTCTACATCTGCACTCGCGACACCGAACTTTTTGACCAGAAGCTGTTTCCGTATGTCGAACTTGGCCGTTTCGTTCGGGGCGCTTACCTATCCGCAATCATGGTGCCCTTTACCGACCGCGACACCGACCCACTTCTAGCGCGATTCCGGACTTGGGCGCATCCCGATTTCGCTCCGTGCTCGCAATCGAATGAGGCTCCACGCTTGAGCCTCTGCCTGTGCTACAACGGCAGTCGGAACGAGCAGGCCGAGGCAAAATTCAGCGACAACTTCCGTAAAGCTGGCTTGGATAGGTATTTCAAGAACCTTAAATTCTTCTATTCGAACCTCAAGGGTCTAAAAGACCTTTATACCCGGCAGTTTTCGGGCCCAGTGGGGGCGGATGGCTATATGGCCGGACCGAACAACCAGTTTTTCGACATCATCACGAAATTCTCCAAGGGAATGGCACATGTGATGCTAATGGAGGCTGACGTTGTTCCCATCCGTAGGGATTGGCTTTCAAGATTGGAGGAACTGGTCGGTGGCTCCGAGCGCTTCTGGATATGCGGCAGCCATTACCGCGGCGTCGGCCACGTAAAGGCGTTCTGGCACGTCAACGGCAACGCCATCTACAATGTGGGCGATCCGGGCTTTCAGGATTTCTTCTCGAGCGTCTTTATTCCCTATTTCACCGAACGAGTGAAGACAATTCCCAGCTTAGCCTATGACATCGTTCTCCACGACTTATTCCACCGGCTCTTTGCCGGCAAGGCCGATGCCGAGGATCTCCGCCGTTGGGGTGATTATGCGCACAGGATAAGATTCTCCGAATTTATCGTAGACGTGTCGCATAGCGATGACAGGCGCGAGGAGAACCTTCTCAATTTAGTGGAGGCACGGCACCGCTTTCCAGATTGCGTACTTCTTCATGGAGCAACGGCCAAAATCGAGAACAATATCGCCCGGTACATCGCAGTAAAGACCGGAACACCCCTAATCATCTCAGTGGACTGCGACGCTGTCGATCACTTCGGCCACTTCCTCGCCTATGACCTGCATGTCGCGCGTGCGGCACGCGCGGCAGGCGCTGACGTGATGATCCTCGGCAATGTGCGTTTCGATTGCGTGCTGGCCTCCGAGTTGGACGAGCAGGTCGAACCTACCTTCACCCATAACAGTTGGCTCCGAAAGCCCGAACACATCGCGAAGTTCGTTGCCGAACTCAGCGCTGCCCTGGATAAGATCGAGGATGACAGGAAAGACGGTGCCATCTTTCTTTACATGTACTGCGCGGGCCTAGAGCACGCCGAGGAAATAGCTCGGGTGATAAGGGGCCGGCCGAGAGTTTACGCCAACGTCAATCTCTTCTGGGCCTACAATCTGAACGAGCATGTACCTTCGGTAGCCCAGCGATGGTGGCCCCTTTTCAATCTGGCCGCCGAGGGGGCCCGATTTGTGATGACTGTGCCAACCACATTGATGTGCAAAGATTTTTCGGATGTTTTTGGAGTCGTCCTGCCGGTAGCACCCCACCCCAGCACCACCTTCTCTGACCCCGAGGCATTGGCGCTCGCAGGCTCCAAGGCACGCAGGCTTAAGGGCAGGCCACGCGTCTTATTCCCAGGAGGCGTTCGCGAGGAGAAGGGCTTCGCCCTATCCATAGGCGCAGCTACGCTACTTGCCCAAGACGAGGGGCTCGACTGCTATGTCCGCGCGATCATCCGCCCGGACACACCTCCCAACCTTCTTGGTATGATCAAGAAGCTTGATGGTTCCCGGGTAAACGTAATCAGTAACATTATGGTGGATGGCGATTTCAAAGAGTTTCTAGCAGTCAGTGATCTAATCGTCTGCCCTTATCTTCCATCGGCCTTTTCCCGGCGTACATCAGGGTTGGTGATCGATGCAATCCTCCTTGGCTGTCCTTTTGTGGCGATCAGGGGGACTTGGCTAGCCGATCTAGCCGACGCGACGGGGGCGGGAGTGGCGGCGGATGCAGACTCGGGTAGCATCGTCGAATGTGTCCGCCGGGTACTGGACGATTATGATTCTTACAGCCGCAAGACGGCTGAGGCTCGGCGCGAATATCTAGCCGAGCATAGTTGGACGAAGCTCATAGAAACAGTAATCTACGCCTCAGAAAGCGGCAAGCGCTTGGGAGGCATGAAGCCGCTACTGCTTAATCCCTTGTTGAGTGCAAATGCTTCCCATATCCCGGTTTTAGGTCCTTTTGAACGTCAAATTAACGGACATCTTGATGAAACACAAGCGATTGCGAAGGTTTTTACTGCTGAACTTACTGGTAATATAATGATAGATGTCGGTGCACACCACGGCTCGGCTTTTTTACCGTTTCTACACCAAGGCTGGCAAATTTTCGCCTTTGAACCCGACGAAAAAAACCGTGCCAAACTGCTTGAACGTCTTGCCAAGCACAAGAACGAGCATCTTGTTTCCCTCGATACTCGTTGCGTCAGCAATGAATCGCAAAAAGGCGTTTCCTTTTTCACTTCGGAGCAAAGCACTGGCATCAGTGGCTTGTCGGCTTTCCACGAAAGCCATGTTGAGGCGCAAAAAGTCGATACCGTCACCTTGACGGAATTCTTCCAGGACAAACCAATGCCGGCTGTCGACTTCCTCAAGGTCGACACCGAAGGGCATGACCTTTTTGTGTTGCAAGGCTTCCCTTGGGAGCGTGGCAAGCCGGCGGTGATCGAGTGCGAATTTGAAGACATCAAAACTGTACCCCTAGGCTATACCTTTCACGATCTAGCCCGCTTTCTGGTGGATAAGGGCTACTCCGTTTATGTAAGCGAATGGCACCCGATCATTCGCTATGGCATCCGCCACGACTGGCATCGCCTTGTACGTTACCCTTGCGAACTGGCCGACCCTAAAGCTTGGGGTAATCTGCTCGCCTTTCGCGACCCCATTGACGAAAGCAAACTAGTCGAGGCCGTCCGGAAGGTGCTCAAGATCGGCCAGCCGGAATCTGTTCCCAAGTTGGCCGTCCCCACGCCTTCCACCCAAACCCGGCCGGTGTCGGAGGCTGCTGCGCCCAAGGCGTTGCCATCACCTCTTCACCCCGCTCCAGAAAAGCGCCGAACGAGCGTATTTCCTCCGAATACCCTAATCGTCATCGGCAACGGCCCCTCCCTGCGTGGGTTTGACCTGTCCAGCCTGGACGGCGCCGCCACCATCGGCATGAACGCCGCCTACCGCCACTGGGACCGAATCGGCTGGTATCCGACCTACTATATGTGCCTCGACACCGTCGTCACTGAATCCCACCGGACCGAGATCCATCGCCTGATCCGGGACAGCGCCCATAACGGCATCCAACGCTTTCTGATCCGCCAAAATCTGGTGGACGCTTTTCCTGATCTGCGGCGTAATCCACAAGTGATTGCTTTTGAAAACTACCTGGTCTCTAAGTATTTCGCCGACCTCACCACCAGCCTGACCACCGGTAGCTTCGCCCCCTTGTTTGCGGCGATGCTCGGCTATCGCCGAGTGATTCTGCTCGGCATCGACTTGAACTATGTGCAGCAAATCCCCGAAGCCCGAACGCGCGGCGGCCATGTCCTGGAAATCACCCAGACGCCCCAACGCAACCCCAACTACTTCTTCGATGACTACCAACGTCAGGGCGACCGCTACAACATTCCCGACTCTCTACCTGACCTGCACTACCAGAGTTGGGTGCGGGTCAAACAGCGGCTGGACGAACTCGGTGTGGACGTCATCAACGGTAACCCCCGCTCCCGGCTTGCGAACCTGTTCGACACCCTGACCCTTGATGACCTGTAACCCAGAGGGATGAATTTCCTGGTCGTCCTGCTGTGCTACCGGTCGTCAATCATGCATACCGATCCGTCCATTTACACCTTTCTGGCCACCGATCCGGAGGCGTTCCGGGTGCTAACCGGCGGCCTGACGCTGCCGGGCGCTTATATCTTCCGGTCGATTGCCCTGAAAAGCCTCGAGCTTCGGCTGGACGGTCTTTACGAACCGGATGGGCACACGGGGCCGGTCTACGCGATCAAATTCCAGGCGCGGGCGATCGAAGGCACGTGGTATAATCCGCTGGCGAAAATCGGCTTGTATGGCGAAGAACACCCGGGCCAGGAAGTTCGTGGGCTGCTGATTTTTCTCCGGGAGCGTGCTGATCCCTGGCGGACACTGGAAAGCCTTCTGGGGCCTCAGCGGCGCTCCCGTACTGCTTCTGGGCAGCGCAAGCGCTAAATGGCCGCCGCCGAGGTAATCCGCGATGAACAACGACCGTCCCTCTGAATCGCTCACCCTGAGCATGGACGAGTTGCTGACCGGCACCGGCTGGTATCCGGTCGAACGGGATGAACAGGGCTATTTCCGCTGGCTTGGCCCCGAAACCGAGGCCACCATCCATCTCCCCATCGCCCGGGATCGCGAACAGCGCCTCAACCTCGTTCTCCGCGCGGTCGCCGACGCCGACCTCCTCGATGGCCTGACGCTGGCCGCCGACGGCATCCCATTGACTCTGGCCCGGAGTCAGAGCAGCCCCCCGATCTACCTCACCACCGTTCTGCCCCGCGACCCGACCAAGCCGCTCGATCAGCCCACCGTGCTGACGGTGCGAACCCCGAAAACCGTCCTCGCCACCGACATCAACCCCGGCAGCGGTGATCGGCGCCGCATCAGCCTGGCCCTGCAAGCCATCCATCTCTTCCCCTTGGCCCGGCCGCTCTTCGTCGCTGAAAAATGCAGCGACCCACAACCCTTCGATGGCCTGGACTATCTGCGCCAGCATCCAGGCGTTCGCGATGCGGTCATCCACGGCCTGTATCGCTCCGCTTACGACTACTACACCGAACACGACCGCGCCGACGACCGCTACACGCCGAAACTGCACGAACGCTTCGATGAATGTCCGGGCGATGCCTTTGATATCCTTGCCGACCTTGCCCGTGCCGAAAGCGCCGCCAGCGAACAGCGCCTGCGCGCCGAAATCGACTGGCTGCGGGACGTCGTGCGCCGTCAGGGCGATACGATTCGAGCCCTGAGCGTCCATCCCGTCACCGACGCCCACGTGAAGCCGATCAAAGCCGCCTAAGATGAGCGCCATTTCAAAGCCGGTGTGGGTCATTCTCGCCCCGCCTTACAACGGCCTCACCCTGTTAGCCAACTGCCTAAACCTGCTGGGTGTGACGGACCTGGATCACACGGCTACCGACGTCGCCTCACCCAGCTTGATCAACCGGCTATTGCTCCAGGATTTGCAATGTGACCCCCACCGAATCGGCAGTCTGCCCCGGGGATGGATGGAGACCGCGGCGGCCGCTCGGGCGCGAACCCGCATCGCGGCGTTGCTGGCTCAGCAACCGACCACCGCCACCTCCGGCCTGATCGCTGATCCCTGCATGAGTCTACTATTGCCGCTCTGGCAGGCAGTGTTTCGAAAACACGCCATCGAACCTCGATACATTCATCTCTTGCGCCATCCGTGGGAGACCGCCCGCGCGCTGGTCCACGCCGAAGGCGTTGATCTGTTCCAAGGCCATCTCCGGTGGCTGGCCAGCCACCGCGCCGCGCTGACCGGATCGACGGGTTGCGCCCGTGCTCTGCTCACCTTCGATCAACTCCTGGCCAATCCGGTCGCGGCCCTGGCGGGGCTCGATCAGAGTCTAGCGCCGCACCCGCCGCTGCGCCCGGAAGCGGTCTATCCGCAATTGCTCGACACCGTGCAACCTTCGCGCAAACACCATCATGCCAGCACCGCCTCTACCGAGGAGCAAGCCCGGTTTGCGCCATTCATTCGCATTTACGATGCTCTGCGGCAACTGCAAGCCGGGTTCAGTCTGGAACACACGCGATCCTCGCAAACGCTCGCCGCTAACGAATTGTCCAGGGTCTCGGCCCTGATGGGCTTGCCGCTAGATCAAATGGAACCCGGTGGCGCGGAGTTGGCGGAGCTGTTATTCGAGGCGCTGGGCGAAAAAGAGCAGCAAATGCAAACCCTGCTGCCCGTCCCGCGTCCAGCCGGTGAGCCGGATCTGCGCTTGCAGGCTACATTCCATTGGCCTCTAACGGACGATACCGATCATCGGGAGATCGTGATGCTGCCCGCCGATGCATGGCAACGCATCACCCTGCAGGTACCCCGGCCGGAGCAACTCCATGATCGGCCACTGCGCTTTACCCCCCTGAATCGTCCGGGGACGGTGTGGATTGCAGCCTTGAAGTTGATCCATCGCGCGACCGGAGAGGTGTTGTGGTCGGTGCAAACCCCGCAGGAATTCGATACCCTGGATCTGAGCGGTGCTGTACTCAGGGCGCCAGACCCGGATAATTTGCTGTTGCTGGTGACCGGCGACGCACCGTACATCAGCCTGCCCAAACTGGACAAGCTGCCCGAAGGGCCGGTTGAGGTGGAGGGGTGGGTCAAGGCAAGTCGAGATCAATCACTGATTTTGGATTATTGGCGGCAGGCGATGAACGAACCTGATACTCAAAAGATTTTAATATTAACCCAGTCAATCAATAAAGTTGAAAATCAGTTAAAAGATTTTATTCATATTGTGAGTAAAGGTAATTTCGGTAACGTTTTTCAACCCTTTAATCGACGTTTGGAAAATGAGCATATCAAAATGATAAAAAGCAAGTGGCTTCCATTGCTTGAATTGCAATTAAAGGATAGCCATTTACGCTACATGGCTCACAAAATTTGTCAAGTCGAAAATCGTTGCTCTGGACGACTGGCCACTAATGTCCAAGACGCGCTATTGCGGGTTCTCGTCGCTATGAGTGTTAAAAAGAAAACGATTTCGATTATGGAGATTGGTTCCCTGTTCGGGATAGCGTTAGTGAGTTATTACGAATGTCTGAGAGGATTGTTTGAAAAGATTGATTTAACAGCGTTGGATCCGCTTGATGGCTATTATGATAAAGATCAGTTTGATATATTAACCAGAACACCAGTGAGTAAATTAATTTTCGATAGCAACCTTCTTTTTAACAATGTGCCCAACGAAGATGTATTATTGATTCAGCATTTGAGTACGAATCAACAAGCTTTTGAGTTAGCTGAAAAAAGGAGATATGATGTCATGATCATTGATGGTGATCATACATTTGAGGGTGTTAAATATGATTTTGACCACTATCATTCACTAGTTTCACCAAATGGATTTATATTTTTTGATGATTACAACGCTAACGAATGGCCAGGGGTAAAAAAGTTTGTTGATGAAGAACTAAGATTTAATAAATCTTATAAATTCATCGGATCGGAATGGCGTTCGATTGTTTTTCAGAAGATCAATTGAGTGAATTATTCGCGTTCCAAAATCAACCATCACCGATCATTGGATAATGAACCCATGCATTGGAAAGTCGCAATAACCGCCCCCTACCTGCAACCGGCGATCGAACGCTTTCGCCCGCTATTCACTGAAAACGACGTCGAACTCCTGGTTCCACCGGTTCGGGAACGGTGCGAAGAAGCTGACCTCCTCCAATGGATCGGTGAGATGGACGGCATCATCTGTGGCGACGACCGTTTCACCGAGCGGGTTTTGCGCGCCGCGCCCCGGCTCAAGGTCATTGCCAAATGGGGCACCGGCATCGACTCCATCGACCAGGAAACCTGCCGGCGCCTGGGCATCGCCGTGCGTAATACCCCCAACGCCTTCAGCGAACCGGTCGCCGACTCCGTAATCGGCTACATGCTCTGCTTCGCCCGTAACCTGCCGGCCATGGATCGGCAGATGAAGCAAGGCATCTGGGACAAAATCCCCGGCCGGGCCCTGCGCGAATGCACCCTCGGCATCGTCGGCGTCGGCAACGTTGGGCGGGCGGTCGCCCGACGAGCGCCGGTCTTCGGCATGACCGTCCTCGGGACCGACCCCGTCTTGCCGCCCGCTGATTTTCTCGCCGCCTGCCCGGTCGAGATGGTCAGTCCGGAAACGCTCCTCCAGCGCGCCGACTTCATCAGCCTCAACTGCGACCTCAACCCCACCAGCCATCACTGGCTCAACGCCGAACGATTGGCGCACGTGCGCCCGACGGCGGTCGTCATCAACACCGCCCGCGGCCCGGTGGTTGACGAATCCGCGCTCGTCGCCGCCTTGCGGGAACAGCGGATCGCCGGCGCCGCCCTGGACGTGTTCGAGAACGAACCCCTACCCGCCGACAGTCCCCTGCGCCGCATGGACCAGGTGCTGCTTGCTCCCCACAACGCCAACAGCAGCCCTGAAGCGTGGGAGCGGGTCCATCACAGCACCATCCAGCAGCTGTTGGAAGTACTGCGGAGCAGTTGAGTCTTGAAGCTGAAAGTGGATATTGCGCAAGCGCAGCTTAGACCCTCCTCGATCTCGCGGCCAAACAGGTCCGCTTAATTTCTAAAAATCACCTAAGGACCCCGCGATGAAAACAGCCCTCATCACCGGCGTGACCGGCCAGGACGGCGCCTACCTGAGCGAGTTGCTACTCGGAAAAGGCTACCAGGTCCACGGCATCAAGCGCCGTTCCTCATCCCTGAACACCGCCCGCATCGACCACCTGTACCGCGATCCGCACGATACGGACGTCAACTTCTTCCTGCACTACGGGGATCTGACCGATGCCACCAACCTGATCCGGATTCTCCAGAACGTCCAACCCGACGAGATCTACAACCTGGCCGCCCAAAGCCACGTCCAGGTCTCCTTCGAAAGCCCGGAGTACACCGCCAACTCCGATGCCCTGGGCACCTTGCGGCTCCTCGAAGGAATCCGCATTCTAGGCCTGGAGCACAAGACCCGCTTCTACCAGGCCTCGACCAGCGAAATGTTCGGTAAGGTCCAGGAAATCCCACAGAAAGAGAGTACTCCCTTCTACCCGCGTAGCCCCTACGGCGCGGCCAAGGTCTACGGCTACTGGATCACCGTCAACTACCGTGAAGCCTACGGAATGCACGCCTCCAACGGCATTCTGTTCAACCATGAATCGCCGATCCGCGGCGAAACCTTCGTCACCCGCAAGATCACCCGCGCCGCCGCCCGCATCCGCCTCGGGCTGCAACAAGAGATCTATCTGGGCAATCTCGAATCACAGCGCGACTGGGGCCATGCCGAGGATTACGTGCGCGCCATGTGGCTCATGCTCCAGCAGGAGCAGCCCGACGATTATGTGATCGGCATGGGCGAAACCCATTCCGTCCGCGAATTTTGCGAACTTGCCTTCTCGCATGTGGATTTGGATTACAAGGAATTCGTGGTGGTGGATGAACGCTTCTACCGCCCCGCTGAAGTGGACTTGCTTATTTCTGATCCGACCAAAGCGCGGACTCAGTTGAAGTGGGAGCCTGCCGTCTCGTTCAAGGAACTGGTCACAATGATGGTGGATGCGGATATGGAGCGCCTCGGCTCGAAGAAGTAAACCATGACGGACCTTTCGCTCGTCGTACCGGTCTACAACGAAAAAGACAACCTGCCGCTCTTGATGGATGCCATCGAGGCGGCGTTGTCGTCCATCGGCAGGACCTGGGAGGTCGTCTTCGTGGACGACGGCTCGAAGGATGGCAGTTTGGAAGTGCTGACCAGACTGGCGGAGAAGCACCCGGACCACGCCCGCGTGGTGGTCTTCCGCCGCAACTTCGGGCAGACCGCCGCCATGCAAGCCGGCATCGACGCCGCTCGCGGCGACGTCATCGCCACGCTGGACGGCGATCTGCAAAACGATCCCGCCGACATCCCCCGCCTGGTCGCCCAGTTACTGACCGATAATCTCGATCTGGTGGTCGGTTGGCGGCAGGATCGCCAGGACAACGTCTGGCTGCGGACCATCCCCTCGCGCATCGCCAACCGATTGATCGGCAACATCACCGAGGTGCGGTTGCACGACTACGGGTGCAGTCTCAAGGTCTACCGCGCCTCCGTCATCAAGGAAGTGCGGCTGTACGGTGAGATGCACCGCTTCATCCCAGCCTGGGTGTCGGTGCGGACCGCACCCCAGCGCATCCGGGAAGCGGTCGTGAACCATCGCGCTCGCCTGCACGGCGAGTCGAAATACGGTCTCAGCCGCACTTTCCGGGTACTGGTGGATCTGCTGTCCGTCTACTTCTTCCTGCGATTTTTGACCCGACCGGGACACTTCTTCGGCCGCATCGGTCTGGCCTGCGGGGGGGTGGGGGTGGGGGTGCTGGGCTATTTGTTCGCCCAGAAACTGTTCCTCGGCGCCCATATCGGCACTCGTCCGCTGCTGCTGGTCGGGGTGTTACTAGTGTTGATGGCGGTGCAGTTTCTGACGACTGGGGTGCTGAGCGAACTCATCACCCGGATTTATTTCGCCTCCAGCGCCAGCCGGCCTTATGTGGTCCGCGCCGATGTTTCGGCGCCGGTGACGGACGAAACCGGCTGGCGGGCGCCGCATGGTTGAAGCCCGCTCCGCTTCCCCGTTTCCCGAGGCGTTGACCCGTGGCGATGTCGTTCTGCTGGCGGGTTTGCTGCTGCTGTTGTTGCCGCCGCTGCGCGGGTTCATTTCCACGGCCGGCGGTTTCGATCTGCATTTCGATGAAGCTCAATACTGGGAGTGGTCGCAACACCTGGACTGGAGTTATTACTCCAAGGGACCACTGGTCGCCTGGCTGATCGCGGCGAGCACTGGGCTGTTCGGCCACGGAGAATGGCAGGTTCGGCTATTCGCCTGGCTGGCCCACAGCGGATTCCTGCTCGTGCTATTCGTCTTTGCCCATCAGTTTTGGCGGAGCCGACGAGCCGGCTGGTGGGCGGTGGCGCTGGGGTTGACCACGCCGCTGTATTTCCCGCTCGGTCAGGTGATGACCACCGACGTGTTCCTGTTTCTGTGCTGGGCCTGGGCGCTGTGGGCCGCCTGGCGGGCGCTCTATCGAGACCAGCCATTCGCCTGGCTGGAAATGGGCTTGGCGGTCGGCTTGGGCGGCTTGGCTAAACCGAGCATCGCCATGCTGCCGTTTTTTCTCGGCCTCGGTCTGCTGGCGACCGCGCGGGGACGTTTGGAGTTACGCCGCTGGCCGCCGTGGTGCGGCGCGGTGCTGGCCTTGCTGCTGGTCAGTCCGGTGATCCTGTGGAACGCCAATAACGACTGGGTCATGTTCCGGCACAGTCAGGGCCACGTGCTGGGGGTGGCCGAGGAAGGCGGCTGGCGCTCCAACCTGGGCAACCTCCTGGAATTCCTGGGCGGGCAATTTCTGGCGCTGTCGCCGTTGGTGGCCGTGGCGCTGGTTCGCGAACTGGGGCGTCCGCCGCAGCCGGTGGAGCAACGACTGCTGTGGGGTCTGTCGCTGGCGGTGCTGGCGTTTTTTCTGATCAAGGCGACCTTCAGCAAGGTACAACTCAACTGGCCGGCGCCGGCCTATATCGGGCTACTGGTGCTGTTCGCCGGCCATATCGACGCCTTGACCACGGGTTGGCGGCGGGTGGTGATCGCGGGCATGATCAGTTCCATGGTGCTGGTGACGGTCGCTCTGTTCCCGATGCTGGTCGGATTGTCGCCCGCCCAGGCACCGTTCAAGGAGTTGCGGCTCTGGCAGGAACCGGTCGCGGAAATGGCGCGGCAGACGGGTGAGGTTCAATTTCTGCTGGTCCCCAGCTACCATCTGGCGGGAAGGATGGCGTTCTACTGGCCGGAGCGGCTGCCGGTCTATCCGGTCGCCGAGGACCGCCGCTTCAGCCAGCACGATTTCTGGCCGGGCCTCGAACGTGAGGTCGGCCGGGATGGCGTTTATCTGGCGACCGGCGATCAACTACCCGAGCGGATCAGCGCCACTTTCGCCAACTGTCGACGGTTGCCGCCGATTCCGGCCATCACCGGGGATGGTCGCGCGCTACGGACGCTGTATGGCTGGCGTTGCGAGGATTACCGATACACGGTCTGGCCTGCGCCGGTCACCTATTAACCGCGTTTAACCGTTCGCTCCCCTCCCCAAACCGAACGATCACCCACTACCGATTCAGGGAGTTTTTATCATGTCCGAAACCACCAACTGCATCTTCTGCAAAATCG
>JRYF01005722.1_pt1 | contig 23511 bp, 18 predicted proteins | sample 235331 | NCBI WGS metagenome assembly JRYF01 (sample SAMN03074217, study PRJNA261475) | activated sludge metagenome | biome: Wastewater Treatment Plant; feature: Wastewater; material: Activated sludge; isolation source: activated biomass of a wastewater treatment plant treating hydrocarbon... ...
AGTTTTATGGAAAATATAATGTGCTTCGGGATAAACTTTTTGAAGCCGATGCCATTTTGGAAATGGCCGAGTCATCAAGCCCTCCAACCGAATCATGGTTTACCAATTCAGGATTCAACTGGGATAGTAAAGACCCCAATCTCAACGATGAATTTGCCACTATGTCCGTCTCCTTTGACTATGGCAAAACCATGGGATGGACATTTGTGCAAGGGAGGGATTATTCGAGAGACTATATCACAGACTCTTCGGCGATCATCCTTAACGAAGCCGCCGTGAAATTTATGGGTCTAAATGACCCCATCGATGAAGAAATCACTTGGAATGGAAAGAAACTCAAGGTAATCGGTGTGATTCAAGACATGGTATTGGAATCCCCTTATCAGCAAGCTAAGCAGACGATCTTCTGGATTAATTATGAAGACGAAGGAAAAGTCTACACAAATATAAGGTTGAACCCAATGATCAGCGTTTCGCAAGCTATATCCCGAATCGAGGACGTATTCCAGGCAGTTGTGCCGATGGTTCCCTTCGAATTCAAATTTGTGGATCAGGAATATGCTACGAAGTTTGCCACAGAGGAACGAATTGGCAAACTGGCCAACCTGTTTTCTGCCCTCGCAATCTTCATCAGTTGCCTGGGTTTGTTTGGATTAGCTTCCTTTGTCGCCGAGCAGCGTACCAAGGAAATCGGAATACGAAAAGTCTTGGGAGCTTCGGTCATCAGTGTATGGAGGCTTTTGTCAAGGGATTTCGTAGTATTAGTAATCATCTCCTGTTGTATATCCATACCTATCTCCTACTATATTATGACTAAATGGCTTGGTCAATTTGAATTCCGAACAACAATTTCCTGGAGCATATTTGGATTGACGGTTGTGGGTGCTTTGGCATTGGCTCTCATGACTGTTAGCTTTCAGTCTGTCAAAGTCGCTTTGGTCAATCCCGTGAGAAGTTTAAGGAGTGAATAGAAGTGGAAGTCATCATATTTTTCCAAGTTTTTGTTCTTTTTCATTTTGTTTCATGTTAGTGATAGTATCTGCCTGAATTAATGCGAGTTATTCACCAGAAGAATGTCAATGGATACACTCCTAACAAATAGTTAATATCACAATGAAGTCTAATTATGGTAGCAAAAATGGATGTTTTTTAACCGATACTTCCAAATTATTTTTCAAACTAATTCTGTGCTGTGTTGCTCCTGCTACGATGGAAAATAGATCCAGATTTTCACGCTTTTTTTGCTTCATTATAATTGTATTCCCAAGATAGAATTGATTTACTATTTTTGTTTGGTAACGACTAGTTTAGATGTAGAATCCTATGAATGGATTCTCTTCAAAGCAAAAAATTTAGTAAGCTGCAAAAACCAATGATGGGCTAAAGTATGACATCAACCCCAAAAACCAGGGTGGAATCCATTGACCTTTTGAAAGGGTTGGCCATGATCATAATGGCGCTGGATCATACAAGAGACTACTTTCATTCATCGGCATTTTTATTTGATCCCACTGACCCAACTCTAACTACTCTTCCTGTTTTTTTAACAAGATTCATCACTCATTTTTGCGCACCGGTATTTTGCTTCCTGGCAGGAACTTCAGCCTGGTTTGTAGGGAAAAGGAAATCCAAAAGAACGCTTTCTTCTTTTTTGTTGAAACGTGGACTTTGGCTGATATTCATTGAATTGACTATTGTGAATTTTGCATGGCAATTTGATATTCAATTCAGTGTCAATGGTATTGCCGTCATCGCGATGTTGGGAATTTGTATGATAATCCTTGCAGGATTAATCCATCTCAACCGTAATTTTTTGTTGGTTTTTTGCTGTTTGGTAATACTCGGACATAGTCTTCTTGACAAGGTTCAGGTGAGTGACAATTTGCTTTGGGCGATTTTACATCATCAGACATTCTTTACATATGACAGCGGATTTAAATTTTATATAAGCTACCCAATCGTACCCTGGTTTGCCGTCATGGCGCTGGGTTATACTTTTGGGTCATTTTATGACAGTTCTTATGAAAGTATAATGCGTAAAAAGAATTTCAACATCATTGGTTTGTCCCTGGTTATCCTGTTTTTTGTACTTCGATTTATAAATATATATGGTGACCCAATTCTCTGGCAGAAGATGGATGGTTTTGATAAGACACTGATGTCATTCTTTCAACTGACGAAATATCCACCCTCCTTATTGTTTTTACTTTTCACCATGGGGTTTATGTTCCTTTTCCTAAGCAATTCTGAGAACTTAAAAGGAAAGATCATATCCTGGTGTACGCTCTTTGGAAGAGTACCTTTTTTCTTTTATATCATTCATTTGTATATTATCCATATTTTGACCGCAATTTTTGCAAAACTTTTCGGCTTCGGATGGCTGTTGGTGGTTTTACAGGACTGGATCAATGAGATTCCTGAAATAAAAGGGTATGGTTTCAATTTGTGGGTGGTATATGCCGTGTGGATTGGCGTTATTCTTATTACTTTTCCTTTATGTAAATGGTATGACAGGTACAAATCCGGAAATCCTCAAAAATGGTGGTTGAGTTACTTGTAATAATAATACAGAAAGATGAGTTTTGTCAATCAATGGGATTCCATGTATTTCAATGATTTACCCATGGCTTTTCACAAAGAAGAGCCATGCTTCAGTTTTCTATCTATACATCACTTGAAAATTCTAAAGTGAAATTTCCGGCATGAAAAATTCCCGTGATTTTATTTCGAAAGATACTTGTGAAAAGAAATTTCGATAGAATAGATGAGTAAATAGTAAAACTATGCATAAATTAGTGGAAATACTGGTTCTCCAACCTCATGATATCGACAAGTTTTATGAGTTGATATCAGTATTTGAAGAAGTCTTTGAGATGGAAAGTTTCACCCGGCCTAATGATGCCCATTTGCTGAAGTTGCTGGGAGAGGGAAAATTCATTGCTATAGTTGCTTTGTACAACAACAAAGTAATTGGGGGACTCACTGTGTATACGCTTGATCAGTACTATTCAAAACAACCACTGGCATACATTTATGATGTAGCAGTGTTGACAGAATACCAAAGGAAGGGAATAGGGAAAGAACTTATAGAATTTACCAGAGCATTTTGCCGGCAGAAAGGTTTTGAAGAAATGTTTGTACAGGCTGATAAGGTGGATGATTATGCCATTGACTTTTACCGTTTGACAACACCATCATCAGAAGAACAAGTGATTCATTTTTCTTATAAAATATAAGCATGCTATGAAATATTGATCATTCAAAATGAGAAATTGAAACAAAATTTGCATCTATTTTAGAAAAGAAAACCTGTAGTACACAGTATAGATCTGAAAAATTCTGCAAAGCCTTTTTATAGGAGAAACTGAGGATTTGTTGCTATGTAGTTTATAAAACTCATTTTTTCGCATGGGCAAGCATTGTAGAAACACATAGCCATTTTCCTTTTCGCTTTATAAAAACACTGGTCGACCATTCATATACACTGAATTTGTTGCCCATATAAGTACCTTCACTTGTGCCCCGGGCAATAACAATGCCTGTATTGTCATAAACTTCAGCAGTAATGTATTCGCTATCCATTTTACTGTGTGTCAGTATGCCATCCTCAATGAGTTGAAGAAAACGGTCTCTGGTAGTTATTCCTTCCGACCCGATGATTTTCCAGTCTTCTGACATGAAAGAAGCGATTTCTTTACTATTATTACCAACAATAGCGGCATCCCACAGAATTGCAAATTGGATCAAAGTATCTTTTTCTGTCATTTGATTTTTCAATTGTATGAAATCAAAAAAGCAATAATCATGCGTAACCTAATTTTTAACAATAAAAATGACATTGCCTGGAAATCAAAGTTGCAATGTATAGTGTCAATTTTGTTGACTTTTACAAAACTAGCATTTTTACATCTTTCTTGTTTCGTCATGAAAGTCATTTCAATGGGTTGACTGAATTTTTAGGCTTTATACCGAAAAACAAAATGATCCAACCGGAATGGCCAAAGATATTCACCCATTACTCCAAGAAGAAATCACTGGGTATTCCACAACGGAAATTGGAGATGATTCTGTTTAAACAAAGTATAAAAGGCTTACCTTTTACGAAGGAATAGGGCTGATTCCAACAGGATTGCCAAGGAAATAAGAATTCACTTTGCCGATACCTTTTATATTGACCTGTCCATTGAATTGGAAATGGAAAACATGACTGGTTTTGTTGTAGAATTCCTGAGAAACCTGAATCCGGTCAGTCAATCCATGTGACTCCAGACGACTGGCCATATTTACAGTATCTCCCCAAAGATCGTATGCAAACTTTTGTTCACAAATGACTCCTGCAACCACCGGGCCACAATGGATGCCAATACGAATTCCTAATTCAATACCTTCTGGTAGCTTCATGACCTGGACTTTTTCTACCATTTTCAAAGCGCAATGCGCCATGGCCGTGTGATGATCGTTTGTTGCTCCGGTGACCCCACCGGCTACCATGTAGGAATCTCCAATGGTTTTAATTTTCTCCAAACGGTATTGAGTGACCAGTTGGTCAAATTCTGAAAACAATTCATTTAATATTTCTACCAATCGCTCATGAGAAATTTTTTGAGCCAGCGGTGTGAATCCCACCAGGTCTGCAAATAATATGGAGGCATCATCAATCCTGTCAGCGATCGGTTTTTCATTTCTTTTTAATCTTTCCGCAATAGGCTTGGGCAGAATATTGAGCAATAGTCCCTCTGACCGGAGGTGCTCGAGCTCCAGTAATCGCTCTGCTTCATTCACTATCTGGTAATGGTATCCGGTAATGCCAATGATAATAAGGAAAAAGGCGGACATGGAAGACCAACGAGCTGTTTTTATAGCTTCGGGTGGAAAATCCAGAATTCCTCCATAAATAGTATACATCGATTCTAAGCCAATCAATGCCAAAGCTGTAACAACAACCATAAACATCAACCACATCCTGTCTTGAGGTGGAAAAATGATGAATGAACCCACTACTGCCGCCACCATGAATAGATGATTTTCAGTTTCTGGACCTAATTGCATTGCAACAAAGGCGATCAGTATGAGTGTGGACAAACTATATAAAAGACGGGCAGAAGTATATTTTCTTTTATGGTTTAAATAGGGTACTCCTTGTACCAGCAGTGGCCATAATATGAATGCAGCCAAAATATACCGGGTTTCTGGAAGGAGTTTTATGACAAAAGGAAGTTGAAGCCAAAGCATACCTGTAACGATCAATACCATCCCATTGATGGCCTGGATATACCTGACTTCTTGTATAGGAGTGAATTCGTTAATCCCAATTTTTTGATACCGACTCCATAGTTTTTTCAACAAATTCGGTTCTTTTTGAATGATCAGGTTTTCCATATAGCTTTTATTAGTGGGTTTGTAAAGATGAAAATTGATAATGTAACAAATAGGTAATAAGCCGATATATTTTAAAAATCAATTTTCAACCATGACTTTTGGCGCCATTGGTCATTTAAGGTTTTGATTTTCTGTGCTGAAGCCCATGTCTGTATTCATTTCAGTCAATATATTTCAGAAGTTTTGATTTATATCCATAAAGGAGAGTCAGTGGATACAAGGCAGAGGTAACCAACCTTTGAATGATATAGGGTGGTCTGGCTAATCTGAAAACATTGGAATATCGATGACCTATAAAAATAGATAAAAGGAATGGCAGGTTGCCTGATTTGGAAATGAAACCATCAGCAGATAATCCGGAAGCCGTTTCCAAAAGATATTCGGTTTGAAGAGCCGGGCTGACCCGCCACAAAAGTATGGTATGCTGGTCAGTGTCGTTCCACATGGTATGGATTTGATTTGTGGGTATATGCAAACGATCTCCCTTTTTGAGTATAAAATGGTCATCGCCGGCATTGACTGTCATTTCTCCCTCCAGAACTTCAAAGTACTCCTCTTGATATGGATGGTAGTGAGGTGCCGGGCGCTTGGAATGCGCAAAATAAGTGGCTTGCATTTCCAAAAGTCTTCCGTCGGTATCTTTAAGGGTTTGAAGAAAAAGTATCTCCTGACCAAAGGCAGGATTATGGATTTTTTTATTCTTATATGCCATTCCTAAAATTAAGAAAAAACTTTGATTTCATCAATACTTAGAAAGGAACTCATCCACGGGGTGAAAATATTGCGGTGGCCTTCATAGTTAGCCTATTTCTCCCAGGTGTGTGTATTTGAATCCCTTTACATATTTCAGGCCATATCCAAAAATCCGATCCATAGCGATGTGGGCAAATAGGATAATTCCAGCCATCTCCACTATTTCTTTTTGCAGATATATTCCCAATACATAAATGCATACGGCTATACCTCTGTGATGGAATAGATTATAGGTGAACGCTCCGGTTTTACTTCCAAATAGATATCCCAGCATTCCTATATCAGGGAGAAGGATCAGGATCAGAAACCACCACCAGGCAAAAGAAAGTTGACTAAAAGCCAATATGCCTAAGATGAATAGAAAGAGTTCTTCAATTTTTAGTAAAGTTTTCATGGTTTCAAGTTGTTAATGAGAATTAAATCTAAATAAAAAAACAGAGTTGCGAGTAAGGATGAAGTAAAGTATGCATTGAAAAATAGTTAATCATGTTTAGATACCATTTCTAACCTGAGCTATGACTCATGTAAAATTTCAATTATAGGTTTTTACATTAAGGAATCACCAAACAAATTTCTTATTGATAGGTTCCATCTTAATAAGAACAACCATGGCTGTATGAATGGTTTAAAGTTCGATCGTGGAATGATCAATTTGTTTCGATACAAAATGAAAACCCGCATAATTCAATAAACATAACTTATGTGTTTATAAAAACTATAAATATGAATTATTATATTTTTACCGATATATTTTTACCTCATTTAAATACAATACATTATGGGAGAACATAAGAAACATGATGGCACTTCAATGACTATGAACGGAAATGGTAAATGCCCGTTTACCGGCGGTAGTTTGAAGACAAGTGCGGGTGGAGGCACCAGCAACAGGGATTGGTGGCCTAATATGTTGAAATTAAATATTTTACGTCAACATTCTCAGTTATCCAATCCAATGGGTGAAAACTTTAATTATGCGGAAGAGTTCAAAAAGCTGGATTTGGAAGCCGTAAAAAAGGATCTGTATGATCTGATGACGGATTCACAAGACTGGTGGCCGGCAGATTACGGTCATTATGGTGGTCTGTTTATACGTATGGCCTGGCATAGCGCAGGCACTTACAGAATTGCTGACGGACGTGGGGGAGGTGGAACCGGTACACAGCGATTCGCTCCATTGAACAGCTGGCCGGATAATGTCAACCTGGACAAAGCGAGGCTGTTATTATGGCCTATAAAAAAGAAATATGGAAGAAGTATTTCCTGGGCGGATTTGATGATACTTGCAGGCAATTGTGCGCTCGAATCCATGGGATTCAAAACTTTTGGATTTGGTGGAGGCAGGGTAGACCTTTGGGAGCCTGAAGAAGATATTTATTGGGGACCAGAAACAGATTGGTTAGGAGATAAGCGATATTCCGGTGATCGCGATTTAGAAAATCCATTGGGTGCGGTTCAGATGGGATTGATCTATGTTAATCCTGAAGGGCCCAATGGAAATCCTGATCCGATAGCTGCTGCGCGCGATATCAGGGAAACCTTTGGCCGGATGGCAATGAATGACGAAGAAACGGTAGCTTTAATCGCTGGCGGACACTCATTTGGGAAAACCCATGGTGCAGCGGATGCAGGTAAATATGTAGGCACTGAACCGGCTGCCGCCAGTATAGAAGAGCAGGGATTGGGTTGGAGCAATTCATTTGGTTCCGGTAAAGGGGCTGATACAATCACCAGTGGACTGGAAGGAGCATGGACTAAAACTCCGGCAAAATGGAGTAATGATTTTTTTGATCATCTGTTTGGCTATGAGTGGGAATTGACTAAAAGTCCGGCAGGAGCCTATCAGTGGAAACCTAAAGATGGAGCGGGAGAAGGATTGATTCCTGATGCACATGATCCAACCAAAAGACATGCGCCCTTTATGTTGACAACCGACCTTTCACTGAGATTTGACCCTATTTATGGACCCATTTCTAAGCGTTTTCACGAAAACCCTGACGAATTTGCTGATGCTTTCGCCAGAGCCTGGTATAAATTGACACATAGGGATATGGGGCCAAAGGCTCTCTATCTTGGGCCAGAAGTACCCAAAGAAGAATTGATATGGCAGGATCCCATTCCAAAAGTAACCCACAAATTGGTCGAAACTCAAGATATCGAATCTTTAAAGAGTAAGATACTTTCTTCCGGATTGTCCGTTTCAGAATTAGTATCCACCGCTTGGGCTTCAGCGTCAACTTACAGAGGTTCCGACAAAAGGGGAGGAGCCAATGGGGCACGTATCCGCTTATCTCCTCAAAAATATTGGGAAGTCAATCAGCCGGCTCAACTTTCTAAAGTGTTGGAAAGACTGGAAGAAGTACAAAAAGATTTCAATAAAAGCCGGAACGATGGCAAACAGATTTCAATGGCTGATCTGATTGTATTGGCAGGGTGTGCCGCTATTGAAAAAGCTGCAAATCAGGCTGGGATAAAGATTACCGTTCCCTTTACACCCGGACGAACTGATGCGTCTCAGGAAATGACCGATATTGTATCATTTGCTGCTCTGGAGCCTGCAGCGGATGGATTTCGAAATTACTTCAAACCCAAGCACAGAGTTTCGGCGGAGGAATTATTAGTGGACAAAGCACAATTATTGACGCTCACTGCCCCTGAAATGACTGCGTTGGTGGGAGGATTGCGTGTTCTTAATACCAATTATGACCGGTCAGCTCATGGGGTTTTTACATCGAGTCCAGAAACGTTAAGTAACGATTTTTTTGTGAGCCTCCTTGATTTTGGTACTACCTGGAAAGCCGCTTCCGAATCCGGACAGGTATTCGAAGGACGTGATCGAGCCACTGGCAATTTGAAATGGACAGGGACCAGGGTGGATCTTATTTTTGGATCCAATTCGGAGTTGAGGGCTATAGCTGAAGTCTATGCCAGTGATGATGCAAAAGAAAAGTTCGTTCATGATTTTGTTGCTGCCTGGTATAAAGTGATGAACCTGGATCGCTTTGATCTTTCATAGTTCAACTTTTTCATTAAAATAAGCAATAGATAAAAGGGGAGTGACTGGTTCTTGGTCATTCCCCTTTCTCTTTAGCGTTCATTTCAATTTTGGTAAACGAGGGGAAAGCTCTTTGGCTGGGAAAGATTTATATTTCATTGCATGATACAAAATAGTTGAATATCAAGATTTTAATTTAGTTTGAATGCTTTTCATTTCAATGGTGATGACACCTGCAACAACCAGGATTTCTAAGAAGAAATAGGCAACTCCAGGCGCTGTCAACCTTTGGAAAAAATAAATGACGAAACCCAAACTCAAAATACAGTAAGCCATGTTAGCGAAACAAATGATACGAAGGTATGATACCCAATTTTCTTTTACATATACAGAACATAGAATAGAATAGCATGCAAATATGATGGCAATACCTGCTAACAGGAGTAAAACCTGGCGGGGCATGCCAAAATATTTTTCGAAGGGGATTAATACAAATAATAGAAGCGAAGAAGTAAGAACAGCTCCCATGCCATCCATCAAAAACAACTTTGTCGGAGTCATTTTTTCCAATGCAAAAAAATTTGTCATAAGTTAATCAATAATCATGGCCTAAGGATGACCAACTTTTTTGTCACCAATTTATTGCCAGCTTCATCCATGATACTATATAAATACGTTCCTTTGGAAAGGAAAGACAAATCGATATCCACCTTTCTCGAATCTCCGATGGCAAATTTTTTTGTATAAATCGGGCGACCTACTATATTGAAAATTTTCAATTCGTAGTTAGCTTTGGGATAATTGACCAATTGAAACTGTATATCTCCAAAAGTAGGGTTTGGATGTGCCAATATATCTTTTTCAAGCACACGTGAACGGGAAAGGCGGGTACTGAAATTGTCGTCAGGAAACTCGAGAAGCCAGCCGCCTTGCGGTTTACTTTTTGCTGTCAATACGGGAATAAAGTGAGAAGGAGACCAGAAATAGTAATTGGTAAGGCGCAGTTGGGAGGGAGGGAAACGCCCTTTGGGCATAGTGATCACACGGTCTGTGATATCCAGCCAACCCAAGCCTGCCCGACCAGTGATGGAATAGTCCAGAATTACATCCTCGCGCTCCCTGATCACTTTGTGGCTTGAAAAAGGCAGCAACAATTCGCCATCAGCATCAACGGTACGCTCCTTTCGAACCGATATATCCAGTCTGATGGAATCAGTTCTGAAAGGAATAGACATGGCATCCCAACCTTCTATGTTTGATGTATGAAGGGCAATTGAATACTGATAATTTTCTGTATAGCGATCATTATATTTCAAACCGGATTGCTTAATTACGGAAGGCGTATCGTACCGAATCAGGGCGAACAAATTATTAAAATATAATTGATCTCCGGCTTGACCAATTTCATAAATGGTAGGATTAGAAATTTTGTAGTAAGTTTCTTTGCCGTTGGATTCGAGCATCACGATGTCTGCATTGGGGAAGCGATGGTGGTGCCGTCCGGCTGTTTTATTTCTGAATATGGTTTCATTGGAATGCGACGGATCCAGATACATGAAATTCCAAGAAAGATTTCTTGCATTTCCACGCGTATCGATCATGCCCTTGTATTCAACCCGGAAAATATTTAAAGTGTCCCCAGCAGTGGGGAATCCTTCGGGAATAGACAACTGACCTATGACAGGTTTACCATAGACAGTGGTTAAAAGCAAATAGAAATAGAGGAAAAGTTTACGCTTCACTTCCAAATACTTGTTTTTGAAAGTAATTTTTGTAATCTCCTTCCACTTGAATCAATTCGTCATGAGTCCCCATTTGTATAATCTTACCATCGGACAAAACTATAATTTTATCTACATTTTTAATAGTGGATAATCGGTGTGCAATGATAATAACGGTCTTTCCCGGCCACCATGTATACATCGATTGCTGTAAAACATCTTCTGACTCTGCATCTAACGATGAAGTAGCTTCGTCCCATATCAATATGGGAGGATTATTAAGAATTGCCCTTGCAATCGTAATTCTTTGTCTCTGTCCTCCACTCAATTTAATTCCGTCATCCCCAATGTATGTATCATAACCTTCCGGAAGCATGGAAATGAAAGAATGGCAGTGAGCAACTTGTGCCGCTTTTTGGACATCTTTCAATCCAAATTCATCCCTTCCAAAAAGTATATTTTCCTTCACACTTCCGTGAAATAGAAACGGAGTCTGTGTAACTAAACCAAACAACTTACTTTTTGATTCAGGATGCAGGTCTTTGACCGGTATGTCGTCAATGAATATATTTCCTGAGTCAGGTGTATATAATCCCATGATGAGATCAATCAATGTAGTTTTACCCGTACCTGATTCACCCAGGATGGCTATTTTTTCACCTTTTTGGATAGTAAAATGTATATCATGAAGAACCGGCCCATCTGCAGGGTAGGAAAACGAAACATGACTGACTTTGATACCCTTACTTATGCCATCCTTAGTAAGGATGCCCACTTGTTCAGGTTTTCCTTCCCGTATAATTTTGCCAATTCTTTCAAGGGCACCCATACCCTTTCTAAGATTGTAATAGGCGGTAGAAAAATTTTTGGAAGGCTCAATCACCTGATAAAAGGCAAAAATAAATGCAAAGAAAGTTTCCGGACCCATAGCTCCATCCATCACCAGCCCGGAACCATACCATAATAAAACCGCCACTGTACTCACCCCCAAGAATTCAGAAAGAGGACTTGAAAGATCGCGTCTCCGTAGCAAGTACCGGCTTTGAAGTTCATAGCCATTGTTCAGATCATTGAATTGATTTTCGATGACATGGGTCGCACCAAAAGCCCGGATAACCTTAATCCCTCGCAGAGCTTCTTCAACCCGGCTGCTGATCAACCCCATAGCTTCCTGTAATTTTGTTGAACTTTGCTTTAATCGCCTGCCTGCAAATCCAATCACCAAAATGGTAAAGGCCATCAGGAAAAGGACAAAGACGGTTAGTGCCGGACTTATAATGAGCATAAAAATCAGACAACCCAATATGATAAGGGGAGATTTTACGATAGTTTCGATCACCTGGATGATGCTCCACTCTACTTCCTGCACATCATGGCTGATACGGGAGATCAAATCTCCCTTCCGCTCTTCAGTGTAGTAACTCAGTGGCATACGTAGATAGCGATCAAAAAGTTTTGAACGCAGATTTTTAATAATACCCGTGCGTACCGGAGCCATAACAAACAATGCCAGATAGCGAAATGTGTTTTTGAGAAGAAATACAACAATAATGGCCAGACATACCCATAGCAGTGCTTTATCTTTGCCATAGGTCTGAATCATTGTGGAAAAAAAATTCTGTAAGCGGGCTTCAGCGCCTTCCATCTCCAGACTTGACCCTGAGGGTCCTGTACGGTCGAACAATAACTGGAAGAATGGGATGATTAATGGGATACTGATTACGGTAAACAATGAATACAGGATGTTAAATCCTATGCCAGCCGTAATTCCTTGACGATAAGGACGAATAAGATCAATTAAAGTTATTTTGTTTTTTGACACATTTTAATTTTGGAAGGGCATGGAAACCTTGAATTGACCATTGCACGTATGCAAAGTTATGATTTTCTCTTGTTTTGATAAAAAGAAAAGAGGGAGGGTGTGTATGACAAATTGCATATTTTATTGATATTCCATTCGGCTCTTCAATAGCCACCGGGCTTTAGCCCATGGATAAGATATGAAAAGAAGTCCATCCTTTGGCGGCATTATTGCAAAACCTGCAAAAATGGTGACAAAAGGTAATTGTACAATATGTCATACACACAGAGGGAGGACTAAATAAACTTACTCAAGAGAAGGTTATAATCATCATCCCATAGAATTTTTTGATTCTTGCAATTAAAATTTGTTCTTGTATGAAGTTTTAGGTCTAAACATCCAGGTTGGTTTTGGGGGTAATGTTTAAATAATCCTACGTTCCCATAAATATGAGATGAGATAAAGGAAGGCCGCAAAGCCAATGAGTGTAAATAGCAATACCGGCATATAAATTCTCAGATCGCGAACATTTTCAGTTTGATATGGACGGTAAGCGGCGTACCATGTGAAACCTATCAAAGACAACAAGAATACAACGTCCAGCCTCCAATCATCCTTCCATATTCTGGAGGATATCAACATTATAATCATAATGCTTAAAAGGATCCAGCCTGTAGATGTGTCGGGAACCCATGGGCTTGTTTTTGGTTTTGTCACATCAGTAAATTTTATTTCGGCCCTTCCATTTTAAAGTGATTCATAAAACCCGTATCGAATCGACCCTCCCTGAAATCTTTATTTTTCATCAACTGTATATGAAAAGGTACTGTGGTTTTGATGCCTTCCACAATAAATTCATCCAAAGCTCTCTCCATTTTGGTGATACACTCTTCACGGGTTTGTGCACGACAGATGAGCTTGGCAATCATCGAGTCATAATAGGGGGGTACTGTATAACCTGCATACACGTGGGTGTCTACGCGTACGCCATGTCCTTTTGGACTATGAAATGAATTGATCCTTCCAGGACTGGGCCTGAAGTCATTGAATGGATCTTCGGCATTGATTCTGCATTCCATGGCATGCATACTGGGATAATAATCTTTTCCGGATATGGGAATTCCTGCAGCCACTTTGATTTGTTCTTTGATCAGGTCATGATCAATCACTTCTTCAGTGACTGGATGTTCTACCTGGATCCGTGTATTCATTTCCATGAAGTAGAACTTTTTGTATTTGTCCACTAAAAATTCCACTGTTCCTACCCCTTCATAATGGATGGATTTTCCGGCTTTCACAGCGGCTTTTCCCATTTTTGCGCGTAGTGATTTGTCCATAAACGGAGAGGGGCATTCTTCCACTAATTTTTGATGCCGGCGTTGTATCGAACAATCACGTTCTGAGAGATGGATTACTCTGCCAAATTGGTCACCGACAATCTGAAACTCTATATGCCTGGGTTCTTCAATATATTTTTCAAGGTAAATGCCGTCATTGCCAAATGAAGCTTTTGCTTCTTGTCTGGCTTTTTGCCACTGATCTTCTAATTGATTTTCTTCCCAAACGATGCGCATTCCTTTCCCTCCTCCTCCTGCTGTAGCTTTCAGAATAACAGGGAAGCCTATGTCTTTGGCAATTTTTATTGCTGACTTAACGTCCTTCAGCAGACCATCAGAACCGGGAATAACAGGAACGCCGGCTTTAATCATGGTTTCTTTAGCGGTAATTTTATCACCCATTTTCCTGATCATCTCCGGTGTTGGACCAATAAATTTAACACCATACTCCTTACATATTTCTGCAAAATCAGCATTTTCAGCTAGAAATCCATAGCCGGGATGCACTGCATCGGCATTAGTAATTTCCACAGCAGCCATTATTCTTGGAATACTCAGATAGGATTCACTGCTGGGAGGAGGGCCTATACAGACTGCCTCATCGGCGAAACGCACATGTAAACTGTCTTTATCGGCGGTAGAATATACAGCCACGGTATTTATGGCCATTTCTTTACAGGTTCGGATTATTCTAAGGGCTATCTCTCCCCGGTTGGCTATCAGTATTTTGTTGAACATAGGTAATGGCTGTTAATCGGGTTATCCTTTCGGGTCAACCAAAAATAGTGGCTGATCATATTCAACCGGAGAGGCATCTTCAATTAAAACTTTGACGATCTTTCCGGATACTTCACTTTCAATTTCATTGAAAAGTTTCATGGCTTCTACAATACACACAACATCACCCTCTGACACCATGTCTCCTACTTTTTTGAAAGGAGGCTTCTCCGGGCCCGAAGAGCGATAAAAAGTACCCACTATCGGGGATTTGATGGTCAACAATTGGGTAGATTCTGGAGGTGCTTTTGGTTCGGAAGGCTGTAAGTCAGGAGTAGGAGTTGGGGCCACAGCAGGGGTGGGTGTAACCGGAGAAGAAATGATAGCTGGTACAACCGAAGGCTGGGCTACTGCAATTTCCGGAATCTCCTGCCCTTTACCAAAATGCTTTGTTCGGATGACAATTTTAAAATCGTCTTTTCTCATCTTGAACTCAGTCAGTCCCGATTTATTGACCAACCTGATCAGCTCTTGTATCTCTTTAAAATCCATAGCTTTATGTTTAGTTTTTAACACGTTCGAGGTAGGAACCTGTACGGGTATCAATTTTTATCACATCCCCTTGATTGATGAAAATCGGAACTCTTACTTCTGATCCGGTTTCGACAGTCGCAGGTTTCGTTACATTGGTTGCGGTATCGCCCCGCACCCCCGGTTCAGTATATGTAACTTCAAGTTCAACATGTGCCGGAAGATCAACGGTAAGCGGTGTGTTGTCATCGGATTTAAATAATATTTCCACCAACTCACCTTCCTTTAGCAGGTCTGATCTTTCAAGCATTTGGGGTTGAATAGCCACCTGATCAAAGGATTCAATATCCATAAAGTGAAAACCGGCCTCGTCATTATACAAGTATTGGGATTTTCTTCTTTCGACCCGAACTTCATCAATCTTGTGACCTGCTGGAAAAGTATTATCAACAACTTTGCCGGATGTAAGACTCTTTAATTTAGTCCGGACAAATGCGTTTCCTTTTCCTGGTTTTACATGCAAAAATTCAATGACTGTATAAATGTCATTATTGTACAGCATGCATAAACCATTTCTTATATCCGATGTGTTTGCCATATATGTTTAATTGTCTTGGAAATTCAAAAATAAAAAGTTTGATTTATGTAATTGAAAGACTTAATGATTAAAATTATCTTTTGATCCGTCATTAATTTTTCTGAATTGCAATAATAGGGAACATTATTTATATATTAAGCTTCGTATGCCCAGGTGAGATAAGTTGATCCCCACGTAAAGCCCCCTCCAAAAGCCGTAAGCATTACCTTATCTCCTTTCTTTAATTGTTTTTCATAATCGGCAAGACAAAGAGGAAGTGTACCTGCAGTGGTATTGCCATATTTGAAAATATTGATCATCACTTTTTCTTTAGGAAAATCAAGTGTCTCCGCCACTGAATTGATGATGCGCATATTGGCCTGATGCGGAACCAACCAGTCAATATCATTTATGTTTAAATTGTTTCTCTCCAATAATACTTTGACAGTAGATACCATGCCCGTAACCGCTGCTTTGAAAACCGGTTTGCCATCCTGGTAAACAAAATGCTGGCGTGCAATAACCGTTTCTACTGTGGGAGGCATCAGTGAACCTCCAGCTTTCATATGCAGGAACTCTCTGCCAGAACCATCTCCCTTAAAAATAGAATCTTCGATTCCAAACTCTTTACCTGGGTTAAGTAAAACTCCACCTCCGCCATCACCAAAGATGACACAAGTGGTGCGGTCATTATAATTGACTATGGAAGACATCATATCCACCCCAATGACTACTACATTTTTATAGGTTCCCGATTCGATGTATTTCGCACCAGTGGTCAAGGCGTACAAAAAACCAGAACATGCTGCATTGAGATCAAAACCAAAAGCATTTTTACAACCACATTTATCTAATATGGTATTGGCAGTATCAGGAAAGAGCATATCGGGTGTGATGGTGGCACAGATAAGCATTTCAATATCTAAAGGACTCAGCCCACTCTTATTCAGAATTTTATTCAGAATTTCCACACCCATATCTGAAGTCGATTTACCTTCTTCTTTCAAAATTCTTCGCTCTTTGATTCCTGTTCGCGTGGTGATCCAATCATCGGTGGTGTCTACCATTTTTTCCAAATCTTTATTCGAAAGCACTGTATCGGGTACAAATCCTGAAACACATGTAATGGCAGCTTTAATCATTCCATTCATTTTTTAACAGGCAAATAGTAAGCCTTTGGTAATATTAAGGCCCGCAAATTTAGACAATATTGCAGACAGGACAAGAAAACCAGACAAATTTTNNGTGGAGTTTGGCATTTTTATTGCCTATGTTAAGTACAGATAATCATATAAATAAAAATTATAGATATATTCTATATGAAAATTTTTATCCTTTGCTTTTGCATCGTCATTTTCTCCTTTATCCCATCTTATTCATCCTTTGAATTTAATAAGATAAAGCCAGCATTATGCCAAATGACGGATGAATTCTCTTCAAAACAGCAAAAGCAGTATACATTAATGATTTTTAGTGCATCATGGTGTAAACCTTGTCATTGGATGAATGCATTTGTTTTTAGTAATCCAGGTATTAAGAATAAAATGGAGGCAGTATTTGAAACAATTTTTATTGATGTAGACACTCCGGAGGGGTATGACTTGAAAAATAAAATGCGAATTAAAATCCTTCCCACCTTGCTGATTATAGCCCCCAATCACAGAGTAGTGGAAAGAATCGAAGATGTAATGGATAAAAATGAATGGAATAATTTGCTGGATTATATTTCAGTTCCTAATCTTCACCCATCATTTCAAATAATAAAAAATAACTCTGTTCCCCAAGCGGGAGAAGTTTTGGATTATATGACTAAACCCGCAAGTGCTTCACCATCCCAATATCCAGAATTCATCCATTCTCAGGCCATAGATCAAAAAATTGTACGATTGGCAACCTACACCGATCGGGAAGAAGCGGAGCAAATAACTCAATTTGTAAGAAAAGAAACCGGAATTCCATTATGGATTACCACTTCATATGAGAATGGAAGGACTCAATTTACTTTGAATACAGGACATTTTGAAAATGATAAGGAAAAAGCGGATGCTTTAACATTACTTCAATCTTTATCTTTATTCAACACGGATGATTCCGAAAATTGTCAATACCTTCTTCGTTAAATTTTATCAATTTGTAGAAAAATTCAAGTTGTTCTCTAACCTGAAGGTTTTTTTGTCGTTTGAATAATGAGTAATTCAAGCGGGTGAGCATGAGGATCAAATTANNCATGTGGATCAAATTATGGATTTTGTTTTTGATAGGGTGTAACCACATCCTGACAGCCCAAACCTTCACCATTAGCGGCTTTGTTACAGATGAAGCGTCCGGTGAAACTTTAATCGGCGCCAATATATATTTAAAGTCAGATCCATCCAAAGGGACTACTTCCAATGTGTATGGTTTTTACTCTCTCACTTTGCCGGTAGGAACCCATAACATTGTTTTTTCTTATCTTGGATACCAGGATTTTGTACGTACAGTTGAGTTGACCAATAGTCTTGAGTTGAATGTCAAGCTTTCTTCAGATCGTCTGGTATTGGATGAAATAGTTATAACTTCCGATAAAGATATCAGAGACAAAAATGTAACGGGAACGCAAATGGGTACCATTGAATTGCCGGTGGAACAATTGAAGAAACTTCCAGTCATTTTTGGTGAAGTTGATATATTAAAAACGCTCCAGTTGCTTCCCGGGGTGCTTTCTTCCGGTGAAGGTACTTCCGGGTTTTATGTCAGAGGTGGAGGCCCGGATCAGAATTTAGTTCTTCTTGATGAAGCGGTTGTTTATAATTCAGGCCATTTACTGGGTTTCTTTTCAGTCTTTAATTCAGATGCAATTAAGAATACAACTTTGATCAAGGGTGGGATGCCGGCATATTATGGAGGCCGCCTGTCCAGTGTTCTTGATATTCAAATGAAGGAGGGGAGTAATCAATCATATATTCTGGAAGGAGGTATTGGTTTGATCTCTTCCAGGCTCACCCTACAGGGCCCGGTCGTTAAAGACAAAAGCTCTTTTATTATATCCGGTCGTCGAACTTATCTTGGAGATGTCATTCAGCCCGTCATAAATGGTACTGATTTTGAAGGAAGTAACTACTATTTTTATGATCTGAATGCTAAATTTAATTACAGACTCGGATCAAAAGACAGGATATTTTTCAGTACTTATTTTGGCAGGGATATTCTTAAATTGAATTTTGCAAAAAGAGACTTTTTCTTTGATCTGCCTTATGGAAATGCCACCGCCACCCTAAGATGGAACCATATTTTCAATAATAAACTTTTTTTCAATCTCTCGGCTATTTTTAATGAATATGACTTTCAATTTAATGGGGGTCAGGAGAACTTTGTATTCAATTTATTTTCAGGCATCAGAGACTGGAATGGGAAGCTGGACTTTGACTATTATCCCAATCCTGCCCACCAATTGAAATTTGGAACCAACTATACCTTTCACACAATGACACCCAATACGGCATCAGCCAGTACCGGTGAAGTGGATTTTTCATCGGATTTTTTACCCAAATATGCTCATGATGTAGCTTTCTATATTCAAGACGATATTAAGATTAGCCGGGTATTCAGCCTTAACGCTGGATTGAGATATGCTGTATTTAGTCAGGTTGGGCCCTATGATTCTTCCCTGACCGGCAGAGAGTATGAGCGCAATGAACCTGTCATCACTTATACAGGTTTTGAGCCGAGATTCAGCTTTAAATATTCAATTGACCCAAATTCATCTATCAAAGGTGGGTTCACCTTAACCCACCAGTTTTTGCATCTGGTCAGTAATTCTTCCACTACACTTCCCACGGATATTTGGGTGCCCAGTTCTGAGCTGGTCAAACCTCAAAGAAGCATTCAATACGCACTGGGTTATTTTATAAATTATAAAAACAATGCCTATGAGACTTCAGTAGAAATTTACTACCGTGATTTACAGAACCAAATTGACTATGCTGACGATTATGTGGATGATTTTGGAAGAGAAGTGGAGCAGAGTTTTGTTTTTGGTTCAGGAAGAGCCTATGGCGCTGAATTCTTTGTAAGGAGGAATGAAGGAAAACTGACAGGTTGGATTGGATATACTCTTTCAAGAACCGATCGCAGTTTTCCTGATATAGAGGAGGGCAGGAGATACCCAGCCATTTTTGACCGGAGACATGATTTATCAGTGGTTACCAATTATTCATTTCATGAGAAATGGGATTTTGGTGCAGCCTTTATATATGGATCAGGAAGATATTTTACTCCGGCAGATGGCTTTTTTTTCATAGAGGGAGATTTGAATATTTTTTACGGTCCACGCAATAGTGCACAGTTGCCGGCATATCATCGCCTGGATTTATCTTTGGTTTATACCCCTAAGGCAGGGAAGAATAAAAAATGGACTTCAAGCTGGGTCTTTTCTGTTTATAATGCATATAACAGGAAGAATCCATTTTTTATCAACTACGATTTTCAATCGAATTTTGAAAATGGATCAGCAAAAATTGAAGCAGAGAAAATTACCATTTTTCCAATCATACCTTCAATCACCTATAATTTTAAATGGAAATGAGCTTGATTTCAACAAAGGAGCTTCAATGGTCATTTCTGATTGGCCGGATTTTCAACAGACAACAATGGAAAATGTGCTTATCATTTAAAGATCATAGAATAAGTTTTTCTGGTATTTCAACTTGTCACATCTGGTGTTTTTTTATAATGTTGAATGTTAGCTTTTTGAGCTGTATAGAAGTGTTTGACCCCATTACTTTAGAAGAAAATCAACAATATGTAGTGGAAGGTTTTATTGAAGCGGGTGATGGTAGTGCCCCTACTTTCGTGTTGCTCACCCGAAGCATTCCATTTCTTTCAGAAATAGACAGGACTACCCTTGATCAACTGTTCATCCGCAATGCAGAGGTTGAAGTGTTTGATGGAAATAAAGAGGTTCGGCTTACTGAAATATGTTTATTGGATATTCCAGAACCACTTAGAGAGGAAGCTTTGCGACTTTTGAATATCAAGCCTGGAGGTGATGCTCCTAACATTTGTATTTATGTGGATATTTTTGATGAGCTGGTTCGAAGGGAAGGAGGGAGTTATCAGCTAAATATAACCGTTAATAACAGGAAGATCCAGGCATTCACTACTATACCCCGATTTGTACCTTTGGAATCTTTCCGATGGACTGATCCACCCGGAGAACCTAATGATACATTGGCCAGACTTTTGGTGACAGTGGAGGATCCATCAGGGGAGAGCAATTTTTACAGATATAAAACATCGGCCAATGGGAGCCCTTTAATTCCTCCATTTTTTTCAGTCACAGACGATGTCTTTTTCGATGGGCAGCGTTTCGAGTTTCCTTTGCAGAAAGCGGAGGCAAGAGGGGGCGATTTTAGCAATGACTCATTTGGGCTTTTTACACGGGGTGATAGTGTGGTTATTAAATGGATGACGCTGGATAGAGAGCATTTTGATTTCTGGAATACGCGGGATTTCTCTGCCAACAGTGGAGGGCCTTTTGCATCCTATACCAGGATTAGTTCTAATGTAGAAGGTGCCCTGGGCATCTGGGGCGGCTATGCGGTAGGTTTTTACCATTTAGAAGTTCCTGAGGAATAAGTTATTATTTGTGGAACAAATAATGGATATCAAATTGATTTACCTTAATTTGAATAAAGTATTTTAATATAAATTCATTGGTTAACAAAGAATGAGAAATTCTATTTGTAATTGTGGATTGTTCATTTTCTTTGCTTGCCCAAACCCCCAAAGCGTTGGGGGGAACCNNCACATATTCTGTTGCAAAAGACCGACATTTAAAAATCATAGAATTAAAATTTATTAATCTTACTTAAAATATAAGTTCAATACTTTTTTCTTTGGATGTAAAATAGCTTTTGATTGTATCTTGTGTGTTGAATATTTTATTGGATGGGCGGGAGTAGCATTATTGAAATTTATAACTGAAATCTAATAGTACTGTATAAATTATACATACCTTTACCTGTGGTGCTGATCCTCATTTACTTCCGGAATTATCCGGATTCTGAAGCTTTAAATATTTTACTATGAAAATGATAAAAGGGAAAATTTTGTCCATTTGTTTTGTATTGGCATGGGTTTCATTGACTGCTCAATATCGCAATCAATCCATCCTAAAACTGGAAGATATTATGCAAGGAGAAAAATTCACAGGGTTTTCTCCTGAGAATATCCAATGGTCTGCCGATAGTAAAAATGTTTATTTTTCATGGAATCCGGATGCTAAAGATACCTTACGTAACACTTTCAGAACTATGGTTTCGGATCCTACGCCCGTCAAGTTGGACGATGGGGATTTTAATCCAATCCCTGCCAGCGGACAATGGAATAAAGATTTTACCCAAATGGTATTTTCAAGAGAAGGAGACCTTTTTCTTTACAAGTACGATACGGACACTTTGATACAACTTACAAGTACTTTGGCATCAGAGAGCAATCCTAACTTCTCAACAGATGGAACTAAGATGTACTATCGTCAGGATAATAATCTTTTTTCGTGGGATTTGCAAGCTGGTGTCATACTGCAATTGACGGATTTCCGGTCAGGTAGGGAAAAACAGGAAACCAAGCCATCGGAGGCAGAAAAGTGGTTGAAAGAAGACCAGCTTTCCCTGTTTGATGTGTTGCAATACAGAGAAAGAGTGGGTGAATTACAAAAAGAGAGAAGAGAAAATCAGCGCCAGAAACGCCCCAAAACCATTTATTTAGGAGATGAGCAATTGACCGATTTGCGTATCAGTCCTGATGAACAGTTTATTTTTTACAGGACAACCCGCATTCAACGCGGCCCCAATACAGGGGTTCCGGATTATGTAACTACGTCCGGTTATACCACTGAACTAAGAAGCAGGGAGAAGGTAGGTTCCGGATCTGTCCAGCATCAAATGCATATACTCCACATGGGAAAGGATAGTATTTATCAGGTAGCTACAAAAGAATTGACAGGGATAAAGGATAAACCTGAATTTTTACAGTTGTATCATAAAGATACTTCTGAATATAAAAATCAATACGATAAAGAAAGACCCACCATCATCCATGGACCCTTTTTCAGTGACGCGGGAAAAGCTATGGTTGAAATTAAATCGTTGGATAACAAAGACCGCTGGCTGGCTATTTTGGATCCCTTTACGGGAAAATTAATGGAAATTGATCGTCAAAGGGATGAAGCCTGGATAGGAGGGCCTGGAATTTACAGTTGGAATGCAGCACCCGGTTCTTCAGGATGGTTTCCCGATCAGGATATTTTCTGGTTTCAATCCGAAAAGTCGGGATTTTCGCATATTTATATTTCCGATCCAGAGAAGAAAGAAGTGAAAGCGTTGACTTCCGGCAATTTTGAAATTCTTTCGGCAGCATTATCCCGGGACGGAAAAACGTTTTTCGTTACTGCCAACAGGGAAGGTCCACATGAGCAACATTTTTATCATGTCAGTGCAGAAACCGGAGAGTGGAAGAAAATCACTTCACTGAAAGGAGGCCATCAGGTTAGCCTTTCTCCCGATGAAAGTTATTTAGCCATCCGGTATTCCTACAGCAATATTCCATGGGAACTCTATCTGATGCCAAACGAAGCTGGAGCGAGTATGACAAAAATTACAGATTCTACTTTGCCGGCATTCAAAAAGTACAAATGGAGGGAGCCTGAGTTGGTGTGGTTC
>JRYF01002451.1_pt1 | contig 23494 bp, 20 predicted proteins | sample 235331 | NCBI WGS metagenome assembly JRYF01 (sample SAMN03074217, study PRJNA261475) | activated sludge metagenome | biome: Wastewater Treatment Plant; feature: Wastewater; material: Activated sludge; isolation source: activated biomass of a wastewater treatment plant treating hydrocarbon... ...
CGCCGGCGGCGCCGGCCAGGCGCGCGGCCCGGTCGCCGAGCGCGCGCTGCACCTGCGCGGCGGCGCCAAGCACGCGGTCGGCGACCGCCATCAGCGTGGAGCGCTTCGGTGTTGCGGGCCGCGCGGCCCGGCGCGTGTTGCGGTTCTTGGCGGGGGTTCGGGTGCGTGCCATGGTGTGCCTCTCTGCTCGTGGGTCGGGGAATCGCTCGGCGCCGATGCCACGGCGCCTCGTGGCCGCATTCTGGGTGTCCGATGCGCGGCCAGCGGCGATCCGAGAGGGGCCTCTAAACCAGGACGCGGGCGGCCGGCGCGGGCATGCCGATCGTGCCGACCCGATGTGCGCCGGGCCGCCACGGCTGCCTCGACGACGATGACGACCGACCAGGTGCTCGTGCTGGCGGTGCTCGCCGGCACCGTGGCGATGTTCCTGTGGGGCCGCTGGCGCCACGACATGGTGGCCGCGGCGGCGCTGCTGACCTGCGTGCTCGCCGGGCTGGTGCCGGCGGCCGAGGCCTTCGCCGGCTTCGGCCATCCGGCGGTGATCACGGTGGCCTGCGTGCTGGTGCTCAGCCGCGCGCTGCAGACCTCGGGCGCGGTCGACGCGCTGACGCGCCGCGCCCTGCCTGCCGATGCCGGGCCGCTGGCCACGATCGCCGCGCTGGCCGGACTCGGTGCGCTGCTGTCGGCGTTCATGAACAACGTCGGCGCGCTGGCGCTCTTGATGCCGGTGGCGCTGCAGGTGGCCGGCCGACTGGGCCTGCCGCCGGCGCAGGTGCTGATGCCGCTGGCCTTCGGCTCCATCCTGGGCGGCATGACGACGCTGATCGGCACGCCGCCCAACCTGATCGTGTCGGGCTTTCGCGCGCAGCTCGACGGCGACAGCTTCGGCATGTTCGACTTCACGCCGGTCGGGCTGGCGGTGGCCGGCACCGGGCTGCTGTTCATCGTGCTGGTCGGCTGGCGGCTGGTGCCGGCGCGCGAGCGCTCCGGGGCGGGGAGCTTCGAGTCCGGCGCCTACCTGACCGAGGCGCGCGTGGCCGATGGCAGCCGCGCCGCCGGGATGCGGCTGGCGGAGGTCGAGCGGGCGCTGGACAAGGCCGGTGCGCAGGTCGTCGGCCTGGTGCGCAACGAGGTGCGCGTGGTCGCACCGCATGGCGGGCGGCGCGTGCGCGAGGGCGATGTGCTGGTGATCGAGGCCGAGGCCGAGGCGCTGGCGCAGGCGCTGGAGGTGCTCGGCCTGCAGCTGGAGGAGGCACAGCCGGCGCGGCGCGAAGGGCGGCGGCCGGCGCGCGACGATCCCGCCGCCGCGTCCTCGGACGGCGCCGTGGGCGACGCGGGCGGCCGCGCCGGCGAAGCTGGGGCGGAGAGCGCCGACGAGAGCGCCGACGAGCGCGCCGACGACGGCGGCGACGAGGTCGCGCTGGTCGAACTCGCGGTGCTGCCCGGGTCGCTGCTGGCCGGCCGTTCGGCGAGCGACATCCTGCTGCGCACGCGCTACGGCTTGAACCTGCTGGCGGTGTCGCGCCAGGGCCGGCGCTCGCACGCGCGGCTGCGCTCGCTGGCGCTGAAGCCGGGCGACCTGCTGCTGATGCAGGGCCCGCCGGAGGCGCTGGCCGAGTTCGCCGCCGCACTCCGGCTGCGTGCCGCTGGCGCCGCGCGACCTGCGCATCCCCGACCGGCGCCAGGCGCTGCTGGCCGCCGGCATCATGGCCGGCGCGGTCGGCGGCGCCGCGTTCGGGCTGCTGCCGGCGGCGGTGGCGTTCGCCGCCGGCGTGCTGGCGGCGATGGCGCTGCGCGTGATCCCGCCGCGCGCGGTCTACGAGGCGGTCGACTGGCCGGTGATCGTGCTGCTGGCGGCGCTGATTCCGGTGGCCGGCGCGATGGAGGCCACCGGCAGCGCGGACCTGGTCGCGCGCGCGCTGCTCGAGGGCGTGGCGCAGGGCCACGCGGTGTTCGCGCTGGCGCTGATCCTGGTCGTCACGATGACGCTGTCGGACCTGATGAACAACGCCGCCACCGCGGCCGTGATGTGCCCGATCGCGATCGGCACCGCGGCCGCGCTCGGGGTCGGCGCCGACGCCTTCCTGATGGCGGTGGCGGTCGGCGCGTCGTGCGCCTTCCTGACCCCGATCGGGCACCAGAACAACACGCTGATCCTCGGCCCCGCGGGCCTGCGCTTCGGCGACTACTGGCGGCTCGGGTTGCCGCTGGAAGTGCTGGTGGTGGCGGTCGCGACGCCGCTGCTGCTGCTGGTGTGGCCGCTGTGAGGCGGCGGCGGCACCGCGCGCCGCCCTGGGCGCTCACTGCAGGAGCGCGCCGAGGTACAGCACGATCAGCGCGGCGACGAGCAGCAGCGTGTACCCGGCCGCGACGGCTGCCAGCCGCAGCGCCAGCGCCCACCACGGCCCGCCGTAGATCCGCCACGCCGCCAGCGCGCCGTAGACCGGGATCGCGAGCCCGGCCGCGTGCGCGAGCCCGGGCACGCCGAGCGACACCAGGCCCAGCGCCAGCAGCCAGAAGCAGTGCACGTGCAGCGCGAACACCAGGTGCTCGGCGTAGCGCCAGCGCTGCCCCGTGTAGGCCAGGCGCATCAGCAGGGCGAACACCGGCATCAGGACCGCCATCGCGGTGCCGAGGCGGCCGAGGGTGCGCTCGAGCGCCGCCAGCGAGCGCTGCAACGCCGCCGATGGATCCACCATCAGCCGCTGCTCCAGGCGCCGGCAAAGCGCCGCGGGCACGTGGCTGCAGTAGAAGCGCCCGTGGTCCACGCCGACGACGAGCGGCCCGGCCTGGATGAACGCGAAGTGCGATTCAGCCACCACGATGCTGCGCGGGCGCAGGTCGGCCACGCGCGCGTTCAGCAGCAGGCTCACGCCGAGCAGCACGAGCAGGCTGATCGTCAGGTACAGCCGCAGCGGCAGCACGTAGTGCCGCCTGCGGCCGGCCAGGTAGGCCTGCGTCAGCGCGCCGGGCCGTGCCAGCAGCAGCCCGAGCGTGCGCCACAGCTTGCCGTCGGCGGCCATGTACTGGTCGGCGACCTGGCGCACGAACTCGCCCACGGTGGGGCTGCGCAGCCGCGTGTCCTGGCCGCACTGCGGGCAGAAGGGCGGCGCCGGCGAGCCCAGCGGCGCACCGCAGTTCAGGCAGCCGCGGCCGCCAGCAGCGACCGGGCCGGCGCCGTCGGCCGGCGCGACCGTCGCGCCCGGCTCGTGCGCTGTCATCGGCAAGCCCGGCCGGACGCGGCGGAAGCGCCCACAGCCTCAGTTTAGCCGATGTCCCGGGCGGCCGATCACGCCGGCCAGCCAAGCACCAGCACCGCGATGCCGAGGTAGATCACGACCCCGGCGGCGTCGGCGATGGTCGTCACCAGCGGGCCGCTGGCGGTCGCCGGGTCGAGCTTCAGCCGCGTCAGCAGGAAGGGCAGCGACATGCCGATCAGGCTGCTGATGATGACCACCGTCACCATCGCCAGCGCGACCACGAGCGCGATCTCGGGCCCGCCGCGCAGCCAGCCGATGCCCGACACCGCGAGCGCCATCGCCAGCCCGAGCAGCAGCGCGATCAGCAGTTCGCGCCCGAGCAGGCGCAGCCAGTCGCCGGGGACGACGTCGCCGGTGGCCAGCGCGCGCACCATCAGCGTCGACGCCTGGGCGCCGGCGTTGCCGCCGCTGCCGATCAGCAGCGGCAGGAAGAACACCAGTGCGACGAAGGCGGCGATCAGGTCCTCGAAGCAGGCGATGCCGGCGCTGGAGAACAGGTTGCCGAACACCAGCGCGAGCAGCCAGACCACGCGCTTCTCGAACAGCAGTCGGACCCCGGCCGCGCCCACCGACAGCCCTTCGAGCGGCCCGACACCGCCGCCCTTGTGGATGTCCTCGGTGCTCGCCTCGCGCGCGACGTCCATCGCGTCGTCGACGGTGACGATGCCGACCATGCGGTCGTCGGCGTCGACCACCGGCAGCGCCAGCAGGTCGTAGCGGTCGATCAGCTCGGCCGCCTTCTCGCGCGGCTCGTCGACGCGCACGCGCACCGGGTCGGCGCGCATCAGCGCAGCCACCGGGGCGGCCGGCGCCGCCAGCACCAGCTCGCGCAGCGACACGGTGCCGATCAGCCGGCGCTCGGCGTCGAGCACGTAGACGGCGTAGATGGTCTCCTTGTCGGGCGCGCTCTCGCGCAGCGCCTGCAGCGCCTGCGCGGCGCTCATCGTGGCGCCGGCGGTGGCGTAGTCGGAGGTCGTCAGGGCGCCGACGCTGCCCTCGGGGTGCGCCGCCAGGCGCAGGATGTCGTCGCGCTCGACCTGCGCCAGCGCCGGCAGCAGCGCGGCCCGCTCGTCGCCGCCGAGGCGGTTGAAGAGGTCGACCCGGTCGTCGGCCGGCATGCGCTCGAACAGGTCGACCACCGCCGGGCGCGGCAGCGCGGCGAGCATCGCATCCTGCTGCGGCGCATCGAAGTGCGAGAACAGCTCGCTGCGCAGGTCGGGCGGCAGGCCGAGCAGGCGGGCGGCGGTCGCTGCCGGCGGCGCGCGGTCGAAGGCGCGCACGAGGTCGGCCGGGGGTGTCGTGCGCACGAGCCGCTCGAACGCGGCCGCATCGGCGGACTGCAACAGGCGGCGGATGGCGGGCAGGGACTGGCGGCGGTTCATCGTCGGGCTCTCGTCACGTCGGGGGGCATGCGGTGGCGGCCGCACTGTAGGGGCGTCGCGTGACGGTCGTGGCCCGCGGCGCGAGGCTTTGCTATGCTGCACCGCAACATTCTTCGCCGCCGGTCGACGCTGGCGGCGCCAGCGAAGAACCGGAAAGGACGAGCCCATGCCCGAAACCACCCGCACGATCGAACTCGCGCTGCAAGGCGGAGGCGCGCACGGCGCGCTGACCTGGGGCGTGCTGGACCGCCTGCTGCAGGAGCCCGACCTGCGCATCGAAGGCGTCAGCGGCACCAGCGCCGGCGCGATGAACGCCGTCGTGCTGGCCGACGGCCTGGAGGCCGGCGGGCCGGACGCGGCACGGGCGGCGCTGGCCCGCTTCTGGAAGGCCGTCAGCGACGCCGCGCTCGCCAGCCCCATCCAGCGCAGCCTGTGGGACCGGCTGAGCGGCAGCTGGAGCCTGGCGAACTCGCCCGGCTACTGGTTCATGGACAACCTGTCGCGCATGTTCTCGCCCTACGAGCTCAACCCGCTGAACCTCAACCCGCTGCGCGACCTGGTGGCCACGCTGGTCGACTTCGACCGCGTCAACCGCTGCACCGCGGTCGAGCTGTTCGTCACCGCGACCAACGTGCGCACCGGGCGGCCGCGCATCTTCCGCCGCGGCGAGATCACGGTCGACGCGGTGATGGCCTCGGCCTGCCTGCCGCTGATGTTCCAGGCGGTCGAGATCGGCGGCCAGGCCTACTGGGACGGCGGCTTCACCGGCAACCCGGCGCTGTTCCCGCTCGTCGACGAATGCGGCGCGCGCGACCTGGTGCTGGTGCAGATCAACCCGTTCTACCGGCCCGACCTGCCGCGCACGTCGCGCGAGATCATCGACCGCCTCAACGAGATCACCTTCAACGCCAGCCTGCTCAAGGAGCTGCGCGGCATCCTGCTGCTGCGCGACCTGATCGCCGCCGAGGGGCTGGAGGACGAACGCTGGCGCGACATGCGGCTGCACCGCATCCACGGCGACGAGGACCTGGTGGCCTTGGAGCCGTCGAGCAAGCTCAACGCCGAGTGGGCCTACCTGACGCATCTGCGAGACCTCGGCCGCACGCGCACCGACCACTGGCTGAAGCGCCACGGGGCCGACATCGGCGTGCGGTCGACCTTCGACCTGGGCTGGCTGCTGGAAGACAGCCTGAAGCCCGCCGGCGCCTTGCAGCCGCCCGAAGGCGCGGCGCGCGGCAAAGGCCGCGGGCGCGCGGGCGGCGGTGCGGGCCGCAGCGGCGGCAGCGGTGGAGCCGGCGCATGACGGGGCTGATCGGCGTGCTGGCCGCGCTCGGCCTGCTGATCGTGCTCGCCTACCGCGGCGTCAGCGTGCTGCTGCTCGGCCCGCTGATGGCGCTGCTGGCGGTGCTGTTCGCCGCCGGCACGCCGCTGATGGCCAGCTACACGCAGGTCTTCATGCCGGCCGCGGGCGGCTTCGTCGTCCAGTTCTTCCCGCTGTTCCTGCTCGGCGCGATCTTCGGCAAGCTGATGGACGACAGCGGCAGCGCCGAGGCGATCGCACAGGGCATCGTGCGCCGGCTCGGCGAGGCGCGCGCGATCCTGGCGGTGGTGCTGGCCTGCGCGGTGCTGACCTACGGCGGGGTGTCGCTGTTCGTCGTCGCGTTCGCCGTGTATCCGATCGCCGCCGCGCTGTTCCGCCAGGCCGACATCCCCAAGCGCCTGGTGCCGGCCACCATCGCGCTGGGCGCCTTCACCTTCACGATGACGGCGCTGCCGGGCACGCCGGCGATCCAGAACGCGATCCCGATGCCGTTCTTCGGCACCACGCCGTTCGCGGCGCCGGGGCTGGGCGTGATCGCCGCGGTGATCATGTTCGCGCTCGGCCAGTGGTGGCTGTCGCGCCAGGCGGCGCGTGCGAAGGCGGCCGGCGAGGGCTACGGCGACCACGACGACCTGCGCAAGGACTTCGACAAGCAGCAGCGCGAGCTGAGCGCCGGCGAGGGCTTCGACGTCAGCCTGGTCGCGCCCGACGCCGCGCCCCGCGGGCTGCCGCCGTTCGCGCTCGCGCTGGCGCCGATCGTCGTCGTCATCGTGCTGAACTACGTCTTCAGCGCCCACCTGATCCCGGCGCTGGACACGTCCTACCTGGCCGAGCCGCGCTACGGCGCGACGTCGATCGACAGCGTGCGCGGCGTGTGGGCCATCATCGGTTCGCTGACGGTGGCCATCGTGCTGCTGATCGGGCTGTGCTGGCGGCGCTTCGGCGGCCTCAAGCGCACGCTGGACGACGGCGCCAACGCGTCGGTGATGCCCATCTTCAACACCGCCAGCCTGGTCGGCTTCGGTGCCGTCGTCGCCGCGCTGCCGGCCTTCGGACTGATCAAGGACTTCGTCGAAGGCCTGGGCGGCGGCAACCCGCTGGTGTCGCTCGCGCTGTCGGTCAACCTGCTGGCGGGCGTCACAGGGTCCGCGTCCGGCGGCATGAGCATCGCGCTGCAGACGCTGGGGGCGGAATACCTGGCGCTCGCGCGCGAGACCGGCATCGCCGCCGAGGTCCTGCACCGCGTCACCACCGTGGCCACCGGTGGGCTGGACAGCCTGCCTCACAACGGCGCGGTGGTCACGCTGCTGGGCATCTGCGGGCTGACGCACCGGCAGGCCTACAAGGACATCTTCATGGTCGCGGCGCTGTTCCCGATCGTGGCACTGGTGGTGATGGTGACGCTGGCGACGGTGGTGGGGGCGTTCTGAAGGCTGAAGGGCGGGCCGGCTACAGCCCCGCCAGCTCGCGCGTCAGCGCGGCCGCCGGCACCGCCTTGCAGCCGCTGGCGTTCTGCCCTGCCCACAGCGGCGAGAAGTCGCTGCGGCCCATGGCCTCGGCCTTCGCGCGCAGCGCCGCCACCGCGTTCGCCGCGAGCGGGAAGGGTGGCACGGCCGCGCTCAGCGGGCCGAGCTCGCGCACCAGCCGGTTGACGATGCCGCGCGCGGGCCGGCCGGTGAAGACGTTGGTGATCGCGGTGTGTGCCGCCGCATCGCTGCGCAACGCCGCGCGATGCAGCGCCGAGGTCTGGGCCTCGGGGCACAGCAGGTAGGCGGTGCCGACCTGCACGCCGGCGGCACCGAGCGCCAGCGCCGCCGCGACGCCGCGGGCGTCGGCGATGCCGCCGGCGGCGATCACCGGCAGCTTCACCGCGCGCACGACCTGGGGCAGCAGCGCCAGCGTGCCGACCTGGCGCGTCAGGTCGTCGGACAGGAACATGCCGCGATGGCCGCCGGCCTCCAAGCCCTGGGCGATGATGGCGTCGACCCCGCGCGCCTCCAGCCAGCGCGCCTCGGCCACCGTGGTGGCCGACGCCAGCACCTTGGCGCCGAGCGCGTGCACGCGTGCCAGCAACTCGGCACCCGGCAGGCCGAAGTGGAAGCTGACGACCGCCGGCCGCACCGCCTCGATCGCCTGCGCCGCGGCGTCGCCGAAGGGCTCGCGCGCGCTGCCGGTGGTCGGCTTGCCGGTGTCCAGCCCCAGCTCGCGGTAGTACGGCGCCAGCGCCTTGTGCCAGGCCTGCTCGCGCACCGGGTCCGGCGTCGGTGGGCGGTGGCAGAAGAAGTTGACGTTGAACGGCGCGCGCGTGCCGGTGGCCAGCGCCGCGAGCTCGCTGCGCATGGCATCCGGGCCGAGCATCGCGCAGGGCAGCGAGCCGAGACCGCCGGCCTGGCTGACCGCCAGCGCCAGCGTGCTGCCTTGCACGCCGGCCATCGGGGCCTGGATGATCGGCAGCTCGATGCCGAGAAGGCTCTTCAGGGCGTGGGTGTTCGGCATGATGACCCTCGTCGGTCGCGCCCGCCATCGCAGCCGCGGCGCGCGATGCGTCGCGCGCCGCGACCGAAAGGGGCGCCGAGGATCTTATGCGCGCCGGCCCGGCCCGCCCAGCCAGGCCGGTGGATGCCGGGATCCGGCGCTCAACGCGCGCCGACCCGCCGCTGGCGGTCGATGCGGAAGATCGTCGTCGTGCCGCTGACCTCGTTGGCGACCACCAGCAGCGGCGTGCCGGGGATCGGGCTGCGTGCGGCGTCGATCACCATCAGGCCCTCGGCGCCGAGGTCGCCCGCCTCGGGCGTGCCCGGCGCGGCGCCGAAGTCGCGGTTGTTGATGTACTTCACGAAACTCGGGTTCGCCGGGTCGCTGATGTCGTAGACCATCACGCCGCCGATGCGCTCCAGGCCGATGAAGGCGTAGGTCGCGCCCCACAGCCTCGCCAGCGTGACACCTTCGGGCTCCGGGCCCTTGTCGTCGCTGCGCGCCTTGAAGCTGTTCGCCGTGTGGTTCGAGTTGAAGAAGTCGGGGTAGACCTCGGCCGTGATGCGCTCGAAGTCGGCCCCGCTGTCGTAGACCTGCTGCATCGTCTGCGCGTCGTAGATCGAGAACGAGCGCGCGCCGAGGGCGTAGATCGCCTCGTAGCAGCTGCCGTCGGCGCGCAGGCCTTCGGTGGTCAACACGTTCAGCCGGCCCATGTTCTGGTTGTCGCGCAGCTGGGTGAGATTGCCGATGCCCAGCGGGTTGCCGGCGAAGAACTGCTGGAAGCGCGGTTCGTCGGCGCAGATCGGCACGTTGCCGCTCAGCGCGCGGAAGCGGCTGACGTCGGCGAAGCCGTCGTACTCGCGCGCGTCGCCCTCGTTGGCGGTGACGAGGTAGGTGCGGCCCGCGACCTCGTAGCTGGCGATCGCATCGGGCTGGTAGACGCCGAACACCGGCCAGTTGGCCATCACGATCGCCGGGTTCTGGTCGCTGACGTCCATCTCGTTGCCGGGCAGCATGTGGTCCTTGAAGCCCAGGCCGTGCAGTGCGGTGAACTCGCCGGCGTCGATGTCGAGCACGGCGATGGCGTTGTTCTCCTGCAGCGCCACCCACGCCGTCCGGCCGTCCTTGGAGACGGTGATGTACTCGGGCTCGAGGTCCTGGGCGACGGTCGCGCCGGGGCCGCTGATGCGGATCGACGGGTCGAGCACGGCATCGTTGAACTTGCCGAAGCTGGCGGTGCGCACGTTCGCCTGGGTCAGCCGGCGGACGATGGGCGGCAGGTCGATGATGCTGACCGAGCCTTCGGGGTCGACGCTGTAGTCGGCGTTCGGCTCGCCTTCGTTGGCGACCAGCACGCGCCGGCCGTCGGGGGTGAAGGTGACCATGTCGGGCAGCGCGCCGACCTCGACCGCCGCCAGCACCTGGCCGTCGCTGTCCATGAACACCGCCTGGCCGGGGTTGGTCTTGACCGCGTTCTCGACCACCGCGACGACCAGACCGCGCTGGTTCACCGCGACGCTGTTGACCGCCACGCCGTAGTCGGTCAGGTCGATGCTGAACAGCAGCGTCGGCTGCGCGGGGTCGCGGATGTCGAGCACGTCGACCAGCCCGCTGGCGGCGTTGACGACGAACAGCCGCTGGCTGCGCGCGTCGTGGGCGACGATCTCGGCCGCAGACACGTTGAACAGGCCGGTCGCGTAGGTGCCGATCGGGGTCAAGCTGAGCGTGAAGGGCGACAGCGCCTGCGCTGCCTGCGCCACGCCGTGGGCGCCGGCCATGGCCAGGGCGATTGCGACGGCAGCGGACGCGCGACGGAAACGGGTCGAGAAGGGCATCGGGTACCTCGTGGCAGGGGACCCGGCACTGTCGGCGTCGCGTGTGACAGGCGCGTGAACGGAGCGTGACGGCGCCATTTCATGGCGCGTCCCCGAGCGGTGGAGCGCCAGCGCGCGACCGAGCACGCAGGCGACTCCAGGCCCGGACACCCCGGATCAGCAAGGCGCCGACGGCTGCCAGTGGCGCCAGCAGCAGCGGGGTCTTCCAGTCCATCTCCTGCTGGAAGTGGTGCAGCGCATCGGCCGGCAGGTACGGACCACCGACCCTGGAGAAGACCTGCTCGAAGCGCCACCGGGCCTGGGCCACCCACAGCCATCCCAGGGTCCAGGTCAGCCCGGCGCCCCAGAGAGCCCACCGCAGCAACCGTCGGTTCATCCGTGCTTCCGCTGGGTTGGATCCGAGCGGGCGACGGTGCTCAGCACGCCGCGTGCATGCGCTCCAGACCCCAGGCCGCGGTCCCGGCGATGCGGGCGAAACCCTGCATCAGCAGTCGGCCCGCGTTCAGTGCGGCACGCCGCGCCACGCGCAGCACCGCGCGTCCGGCCCGCGTGCGCATCCGGGTCGGGATGCTGTCGGCAATGCGGGCACGGTGCGCCAGGCGGGTCGAGGCCGATGCGGCACGGTGCTGCCCACGGCGGCAGAGCTTCGCGAGCCACTGCACGCACGCCGGCAAGGCCTGCTTCGCGTCCTGTGCGACGCCGTCCAGAACCACGTCCACCGGGCGGAACCCCTGGCGATGGCGGCAGAGGTCGTAGGCATAGCTGCCGGCGTACCACGTGCCCACGAGCAGCATGAGGGCCAGGACGAGTGGCCACAAGAACATGATGCCGAACAGCGCGCCCACCGCAATGGCCAAGGCCGGGGCCCAATCGCCATCGCCGACCGGCACCGCACCGCCGTATGCGTAGCCGGGCTCGTCGCTCGACGAGCCGGCACCGGCCGCCTGGCCGGCCCGACGGCGTGCGGCCTGTGCCTCGCGGTGGTGCTGCTCATCCTCGCGCATGAAATTCTCGTGCCCGTTCAGGCCCTGCTGGTAGTGGTACCCGCTGGACTCGGCCTGCGAGAAGTCATCCCGCCACCCGCCGCCAGAGCGTGCCTGGTCGCGGCCCCACTCGAATTCGCTGCTCATGATCCGCTCCAATCGGTCCTTGTCCCCGTAAGACGGATGGCCGTCGGCGACATCAGGGAAGCACCTCAAAGAAAGCCAGCGCGCCGACGCGTCTCGAGCGGCGCGGGCGGCAGGTCGAACTTCGCGATGGAGACGGTTGGCCGCCCCGCTTGGGCCGCCCGCCGGGCGGCCCGCGCCGCTGCGGTACGCAGCAGCTGCGCCGCGGTCCGGGGTTGCGCATGGGCCAGGCGGTCGATCACGCTCGTCGGCAACCGGGGGTGCAAGGCGGGCAGGTCACGGCACAACTGCTCGAACTGGCGCTGCACGATGCCGCACATCTGCTCGAAGCTGGGCTCGGGAATCTCGAAGACGTGAAAGCGGCTCAGCAACGCGGGCGCGATCGGTGCCGGATCATTGGCCGTTGCAAGCCAGGTGATGAACCCCGCATCGACCGGGACGCCGACGAACTCATCGACGAAGCCATGGGCAGAAACCGGCTCCAGCAACTGGAAGAGCGCGCCCGTCGGGCTGTAGCGGGCGTCGCCGTTCACCTTGTCCAGCTCATCGAGCACGAAGCATGGGTTGACGATGCGATGCTGGCGCAACAGCTCGAACACGAGGCCTGGGCGTCCGGTCGACCAGCCACGGTCGAGGCCCCCCAGCGTGAATCCGCTGCTCGCCGCACTCATGGGCATGCAGGCCGCCGGCGCCCGTAGCGCCGCTGCCAACGCCCGGCAGAACGCGCTCTTGCCGACCCCCGGATCGCCGAGCAGCAGTACCGGGGGCAGGCCGCGCGGCCGTGCCCCGCGTGTCCGCGACAGCGCGATCTCGCCGTCAAGCAGCTCGATGACCGCGGCGAAGTGGGGGAAGTCGATCTTCAGGCGGCCGATGGCCACATCGTCCGGTACCGCCCATGACGCTCCTTGTGGACCCTTCAGCAGGTCGTCCAGCAGCAGCACGAGGGCTCTCTGGTTCTCGGCCAGGCCGGGGTCCCTTGCCAACTGCTCGCGAAGTTGGACCAAGCCGGGCTGGGAGATCCAGGCGAGCTTCGGTGCAACAGTCGCCAGTGCCTGGGTGAGGGTGTCTTCGGAAGCGGCATGCATGCGTCATGGACGCGCATGTCGCCTCGAGATCAGGGAGGCCGGTGCTACGGTCCGCCGTCGAGCGGCCAGATCATCACGGTGGCTTTCGTGCCGGCGAACTTCGGCAGTCCGTATTCGTCCAGCACCGCCTGCACCGCCGCCATATGCTCCGCATCCTGGGCGACCACCTCCAGCACCCAGTGTCCGGGGCGACGCTCCACCGCGATGACCGTGGCGCCGATGGCCGCCAGGCGCCTGTCCAGCGCAGCCGTGAGGGCCGCCGGCCCGGCCGTCTTGAGCGTCGCCGGGTCGGCGGCGCTGCGCAGCACGAGGGCAGGATCCGATGCGTTGCCGGGTGGGCCCCGCATCAGCAGCGCAGCGCCCATCGAGATCAGCGCCAGGACCAGGGCGGCGCGCCCCCAGGCCGCCCCGAAAACGAGGTCCAGTACACCGGTCAGGCCCCCCGCGGTGCCGGCTTCGCGGGGCCCTGGCCGCGGCGGCGCCGGCTTGGGGGCCGTTGCTGCGGCTGCGGCCCCGGCGTCGCCTTGCCCCAAGTGGCGGTACACCCGCGCTTGCAGCGCCTGCATGTGCGGCTGGTCGAGGCTGAACTGCGCCTGTTCTGCCGCGTCAAGGTCGGACTCGCGCGCCGCCACGACATCCCGCAACTCGGCGCCGAGCCGCCAGGGCGCGTCGTCGCCATCGGCTGCGGGCGCTTGGCCGGCGATCCCACGGTAGAAGTTGTCGATGTGCGGGTCGTTCATGTCAGCGGGGCTCCTTCAGGCCGCGACGCAGTCCTCGCTGCCGCAATGCTGCTTGCACAGCGGCGGCAGCTTGTCGCGCAGCAACGCGCGCTTGCGTTCGGTGGCCGCGCGGACCGTGGTGTCGAGGAAGGCCGCCAGTTCGTTCTCGCTCGGCGTGCCCTCGTGCTGGATGAGGAAGAGCAGGAAGTCGTAGGCGCGCATGGAGCCCTTGCGCGCGGGCCCTTCCTGCTCGAGCACGGCGACGATCTTGTACAGGCAGCCTAGCACCTCCCGATGCCACCCGGGGCCAGGCTGGTCGGAGGCGATGGTGGCCCACGCGTCGCTGTCCGGGTCGTCGGGCGAAGACTGGTCCAGGTGCACGAACCGGCCCGGGCGACGTGATCGGTAGATGTCGGTCACGAGGTTGTTGATGACCTTGTGCAACCAGCGGTCCAGCGGTTGCTCGCCGTTGTACTTGCCCTCGATCAGCTTGATGCAGACGTCGTGAGCGACGTCCATGGCGTCATCGGCGTTCCCGAGCCAGCGCTGGCAGCGGCGGCAGGCCCACATGGCGATGTCCGGCATCACCAGGTCCATGGCGCGCCGGCGAGCGGCCTCGTTGCCCTGCATCATGCGCAGAAACTCGGTGCCGCTCAGCATCTTCCCTTCCCCCTCGGCCGGCGATCATAGTGTCCTGACTCCGGCTGCTGCGCGAGCGCGAACTGGTGTCATTGCACGATCATCCAACCCCTGTCCGACTTCACCAGCCGCATGGACTGCGCGAGGCCGAACGGGCCGATCACATCGCACTGATAGGCCTTGCTGTCGCCCGCCTGGATGCAGCTGAGCAAACGGGTGGTCTTGATCATGTCCTTCGTGCCTTGGTCCACCTCGCCGCTGAGCTGCACGAATTGCTGGGTCAGTGCCTGCTGCAGGTCGGCATCGCTCGGTGGCGATCCGCAGGCCGAAAGCAGGCCGATGGCGGCGGCGACGAAGGCAGTCCTGGCGGTGTTCATGAGATGCTCCTGAGGTTGACCGCCCAGCGCGACATGGCTGGATGATCACCAGACGATCGGTACCGGGCGGACATCAGGGAAGCCTGAAAATTTCTGTCCGCTGCGTGGGCGTGCCCCGCCGCGTCGCCGGCCTTCTGCCCGGTTAGCGCCAGTTCCCCGACATCAGCATCGGCGCCCAGAAGAACGGATGCCGGGCCCGCTCTGGCACCCGCTCCCCGGGGAGGCTGCGCGTCAGCATGCCGACCTGCGCCATGCGCAGGGCTTCTGCCTTGTTGGCGCCCGCCGCGAGCCGCCGGTAGAACGCCCGCACCAACATGGGCATTTCCTCGTCGGACACGTGCCACAGCGTCATCAGCACGGCGCGGGCGCCGCGGCGCTGCACCAGCCCACCCAGGCCGTCGATCTCCCTGCCGTCCCGGTCGTGGCCGCCGCCCATACCGGTCTCGCATGCCGACAGCACGAGCAGGTCGAGCCGGGAAAAGAGCAAGTCCTCGCGTTCGATGTCGGCCAGGGACAGGCGCGTACCGTCGCCCAGGAACAGCGAGGACTGATCCGCGCTGCCATGGACGAAGCGGAAATGGCTCGCCACGTGCAGGGCGTTGTACGGGTCGGACAGGACCTGCCGCAGCCGGGCCCGCGTGAACTCGCCGTTCATCCACACCTGACCCTTCACGCCGGGGACCCGTAGCAGCCCCTCCAGTTCGGCCGGCACCTGCTCGAGCGCGGGCAAGCCCTGGGTGGCCTGCGACAGTCCGAGCCCGGCCAGCTGCCAGGTACCGCTGGGCGGACGTGCAAAGGGGTTGTCGACGCCCTCATGGAAGCCCGAGATGGCAAAGTCCTGGATCAGGTAGCGCTGGCCGTCGTAGAGCGCGGCCCAGGGCAGATAGCGCAACTCGCCGTTGGCGCTGATCATGAGCGTGCGCACCTGGCGCCTGGCGAGTTCGTCGCGGACCGGCGCCACCAGCACATCGTGCAAGGACTTCAATCGGGCCTGCAGGCCCGCAAGCTCGGAGGTTGGAGATGCGAGAAGCAACCGGGTCTGTGTGACCGTGTTTGCCAGTGAAGCCACAGCCTCCACGCGCCGGACCAGTGGCGGTGCAGCCGGGCTGGACAGCAGGATGTAGAGGTCCGGCCCCGACAGCACGTACTGCAGCGCAGCGGGGCGGCTGTCCGGCGCCTCCCGCCCGAGCAGTTCCAGCGTCGTGCGCAGGCGCAGTTGCACCGCGCCGGGCGGCAACGCCCAGCGATGCACCTTGCTCTCGGTCAGGCGATGGTCCAGCGCCGCGAGGAAGCGGCTGCGCGACTGGCGCAGCTGCGCCACTTCCTCCGGCAGCGCGATGACCGATCCCGGTTGCGCGCCACGCTGTCGGTTCAGGCGTTCCCGCCAGGTCGTGCTGAGGCGGGCCTGCAGTTCTGCGTACTCGTTGAACAGGGCCTGCTCTCGTTCGTCCAGCGGCAGCGAGGTGAGCCGCGGGTCGGCCGCCCCGGTGCGGGAGATCAGCTGGGTCTGCTCGTGCTCCTTCAGCATCTGAAGGATCTGCTGGGCCTCCGCCACCCGGTTCTGGCTCAGCAGCAGGCCGGCCAGATGGCCGTGGATATCCGGCATCAGGCTCAGGAAGCCCGCCTGTTGCGGGCGCGTCAGGTCGTGCAGTGTCCTGCGCTGCTGCTGCACGGCGTTGACGGCCAGCTTGCCCCAGAAGGCCGCCTGGTCGACACGACCCGCCTTGGCATGCGCGACGCTCAGCCAATGCCGGGTTTGTGCGCCACCGTCCTCCAGTTGCTCGGGGCCCGCGGCGTCCAGCGCTTCGTGCAGAAGCTCCAGGCTGTCCGCCAGGGGTCCGTCCGCGGTCAGTTGCACCGCGGCGAGATTGCGAAGGCTGACCTCGAACTCCAGCGGCCTGGTGTCCGCCCGGCGGCGCGCCATCTCCAGCACCCGCCGCTGCAACTGGATGGCCTGGTCACGCCGCCCGTCGCGGGCTTCGGTCCAGGCCAGGCTGTTGTAGATGGCCGCCGCCATCGGTGACTCGGGCTCCTGCTCGACGGCGGCGAGCGCTGCGCGCAGTTGCATCGCGGCGCCCTGGGTGTCGCCGAGCGCGTGCAGCGTGAGCGCCAGGTTGTTGCGGCTGGAGAGCAGCTCCGCATGGGCAGGTGGCAATGACCTGACCCTGATGGCCAGACTGCGCTCGTGCAAGGCCCTGGCCTGCGCCGGCTCGCCGAGACGGACATGCAACTCGGCAAGGTTGTTCAGGGCGCCCGCCACCTCCAAGCTGCCCGGGCCGGAGTTGGCCTCCCACAGCGCCAAGGCGCGTTGCAGCGGCGCCAGCGCCTGCCCAAAGGCACCACGCCGCACTTGCGCCGTCGCCACGTTGTTGAGAAGCGATGCCATCGGGGTACCGCCCTCGCCTGGCAGGCGTTCCAGCATCACCCGGACCTGTTCGTACAGGGCCAGGGCCTCGTCGTGCCGCCCCTGCGTGGACAGCGCCACACCCAGCGCACTGAGCGTCGTGGCCTGGTCCGACTCCGCCAGGCCGATCTGGCGGCCGATCGCCAGGCTGCGTTCGAGTGCATCCACAGCGAGCGAATCCTGGCCGGTCCTCACGTACACGGCACCCAGCGTCTGCCACGCGCCTGCCTGCAGCCGGGAAGGGGCATGGCCCAAGTGTTCCCGGATCTGAATGCAACGCGTCAGCAACTGCACGGCCAACGCCGAGTTGCCCAGCCGCGCGTGCAGGTTGCCCAGGTCCTGCAGCACGTCAGCCACCGATGCGTGGACCGGCCCACGGGCGCGCTCGATGGCCTGCTGCGCCCGCTGCAGGTGTTCGATGGCACCACGCTCGTCACCGGCGGCCAGGCTGCGGCGAGCCTGCTCGTAAGCGCCCATGGCTTCGGGTGGCGGGACCTCGGCCGACCCGGCAAGAGGAGTCAACAGGAGCAGGATCGCTGCCAGCAGCGGTGCGGTGAACCGGAACAAGTCAACTGGACAAAGACGTGCATCGAGTCGGTGCATGGCGCTCACGATACTGGTGCAAGCCGTGTGGCGGAGAAGGCGCGCCTTGGCGCTGATGCCTGCCGGACCCGCCAAGCCCATGGCGCGGAGGCTCTGCGGGGTGCGCGGCAGATGCTAGCGTCGGGTTGCCGCCGACTGAAGAACCGCGCGCGCGAGCTTGCACGCGTGACGGGGCAGGCGCGAGTCCGGGACGCTCTGTGGTGTCCTGGAATGCCAAGTTGGCCTGCCCGGAGGGACTCGAACCCCCGACCTGCTGCTTAGAAGGCAGCTGCTCTATCCGGTTGAGCTACGGGCAGAAGACGTCGGCGGCCTCGAAGGAGCGACCGCCGCCGTGTCCGATTCTAGGAACCAGGGCCTCGTGCCGCCGTGCGTCAGCGATGCAGCTTGTACTGCGCGGCACCGAACAGGTTCTCGCGCGCCTTGTCGTCGAGCAGCGGCCGCCGCGTGTCGGCCAGCACCTCGACGCCGCGCCTGACCGCCGGGCGCGCGCTGACCTCGTCGAACCAGCCCTTCAGGTGCGGGAACTCGTTCCAATCGATGCCCTGGTTCTTCCAGGAACGCAGCCAGGGGAAGACCGCGATGTCGGCAATCGTGTATTCGGCCCCGCCGAGGTACTTGCTGCGCGCCAGCCGGCGGTTCATGACGCCGTACAGCCGGCGCGCCTCGTTGGTGTAGCGGTCGATCGCGTAGGGGATCTTCTCCGGCGCGTAGACGCGGAAGTGGTGCGTCTGGCCCAGCATCGGCCCGACGCCGCCCATCTGGAACATCAGCCACTGCAGCACCTCGTACTTGCCGCGCGTGTCCTCGGGCAGGAAACGCCCGGTCTTGCCGGCCAGGTAGAGCAGGATGGCACCCGACTCGAACAGGCTGATCGGCTCGCCATCCGGGCCGTCGGGGTCGACGATTGCCGGGATCTTGTTGTTCGGGCTGATCGCGAGGAAGCCCGGCTCGAACTGCGCGCCGGCGCCGATGTCGACCGCGATCGCGCGGTACGGCAGGCCACATTCCTCGAGCATGATGTGGACCTTGTGGCCGTTCGGCGTAGGCCACGAATACACTTCGATCATCCTCGTCCCCTCGCGGCTGCATACCGGCCGGCACGGCCGGCCCCGGCGGATCGAACGACTCTAAACCATGCTGGACGGACTCAAGCGCCTGTTCTCCCGCCCGGCGGCGGCGCCGCCGGCGTGGGATCCGGCCGTCGTCTGGGCCGAGCGTCACGGTCATGTCTTCCGGCCGGTGAAGGACGAGGGCGGCTTCGTCGTCGACGGCCAGGCCGGCAGCCTGGCCTGGCGGTTGGAGTGGGGCCCGTCGCAGCGCCCCTACGTGCAGGGCAACGAGCTCAGGCTGCGCTCCGATGCCGCGCTGCCGGCCGACATCCAGGCGATGGTGCTCGACCGCCCGTTGCAGCTGACGATGGAGCAGTCGGTGTTCGACCAGTACGTCGAAGGCGTGCAGACGCGCATCGACAACACGACGCCGCCCGAAATGCGCTGGCTGGTGATGCTGACCAAGCTGTCGGGCAACGAGCTGGGTGCGCTGCGCGAGCGCTTCGCGGCGGTCGGCTCGAGCACGAACTGGCTGATGCACTGGCTCCACGGGCCGCTCGCGCAGGCCCTGCTGGCGGCGCCGCTGGTGCCCGGCCAGCCGATGGTGCTGATGGTCGCGCGCGGCCGGGTGACGCTGCGCGCAGGTCTGGGCGAGCTCAGCGGCGCCGCGCTCGACGACTGGCTGCGGTTATTCAGCGTCGCGCTGCGCGAGGCGCGCCGGGCCGCCGAGCAGAGCGCCGCCGCGACCGGCGCCGCGTCCACCCGGCCCAGCCTGTGGGCGCCCGACGCCATGCCGCCCGGGGCGCCCGAGGCGCCCGAGACCGACCCCGAGCCGCCGCGCTGATCGAGTCACTGCCCGGGCGTCACGCGGGCATTGAACGGGCACCATGCGGGTAGCTCCAGCATCGCGGCCCCGCGCCCGCCGAGGACGCGCGCCGTCAGGCCGCGTGACGCCCCAGCTCCAGCTTCGCGATCGCGTTGCGGTGCACCTCGTCCGGCCCGTCGGCGAAGCGCAGCGTGCGCGCCTGCGCATAGTAGTTGGCGAGCGGGAAGTCGTCGCTGACGCCGCCGCCGCCGTGCACCTGGATCGCCCAGTCGATGATCTTGCAGGCCATGGTCGGCGCGACCACCTTGATCATCGCGATCTCGCCCTTGGCGCTCTTGTTGCCGGCGACGTCCATCATCCACGCCGCCTTGAGCGTCAGCAGCCGCGCCTGCTCGATCATGCAGCGCGCCTCGGCGATGCGCTCGCGCGTCACGCCCTGCTCGGCCACCGGGCGGCCGAAGGCCACCCGCTGCGAGGCCCGCTTGCACGTCAGCTCGAGCGCGCGCTCGGCCAGCCCGATCAGCCGCATGCAGTGGTGGATGCGGCCCGGGCCGAGGCGGCCCTGCGCGATCTCGAAGCCGCGGCCCTCGCCGAGCAGCATGTTGGCGGCCGGCACGCGCACGTTCACGAAGTCGACCTCCATGTGGCCGTGCGGGGCGTCGTCGTAGCCGAACACGCTCAGCGGCCGCAGGATGGTGATGCCAGGCGTGTCGCGCGGCACCAGGATCATCGACTGCTGGGCGTGGCGCGGCGCCTGCCGGTCGGTCTTGCCCATGAAGATGAAGATCTGGCAGCGCGGGTCGCCGGCGCCGCTGGTCCACCACTTGCGGCCATTGATCACGTAGTCGTCGCCGTCGCGCTCGATGCGGGCCTCGATGTTGGTCGCGTCCGACGACGCCACCGCCGGCTCGGTCATCGCGAACGCGCTGCGGATCTCGCCCGCCAGCAGCGGCTCCAGCCACTGCTTCTTCTGCGCCGCCGTGCCGTAGCGCACCAGCACCTCCATGTTGCCGGTGTCGGGCGCCGAGCAGTTGAACACCTCGCTCGCCCACGGCACGCGGCCCATGATCTCGGCCAACGGCGCGTACTCCTGGTTCGTCAGCCCGGCGCCGTACTCGCTCTCGGGCAGGAACAGGTTCCACAGCCCGGCCGCGCGCGCCCTGGGCTTGAGCGCCTCGATCAACGGCAGCGGCGTCCAGCGCCGGCCGGCACGCGTGTGGGCGCCGATCTCGTCCCAGTATCGGCCTTCGTTCGGGTAGACATGCTCGGCCATGAAGGCCGCCACGCGCTGCTGCAGGTCCTGCGTGCGGGCCGAGAAACTGAAGTCCATCGTCGTCTCCGTCGGGGGTCGGTGAATGCCCGGTCCGCGCTCAGGTGGCGGCCTGGGCGGCGCGCGCGAAGCGCCATGCCATCTCGGCCAGCGGGCGCGTGGCCTCGCCGGTGGCGCGTGCGCGTGCGCTGGCGGCGGTGCCGTCGAGCACGCGCCGGGCGATGCCCTGGCAGATCGCGGCCAGCCGGAACAGGTTGTAGGCGAGGTAGAAGTTCCAGTCGGCCATCAGCGCGGCCGGGTCCGGCCGGCCGGTGCGTTCGCAGTAGCGCCGGATGTACGCGGCTTCGTCGGGGATGCCGAGTGCGGCCAGGTCCAGCCCGCCGACGCCGCGGAAGGTGCCGGGCGGGATGTGCCAGGCCATGCAGTGGTAGCTGAAATCGGCCAGCGGGTGGCCGAGCGTGGACAGCTCCCAGTCGAGCACCGCCAGCACGCGCGGCTCGGTCGGGTGAAAGATCAGGTTGTCGAGCCGGAAGTCGCCGTGCACCACCGCCACCTCGCGCTCGTCGCGTGCGCCGGGCGGCACGTTCGCCGGCAGCCAGTCGAGCAGCTGGTCCATCTCGGCGATGGTTTCGGTCTCCGAAGCCCGGTACTGCTTGCTCCAGCGGCCGATCTGGCGGTCGAAATAGTTGCCCGGCCGGCCGTAGTCGGCCAGCCCGGCGGCGCTGACGTCGACCCGGTGCAGCGCGGCGATCACGCGGTTCATCGCGTCGTAGATCGCGCCACGCTCGGCCGGCAACATGCCGGGCAGCGACTGGTCCCACAGCACGCGGCCGTCGACGCAGTCCATGACGTAGAACGCGCGCCCGATCACCGCCTCGTCCTCGCACAGCAGGTGCATGCGCGCCACCGGCACGCCATGCGCCGCCAGCGCGCGCTGGACGCGGAACTCGCGCTCGATCGCGTGCGCCGACGGCAGCAGTTTCGCCACCGGGCCGGGCTTGGTGCGCATCACCCAGCGCGCGCCGGGCGTCGTCAGCAGGTAGGTCGGGTTGGACTGCCCGCCCTTGAACTGGCTGACCTCCAACGGGCCGCGGAAGCCCTCGATGCGCGGCGCCAGCCAGGCCTCGAGCGCGCCGACCTCGAACGCGTGCTGCGCGCGCACGGGCTGGGTGCCGGTGTAGTCGTCCATGCCTCGTCTCCTCAGCCGCGGCTGCCGGCCTCAGCGGCCACGGCGCCGAAGCATGGCTTCAACGGCCGGCGATCGCGAGCAGCGCGTCGCGCGACAGTATCACCAGCCGCGCCGGTTCGACGCGCAGCACGCCGTCGCGCTCCAGCCGCTTGAGCTCCTGGTTGACACGCTGGCGCGACGCGCCCAGCAGCTGCGCGAGGTCCTCCTGCGCGAGCTGCAGCCCGATGCGCACCGCCTCGCCCTGCTCCACGCCGTAGCTGCGCGCCAGCAGCAGCAGCTGGCGCGCCAGCCGCGGGCGCAGCGCACGCGTGTTGAGTTCCTCGAAGTGGTCGAACATCAGCCGCAGGCGGCGGCAGTTCAGGCGCAGCAGGGCGTCGTACAGCTCCACGTGCGCGGCCAGCAGGGCATGGAAGTCGGCCTTGCGCACGACCAGCAGCGTCGTCGCGCCATGCGTCTCGGCGTCGTGCGTGCGCGGCAGGCCGTCGAACAGCGCGATGTCGCCGAACCAGGTGCCCGGCTCGACGTAGGTCAGCGTGACCAGCTTGCCGGCCATCGACACCGTGCTGACGCGCACCGCGCCGCGCGCGACGCCGATCCACTCCTGCGCCGGCGTGCCGCGCGCGGCGAGCGTGGTGCCGCTGGCCAGCCGACGCACCGCGGCGCGCGCGAGGATGGCCTGCTGCAGGCCGGGGGACAGTCGCGCGAACCACGGGCCGGTGTCGATGTTGTGCCGTTCTTCCGCGTTCAGTCTAAGCGCCGTCGCGGCCATCACTTGTCCCGCTGGCGACAGCCGCGCCGGCGCTGCGCGCACAGCGGCCGAGAGGCCATCCCGGGCGCGCCCGCACGGGATCGCTCCTCAGCCCTGGAAGCGCGGAGCGCGCTTGTCGAGGAAGGCACGCAGGCCCTCGCCGCCGTTGGCGTGGAACAGGTTGCGCACGAAATGGTCGCGCTCGCGGTCGAGCTGCGTCGCCAGCGGCGCGTCGAGCGCCTGGTGCATGAGTGTCTTGGCGCTCGCCAGCGCGTTCGGCGCCATCGCCGCCAGCCGGGCGGCGAGGTCGAGCGCGGCGGTCAGCGCCAGGCCGTGGTCGACGACCTCGTCGACCAGCCCCAGCGCCTGCCACCGGCGGGCCGGCATCGGCTCGGGCAGCCACAGCGTGCGCAATGCCAGCCCGCGCGGCAGCCGGCGCGCGAGCTGCCAGGTGGTGCCGGAGTCGGGCGACAGGCCGACGCGGCCGTAGGACATCACGAAGCGCGCGTCCTCGGCCGCGACGACCAGGTCGCAGGCCAGCACCAGCGCACAACCGGCACCGGCCGCGAAGCCCTCGACGGCGGCGATGACGGGCTTGGGGCAGGCGTGCAGTGCCTCGACGAAGCCGTGCAGCGCCGCCATCGACGCCATCTGCTCGGACGGGCCGCGCTCGCGCACGCCGAGCAGCCGCTGCAGGTTGCCGCCGCCGCAGAAGTGCTCGCCGTCGCCGCGCAGCACGATGCAGCGAATGCCGGGGTCGGCCTCGGCGCGCGCCACCGCCTCGGTGCCGGCGGTGCTGGCCTGCGGCGACAGGCTGTTGCGTGTCGCGGGGTCGCTCAGGGTCAGCACCAGCGCGGCATCGCGCTGCTCGCTGAGCATCTGGGAGGCCATGGTCGAGGGCCGGGCGGCGGGCTGTGGAGCGGGTCGTGGGGTGGCGGCCGGCGGCCGATGCGTGAAGGATTGTGGCATGCGGCCTGCGCACGCGCGCGCGGCCTTGCCTCGCACCGGGGTGCGGCCGATCCTGCGTGCTAGAGTGATTTCAGGTCGGGCTCCGACCGTCCCGTCGAACGATGAACATGCCGCGGAACCCGACTCCCCGCGCGCCGGCCTGCGGGTGGGCGCGCCGGCTGCGTCTGGCCGCGGCCGATCGCCATGGGGTCGTCGCGGCCGCGCTCGGCCTGCTGG
>JRYF01003662.1_pt1 | contig 23276 bp, 17 predicted proteins | sample 235331 | NCBI WGS metagenome assembly JRYF01 (sample SAMN03074217, study PRJNA261475) | activated sludge metagenome | biome: Wastewater Treatment Plant; feature: Wastewater; material: Activated sludge; isolation source: activated biomass of a wastewater treatment plant treating hydrocarbon... ...
TGGCGATGGCGTCCTCGCCTTCCAAAACCATCACCAGGATGGGACCCTCGGTCATGTAGGCGACCAGTTCGGAATAGAACGGGCGCTCGCGGTGAACGGCGTAAAACCGCGTGGCCTGCTCCTCATTGAGTTGGAGCATCCGGGCGGCGGCGACGCGCAGGCCGGNNCTGACCGATGATGTTCCGGCGGACGGCGCCGGGCTTGATGATGGACAGGGTACGTTCGACGGCCATGCAGAGGCTCCGTAATGGATGAATCAAACCGGGGATAATGCGGACCCGACGCGCGAGTGTCGGAATTGGAATTCAGTTTAGCGATATTTGGGCGATGCCGGCAACGCACATTCTGATTTTGCTGGCCAGACTGAGAAGGGTGCGGCGCCGGTGGTATTGTTCTCCACGATTTGACGGGCGATGGCTGGGGAGCCACAGTTGGTGGCCGCCAAATAAAGTCCAAGGTTTTACAGTTTGATGAAATTAAAATGAAAACCGGTTTCGCGCATGCCTGGAATCTCGAACCTGCCGCGGCGATGGCCCTGCAAAGAGACTGGAGCGCGCGCCTGATTCTGGTCGATCGACTGGGGTCGGTGCAACGGGTGGCGGGAGTGGACGTCGGTTTTGAAGGCGGTGGCGCCGTGACCCGCGCGGCGGTAGTGGTGTTGGGTTATCCCGGACTCGAATTGTTGGAAACCGCGATTGCCCGCCGCCCGACCACCTTTCCCTACGTGCCGGGGTTGCTGTCGTTCCGCGAGCTGCCGGCGGTGCTGGAGGCGCTGGACCGATTGCGCGAGACGCCGGATCTTTTGCTGTGCGACGGGCAGGGCATCGCCCATCCACGCCGCTTTGGCATCGCCAGCCATCTCGGGCTGCTGGTGGATCTGCCGAGCATCGGCGTCGCCAAGAGCCGGCTGTATGGCAGTCACAGCGCGGTGCCCGAGGCGCGCGGGGCGTGGACGCCGCTGCATGCGGAAGGGGAAGTCATCGGCGCGGTGTTGCGCACCCGGACCGGCGTCAAGCCGTTGTACGTGTCGCCCGGTCATCGGGTGAATTTGGAAACGGCGGTGGGCTACGTGCTGGGTTGCTGTACCCGCTACCGACTGCCGGAAACCACCCGCCAAGCCCACCGGCTGGCTTCGGGGCTATCCGCGAGCGATCGTCGGCCGTTGGGCCAAGAACGATCCGCGAAATAAAATAAACATAACGAGACATCATGATCTTTAATATAAGATGCTCATTCGAAACATGACCTCATAATTCGAGGGCATGACACATTATTGCGCGTAATTCTATAATAAGATCAAGTGAATCGATGCGGGGGTGGAGTTATTTTGTTCTGGGCGCCGCAGGGTAACCGGATCGCGGACCTGTTAGCGGTTCGCGCCGAGATGACGGCTCGATGGTTGCTGGCCGACGCCGAACCGGCCCTAAAAGCGCTGGTGGATGCCCATTGGTTGCCGGATTCGCCATGAAAGCCTTGCACACGTTTGCCATCGGTCGCTGGTTGCCCTTGGGACTGTTGTTGACGCTGACCCTGCTGTGGGTGGGCCTGTCGGTTTACCGCTACCACGAATGGAACCAGCAGGTGTACCGGCAGGGCGTGGAGCGGATTCACGCCAACTTGGCCGATCTACAAGCAACGTTGGAGCGCGAGTTTCGGCGCGGCGCCTGGAACGATGCCGAACAGACGCTGATCTGGCGGGCGCTCAAGTCGACCGTGGAGGCGCTGGCGGTGATCGACGATCAAAGCCAGGTGCTGTTGGCGACCCGGCTCGCCTGGAAACAACAACCCGCCACCGTGTTGCCGCACTTCGACTCCACGGCTTTTCAACAGGTGAACGAGCACGCCCAACCGCTGATCCTGACCTCCGCCGACGGCCGATACCTCCACGCCTACTACCCGCTGATGCTGGCGCCACGAGCGGGAGAGTTTTGGCCTCCGCGACGCGGTGTGTTGTTTATGGGGTACAACCTCAGCCGCGATCGAGCGGCGCTGTGGCCGGCGCTATTGCGGGAAAGCGCGGTGTTCGCCGGCGCCACCTTGCTGGTGGCGCTGATCCTGATGCTGTTATTGCGCAGGCTGGTGATTCGTCCGCTTCGTTACCTGACCGTCGCCGCTCGCCGCATCGAGGCTGGCGATCTCGGCGGCGGCGACATTCGTCTGCTCGGCCGCGGCGAACTCAGTCAGTTGGCCAACGCTTTCAATCAGATGCGCCAACATCTGCGGATCACCGTCGAGCAATTGCAGGCGCGGGAACGAAATCTGGCGGCGAGCGAAGAGCGCTACCGGACGGTCGTCGCGGCGCTGGCGGAGGGCGTGGTGGTGGTGGATAGCCAGGGTAACCTGGTGAGTTACAACGACAGCGCTCGCCAGCTCCTGGAGATGAATCCGGATCGCCCCGGCTTCTATAACCTCTTCACCGATGATTGGGGTGCGGTGGGGGAAGACGGCAAGCCGTTGGCGGCGGCGGAGTTTCCCGCCGTCCTGGCGTTGGGCGACGGTCGGCCGCGGCAGGGAGCGATCATGGGTTTGTGGGGTGGCCGGATCTGGCTGTTGATCAACGCCCAGCCTTTGTCTCAGCCCGACAGCGGACAGCCGGCGACGGTGGTGGTGTCCTTTTCCGATATTACCGGTCTTCGGCGGATCGACCGCGAACTGCGATTGGCCGCCACCGCGTTCGAGACCAATGAAGCCATCATCATTACCGACGCTGACGGTGCCATCCTGCGGATCAACAATGCCTTTTGCGCCATCACCGGCTATTCCCGGGACGAGTTGGTCGGCCAGAATCCGCGCCTGATGAAGTCGGATTATCAAGATCCCGAGTTTTACCGCCAACTGTGGCAAGAGTTGCTCGATACGGGCGTCTGGCAGGGTGAGATCCGCAACCGGCGCAAGAATGGCGAGGTCTATCCGGCCTGGTTGACCATCACCGCGGTCAAGGACGATACGGGCCAGACCATCCACTATGTGGGTTCCTTCACCGATGTCTCCGCGCGCAAGGAAGCGGAGGAGCGAATTCGCTATCTAGCCTTCCACGACGCGTTGACCGGCTTACCCAACCGCCGTCGGTTTTCCGAATGCTTGGAGCAGGTGTTCGCCGCCGCCCACCAGCGGAACAGTCATGGCGCGCTGCTGTTGGTGGATCTCGACCATTTCAAGGTGTTGAACGATACCCTCGGTCACGATCGAGGCGACGAACTGCTGATGCAGGTGGCCGACGTCCTCAAAACCGTGGTGCCGGCCGAAGATAGCGTGGCCCGGTTGGGCGGCGACGATTTCGCGGTACTGCTGGAGCAGTTGGGTCCCGACGAAACCCAGGCGGCACTGCGGGCCGAATGGGTGGCGGAGCGCATTCTGGAGGCGACTCACCGGTCCTTTTCGCTCAAGGGACACGATTATCACTCCAGCGTCAGCGTCGGCATCGCCCTGTTCCTCAGGCATCGGGAACGTCCGGAAACTTTCTTGAAACAGGCGGAAACCGCGATGTACCAAGCCAAATTGGCGGGTCGTAACACCGTGCGCTTCTTCGATCCGACCATGGCGGCGGCGCTGGCCGAGCGGATGGGGTTGTTGGCCGATCTGCGGCGGGCGTTAACCGAGGGACAGTTGTGCGCGTATTGCCAGCCGCAATGGGATGCCCAACAACGACTGATCGGCGGCGAGATTCTACTGCGTTGGCGGCATTCGGGGCGCGGCATGGTGTCGCCGACCGAATTTATCCCCTTGGCCGAGGAGAGCAATTTGATCGTGGTGATCGGCCAGTGGGTGATCGAGGCAGCCTGTCGGCAGGTGGCGCGGTGGGATCGAGCCGGGTGGCTGTCTCCGGGATTCACGCTGGCCGTCAACATCAGTCCACGCCAGTTCCAACAGCCGAATTTCGCTAACGACATTGAAGCCGCGTTGCGGCGTAACCATTGTGATGCTGGCCGGCTGAAGCTGGAGATCACCGAGGGGATGCTGATCAGCAAGGTGGACGAGACGATCGCCATCATGCAGGCGTTGAAACCGTTGGGAGTCGGCTTCTCGCTCGATGATTTTGGCACCGGTTATTCGTCGCTGGCTTACCTGCAACGGTTGCCGCTGGATCAACTCAAGATCGACCGGTCCTTCGTGCGCGATCTGGTCGAGGACTCCAACGATGCGGTGATCGTGGAAACGATCATCGTTATGGGTCGGCAGCTTCGCTTGCAGGTGTTGGCCGAGGGTGTGGAGAACGAGGCGCAATACGAATTTCTGCGGGCGCGCGGCTGCGATCTGTTCCAGGGGTACTGGTTCGGTCGACCGCTGCCCTTGGAAGACTTTGGACGGTTGCTCGCCACGCAGGCGCGGGTCGGGTCTATCGGTCCAGCGCCTCCTCCCGGAGAACGGATGGGAGCAGCACACTGATTTCTTCGTGCTAGCGTAACGCCCATAATCGATCGGCAAGGCCGGCGATCAGGTCGTGCAACGCCAGCCGGCGTCGCCATGACTCGGGAATACCGAATTCGCCGTAATAGGCCCCGGCGAGTTGCCCGCACACCGCCGCCGTGGTGTCGGCATCGTCGCCGAGATTGACCGCCTTTAGAATGGCCGCCCGGAAGTCGCCGGTCTGGTAAAAGCACCACAACGCTGCTTCCAGACACTCCACCACATAGCCGCTGCCTCGAATCTCGTCTTCGGTCTTGTTCCGATAGTCACCCCGGGCGATGCTGGCCAGTCGTGGGGAAAGCGCCGCCATCCACTCATCGGAGAGAGGCAGGTCGAACAAGATGGCGTCCCGGTCCAGGCCAGCGAGCGCCTGGTGCAGCATCGCTCCGAATAACTGACTGGCTTGAATGCACTCGGGGGCGGCGTGAGTGGTGCGGGCGCTGTCGCCGGAGAAGTGGATCGCCGACGACGGGTCGGGATAGGCGAACATCGGGATGGGCGCCAGCCGCATGAGGCAACCGTTGCCGGCGCTGTTGGGGTGGGACGAGCCGCTATAAGGTTGGCCGCTTTCATGAAAACGGAGCAGTGCCGCCTGGGTAGCGTTGCCGATGTCGAAGCAGTGGCCGGCGCTACTCAATTCGCCGCGCGAGTACCAACGCCAGTAGCGCTCCATCTGATCGCGCGGGTCGAAGCGACCGGTTTCGACCAGACTGCTGGCCAGACACAGCGCCATGCTGGTGTCGTCGGTCCATTGGCCGGGTTCGAGGTGGAATGGTCCGCCGCCGATCATGTCGGTGACGGGTGGAAACGTACCACGCGGACGGAATTCGACGGTAGTGCCGACGGCATCGCCGCACGCCAAACCTAACAGGCAGCCGCGAAAACGGTGGTGTTCGGAGTCCATGTCAGGGATTGTTGCGTTGGTAATATTAGTGAAGCGTTGTTGGATCGGGGGTTTGCTTTAGATCGTGGTGAGTCGGGGACCACCGTTCAAGTTTAAAAAACGTTGGGCTTCCTCGAAAAAATCGGTCGGCGGCGGAATCTCGCTGCTGGTAAGCCGGACGAGCAGCACGATGAATCGATGTTGGTTTTCGATCCGAACTTCGTCGAAAGTCAGCGTGTTGGCGGCTCGCGGGGAATGCGCCGGCACCCGAATATTCATGTGATCCAAGGTCAGTGAGATCCGTTCCAATTGCAGGTGTTGTCCGGGTTCGCGCAAGGTGGCGGCGACCAGAGCCAGTTGTTCCTCAATCGTGGCGGAATCGGCACGAATTTGGCGGAGTTCGGTTTCAAGCTCTCGGAGTTGTTGTTCGGTGGCGACGTTGTCGGGCAGCCGCTGGATGGTGGAACTCGCCAGCAGAGGTTCTAGCCCCAAACGGGCCGCTTTCATTATCTGGGCTTTTTGCTGGAGCAACCGGCGCTGCTGCTGTTCCAACTGGTGCTTGCGGGCGCGAATTGACAGCAGGCGTTGCAGCGCGGCTTCGATCAAATAATCGAAAGCGCGTTTTTGAAGTTCCTGGCGGGTTTCCGCCTCGCTGGCGGTCGGGAATGCGATTTGGTGGTTGTGGAAGTTCACCGCGGTTTGCGGGATGTCCCGCAGCACTTGGTCGCCTTGCAGTTCCATGCCGAGAACGGTCTTTTCGGTCCGTTCCATACGCAACGCGGCGTAAATCTCCGTGGAAGAGGAATCGGCGGCCGGTTGGCGATGGCCGCGCAAGGCCGGGCTGAGGCTTAGGATTTCCAACAAGTGATCGGGACTGGCGAACAGGGCGCGCAACCGGGGATCGGTCGTGAAGTGGCGTTTGCCGAAGGCGATGGCGGGCGGGAGCGTGGCGGCGTGTTCGACCACGTAATCGACCGCGCGCTCGACGGGTTCCCACAACTTACGCTTATAATTCGGCGCCGCGCGCAGGCGGGGATCCGTGCCATCCACCACCCGCTCGATGGCCGCCTCGATCAGGGCGGCGTCGATTTTACCGGGCGGACTGGGCGCCGAGGCGAAGATCGAGTGCAGAAAGCGGAACACCATGGCGCGTCTCCTTCAAACTCGCGAGGATCGGTGGCGACGTTTTAAGATCGTTCGTCCGGTCGGGCGGAACCATCAGTCGGACGGAATAATAATTATGAACGAGCGAATGCCATCCTTCCCGCGTCGATGCTGGAAAATTCGGTCGCGACCGCGGACGCGTGGAGTAGCTGGAATCGGTGTCGTCGTGCTGGCGGCGAGTTCTGGCGGGATTTCCGCCTGGGCGCTGGAAAGTGATCGGGTCGCTACGTTCTACGTCGGACAACTGACGGACGCTCAAGCATGGCACGATCTGGTGCGACGCCCCAACACGGTGGGGCTAGTCGATAGTTATCTGTTGACGGGCGCGGTGGCCTGGACGCTGGCCCGTTTTTGGGATGGCCGATTCAGCCTGGAGGTGGAGGGACAGATAGTCCGCCATTTTGGCGTGCAGGACCACTGGGAATTCAACCTGCCGGTGGGCGCGCGCTGGCATCGCTTCCCTTGGAACGAAATCGTGGAGACCACCGCCGCGTTTGCGGTAGGGCCGTCCTACGCGACCCGGCTGCCGCCGTTCGAGGTCGAACTGGAGGGTGAAAGCGCGCGGTTCTTGTTTCACTGGTTCATCGAGTTGACTCTGGGTCCGCCCAAGGCGAACTGGGCGGTGGCGCTGCGCGTGCATCATCGCTCGCCGGGATTCGGCTCGCTGGCCGACGCCGGCGGCGTGGATGCTTTGGCGGTCGGGACAAAATTCAACTTTTGACCGGCTGGAACGGGGCGCTAAAGCAGGAGGTGCGTCATGGCGACCCAGACGACCCCAAGGATGAGTCCTCCCAGTACGTCCGAGGGAAAATGGACCTGTAGATAAACGCGGGAGACCGCCACGACGGCGACGAGCGCCGCCGCGAGCGCCGCCGCGAGCGCCGCCGCGGTGAATCGCCATTCCGGAATCGTCCGGTAAAGGATGAATGCCAAGGACAGAGCGAAGGCGGTGATTTGCGTGGTGTGGGCGCTGGGGAAGGAACTGTCGGCGGGCATGGCGACCAGCGGTTCCGCCAGGGTAGGGCGGGGTCGGTCCAGGAGAGCCTTGGCGAGATGTGCCAACAGGACCGCGCCGCCGAAGCCGGCCACCAACAACAGGATTTCCCGCCAGCGTTGCCCGTACAGCAGGATGGCGACGACGAGGATAGCCAGGGGTATCAGCACGTACAGGGAACCCAGCCAGGTAATGCCGCGAAAAAAAACGTCCAGCGTCGCCGACCGCCGCGCCGCCGCGAAAAGCAATAGTTGGTTGTCCCAATGCACAGCCGCCTCGCTGGATGCGATTGCAAGATTCAATCAGAGAGCGATGGGAAATTGACTCGGCCCGATCCAATTCCGACCGGACGGGTTCGTTGCGGTATTGGCGGGTAAGTCTTGATAATATCATTAAATCCTCCTTCCTAACCTCTCAAGGACGCACCGCGATGCTCGTTCTCCATGCCGCGTTTGCCGAGGGTAGCCTGCATCTGTGGGGCGAGTCCGCGCCCGAGGCAAAACCTAAGCGAGCGCGGGTTGTCGCCAGTTATCCCTACCGCACCAGCGCGACTGAGCTACGCGCCCGTTTCGCCCCGGCGGGACTGAAGCTCCCGACCGGCTCGACGACGGTCAAGGATCGGATAATCTGGCTGCCCGCGCAGGGCGATCAACCCCTGCCGTCCTCATCCCTGGTGGCGGAACCGCCCCAGTCTCGCAAGGTACCCGCCCTGGCGCCCTGGGAGATTCCCACCCTGACCCTGGACGCCGCCACGGCCGTCGATCTGCTCGCCGCCGTCCGCGATCGCGCCGCGCTGGCGCCCGGCGTGGCCGCGGGCGACGACCTGCGCTATTGGGGCGAAGCGCTGCGTCTGGCCGCCGCCCTGGTGTATCGCCAGCAGGTGTTGCCCGGAGTCGCGGAGCGCCAGAACGCCCTGTACGCTTGCTGGATGCCGGTCTTTCTGGGCGAGGACGGCGGCCGGCTGGAACGGCTGGCCAAGTCCATGCCCCCCGTCGCCCGCGCCTTGGCCCCGGATCGCGACGCCCCGCCGGAAACCGCGCCCCGCGACGTGCTAAGGGAATTCCTGAACGGAATCGTCGATCATCTGGTCCGGCGCGCGGTGGCGCTACCGCTTCGTTCCCGCGGCGAGCCGAACAGCCTGCACGAACAATGGCTGCGAGCCTTGCGGGCTCCGGACGGTGTCATGGCCGTCAGCCGGGCCGAAGCACGGCTGCTGGTGGGGCAGATTCGCGACTGGCAACGCCCGCTGCTGCGGCTGGCCAACGCCTCCTATCGACTGTGCTTTCGGCTGGAGGAGCCGACCTTCGAGGATGAGGCCGATGAGGACGGGTGGACGATTCCTCCCGCCGACACGGCCTGGCGCGTCCACTATCTGTTGCAGGCCCGGGATGATCCGAGCCTGCTGGTTTCCGCGGCGGCGGTCTGGAAGCCGAAGCGGGACACCCAAGCCGGCTTGAAAACCCTGGGGCCGAAGGCGCGGGAGGGTCTATTGCTAGCGCTGGGCCAGGCGGCGGCGCTGTATCCGGCCATCGATGCCAGTCTGAAGCAGTCCGCGCCGACCGGGCACGATCTGGATACCGAGGGCGCGTTTCGCTTTCTCGCCGAGGAAGCGGCGCTGCTGGAACAAAACGGTTTCGGCGTTTTGCTGCCGGCCGGCTGGGCCGGCCGGCGCCGCGTCCAACTGACGGCGCGCGCCCAAGCCAAGCCGCGCTTTGAATCCAAGGCGGGCATGACGCTGGATCGGGTGCTGGGCGTGCACTGGGAGATCGTGCTCGGCGAGACCGGACTGACGCCCGAGGAATTGCTGGCGCTGGCCAAGCTCAAGGCGCCGCTGGTGCGGGTGCGCGGCCAGTGGGTGCAACTGTCCGCCGCCGAGATTCAGGCGGCGCTGGCCCTGCACCAGCGGCAGGGCGAGACCCTCACCGGCCGCCAGTTGCTGCGGGTGGCGCTGGGAGCCGAATCCGCGGCGGGACTCCCGGTCAGCGGCGTCAGCGCCGAAGGACCCCTGGGCGAATTATTGAACGGATTGAGTCAGGCGGAAGGTCTCGCGCCCCTGCCGCCGCCGCCGGGACTGACCGCCACCCTGCGACCCTATCAGGAGCGCGGCTTCGCCTGGTTGGAATTTCTCACCCGCTGGGGGCTGGGCGCCTGCCTGGCCGACGACATGGGGCTGGGCAAGACGGTGCAGACCCTGGCGCTGTTGCAGCGGTTGCGGGAGGCGGGCGAAACCCGGCCGGCGCTGCTGGTCTGTCCCACCTCGCTGGTGGGCAACTGGTTCAAGGAAGCCGCGCGCTTTACCCCGCAATTGCCGGTCATGGTCCATCATGGGACCGGGCGCGGCAAGGGCGATGCCTTCGCGGCGCAGGCCCGGGCGCACGCCATGGTGGTGTCCAGTTACGGGCTGTTGCATCGGGATTTGAAATGGTTGCAAGACGTGGAATGGGCGGCGGTGATTCTGGACGAGGCGCAGAACATCAAAAACGCCGAAACCCAGCAGGCCAGGGCGGCGCGGGCCTTGCGCGCCGAGCGGCGCATTGCCCTGACCGGCACCCCGGTGGAGAATCACGTCGGTGATCTCTGGTCGATTCAGGAATTCCTCAATCCCGGTTTCCTCGGCCCCGCCGCCCGCTTCAAACGAGAATTCCAGATTCCGGTGCAGGTGCAGCGCGACGAGGCCGCCCTGGAACGCTTGCAGCGCCTGACTGGTCCCTTCGTGCTGCGCCGGCTCAAGACCGACCGCGCCATCATCCAGGATTTGCCCGAAAAGCTGGAGATGAAGGTCTACTGCACCCTGACCCGGGAACAGGCGACCCTGTACGCCGCCGTGGTGCAACAGGCGGAAGCGGTGCTGGCGGGCGTCGAGGATCTGATGAGCCGGCGGGGTTTAATTCTGAGCACCTTGCTCCGGCTCAAGCAGGTCTGCAACCATCCGGCGCAATTCCTGGCCGATCATTCCGCCGTCCCGGGCCGTTCCGGCAAGCTGGCGCGCCTGACGGAGATGCTGGAAGAGATTCTGGAGCAGAACGAACGGACCCTGGTTTTCACCCAGTTCGCCGAGATGGGGCATTTGCTGCAAGCGTATCTGCAAGAGCATCTGGCGCGGGAAGTCTTGTTCCTGCACGGCGGCCTGACCAAGACCCAGCGCGACCGGATGGTGGAACGGTTCCAGAACGCGCCAGACGGGCCGCCGGTGTTTATCCTGTCCATCAAGGCCGGCGGCACCGGGCTGAACCTGACCCGCGCCAATCATGTGGTGCATTTCGACCGCTGGTGGAATCCGGCGGTGGAAAATCAGGCCACCGACCGCGCGTTCCGCATCGGCCAGAGCCGGCAGGTGGAGGTGCATAAGTTCGTCTGTCTGGGGACCGTCGAGGAGCGGATCGACGAACTGATCGAACGCAAGCGCTCCCTGGCGGAGCGGGTGGTGGGCAGCGGCGAGGCGTGGCTGACCGAACTGTCCACCGCCGAATTGCAGGATTTGTTCCGGCTGCGGGCCGAAGCGGTGGGGGATTGAGCGATGGGTTACTACGACTATTATCCGCCGAGCCGGCCGCGCCGGGTCGAGGGTGGCATCAAGGCGCAAAGCCAGCGCGGAGCGTTCGCCAGCCGCTGGTGGGCCAAGCGGTGGATCGCGGTCTTGGAGGGATTCCATATCGGCGCCCGGCTGGGGCGGGGCCGGAGCTATGCGCGCAAGGGTCAGGTTCTGGATATTCAGATCGCCCGCGGCGAGGTGAAGGCTCGGGTGCAGGGTTCGTCCGCCACGCCGTATCGGGTCAGCATTCAACTCAAGCCGCTGCGCGCGGCCGACTGGAAGCGGCTGACCGAGGCGATGGCGGCGGAGGCACGATTCAGCGTCAAGTTGCTGGCCGGGGAAATGCCCCCCGATATCGAGGAGGTGTTCCAGGCCCAGGGTTTGGCGCTGTTTCCCAAGGCCCATGACGACCTGGTTACCGACTGTTCCTGTCCGGACTGGTCGAATCCCTGCAAGCACATCGCGGCGGTGTATTACCTGCTCGGCGAGGCGTTCGATAACGACCCCTTCCTGATGTTCAAGCTGCGCGGCATGGAGCGGGAGGCGTTGCTGGCGCAACTGGGGCAGATCGAGACCGACGACGACGGCTGGGCGCCGGCGGAACCCGAACCGCTGCCGGAAGACCCACAAGTGTTCTGGATGCTGCCGCCGTTGCCGGCCACCCTGGCCGGACCCTTGCACTCACCCGCCGCGCCCGCCGCCCTGCCGCGGCGGTTGGGACCGTTCCCGTTCTGGCGCGGCGAAATTTCGGTTTTGGAAGCGCTGGAGCCGGTCTATGCAGTGATGGGTAGGAGCGCGCGCGCGGCGCTGGGCGAAGCAGGCAACGGGAATCCTTGAGATCGCGCACGATTGAATGCATGCATGGCGCGCATTACGGTTTACAACATGGAATCAAAATTAATGAACGGGCAGATTTTGGGATCTCGCGGATTTATAGGGGGGATCGCGGCATTGGCGGTCGGTTTCGGTATCGTGGCGGTCGCGGGCGACGCGCCGTCCACCGTGCAAGGCGCGGTGTGTCAGAGCCGGTCGTCGTGTCGGGTGATCGAGACGCTGGACGCGGGTCGGTCCGATGGTGGCGCGAAGCTGAACGTGTTGCATGTCGTGCTGGGTGATGACCAGCCATCCCCCGAATCCGACGCAGACCTTCCGCCCTGTCGCCCTTATCCCGAGGAATACTGGCTCCAGGAGGTCGTTCAGGACAGTCAGGCCAACTATCGACGGCTGTTCGCGTTTTGCAACGACGGATACGGCGCGGCGGGCGTCGGCGAGGATGTCGTCACGGTGGGACCGAATCGCATCACGCTGGAACGGGCTGGCGGCAGCGCTTGGCGTTGGGAGTTCGCCGCGACCTATCAGATCATTCCGGAACGGCCGCTCTCCCGTCGCGAACGTAGCTATCACACCGCGAGCGGCGGTTGTCTCGAAACCGAAACCGATTTTCGGACATTGACGCAGCGCGGCTGGTTCGACCCCCCGCCCCCCGAGGAGGCGCTCGATGAAGAGACGGCTTTTTGCGATCAAAAGACCGCGCCGAGCCAGTTTCTGGGCCTGCCTCGGCTCGAAAGCGGGGACGACGATTTCGTGGCGAAACTGGAGAAACAGGCGGCTGGCCTGGGCGATTGCGCGCTGGTCCTGAACGCCGGTAGCGGAGAAAACACCGGCTTTGTCATCCATGGTCGACCAGATCCTTTGGCAGGAACCGAAGTGCGCGTGCTGGCCCCGACCGCGAACACTCTGTTGGTGCAGGTCCGCGATCCAGGACGAACGCCGGCGGTTTCGGCGAACTGGATCCACGACGACCGCCTGGAACTGTGGTTTGGTCCATCCTTGTACGATGGTTATCCGCGCGCCGAGCGGCAACGGGAACTCCGGCAGTTCGGGATTCGGCTCGCCGATGGCACGGTGTTCGGCGGTTATGGAAAGCCCAAGGCGCTGCCGGCGGTGCGGCGCTGGCAGCGGGGCGATGCGCGCCTGATATTGGTGGACTGGTCGGATACCGACCTGGAGCCGTATGCGGTGACGGTGGTGTACGGGCAGGGCGACGGCCGCCAGCAGGGGGCCATGATCGCCACCAGCGCCCTCCGTTATGGTAACCCCGACACGCTGGGCCAGTTCTGGGCATTTCCCGCCAACTGCGAATTGCGAGAAGGGGTGCTGAACGTCGGCGAATTGCGTTCGGAAGCGGCGGCGCGCATGGAGAACGAGGATACCGATTCCCCCTGAACGGCTAAAACCTAGTAGCCCGTCAATCGAAGATTGACGGGCTACTAAAATTCCAATTTTGCAATGAGTTATCAGTAGTTGAACTCGCCAATCGAAGATTGATGGACCACTAGCGATGTCGTAACCCGAGGAAAAAGCGGGCGAGCGTGGGGAAGCTTTCGATTGGGCAATTCAACCGACGGTCATTCCGATGGACTTCGTCACCCGCTACCGCCAGCCCAGCCTCATCGAGACCCAGCCCAGCCTCGTGCTGGTGTTCATGGCCTCCACGGAATTGGCCGAGGCGCAACCGGCCGCCGCCGTTCCCGCCATCTTCTCCGGCCAGATCGCCCAACCGCTGATCTTCCGCAATTTGCTGCTCGGTCTGCGGAACACGGTGGAATCTCGCTTTTACCGGCCCGACCTGTGGCGCTTGCTGGACCCGGTCATCACCTCGGGGAATCAACTGTTGCGGCTGGAGTGCTTTTCCAGTTGCGCCAGCGTCTACGCCCGCGCCGATTTCACCGAAAACGCCTTTGCGGAAGTGTCTTTCATCGCAACGGGACCACCAACGTCGATTTCAACGGCGCCTTCCTAAACCACCTGGCGCAACTACGGCCCGGCAAGCCGGCCCATTTCGAGATGGGCGAACAGTCGATCAAGCTCCAGTCGTCGCAGGGGGAAGCGGTCGAGCGCAAGGTCAGATTGCCAGAGCGCTGGATCAAGGGCTTCCTGCAAGTGCAGGCGGTGCAGCGCCACGCCCAGCCGCTGTTCGAACTGGATCGTCTGACCGCCGGCCAGTTGTTGACCCGGATTCCCGCCAGCACCAAGGATGCTCTCTATCTGGTCCCGAAGCGCCATAAGCCGGAAGTTCTTTATCGCCAGCCCGCCGGCAAGAGCGGTTACATCGCGGTCGCCGACGGCCACCGATTGCGACTGCTGCAAGCCATCCTGCCGGATTTGCAGGTGTTGCGGGTTTATCAAACCGAAGCGACCGGGGCGTCGCTGTGGGTGGCGGACACCGGCGCGGCCCAGTTCACCCTGGGACTGTCGGGCGCGGCGGCGCACGGCTTCTCCGGCGACGGCGACGCGCTGCGTCAGTTGCGCGCGGCGGAGATCGACGAGGTCGATCTGGCGCTGGCCCGCGCCGCCGCCCACAGCCTCAATCAGTTCACCATCGCCGAACTGGCCCAGCATCAGGATTTGCCTTTACCTCAAGCCACCGAAATCGTGGACTGGCTCGCCCAGCAGGGACTGTTGGGCTTCGACCGGGATCGCGACCGGTACTTCTACCGGCAGTTACCGTTTCTGGTGGACGCAAAGCAGCAGCCTGGCCGCCTCCAGGGTTCCCGAGCATTGCTGGAGAAACAGGCGGTGGAAATCGAACATTGCGAGCAGCGCGAGGGTGTGTTGATCGCCAGCGGCTGGGTGCGCGGCGAGAGCGGCTATTACCCGGTCGCGCTGCGGGTGGATGCGCGGGGCTATTTGCGGGAAGGCCGCTGCGCCTGTCCCTGGATCCAACAGCATGAACTGCGGCGCGGCCCCTGCAAGCATCTGCTGGCGTTGCGCTTCGCGGCGGAACAGACGCTATAGCGTTCCCAGGCGATTTTGTAGGTTGGGTTAGGCCGTAGGCCGTAACCCAACATCTTGATCATGTTGGGTTACGCGCTGCGCGCTAACCCAACCTACACCCACTGCGCTTTGCCGCGGAGGAAGCGTCATGAGCGACGAGCGATTTCAATCCCTGCTGCGCGAACTGTTCCTGGGGAGAGAACAAGCGCTGCGCGGGTTGCTGCAACCGCTGACCGCCCAGCAGCGCAAGGCATTGTTCGAGCAATTCGCCGACCTGTTCAAGGTGCTGCGCCAAGCCTGTCGTTACGAGCAGGATGCGCGACCGGCCCAGCTTTCCCAGGTTTACGAGGCGATTCGGGACGATCCCGCCGCTTTCCCGAGGGATTACGCGACCAGCCTGGCCGCGCCGGGCGCGCTCAACAATCCACAGGTTTTCCAGCAGCGGTCGTATGACTCGCTGATGGAGTTCCATAGCCGCCTGCAGCTTTTGCAAGCGGGACTGGCGGGGAAAAGCGGCGTGCCGGCCGCATTCAAGTACAGCGAACGGTACCCGGTGCTGAATCAGGGATACATCCTGATCGCGGGCTGCATTCTGCTGGACCGGCCGGAGCCTTGGGTGCCCGAGGTCTTGGCGCGGATCTTTGAAAACCTGCCTCGCTGGATGCGTTTCGCCGGCGGCGATCAGGGGGTGGCGCGGCTGATGCAGGAAGCGCGCCAGCAACATCCCGAGTGGGCGGATACGCTGGCTCCCTGGCTGGGCGCGGCGATGCGTCGGGACGGTTTTTTCAACCGGTCCCTGGACGGTTTCGACGCAGCCATGATTCTGGCTGGCTTGGAGTACGAACCGCCCACCCAGGAAATGGGTCTCGAGCCGCTGATGGACCCGGAGATCGTCGAGGCGCTGCTGCGCCGGACGGCCGATGGTAGCCTGCCGCGCGCCGATCTGGTCGCCTTGACCCTGCGCAAGCTGCAAGGTCCCCTGCGGCCCAGCGTCGCCAAATGCTGGATCGAACTGTTCGAGCGCCTGGCGTTGACCGACGCCGAAATCCGGGCTCGGACCGAGGAATTCATCACCCTGCTCAACGCTCCCGCCCCGGCGGCCAACAAGCTGGCGTTCGTTATCGTGGAGCAACATTTTCTGGACGATGCCGACCGGGTGGACGAACTGATCGGGGTATTGGGTTACGTGTTGCAAAACCCGGTGCAGGTGCTCGCCAAAGCAGCCTTGCGCCTCCTGAAGAAACAGGTCAAGTCCCACCCCGAGTTAGTTCCGTCGGTCGCGAATGCGGTCGTGAATGGTTTGAGCAGTCCCCACGCCACGCTGCGGGCCGATCTGCTGCGCTGGCTCGGGACATTCCAGCCGCAACAGTTTGACGAGACGACGCTGACGCAATTGCAGGACGTGGCGATGGCCCTGCCCCCCGCCGAACTCCAACCGATCATCCACCTGCTGGCCGAGCATCCCGCCGCGCCCGCGGACCTCGGCGGAGAGGAAGCGCTTGAGAACCCGTTCGATCTCCGGGCCGCAGTGGATGCGATCCAGCAGCAAGCTGTGGAACGTCCCGCCGACCCCCTGTTGCGTCGCCGGCTGGCGTTTCTGGAACACTATCTCGCGACCGGTCAATGCGGCGAGTTAGCGGCCACCGTTCCCGATCATTCGTCCGCCTGGTCTCCTTCCGATTTTGCTTTGCACAAGACGGCGGAGGCCCTGGCGCTGGATATCGCCCACACGCAGCGCCGGGTGTTCGCCCAGGCCGATTACGAACGCATCTTCGCGAGTATGTTGCGCTTCCCCCAGTCGGCCCACGCCGGACGGGTCAGCGCGATCCTCGCGCCAGTGCTAGACAAGCTGGAAAAGTGGTTACACGGGTCGCTGGATGGGTCCGGGTGGTGGGGACGGGGCGCGGAACTGTCGGCGCTGTTGCTGGCGCGGGCCTGGCTCGGCGAACCGCCGCCGAGTTTCCCCAAGGACAGCCTGGGCGGGCAATTGCTGGATTTTTTTTTAAGCCGACCCTGCGGCGAAGATTGAAACACGTATCGGTTTTAATCGCCGCCGGCCACGACACCCTGTTGTCCACGCCGACCCACGGAGCCGGCTGGTTGACCCCGACGGGGTTCGCGGATCGTTTCATCGCGTTCCCGCCGAATATGCTGGATGCCGAGGACCTGGGCGCGGCGCTGTACCGCCTGCCGGCCTTGCCGGGGCAGCGCGCCGGTGCCTGGGACCGGCTCGCGCCCGGTCTCAGCCAACTCGATGCGTCGTTCGCCGATGCCCTGACCCTGGCCTTGGCGCCTGACGCCGAGGCGGAACCGGCGCTCGACCGGTGGCTGCGGCGCTTCGAGAAACACCCGCCGACCGAACCCGTGATTCACGTGCTATCGGGCGAACCCGCGAGCGGTGGTTTAGGCGGCCTGCTGGAGACCTTCCGCATCAAAATCTTTCAGTACGATCCCGACGCCGCCGAAAACGCGGCGTTCCGGCTATTCAACGCCGCGCTGCGTTGCCGGTTCGGTTTGAACGACGCCGGCATCGCCGGGCGCGCACCTTGGTTGCTGGAGCGGCTGTCCGCAAGGCGCGGCTGGTCGAACGAGATCCCGCGCGCGCCCCAGCAGAACGCCGCCTTGCTGGCGGAACTGCTGTTCGCGCCCCAGCCCTTGACCGAGGTGCTGTTCGCGCAATTGCCGGGTTCTTTCCCGTATTACCCGGGCGAGGAAACGTCCTACCTGTGCTTGTGGCCGTATCTTCTGGCCGATCCTCACTATTTCGCGACTCCCGATCTGGTCACCGATCAGAGCTTCCAGTTTCCGCCGCTGACGCAACGCCTGTTCGAGGCCGGCCTTTGCCGCCAAAGCTGCAAGCAGGATTACTACCGCGAGGTGACTCGGAGCCTGCTGGAACAGGGCAAGCTGCCGCAGGTGGAGATTCGCCCGCATCTGGACCGGCTGGGGCGGGGGTTGCTCGCGACCCAGACCCAGCAGCGGGAAGTTTGCGTCGACGTACTCCTGCAAGGCTTGCGCGATGGCCGCGTCACGCCCAAGGACATTGCGGAAACTCTGGCCGGTCAAATCAGGGTCACGGAACAGGGCTTCGCACAATTGGATCAGGCGCTGGCGTCCCTGGGCGCGGCCGGCGAGGCGGGACGGGCGACGGTGGTGCTGGCGCTGGAGCAGGTCATCGGCGGCGGCGTGGCGGCATTCTCGCCGCGCAAGCTTTCGCTGGTGCTGGACCGGCTCGCCGGCGTCCTGGAAGAAACGCGGCGGACCATGCACGATCCGAACGCGCGGCGGGAACTGGAGCGGTTGGCGGCGATGAAGAAAAAATCCGTCGTCCGCGACAAGGCGAGCATCCTGATTGGGCGATCCGGCGTGGTCGATCAGCCGCCCCCGCAAGTGTTGGCCGTGGCGGCGCTGGCGGCGGAATGATTCAACCTGACGTGAGTTCTCTATACCGCGTCCGGCATCAGCACGGCTGACACAAAATTACTCCACGTCCGCGCCTCTCCGCGCCAAACCGGCCCCGCAGCAAGCGTTCAGAAAAGTTTCGCTGCCATCGTGGCCAGGCCATCCGGCAATGCCCCGATGCCCACGGCGCCGTCTGTCCTGCGGACGGGGGGTGATGCGCTCGTGCTGCCCGACCTGCGCACCGATTGCCCGAACTTCTGTCGCTCATGTAGAACCCCCCCTCCTCCCGTTGGGGGAGAAGGGCGGGCGACAACTACTCAAGCAGCTTTTAACGCCACTCATCACGCCGGGGCGGCGGTGGCGCGTACTCGTCCTGATCCCAGAACCGGTTACGAGGACGGCGCCGATCATCGCAATCGATGACCCCCTGCTGGCAGAGCGTATCGCGCCAGGCGTACCTGAGAAAATAGCGAGCGAACGGTCGCCGCTCGGGATCGAATTCCACCCGGCGCGACGGCGACCACTCGCGCTCGCCATAACCCGTGCCCGGCGCCGACCGCTGTATGCCACTCGGTGCGTCAGCGGCGGGCGGTGCGCTCCGCAAGCCGCGTTCGCCCTCGCGCTGGCCATCTCGACCCTCGGACCAGGGTTGCCGCGGCGGTGGCGGTGGCGCGACTTCCCGGAACGCCGCCACCGCGATCACACCCATTGCGGAATGATCGCCCCAAGCGTCCGCATAGGAATCGCCGGCGTCGGTAAAATAAAAGCGGTTGACCCGGTCCCGGCCGGTCCGCCAGCCTTCGTAGGTTTCCTGCTGATTCGGTCCGATCACGTACATCCGCTCATCCCGGCGCAGGTTGGAGCGCTCGCCGGAAATGATATTGCGCCCGTCCACCGCGATCACCACCCCGATCCGCTCGTTGGTGCGATTACGAATCTGGATCGAATATCTTTGGCCCTGCACCGCTTCCAGATAAGCTCGGTAAACCGCGGGACCGCCGTCTCGCCGCACTGGATACTGCGGAAACGCCCGACCTCGATCGTTGACGACGTTGACCTCGATGCTCCGGCTATCGAGGCGCTGCGCCCAAACCAGGCTCGGCCCCAGCGCCAGCAATAAAGCCACGATGAATCCTGCCTGCCACTGTCTCTTCATTGAACTCACTCCTGTTGAAAGACTCTTAAAAACCCCGGTGTTCTGCTCCGTGGTTTTGTTTGTGTGCAATTCAGCCTAGAAATGGCTGGCTGAATCCATACTGAACACCTTTCATTCGTTGTTCCGGCCGCTGGCCCGTGTCATGATTCAGTCCCGATTCATTCTTAACCTAATAAGCTTTAAGATAATTCAATTACACGCGGAATCCCCGAACATGTCCGACAGATTACGGTTAGCACGTTGCCTGATGCTGGCGGTGCTGGTGAGTCTGCTGGCCACCACCGGCGCGCAGGCGCAATCCGGGCGGTCCTACCGGGGTGACGACGGTCCGCCGGCTCGCGGCCGTCAGGACCGCCCGCCATCCCGCCAATAAGCCGATCCCGACCGGGCCGCCAACGCTGCCCGCGAGGCGACCGGTGGTCGGGTGCTGGGTGTCCAGGGCGACGACCGTGAGGGACGACGCGGCTACCGGGTGCGCGTCCTGGAACCGGACGGCCGGGTGCGCAGCCTGCATTACGACGCCGACAGCGGCGCGGTGCGGGATTGAGAGGCGTTCATCACCATGCGTATTTTGATCATCGAGGATGAAGCCCCGCTACGGGAGCGGGTCACCACCCAGTTGCGCGAGCAGGGGTACGCCGTGGACACCGCCGCCGATGGCCGCACCGGTCTGTATCTCGGCCAGGAATACCCACTGGACGCGGCGATCGTGGACCTCGGCTTGCCGGATCTGTCGGGTATCGAGGTCATTCGCCGTTGGCGGGCGGCGGGTCGGCGTTTCCCGATCCTGATTTTGACCGCCCGCGGTCGCTGGCAAGACAAGGTCGAAGGTCTGGAGGCCGGCGCCGACGATTATCTAGTCAAACCGTTCTACACGGAAGAACTCCTGGCGCGGTTGCGGGCGCTGATCCGCCGAACCGGCGGTTGGACGCAGGCCGTGTTGCAATGCGAGTCCATCGCCCTAGACACCGGGGCGCAGCAGGTGACGCTCGACGGCCAACTGGTGGAACTGACCGCCTACGAGTACAAGCTGCTGGAATACCTGATGCTGCACGCCGGCACGGTGATCTCCAAAACCGAACTGACCGAGCATTTGTATCAGGAAGACGAGGACCGCGACAGCAACGTGCTCGAAGTGCTGGTCGGTCGGTTGCGCCGCAAGCTCGATCCCAACCGCGACCTTAACCCTATCGAGACGCTGCGGGGTCGCGGCTATCGATTCCGCCTGGAACGGGCCACCGGCTGAACCGCCCCGATGCGTTCCCTCGGCGCCCGCCTGCGCCTCGCCGCCAGCGTGGTGCTGGTCGCCTTTCTCGGTTTGACCGGCCTGACTCTGGACCGGGCGTTCCGCGACAGCGCCGAGGCCGCCGTGCAGGATCGCCTGCAAGCTCAGCTCTACATGCTGCTAGGCGCGGCCAACCTGGATGCCTTCAACCGCCTGACCCTGCCCCAAACTCTGCCCGAGGCCCGATTTTCCACCCCGGATTCCGGCCTGTACGCCGACGTGATGGATGATCGGGGCAATTTGGTGTGGCGCTCGCCATCGTTGCTAGGTCAGGCGTTGCCGTTCTTCCCGGCGGTGCGCAATCCCGGCGAGACCCATTTCGCGCCGCTGAAATCCTCCGAGGGGACACCACTGTTCGTGCTGGCGTTTACAGTGAGCTGGGAAATCGCTCGCAACCGTTACCAGATTTACACGGTTCGGGTGGCCGAAGCGCAGTGGAATTTTCGCGACCAAATCTGGAGCTTCCGACGCAGTTTGTGGGGCTGGTTGCTGGCGGCGACCGGCGTGCTGCTGGCGGTGCAGGGCCTGATCCTGCGTTGGAGCCTGAAACCCTTGCGCCGGGTGGCCGCCGAGGTCAAGGAGATCGAAACCGGCCAGCGGGCCGAACTGAGCGGTGACTATCCCGAGGAATTGTTGCTGCTGACCGCCAATCTGAACGCCCTACTCCGACAGGGTCACGCCCATTTGGAACGCTATCGCAACGCCCTGGGCGACCTGGCGCATAGTTTGAAAACCCCGCTGGCTGTGTTGCGCGGTGAGTTGGAGAATGGCGGCAGGTCTGAGGAGCTACGCCGCGCGCTGGGAGAACAACTAGAGCGGATGAACCGCACGGTGGACTATCAATTGCAGCGGGCCGCCGCTTCCGGACGCATCGCCCTCAGCGCGCCGCTGCCGGTCGCGCCGCTCGCCCGCAAGATCCTCGATTCCCTGGCCAAGGTCTACGCCGAGCGCGCCCCGCGTTTGACCTGCGAAATCGCGGCGAAGACCGTATTTTACGGCGACGAAGGCGATCTCATGGAAATCCTCGGCAATCTGGCCGACAACGCCTGCAAGTGGTGCGTCGTCGCGGGTGCAGATCGACATCGACGACACCGACGGCCTGCTCATCACGGTCGCCGACGACGGCCCCGGTTGCCCGCCGGCGTTGCGCGACTCGCTCGGCGCGCGCGGCCTGCGCGCCGACGAGACGCAGCCGGGTCACGGCCTGGGGCTGGCCATCGTGCGCGACATCGCCGAGGCGGCCGGCGGCAGCCTGCAACTGGGCGCTTCGGCGACCCTCGGCGGGCTCGAGGCGCAGGTGCGGTTCCCGCGCTGACGCCGGTCCGGGCGACGGCGCACCGTATGCCGTTCAGCTTCAACTTAGGTCCGCCGCCTACAAAGGCGGATTTGGCGACCGCCTCCGTGCTCCGCGACGGGGAGACGCACAGGCCGCATCCGCGGCCGTCGCCGGCCAGCACCTGGGAAGGACTGAATGAATCTGTTGCGCAAGACCTTCGCGTTGCTCGCGCTGTTCGCCCTGTGGGCCGGCAGCGCCTGGGCAGGCACGACCGACATCGAATACCTGCCGACGACGTCGGCCGGGCACGACTTCAACCATGCACCGGTCGGCCAGACCTTCGTGGCCAAGGCGGCCAAGGTCAAGGCCGGCTTGTACATCGCCGACCAGACCTCGTTCACGAACTGGTTGGCGACGGTCTATCCGGGTCAGATCCAGCCCGGGTCGTATCCCTACGCGGTGGCGCCGCGGCTGGTGGTCAACGTCAAGCTGATGGCCGGGGCAGGCACAGGCGGCGCTGTCCTTCACAGCCAGGACCTCGTGCTGAACGCACCGATGATGGGGTTCGTCGACGTCGACTACGCGGCGGCAGGTGTCACGCTGACGGTCGGCGGCAGCTACACGCTGCTGGTGAGCGACATCTCCGGACAGGCCTACCCGAACGGCGTCGTCGGCTGGGTCGTGCCGTCGGTCACCGACCTGTCGACGGGCGCGGCGCTTCCCCCCGGCGCGTACCCCGCCGGCCAGCCGATCCTGCAGGGCAGCCTGGTGACCCAGGACGCTGGCATCGGCGACAACGCGTTCCACGTCGTCGACCAGAACCCCGGCGGCACGACCACCACGGCGTGCTCGGGGGCCTACGCCACCATCACCAGCGTCGGCGGCGACTTCATCGTCGTCAACGGCGGGGCCAGTGTTGCAGACCGCGTGTGGTACGCGCCGACGGCGGGCACCACGTTCGTCGGCGGCACGACGACATTCGTCGCCGGCGAACTGGTCAGCTACGCGGGCGCGCTCGACCCGGCCGCGGGCTGCTACGCCAGCACGATGACCGTCATGCCGGCGCCGGCGCCGATCGTCGTCGCGGGGACGCTGCCCAACGGACAGGTCGGTGCCGCGTACTCGGCGCTGCTGACGGCGGCGGGCGGCGTGGCGCCATACACGTGGAGCGCCACCGGCGTGCCGCCAGGCCTGGGCTTCTACGACGGCACGCTGTCGGGCACCCCGTCGACCGCCGGCAACTATGCGATGACGGTGTCGCTGATCGATGCGCGCGGCACTATGGTCCAGGCCAGCTACGACGTGGCGATCGCCCGCGCCTCGACGCTGTCGTGCACGACGACGCCGAGCGCCCAGGGCAAGGGCAAGATCACCGCGATCGGCGCCGACTACATCGTGGT
>JRYF01004021.1_pt1 | contig 23261 bp, 21 predicted proteins | sample 235331 | NCBI WGS metagenome assembly JRYF01 (sample SAMN03074217, study PRJNA261475) | activated sludge metagenome | biome: Wastewater Treatment Plant; feature: Wastewater; material: Activated sludge; isolation source: activated biomass of a wastewater treatment plant treating hydrocarbon... ...
ACCCCAGCAGCGCCCCGCCACCGACCAGCGCCACGCGCCACCGGCGCCATCCGTGCCTCCTCATGACCTGTCGCGAACCCTCCCGCGCCCCTCACCTCGCCGTCCGCTAGGGTGACGCGGCGGCGGGGATCGGCCAATCCAGATCGCGGGGTGCTTCGAACAGCGGTCGCCGATCCAGCTCCATGGGGATCATGGCGCGCAACAGGGCGCTACGCTTGAACCCACCGACCACGTCATCGATATCCTCGGCGACTCGCCGACTCTGATCGAGCAATCCGGGAACCCGGACGCTGCTCTCGGCCAGATGAGCGGTCGTCTGTTCGGTGTATTGCAGGATCTGTTCGATGCGCCGCCCGTAACCGGGTAACTGGCGGGCCAGTTTCTCCAGATCCGTCAGTATCGCTTGCAGTTGGCGCGCGCTGAACGTGATCTGGCGGGATAGCGGGCTATTGCTGTCGGTCAGACCGCCTAGCACCCCCTGCCCCCGCCGAATTCGTTCGCCGACCACCGCCAGGTCGACGGCCGACCGGCTCATTTCCCGGCTTACCACCGTCAGATCCCGCAACAGCGGACTCAGATGCCCGCTGAGTTCCGCAGCATCGCGCAACACGACGTCGATCCGTTCTAGATAGCTAGATGATCGGGTCGAAAACTCCCGGGTCATTTGGGCGAAGGCTTCCAGCGTACCCAGCAGGGCGCCTTCAGGTTTTTGCAGTTCTCCAGCGAGCGCCTCGACATGGGTCAACACCCTGGAAANNTGAAACGGAAGCTCCGCACCCTCCTCCAACTTCGGGTGCCCGGGAGTTCCCATGCTGATGTCGATCCGCGCGTTCCCCAGCAAATCGGTTCCGATCCACACGGATGAATCGCCGCGAATACGCGACTGGTAGGCCTGATCGATAATCAGTTCGACGCGAATACGATGGTAGTCGGTGATCGCCAGATCGCGCACCTCACCGACCTTGAGTCCGGCGAGAGTGACCGGGGTGGCTTTCTGGATGTTTTTGACATTGTCGAGAAATCCATGCAGACGATAAGTCTGGGTAAACAATCCGAACTGGCGATTGGCCGTCCATAACAGCGTGAACAGCACGGCCAAGGTTGCCAGGATGAGCAAGCCCACCGCGCGTTGATAGTACCGGTAACGGGCATTGATCGTATGCTCAAGCATGATCGCCGCCCGCGTGACGCCTGACCCGGGCATCCGGATGTTCGCCAAGTTCGCTGGCCTGGCCCGCCGCCAGCAACGTCCCCTGCTCCATCACCAGCAGGCGGGTTTCCGGACCGATCGGTAACGCCCGCGGACCGGCATCGACCAGGATGGCCATGTTCATCGGTTCGATCACTTCCTCGAAAAACGCCCAGACGCTATAACTGGCCACCAATGTTTCCTGCGGCAGATAGCCGCTGACCAGGAACAGTCTCGGCTGGATGATCAACGCGCGCAACAGTCCCACCCACCGGCTTTCCAGCGGCGACAACTCGCTGGCCAGCCTGGGTAAGATCGCGCGCGGCAAACGGCAGGATTCCACGAAAGCCGATACCCGATCTTCGATCTGGTCGGCCGGGGCCAGACGATGATACCGAATCAACAGCGCCAGATTTTCAAACACGCTCCAGGCGGGCACCAGCCCCGCATGTTCCAGCACCACGCCAATCCGGCTGCGCAACCGCGCCTGGGCGCGTGGCCCCAATGGCTCGATGGCATGGCCTAACAGTTCGAGATGCCCGGCTCTGGGGTTGGCCAGGCCGACGATGCTCCGGATCAGCTCGCGCCGTCCCGAATCCACGGTCCCCACCAATACCCATCGCTCGCCGGGTCGGGCTTGAAAGTCGAAGGGATCCGGAACCGGTCGCACATCCAGAACCCAGCCGCGCAATCGCAGCAACGGCTCGTCATCCATAGCGCACCAGCGAAAATAGCAGGCTGATGATCAAGCAACCGATAAAGGACCCCGCGAACGCGCTGGGCAAGGCTCGGGGGATATCCACGTAAGCCTCGACCCGAAAGGCGCGCGAAGTCTGCACCAGGACGATATGAATAGCCTGCATGATCACCATTCCGCTGGTCAGGGCCAGCGACATGGTGGTTAACCCCGACACACAGGCTCTAAAAAAAACCGCCGGAGGGATGTGCTGATAAACATTCAACATGAATGCCGCACCGACCGTGACCCCCACGTTCAACCAGCAAGCCAGAATTAATAGCGACAGCATCACGCCCAGCAATCGGGGTAGCACGAAAAAGGCGTAAGGGTTGACACCCATGGCGACCAAGTGCTCGATGGCCTGATTTGCCCGCAGCTCGCCGAGTTCGGCGGTGATGGCCGCGCCCGACAAACCCGCCACAAACAGTGCCGCCAGAATGGGATTGAGCTGATGGTACATCATGATATGCATGATGCGCCCCAGCAACTGCGGGTCTTGAATGCCGAACACGATTAAGGGAAAGGCCGTCAGCGCGCCGATGATCAACCCAACCACGGTGAACAGGTATGCCCGTTGCACCGCCGTGAAGTAGATCTGCTGCCAGGTATGTCGGACCAGAAACGGCCATTGCCCGCGCGTCACCAGTCCGGCGGTGATCAGCACGATGGCGAAAAAGTTCAGTTCCTCAAGCAGACGCACCGCCGGGCGCATCACCATGCGTCCCAATTGCTCGACGCTCCACCAAAACCCAGCTAACACGGTCGCTTTCCGAACCGAATCCCTCAGAACCGTCGGGCGCCGTTCAAGGCATTTCCCGCACCACGCGGAACCCCAGAAAATAATCCTGGAAATCGGGACGACTCCGGTGCCGGTCCGCCGAACGCACGTTGCGCGGTTCGTCGTTCCAGGAACCACCGCGCACGACGAACTGCCGATCCGCGACCGGCTCCTGACAGGTTTGCACGGGCGCGACGAAATCCTTGTCGTAGAGCGAACAGGTCCACTCCAGCACGTTGCCCAACATGTCATGCAACCCAAAATCGTTGTCCCGGTAATTACCGACCGGCGCCGTGTAAACGTAGCCATCGTGACAGTTCATCACCGTCCAGCCGACGAATACCCGTTTGCCATCCAAATCGGCGGCGTTCGCATAAACGCAACCTTCGTTGGGATCGTCGCCCCAAAAGCGGCTGGCCGTCACGCCGCCACGCGCCGCGTACTCCCACTCCGCCTCGGTCGGCAGCCGGTAGCGGTGGCCAGTCTGCTCGGACAACCAATCGGCGTAGGCCATGGCATCTCGCCAGGCGACGTTGATGACGGGCCGTCGACCGCGACCCCACCCCTGATCGTTGGGTAACGACCGCCCGGTTGCCGCGGCGAAACGGTCGTACTCGTGAAACATCACTTCGTACTTGCCGATGGCGAAGGGTCGGTTGAAACGCACCGAACGTCGCTGCTCGTCATTGTAACGACCCTTTTCCTGGGGCGGGGAACCCATCAAGAAACCGCCCGCCGGGATCGCCACCATCTCCGGACCCTGCGAGCCGTCGCCCAAACGATCCCGCAACACCGGATGGGCCGGCGCCAGTCGAGCGAGCGCCGCTTCCGCCTCGGCGCGATGGTGGCAGACCGCCGCGCATTGATCCAAATAAGTCCAGTAGGCCTGGCGGGTATTGCGGCGCTGCGCGACGGCGAAGGCTTCAGCGTCGCTCTGCTTGATCCGCGCCTCGGCTTCGGCCTGATCCAGCGCTCGAGCCAGCTTGGCCAGCTCGAGCTGTTTCGGCTGCACCGATTCGGCTTTATTCAACCACTCGCGAGCTTCAGTCAGATTCCGTTGATCCAGATTCTCCCGCACTAGCGCCGCCCACCCTTGCGCGAGCCGTTGCCGGCCCGCGACGAGCAACGGCTCATCGGGAACCAACGTGCCCAACACCTCCAGACGAGACAGCGCCGCATCGCCCCGGTCACCGCGCCGCTCCCGCTCCAACGCTTGCGCCAGATTATCGAAATCCGCCTTAAGTTGAGCGATTTTTTCCTGATTTTCCAACCGCTGGATGGCGGCCCGCGCTTCCGGCTCATGACCACAGTTGGGACAGCGCTGCAAGTAAAGTCGATACGCCGGCAGCGTATCGACCCGCCTGGCTGCTTCGAAAGCCCGCAGATCAGCCTCGCGCTCCACGTCTTGTAACTGAAGGTCTGGAGTTTGGCCCGACGGCATCTCCGGTTCCTGGATTTCCTTGTGGGTTCCGGTTTCAGCGACACGATCTCGCGCCATCGAATCCGGTTCGGGCGCGTCGTTGGTTCCAGTGGCGAGCCAGTAGCTCCCCACGGCGAGAATTCCCAAAAAACCCGCGATCACCACCCACCCAGCACGGTTCGAGAGGACACCGCCGACGCGTCTGGACCCCGCGGGCGATTGTTGCGCGGCCTCCAGGGCATCCATGAAGCCACCGGCATCGATCGGGCACAGTTCGCTCGGATAGGCCAGTCCGCGCCGTAGGACTCGCCAAGCCTCATCTGTCAGTTCGGGGGGACGCGGTAGCAGATTCGAAGATTGATCCTGGACTTCATAAGCGCTCCGTCCCATCAACGATTGGTAAACCAGCAAAGCCAAGGCGAACACATCACGACGGAAAAAGGTCTCGGCGGAAACCGATTCGGTCGAACCTTCCGTGGCCGGTTGGTCCGGCTCGGCTTCACCCACGCCGAACAGCACGCAGGGCGGTTCCCGCAACTCGACCGTCAAACCGAACCCCAAAACCTTGACCGTTCCCTGATCGGTGATGAAAATCGAGTCGGCATCGAGGTGTAGATGCCCCAGCCGATGCTCTCGCCGGGCGTAATCCAGCGCGCTGGCGACGGGGCGCAACCATTTCAGAACCGTCTCCCAGGGTAACCCCTTCCGGCTCTGCTCGAGCAGCCGTTGGGTCAGGCTACGGCCCCGCTGGTGACTGAGGTATTCCATCTCGGCGAACGGCCAACCATCGGCGCCGCACCGCCAGCCATATACGCTGGCGATGTGCGGATGCGCGAGCTTGGCGGCCAGATCCACCCGGGCCTTGGCTTTGGCCAGATAGGCGCGCAGGCCGACGAGATCCGCTCGCGATCCTCGCTCGTCGCGTCCAGGATCACGCAAGCTGGAAACTTGGCCCGTGGGTAGGAGAATTTTGACGGCGCGGAAATCGTCCGCGGGTTCACCGGCCTCCCGCGCGGTTGGCGGGATTGCTCGCGCCAGCCAGACGCGCCCCTTTCCACTCAAATCGTGTAACAACCGGACTTGTCGCTCGGGAGGCCCGATCACTAACCCAACTTCCGGCGTCTCCGAAACGGCGGGATCCAGGTCGACCGACGGTGGATTTTCGGGAGGCCCGTCTTCCTCCAACGCGATGCCCGCCAGCCATTGTTCCTGGCGAAGCGCCAGTTCCGCCTCGTCTATCCGGCCGGCGGCGTATGCTTCCGCAAGTTCTTCAAGATGTTTTTTAGTGTCCATGAGCCACACGGATTCTTCCGACCGTTCTAAGTCATTTGCCTGAACCGACCGTCTCAATATACTTATTCTTGAGTCTAGCAGAAAACCCAAGCCGCCTAGCCAGTCGCGCTTCTTAGTTGGATGGCGCTTGCCACCGTCGCTCATCATTTTCTAATTGCGTCAATGACTTTGTCCTCACCCTTGCCAATCCGTCATGAATACCGCAAATCCCTCAGATTCCTCCGACCTACCGCCAGCCGATTTTGATGCCTCGCTGGAAATCGCAGTGTGCTCGCTACGTTCTCCGACTGGCTGTGGGCGCAGTGAAAACCAGGATAACTATCTGGTCATTGATGGCCGGGGTCAAGCCAATCTACTCTGGCAAGAGCAGGAAACCCGGTTACATGTGCCTGACTGGCCGGTCGGACACCGGCGGCTCGCCGTGCTCGACGGCATGGGGGGACACAGTCATGGCCGGGAAGCCGCCGAAAAAACCATCGAAGGTTTGCTTGGGCTGCCAGCCACCCGCGACCTCGCGCAAATGTCCGAGGTCCTGACGACCTTGCATGGCCAACTCCATCAGGAATTCCAAGCGGCGGGACTGGAAACCGGCTGCACTCTGATTCTCCTGGAAATCCCTCCTCAAGGTCCAGCCTTGCTGTTTCATGTGGGCGACTCAAGAGCTTATGCCGTCGACAAGCAAAAAGTGGACTGTTTGACCGTAGACCATGTACCCGCCACCCATCTGGCGATGCTGGGGTTGTTGGACGGCGCCCAATGGCTCCAGCGGGTCCACGTCCAGCCGAACTCCCAGATCAGCCAAGCTTTCATTCTCGGCAGCACGCTGGGCGAATCGACCCTGTACCCGGAAGTCATCGCCGCGGAACTGTACGAATTACACGAGGGGAATCTACCTCTGTTTCTGCGTGGATTGGGCGATCGGCGCTATCTAACCTTGGAACCGGGACAGGTTTACTTGCTCGCTAGCGACGGGCTCTGGCACTTGTCCGAACCGCAGGCGTTCGTCCGACGCTGGCCGGAGTTGCTGGCGCAACCGCGACGACCGCTTGCGGAACTCCTCGATGGGCTACTCGCCGAACTGGCTGAAACCATTCGGAGGCAACAACACCAACCGGACGATAACTGCACGGTCATTCTGGTCCGCAAGCCTGGCCCAGCCGAATAACCCCACTGCTCTTTCTCTGTTCCCGCTGATGGAGGGTCCGCGTTTGAAAATTCGGCACATCTTGCTCGCGCTACTCGTCCTGCTGGCCATCGCCTTCATGCAGCCGCTGATCACTTTTCTGGGGGGGCTAACCCTGCTGGTCGCCGTTGGGATACTGATTTTTCGGGATCTGTCACCCGCCGTTCAAAACACCGTGGAACAATGCATGCTCGGCTGGTTACGCCAAGCGCGCGCCGGTTCGTGGTCGGAATCCGAAGCGCCCGCCGCTTCCAAGGACCGGTTCTCGGCAAGTCCAGGCGGCATACCAGGGGTTCCCGAACGAACCCGGCGCACTCGGGCCAAGGCCGCGGCGCTGTCAGCTCCGGATTCTGCTAACGGTAGCTCAGCGCCACCGACCGCTTAGCGCTTATCTCGATGTTGCTCGGTTCTCCAGAGGGCAACCGCCCGGCGATGTCGCTGTCGGTGAAGTTGGCTACTCAACATTCGAGAGAGTGAACTGGCCGGTTTTTCGCTGGCCCACAAACACCAACGCCGGGTGTTACGGTAACACCCGGCGTTGATGATGGAGCGCGAAGGGCGACGGGATGGATTTCAGGCTTGCTCCCGCGCCCGCGCCCGCGCCCGCGCCCGGCGCAGGATGGCGTAAATCTCGTCCTTGAGATGCAACCGTTGTTTCTTCAGGGTCTCAGTATACATGTCCGAAGGGGTCTCAATCTGTAGCTCGATCCGTTCCACCTCGTCGTTGACGGTATGGTACTGGTCATAGAGCTGCGCGAAATTGGCGTCGGCGGTTTTGAGTTCCGCGATGCGCTCCCGGTACTCTGGAAACTCGTGGAACAGATCGTGGCTTTCTCCAATCATCGGGGAAGTCCTCCTATCATGGTTTTATTACGGACTGATGAAGGTTTTATGCTGGATTCAGTATAACAAGCCGCCATCGCCATCGTCATCGCGGCTTTACCCATCGCCGCCGACCGGAAGCGGACCGGCCCATCTCCCACGGAGCCGAATGGTCCTGTCCACATCCCCGACAGCCGAGTCGGTATAATTTGACAGACTTGTGAAGATTCTCGAGGAAACGATCCCATGAAACGCACATTCACCACGGTGATCCTGCTGTTGGGCGCACTCCTGCTGGCGGCGGGCAATCTAAGCGGCTGCAACACCGTCAAGGGTGCCGGACAGGACCTCAAGTCGGCCGGGCAGGCCATCGAACGCAAGGCCGAGCAGAAAAAACCGTACTGAAGCCGGCCCAGTTCGCCCGATCCGGCGCCAACCACCATCGACGTACTCGCGGCTCTCGCCAAAACCCTGTTCCTCCCGCCGAGCGGTCCGTTGTGGATCGGCCTGGTGGGGATTGTGCTGTGGCGGTGGCGTCCGCGGCTGGGTCAGCGTCTGCTGGTCGTCGCGGTGTTGCTGGGTTATGGATTTAGCATCCCCTTCACCACCGACCTGTTGATTGGTTCTCTGCAACCGCATCCGCCGCTGACGGAATCGGCTCTGCTCTCGACCCCGGCGGAAGCTATCGTGGTGCTGGGCGGTTCTTTGCGCGATGACGGGCCTGAATATGGCGAGGGTCCAACACTACATGAACACACGTTGGGACGCGTCCGTTACGCCGCCCGCCTGGCCCGGCAAACCCGGCTGCCGATACTGGCGACCGGCGGGCGTCCCAAGGAAGGAGGCCCTTCCGAAGCCGAGTTGATGAAAGAGGTGCTGGAACGGGAGTTTGGGGTCGGCCCGGTCATGATCGAGACCGAAAGCCGGGATACCTGGGAAAATGCGGCATTTAGCGCCGCGCTGCTACGCGAACGCCATCTCGACACGATCCTGTTAGTCAGCACCGCCATACACCTGCCACGGGCGACGCCGGTTTTCCAGGCGCAGGGCCTGACGGTGATTCCAGCCCCCACCTTATTCTTCAACGATCGACCCAAACCCGCCGACCCTCAATCGTGGCTGCCTTCGGCTGCGGCCGCGGCGACTATCCATTACGCCTGTTACGAATGGCTGGGAAGGCTGTGGTATGTTGTTCGCTATTCACAACTCAATGATTTACTGGATTTTAGATAAGAAATTGTTCTAAGCCACGTAGACCAGGATGGTCAGGTAGTGGCTCGCGCTGCCCGCCAGCACGAACAGATGCCAGACGCCGTGGAAATGCCGGATTTTTTCATCCAGGAAGTAAAAAATCAGGCCGCCGGTATAAAACAGCCCCCCCAGCAGCAACCAGAAAAAACCCTCCGGCGGCAAGGCCCGCACCAAGGGACCCAGCGCCACCAGCACCAACCAGCCCATCAGCACGTACACGACCACGGACCAGGCGCGATTGCCCTTTTGCGGCAGGGATTCCAAAATCAACCCGAAGACCGCCAGTCCCCAAATAATCCCGAAGATTGTCCAACCCCAGACGCCGCGCAGGGTCACCAAGGTGAAGGGGGTGTACGTGCCGGCGATCAGCAGATAGATCGACAGATGATCCAGCTTGCGAAAGATCTGCTTCGCCTTGCCCCGCAGGCTGTGGTAAAGCGTGGAGATGGTGTACAGCATGAACAAAGTCACGCCGTAGACGCTGAAGCTGACGATCTTCCAGGGATCGCCCTGCCGCGCGGCGACCGCCACCACGATCACCAGTCCGAACAGCGCGGCCACGGCGCCGATCAGGTGGCTGATGCTATTGAAGCGTTCGCCAGGATACATGCGCGCCCGGCCTTGTCATCACCGCACCCATCGAGATCATGCGTCTTTAAGGATTTCGATTCGCAGCACGTTCCGGTCCTCTTCCCGATGGTAGGCGACCTCGCTCGCCAGACCCTTGATCAACAGGATGCCGAGGCCGCCCGGCTGGCGTTGCTCGAGAGCGAGCGTCGTGTCGGGATCAGGTTGAGCCAGCGGATCGAACGGCGGTCCCTCGTCGGCGATTTCCACCAGCAAACCCTCCGGCTGAACCGCCGCCCGGCATTGCACCGTCCCGGCCGGCGTCCGGCCGGCGTAGGCATAACTCACCACGTTGACCAAGGCCTCCTCCACCGCCAACTCCAGTCGGGTAATCTGAGCGTCGGCCACGCCGGCGAGCTCGGCCATCCGGCGCACGTGCTCGAGAAACGCCGGCAGATGATCCAGTTCGGCGGGCAAACACAGGGTCGCTTCCTGAAGGATGGCGGAATTCTCAGACATCATGGCGATTGCGCCTCCCACGCCGGAGTGTTGGCATCCCCTATACGCGCCACGGCCAGCAAGGTCAAATCGTCGCTGGGTTCGGCCGCCTGGACGTGCGCGGCCACCGCCGCGACGACCGCGCCCACCAGCCGGCGCGGGTTCGCGGTTCCCCCCAGCCGGCTGGCGCGCAACAAGCGATCCGCGCCGAAGCATTCGCCGGCGGCGTTCACGCCGATGCTCAAAAGCCAGCGATCATCGGCCAGCCAGAAGCATTGACACTCGTCTGGCGGATCGACCTTCTCGCCGGAACGAATCACGACCGTCGTGCCCAAGCCATGGGAACAGTCCATGATGGCCTCCACCGCTACCCCGCGCAGGACTTCGAAATCCGCTTCCCGCTTGATCGCTTGCGCCAGTTCGGTCGCAATCGCCGTGACATCCGCCAACACGCCTTGCAGTTGACCGGTGATCGCCCCGCTCAGTCCGGCAATGGTCTCGCCGACGCCGTCCAGAAGGTGTTGGCGTGATTCCCGATAGTCGTAGTAGAACGCCGCGGAGAATACCAGCGCCGCCGCGCTCAGCAGCGCCAGCGACAGCCGGCCCGCCAACCCGAAGCGAACCCGAAGGCGCGGCTGGACCGTCAAATCTGGGGCGGCCTGATCGGCGCTGGGCCGTTGTTCCCCGGCGGCCAAGGGTTCATCCGGAATCGTCATCTACGATCTGCTCATTTGGCGATTCCTGTTGGCCGCAATACCAGTAAGTCGGGTAGTCCGAGTTCAGCGGTTCGATCATGAGATTGGCTCCCCGCAGTTTTCCGACCTGTCGTGCCACATCGTTGTCGAAAGGGAAGTCGGGTCGCGTCCCTGATGCCGTTCCCCAGTAGCCGAACCCTTGATCCAAACGGACCAGCCATTTTTCGCCGTCGCTCCAGGCCAGCGCAAGTTCCCGAGCATGGGGCAAGTCGCGGGAAGTCGCTTCATGCCACGCGAATGCCGGCCAGCTTTCCTGGAACCACTGCTTGACCACCTGCTGGCGGTCGTTGCCGTCCCGCCAGTCATGGAATATCCGTCGGGGTTGTTCGGTTCCCGGGCGCTCCAGCTTGGCGGTTTCTATCCGCACTTCGGTCTTCGGTGTCAAACCACCGGCATAGCGGGTCAATCCCTGTAAAAACCCATGAAGCAGCAGCAGGGCAAGCGGCGAGCGCAAGTAGCGGTCGGTGTAGCATACGGACTCCAGGGGGGCGGCGGTATGCAGATGCTCGGCCATGCCGGGCGCCAGACGCTCCAGCAACGCCCAGGCGCGTTCGCCGAAGGTGGCCGATGGACCATTGAGTTCGCGAGTAATGGACAGGGCGATCAGGCCCGGTGCAACTCGACGCAGATCGGCTGGGGCGAGTCGTCGCCATGGATCGGGCAAGGGTGTCAGGGGTTCGGGTTCGGTTACCCGCACGAAGGGACCGCCATATTCCCCACCGCCCCAAGTCGGGCGGGGAATCAGCGCGATCGATTGATTCGCCGCCCAACGCACCCGTCGATTCGCGCCGCCCAGTTCCAGAATCAGCGGCAGGTTCGAGCCTGTTGCCCGATTCGTATCGGGAATCCGATACAAATCAACGCCGGTGTAGGCGATTAGCGCCGCCAGTTCGTCGCGCTGGCTGGCGCTCAAACCCTCCAAGTCTGCTGCTGGAGCCATCAGGCGCACCTGAGTGCCGGCTTGCTTCCATCGCGCCAAATCGTCGCGCAGCCGCCAAGCCAGCGGTTCCCAATCCTGCGCCTCGCCGCCCAGATAAACGCGTAATTCGGTTGCGTCCAACGTCTGCCCCGCGCGGTTCAACGCCAGAACCAGCGGCTCCATTTCCAGTTGGCTGTTGACTCCGAAGGCCCGCAGCTCTTTTGGCAATTCCAGCGCAGCCAGGAAATCAGTGGTCAGCAGGTCCATGGCGTCGCGGCGATTGAGGTGCTCCCGGTGATGTTGGGTGTCATGGGTCAGCAGGCAGCTTTGACAGGCGGCGTCACAGTCGCGTGGACATTCCAACGTTTGGCGGGCTTGCCGCAGCAACTCGGGGAGCCGAGCGGCGATCTGGCTGACATAGCCGGCGCCGCCGGTCGCCGTGTCGTAGAGGTAGAGGGAGTAGGCCGCTTGATCGTCGGTATCGCGCCGCTGTTGGGCCGCTGACACGCCGACTTCGGCTTCCTCGATGCCCAGATGTAGGCACAAGGCACGGCGCAACGCCACGGCCAGGGTATAAGCGGTCGTCTGGTCGATGGGTCTGCCGGAGAAATCGGATGGTTGTAGCTCGAAAATTTCGGTGTGCGCCACCACGCCCAACCGCACCTCACGCTGGATTGCCCAACTGGCTTCTTGATTGCCGGGACAAAGTTGTTCCTGATCGTTGAGACGTCCGCCGCGCAGGCGTTTGTGATTTTTCAGCGTCGAAGGCAAAATGCCCTGCTCGCTTTCCGAATCAGCCCGCCCGCAACGCAAACACAGCGCATAGCCTTTACCATGCAGTCCGTCGCTGTAGTGGAACAGGGAGCCTTGAGTGGTGGTCCGGTAGCGCCCCAAAACCGCTTTCGGCAATGGCATCCACTCGACGCCCTCCAGCGAAATGAGCGGATTGCGTACCGGGATGTACTGCGGCAGGGTGATGTCGTTGTGGGGCTTGTCGCGCAGATCCACGGCGAAGCCCGCCGGTTGGATAAAGCGATAGTAGTTGAAGCTGTTGCGACCGCTCGCGCCACAACTGGGACAACGCTCGGGCATGGTGATCCGGGTTCCATTGTGGCCGCACTTTCGGCAGCGCCAGACCCAGCGCAAATTCTGGATTTCCGGCTCTGCTTCAACTTCGGCGGGGATTTGCCAGTTCAGCGTTACGCCGCCGCTGTGATAAACCCGCCCGTCCAGCACGGTATCCGTGCCGGGTGCATAGTCGCGGATCGCGATAGAGAGATGGCGACTCGGATAGCCGGCCCGGCGAGAGCGGTTATCCTCACGCTCGCTGTTACCGCTCTTCCGCTTCAAGTCGTCTAAGGTTGTGGTGACGAACGGCACGACATCGGTGGGAAAACCGTAACCCGGCAGGAAACCCAGATTGGCCAATTCGCCCAGCAATTGTTCACCGCGCAGCCGCTCCAACTGTATCGCGACGGCCTGCTCGGGTTTGCTGTTCCCCTCACGGGTTGCAACGATCTTCTGCTGATCCAGCAGGGCGTCCAACTCGCGCCGCCAGCGTTCGGCGACCCGGCGCATGGCTTGGGCGGTACGGGTCAGCAGATAGGCGGTGGATCGGCCTGCTAGAACGGTGCAATGGGTCAAGCTGGCCAACCCCTCGGCCATCAGTGCAACGGATTGCTCGTCTTCGCACCAAGCAGCGAAGCGGTTGCAGGGCGCCGACGTTTCCGCATCGGCGGCTTCAAAAAACCAGCCGGTGCGTAAGCGGCGAATGTCAGGCGCACAGTCGCGCAGATAAGCCGCCAGCGCCAGAGCGTTGAGGTGACGTTGCACGATGGGTTCGCTTTGCAGGGCGACGCGCGGCAGACCGAGCCGGCTGACGAACGGCCAGAGCGGGTTTTGGAACACGGCTTCGCCTTGGGGCGTGGCCTTGCACAAGGTAAAACTCAGAGCGGCGGTTTCGCCCCGGCGTCCGGCCCGTCCGGCCCGTTGCAGGAAGTTGGCCGGATGCGGCGGGACGTTGTTCATGGCGACGGCGGTCAAGCCACCGATGTCCACTCCCATCTCCATGGTGGTCGAGCAACTCAGCAGATTGATCTGACCCGCCTTGAATGCGGTTTCACGGCGAGCCAGATTTGCGCCGGCAATTTGCGCCGAGTGCTCCATGACGCGAATGTAGCGGCGATGTCGGGCCAGTCGGTCACTGAGGTCGGGCCAGGCGCCCAATGCCCGTAATGCGCGGACCTGTGGATCGGATTCCAGCCAGTGATCAGCTTCTCCAGGATCGCGGCCCTGCCAGAACGGATGCGGAACGCGAGGCATTTCGACCCGGTGGCATTGCGTCAGGGCGTCGGGTGCGGGCGTTGCCGGTAGATAGGGCGTGGTCTCGCGGAACACGACGGGCAGCAGGCGGCGGGTCATCGGGCAGAACCAGGCTTCACGCACCTCGGTCAGCACGGCCTGCTTTTCCAGTTCCAGCTGAAAGCCGTTTTCGGTTTGGGAGAGCAAGGGACGGCTGCCATCCCAAAGGGCGATAAGCATTTCGTCAATCTGGCCGCGCTGTTCAGCATCGTCAATATCCAAGTGGAACACATGACCGAGCAGGCGAATCAGTCGGTTGCGTTTTGCTTGAGATGAACGGGTTGAAGGCCAGGCGCGTTGAATTTTTCGGTTGGTGACTGGCGTACCCGGCGTGAGCAGAAAGTTAGGCCAGCCGGGATAGCCCAGCCAACGAATCACATCCGGCGGTGCTTGAACAGTCGGTTTGCCGCTGCGCAGAAAGTAATCGACCGCGATTTGCAACAGCGCCCGCCATTCTTCCGGTTTGACTCCGCGCTGCTTCATCACCGCCGGCGTAGCAGCCTTTTCCAAAGCCGGGTAGCACAATTGCGCCAACCCCAAACCTTCCAGCGAGAATTGGCGTCTGGGGCGCAGGAAGAATTCCCTCAACAGACAGAGCTTGACCAGTAAACGGTCGGATAACAGGCCGAAGGTCAGGTCCTTGAGCGCCGGTAACAACCAGCGATGGAAGTCGTCCGCACCGAGTAGCTTGTTCTCGGCTTCTTCCCACGTCAGGCGGCCCAGCAGCGGCGCTTCCAGTTTCGTCAGTTCCTGGCGCTTTTGCTCCAGTACGCCGCGCAAAACCGGATTAGCGCGGACCAGTGGCTCCAGCGCCTTGATTTCCCATTGAATTTTTTTAACTTGGGCAGAGTCGGCAGGCTGGGCGCTGGCGATCAGGGAGTGGTAAAGCAGACTTCGCACATAATCGCGTTCGCTTTCCTGTTGCAACTTGGCGGCGAAGCGGGCGGTGCCTTGGCGGCTGTCGGTAAAAGTGATCAGTCGTCGGCCATCGAGCGGTCGGGGTTCCTGTCCCTCGATCAACGGCGGCATGGCTTCAAGCAACGTCGGGATAGCGACGCCCAGCAGAAACGGCGCTCCAACCCGCACCGGTCGGAACAGTGCTCGCTCGCGCTCTCGATCCCCGCAGACCGCGCATTCCAAACCCTTCTCGCCAGGGAACCGCAAATGCACGGGAATGCCGTTCGGCCCTGACGAATCGAGTCGCCCGTCCGTAGCCAGGATCCAATTTCGCTGCGTGGCGTGGTCGACTCGGGTCAACAGTCGCGGTTGTTGCATCGTTGGCGCGCTGGGCGATGTGGCACTTTCCTCGCCCTCGTCGTCGGTTATGGGTTCCAGTTCCTGCTGAAACTCATCCTCGTTCAGATCGTACTCACGCGGAACCAGCCATTCATGGCCGTTCTCGTGCTTTTCTGCGGCAGCCAGATATTCCGCCCCGCATTCTCCGCATTGCACCAGTTCAAAAACCGGAGTCCCGCAATCCCGGCAATGCTCGCGCCGCTCCAGAAACACCGCGCCAAACGGCCAAGTCGGTTGATCCAGCGCCGTGCCGGTTCGCCCGGAACACGCATTGTTGGCGCAGGCCCACAAACCGCTGACGGTGCGTTGGAACAGGTGGCCGCGCAACGGCAGGAAGGGTTCATTCTGATCGTTGACCGCCTGGGTGCAGAGATCGAGCCATTGCAAGGTCTCCCGGCGGGCAGAGGCATCCTGGCGATTCAGGAGCGTTTGGGCCAGTTCGCTCAACCGGCTGGCTCGCTCCACCAGCCGGGCGCGCAACTCGCGCATCCGCCCGTCGCCCGCCAAGGCGATGAAGCGTTCCTGTGATGATTGTGTGCGCAGCGTTTCCAGATCAGGGCAAGGCAACTTGCCGTCAAGCAACGCTTCCGGCAGCGCGGGAATTTCCCGTCGGCCTTCGATGACCCGGACCCGATCCACCGATACACCGGCCACGTCCGCGAGAAATTCGGCCAATTGCCGGCGGGCGGTTTCGCTGGCTTCACCGAGCGTGGCCGAGGTGGCGATGAAGCGCACTTCTCCGAGGCGACAATTGAACGTGTGCAGAACCCGCCGCAGCAACAGGGTCAGTTCCGCCGCCTGCGAGCCAACGTAGGTATGCGCTTCGTCGATCACGATCCAGCGTAGCAGACCCTGCGATTGCTCGATGATCGGTCGGTCTTCATTGCGTACCAGCAGGTACTCCAGCATGGTCGCATTGGTGACCAGCAACGGTGGCGGATTCGCGCGCAACGTCCGGCGGTCGGCTACTTCACATTGCCAGTCGCTTCTGGCCTGCTCCGGCGTGTCGCCGTTGTAGAGGCAGAAGCGGATACCGCCGTTGAAGGGTTCCGACCAGGCGACCAGCCGATCCTTCTGGCTCTTGATCAGCGCGTTGAGCGGGTAGAGAAACAGCGCCCTGACTCCGGTCAGCGGTGCGTTCTGGCGTTGTTCCAGTTCCACCGCCAGATCGTTGAGAATCGGGATCAGGAAGCATTCGGTTTTACCGGAACCGGTGCCGCTGGTGACCAGAATCGAGCGCGGCGGCCGACTTTGAATCAGGGTTTGCCAGGCTTCCAGTTGATGACGGTAGGGTCGTCGGCGGGCAGGAAAGCTGTAATCCTCGGTTAACCTTGTTTTCTGCGGGTCGCGCAAGGCGCGCACCAGGTCAGGATGCAGCAGTTTCCCTTCCAGACCGCCCAAGGTTCGTTCCGCCGGTTGCCAGCCGAAACTGGCCTCAAAAACCGGATCGGCCAGAAATGCGCCCGGTGTTCCCGCCTCCCGATCAAACAGGGTGCGCAGATACTCGCGCAGCGCATCGTTGCGGAAACCGCACAAACCCAGCACAGCGCGAGTGGCGCGGCGGCCCAGTTGCTCGACCAGCGCGTTGTAAAATTGCGTGCGTTCCATGGTTCAGGCTTCCAGCGGTCGTTGCGCAAGACCCAGGGTCAATGCGATGGCGTAGACGTTATCAAACCATTCCCGGTCAAAAGCACGCAGCAGGCGCAACTCGTGGATCAATCGCTCGTTGGGAGTGATGCCGTTCAGGCTCAGATACGCGGCGACGAAGGGCGCGCACCGCACCGGCTGGTAAAAGGGATCAAGATGGGCATAACGGTATTCTGGAGCGATGTCCTGTCGCCGACTCATCATTTCGAAGCTTTCGGGCCATTTTTCACCGGATACATGCCGCCCCTGAAGTTCCTGCTCCATCAATACAATCTGTTGTTCCAAGCATGACGGATAGCAACGCGCCATACTCAGTTCGCTGTTTTTCCCAAGCTTTTTGTCGGGGAAAACGTGCTCCTGAAGCCAGTCGCACAATGGTCGCCAATAAGTGCGGCGGTTGGTGGCGCGCCCTCTGAAGCTCTGGAAAAGGCTAAAAACGATCTCTTCGCCCATCTCTATCTCGGCCAATGTAGCCTGAAATCCCCGAAAATGGATGGTTGCCGCCTCCCGCCAAGTGTTGACGGCCAGCAAAACCCATAAAAACGGCATTTGTCGGGAGAGCGCCCAGACCGGCTCGAAGGTTTCATCATCGGCCTTGAATAAGGCGAGCGCCAGCGTGCGTGGATACGCCGGTAACCGGCGCAACACATCCATCGAGCTGGGCGGAAATTCACGCGCCAACCGCACGTAGTCGAACAACAACAGCCAGTCGGGATGATCGGGATTTTGTCCCAATGCTTCGAGCACGGCGTTTAGCCGTTGGTCCCGTCGCTCGGGATCGGATTCCCGGATCGCCCCAGCCAGCGACCCATACTCATCCTCGGCGGGTGTGTCGTCGGTGGTGGCGACCCACAGCAGTGGGCGAAACCGTGTCCAGTCACCATCTCGCCCCACCACCCACCAAGGGCCAGGGTCGAGATCAGGAGGCACTTCCCAACAAGCCGTCTGGTTCGGGCTGGTCTGCGGAACGACGGGTGGATCTGCTGGCGCCCAGAGCCGAATCATCCGCAACTGGACGCGCGTCTTCCATTCTGGGCCAAGGCGGGCCAGGGATTCTTCGGGAATGCATACCAAGCCTGCCGCGCGGTTGGGTTCGATCATCACATCAAACCGGGATACGCGCATTCTTGCGAGCTGTTCCCCTTGCGTGGTTTCGACGATCAATCGCACTTGGGCGTCCAAATCGCGGTTGCTAGCCAGCAGGGAGGCAACGCGATCCTGCCAGGGAAGCAGCGAAACTTCGAGGCACCCCTGTTCGAGGGGTGGCAGCCGCTCGTGAAATCTCTGGCGAAAGTACCCCGTGCTTTCATTTCCACGAGCAATCAGTTCGCCTTCCAGCCAGAATTGACCGCTACTGGCCGGATCCTGAACGAACAGGCGCAGACCGCCCAGTCGATCCATGGGAATCCAATCATCGTTGGGTAACGGCTGTCCTGCCAGTTGAAAAAACGCACCTCGCTGTGGGTAGGGAAGAACCAACGCAATCGGTTGTGATTCAGGCCAATTCAGCAACAGGGTCAGCGGCGGCGGCAAGACGCCCGGCAAGGACGGGCATACGAGCCGCGCCCGATCCTCGGCAAGGCTGACAGAGACACCAGAGGGACTATCCGGGCCAAGCCGCACTTCGGCGCCCGCCAGTTCGGTCAATCGCACGACGCCGGTTTGGTTTCCGGTGCCGATATCGGCCTCGATGCGAAAATTGCGGGGTGCTACATCAAGTTGCCGCCGGCAACGCTCCGCGCCACTGGTATCGACCAATCGCACCCAAATTCGCCCGTGCCCCGCTTCGTGGATTTCCCGCCAAGGCGCACCGTCGCCGACCGGCCGCCACTGAACGCGCCCGGCCGCCGGCTGCCGCCGACCTTCCCGGTCAAGGACCTGAAGATGCGGAATACCACGATACAGCGGGCGTTGCTGGATCGCCTGCGGAACGGTATCGCCGACGACGATAAAACTTTCCTCCGACTCATTTTTGGCTCGGCAGGCGATTCGGTAGCGATCCTGTTGCGGGGTAAGCAGTTCGACTTCACCGCTGATCCGGTATACCGTCCGGTTGAGTTCGGCGATGGTTCCCAAGCTTTCGCAAACGCCCGCCACCTCTCGCGGAATGAGTTCCGGCGCGGCCAGCACCCAAGCCTGTTCTGATCGGGTGCGGGCTAACCCTTCAGTCAACCATTCCTTTTCTCCCGCTGCCTCCCGCTCGACGAACACCCAGGGAGAATCGCCCCACGGTTCGCCATCCCGCACCGTCAGGGCGTATTCCTGTTGGCCGTCGTGCAGGGTCAACCGGTGAGGTTGCCCGACCGCCACGCCAGTGAGTATCACCCCGTCATGCCGCAACCATTCCCGACGGTACACGGCGGATTTGCCCTCGCCCTGGACCCGCGTCAGCCAGGCCATGACCTCGGCGCCGGCGGACGTGTGCAGCAGCAGGCGCCAGCGGGGGCGATCCGCTGCCGAAAAGCCGGTCCATTCGGCGATCTGTTCGCCGTTCGGACGTTCCGGCAATTCCAGACAGTTTTCCACTTGCCAGCCCTTGTTGGTTTCGCGGAGCCGTCCCCGCCAGCGCGGCCGTGCGCCGGTCTCGCGAACCAGTTCTCCGAAGCGACGCACTAGGCCGGTCAAGAGCGTCTCGGCGACCTGATCCTCCAGTCGCAACGGCAAATCTCGACGCCAATCAGGCACTTTTTGATCGAGGGTTGCAATGGGATCAGTAGAATCTCCGATCCGGGATTGCAGTTCGCCGATTTTGGCAATGAGGGTGGTGGCGAGGCGAAACACCGGCTCATGGCGCAGGCTGCGAGGCAAACGGTGAGCCTGCTGCCGGGCGATGGTCTCAGCAATCGCTTGATCGCCTTGGCCGGCTCGGTAATAGCTGTCGAGGACGGTTCGGAAGAATTGTGTTAGGTGGGTATTCTCCCGTTGCAACAACCGCAAAGGCAGCCCACCTTCACAGGCAATGGTCACCAAAAACCGCCGACTACCGTCCTTGCCCCGCAACAGGGGGCGTCTCCACCACTTCAGGCCCTTTTCTACCCAGTCAGCGATTTGCTGATGGGATGGCGCATCCACCCCCAGCGGACGGAAGACAGTTTCCCAGGTCCAAGAACCCTCCGCGTGTTCCCGGCGAAAGGTTTCGGCGGCGTACAAACAGAATATCGGTGGAAAGCGCGAGGCCAGCTCGCCCTTTGAATCCAAAAGGAGGATTTGATGGAAGTGGCTTCGCAAACCTGCGTAGGTGGCATCCCCCATTTTATACGCATACAACGGACGACCATCGGGCTCGGTCTGGCGGGTGTGAGCAAAGAGAAATTTTGTCAGTCAATTCATCGGTCTTTCTTCGTGGGTTGTCTTCTATGGATATGCACGAATCACTTCTGATAGGGTAGGCACTAAGCACCGAAATTGTTACTATTCCATTGTAGCTTATGGACAAGGCATCAAAAAATGATGGAGCCCTCTTGATGATTCCGCGAAGACGATTGCGGTATTGTTAAAAATTTCAGCAATCCCGTGGAGAGTCGCCCATGGCTACCGTCAACTTTAGCGTCCCCGAAGCCGTCAAGCAGGCTTTCAACGAAACTTTCAAGAACCAAAACAAGAGCGCCATCATCGCCGCTCTGATGAGCGAAGCCGTCGAGCGCGCCCAACACCAGCAGCGGCATCGCGCGGCGATCAAGCGCATTCTGGAGCGGCGCAAGCACGCCCCATCCATGACCGATGAGGAATTTCGCGCGGCCCGCGAGGAAGGATGTTCGTGATCCGCTAGTGGCTGCGGTGCTGGCTCGCAAGAAACCGGATGAGGCCAGGGTGGATTTGCGCGACCTACTCGATACCGACTGGCGATATGTGGAGAGCGCGGCGGTCTACTTGACCGCCTGCGACTTGGCGATCCGTCTGAATCATCATCTGTTCGATACCCTCTACCATGTCGTGGCTCTCCTTACGCCCGAAGCCACGCTGGTCACCGCCGACCGGCGCTACTTCGACAAGGCGCAATCTCACGGTCGAATCATGCTGCTGAACGATCTCGATCCAAAGGCTGGCTACAGGTATTCCACCTGATCGACCAAGTCTTCCGCGTCTAATGTTTGATGGATCAGCATCAAGCCGCGAATGATCTCGCCTACTGAAGTCCGCTGATGGGCATAAACAATCCCGGCATGACGCACGCCAGCGGCGGCCAAACGCAGAAAATCAGTATCGTGGGTGAATAACACTCGCCCTTCGGCAAACGCAAACGCCAGATGCTCCAAATCAGAGGCGCCGAGCTGACTGGCTTCGGGCACGCTTAACACATCGACGCCCCGCTGGCGCAAACCACCGATGACGGCTCGTGATACGTGTTCGTCGGTGTAGTAGCGAATTCTACCCACCGCGCCGCGCCTTCAGTTTTTGGGCCAGCACCGAAGGGGTGCGCTGACGTTGCCGCGCCACGAACGTCTCCTGCTCCTCAATATTCCGATCCATCTCGGCTTGGTGATCGTAATAAAAAGCGAGCGCGGCATGGACTTCAGCCAGCGTCAACCCGTATTCATTGCAAATCTCATCGGGACTTTTGCCCATGCGCTCATGCCAGATCGCAATGTCCTGCACCGTGATGCGATGTCCGGTGATTCTCGGTTTGCCTCCCGCAATACCGGGCGTGCTTTCAATGTGGCGCTCTGCAGTTGGAGTCATCAATCGGTGTCACTTTTCAACTTACGGTAAAAAAAGAATACCATACATCATTCCGGTGGTCCCAAGAGGGCGGGCCACCCTCTGACGGTTTCCTCTGATCTGCCTCATCCGCGGTGAAACCCGCCGATCAAACCCAGCGTTGAAGACACGATTTCCATCCACCCCAAGGAAAAAGACCGCCGGATGCCACCCGTCGCCCCGGTTCTCGCGCCTACAACCGGCTGGCAGGCCCGCCTGACCCTCGGTTTTCAGCGCCAGCAGGCCCGCACGATTCTGGGACCATGCGCGCATCATGGCCCTCTGCGCGTGCAGCGGCCGTTTTACCCCGAGGGCGACGCCATCTGCCATGTCGCTGTCCTGCATCCCCCCGGCGGCGTGGTCGGCGGCGATGAACTGCGCATCGACATAACGCTCTACCCTGACGCCCGCGCGCTCGTGACCACCCCAGCGGCCGGCAAGTTCTACCGCAGCGCCGGCCCGCGCGCCCGGCAAATCCAGCATCTGTCCGTCGCCGCCGGCGCCGCGCTGGAATGGCTGCCGCAGGAGAACATCGTCTACAGCGGCGCGCGTGTCCACGCCGGCACGCGCGTCGAACTCCAGGGCGACGCCCGCTTCCTTGGCTGGGAAATCCTCTGCCTGGGCCGACCGGCGGCGGGCGAGCGGTTCGCGGCTGGCGACTACCGGCAGGATTTCGAACTGTGGCGCGACGGCGAGCCGCTCTATCTCGAACAGGGCCGCTATCCAGGTGGCGACGCCGTCCTCGACGCGGCTTGGGGCTTGCGGGGCCAGCCGGTGAGCGCTACGTTAGCCTGCGTCGGCGCGGCGCCGGATCGGGTCGACGCCATCCGCGCCGGGTGGGGAGAATTCGACGGCCCAGCCTCTTCCGAGCGAAACGCGCCCGGCGCGGAACTGGCGACCGCGACCCACCTGGACGGCGTGCTCGTCTGCCGTTATCTGGGACCCTCGACGGCGCGCGCCCGGCGGTTTTTTATGCTGGCATGGAGCGTGCTCAGAACCGATATACTTGGCCGCCCGCCCTGCCCCTCCCGATTCTGGAACACCTGACCCCCACCGCGAGAAGAATCCCATGGAGCTATCGCCCCGCGAAAAAGACAAGCTGCTGCTATTCACCGCCGGCCTGGTGGCGGAACGGCGCAAGGCCAAGGGCCTGAAACTCAATTACCCCGAAGCCGTCGCCTACCTCTCCTGCGCCCTGCTGGAAGGCGCGCGGGAAGGTCGGAGCGTGGCGGAGTTGATGAGTTTTGGCCGGACCCTGCTGACTCGCGACGACGTCATGGAGGGGGTTCCCGACATGATCCCCGAGGTCCAGATCGAGGCCACCTTCCCGGACGGGACCAAGCTGGTCACCGTGCATCACCCGATTCCTTGAGGAGCGCCCATCATGATTCCCGGCGAAATCGTCACCCTGGAGGGTGATCTCGAACTCAACGCCGGCCGCTGCGTGACGCGGCTGACCGTGGCCAACACCGGCGACCGGCCGATTCAGGTCGGCTCGCATTATCATTTTGCCGAAACCAATCCCGCCCTGCGGTTCGACCGGACGCTGGCGCGCGGTTGCCGGCTCGACATTCCCGCCGGCACCGCCGTGCGCTTCGAGCCTGGCCAGGAACGCGAGGTGGAACTGGTCGACTACGCCGGCGCGCGGGAGGTTTACGGCTTCCGCGCCGCCGTCATGGGACCGCTGGAGACCACGCCATGAGCCGCATCGACCGCCGCGCCTACGCGGACATGTACGGCCCCACCACCGGCGACCGGGTCCGACTGGCCGATACCGAACTGTGGATCGCGGTCGAACGCGACCACACGATTTACGGCGAGGAAGTGAAGTTCGGCGGCGGCAAG
>JRYF01002114.1_pt1 | contig 23216 bp, 17 predicted proteins | sample 235331 | NCBI WGS metagenome assembly JRYF01 (sample SAMN03074217, study PRJNA261475) | activated sludge metagenome | biome: Wastewater Treatment Plant; feature: Wastewater; material: Activated sludge; isolation source: activated biomass of a wastewater treatment plant treating hydrocarbon... ...
TTCCCCAAAACACCCCCTGCTAAGTAGTTGCCAATTTTTTTGCACAACCAATCCAACATCCATTGAACTACCTGACACTCGAAAACGTCACCAAGAGCTACGGTGAAAAAATACTTTTCAGGAACGTGAGCCTGCAGGTGCAGAAAGGGCAGAAGGTAGCCCTCATCGCCAAAAACGGCAGCGGCAAAACCACCCTTATGCGCGTGGTGGCCGGAGCCGAACCCAGCGAAGGGCAAGATGCGAAAGTGCAGTTGCGGCGCGACATCCGGGTGGGTTACCTTCCGCAGGAGCCGTCGTTTTACGAAAAACACAACGCACTGGAAGCCGTGCTGGACAGCGATTCGGAGATCATCCGTACCATCCGCCGCTACGAGCAGGCCATACTTCACCCCGAAAAAGAAGCTGAATTGCAGGCATCCCTCAGCCGCATGGACGACCTCAAGGCATGGGATTACGAGGCCAGGGTAAAAGAAATCCTCTTCAAATTCAACATCACGGATTTGGAACAGCCCGTCGCAACGCTCTCAGGCGGGCAGCGCAAACGCCTGGCCCTGGCCAAACTCCTCATAGAAGAACCCGAATTTCTCATACTCGACGAACCGACCAACCACCTCGACCTCGACATGATCGAGTGGTTGGAAACCTTCCTTGCGCAGCCCAACACCACCTTGTTCATGGTCACGCACGACCGCTATTTCATGGAACGCCTGTGCGACACCATCCTCGAACTCGACCGGGGCGAGCTTTTCAAATATACCGGCGGCTATGCCGATTTCCTCGAAAAAAAGGCCCTCCGCCTCGACAACGAAGCCATCGGGCTGGACAAGACCCAAAAACTCTATAAAAAAGAACTGGACTGGATGCGCCGCTCGCCCAAAGCACGCACCACCAAGGCCAACGCCCGCATTGACCGCTTCTACGACATAGAGGATCAGGCCTCTCAAAAACTCGAAAAAGATGAAATCCAAATTGACCTGAAAGGCCAACGCCTCGGCGGCAAAATCCTCGAACTCCACTACATCAGCAAGGCGTATGGCCCGCTGAAAATCGTGGACAATTTTCACTACAAATTCAAAAAGGGCGAACGGGTGGGCATCGTCGGCAAAAACGGGGTCGGCAAATCCACTTTCCTGCGCATGCTCACCGGCGAGGAAAGGCCCGACACGGGCAGGGTCGTGGCGGGCGAAACGGTGGTGTTCGGGTACTACGGGCAGGAAGGCATACAGACCGGCGGCAGCGACAAGCGGATGATTGATTTCATCACCGACATCGCCGAGTTCATCCCGCTCGAAAAAGGGCAAAAACTCACCGCACCGCAGTTGCTCGAACGCTTCCTGTTCACCCGTGACCAGCAGCAGGTCTATGTCTCCCAACTCAGCGGCGGGGAGCGGCGCAGGCTCTACCTGCTTTCTGTTTTGATGAAAAACCCCAACTTCCTCATCCTCGACGAACCGACCAACGACCTCGACGTGGTGACGCTCAACATCCTCGAAGACTGGCTGCTCGAATTTCCCGGCTGCACGGTCATCGTTTCCCACGACCGCTTCCTGCTGGACAAACTGTGCGACCACCTCTTTATTTTTGAAGGAAACGGCTTCATCCGTGACTTCAACGGGCGCTATATGGACTACCGGGCCATGCAACAGGAACTGGAACTGGAGCGCCGACAGGTGGCAAAACCCAAAAACGACAGCCCCAAACCGCCCCAAGCCCGCACCGAATCAGGACTGACGAACAAGGAGAAGAACGAAATGAAAAAACTCGAACGGGAAATCGCCGAATTGGAGGCCCAAAAAGCCATCATTCACGAGCGTTTCTCAGGCACCGGCCTTGCACTGGCCGAAATCGAAAAGTTGACAAAAACATTGAAGCAAGTGGAGTCGGATTTGGAAGAAAAGGAAATGCGCTGGATGGAACTGGCGGAGCGATAAAAAAAGAGGTCAAAGCCTCTGCTTTGACCCCATGAATAAACACCTAAAACCCTATTAATCTTTGGTTCCTCAAGGTTGTCTCACAGTTTTTGGGCGTGATTGACGAAACTATAAAGGTGGATAAGTTTGGATTTGTTCGTAAAAAATAAAAAAAAAATCCCAATGTCCCAACACCCAAACCTCCCTGCATTTCCAGGTATGATCTAAGCGATTGATAGTCAAAAATATAGTCCTTTAGAACCTGTGATAACTGCACAAAAAAAAACCTGCACCGGGGCGGGTGCAGGTTCGGTTGCTCGATTTTCGGAGGGGCAGGATAATGCATAATGGTTAATGCATAACAGATAATGAGCCAATGACCTCAATGAACCCCAACGTTACAGCGCATTATGCGATTTCGACGGTGCGGGCCGGGAGCGGCTTGGCTTCCGGTTTTTTCTCCAGGGTCACGTGCAGCACGCCATTTTCGTAGCTTGCCTTGATGCCGTTGGCATCCACCGTTTCGGGTAGGTGGAAATTGCGCTTGAACTCGAAGTAGTTGAACTCCCTGCGGGTGTATTTCTCGCCTTTGGTTTCTTCTTTGGCTTCTTTTTTCGCAGAGATGGTCAGCAGGTCGTTTTCGACCACCACCTCGAAGTCTGTTTTGTCGAGGCCGGGAGCGGCAATTTCGATACGGTAGTTGTCATCGGATTCGGCGATGTTCACGGCGGGGCTTTTTTGCAGGTAGCCGTTCCTGAAAGACACTGGGAAATCGTTGTGGAAAAATTCATTGAACACGTTGTCAATGAGGTTGGCGGCAGGCTTCCTGCCATTGGTCGGGAAAAAGCTGATCAGGTTCATATTCGTGGAATTTTTTAAAAAGTTAACGTTGCAGTTTTGATTGCCCGCCCTGCCGATTGTCTTGACCGACCGGGCAGAACCATCAAAACCGATTGCGTCCACGAACCATCAATCGGCGTTCCAGCAGGGATTTTTATGTTGAAATGGCGGGTAAAAAGGAAGACAGGGTGTCATTGTGGCACTTTTGATAAAAAATGAATGTCATTTTGACATGAGGCTTGTGGCTTAGTTGCTGCAAATGCGCCTGACCGTCGCCCTTACAAGGACTTCCTGGCCTCAGCACATACGATTGGAAGGATTATCAAACAAATCCCGCCAATGCGTCCGCAATCTTCCTGTCATTCGACAGGCGGGGCACTTTGTTTTGGCCTCCGAGTTTTTCCAGGGATTTCATGTATTCACGAAAAGCGCCCCGCCGCAGGGGCGTGATGACGAGCGGGCGCAGGATGTTGCCTTTTATCAAATCCTCGTAATACACGTTTTGGTGCACCATCGCCAAGTCGAGGTCGGCGGCGAAGCGACCCATGTCGGCAGGAGGGGCATCGAACTCGACGAACCACTCGTGGTAGGGCAGCCCGCCCGCCAGGGGCACGATTTGCGGAGCGACCGTAAACTCGGTAATGGCGGCCCCGTGCGCAGCAGCGGTCAGGGTCATGGCCTCGTCCACTTCCTTGCCGATGACGTGTTCGCCGAAAGCAGAGATGAAATGTTTCACCCGCCCGCTCACCACGAGGCGGTAAGGAGAGGTCGAAACGAACTGCACCAAGTCGCCGATCTCGTAGCCCCACAACCCTGCGTTGTTGTTGATGACGAGGGCATAGTTCACGCCCGATTCCACTTCCCTCAGGCTCAACCGGACGGGGTTTTCACTGAACACCGTTTCGTAGGGCACGAATTCGAAGAAAATGCCGGAATCGGCATTGAGCAGCAGCCCCTCTTCCGTCCAGGTGTCCTGAAAGGCGATGAAACCCTCGCTGGCGGGGTAGGTTTCCACCGTCGTCACCGGGCCGCCGATAAGGGCTTCGAGGCCGGGGCGGTAAGGCTCGAACTGCACGCCGCCATGAACGAATACGCTGAAATGGGGGAAGATTTCCCGGATGCTTCGTTTGCCGGATTGCTGGATCAAGCGCTCGAAGTACATCTGCACCCAGGGTGGGATGCCGCTGATGAGCCGCATGTCCTGCCCAATGGTTTCGGCGACGATGGCATCGAGTTTTTCCTCCCAGGCTTCGATGCAGTTGGTGCGGTAGGAGGGCAATTGGTTGGAGCGGAGCCAGGCGGGTATTTCGTGATTGACGATGCCGGAAAGCCGCCCGGTGGGTATGCCGCCGACCGCCTCCAGTTCGGGGCTGCCGGAAAGGAAAATCATTTTGCCGTCGAGGAAAGCACCGTTGCCCGTTCGGGCGTAGTAGTTGAACAGGGCATTGCGGGCCGTGCCGAAATGGTTCGGCATACTGTCGGGGGTGAGGGGGATGTATTTCACCCCGGAAGTCGTGCCTGAGGTTTTGGCGAAATACTTGGGGCGGCCCGGCCACAGCACGTCCCGTTCTCCTTGTTTGATGCGGTCAATCCAGGGGCTTAACGCCTCGTAGTCCCGCAGGGGGACTTGCTGCCGGAAGGCTTCGTGGTTTTTTATTTTATCAAAACCATGCGCCTGGCCGAAGGCCGTTTTGCTGCCTTTTTTTATCAAATAATGAAAAATGCGCTCCTGGGCACCGGGCGCATCGGCACGCCACCGCTCTATGTTGCGGGCGATGCGGCGGGCGAAAGGGCGTAAGAGTAACGATTTGATGGGCATGATGCCAGAAAAGTGTTTTGTTTAAGACTTACTTGCCAAGCAGCACGATACCGTGCTCCGAATCCACCGTTACCCGTCCGGCAGCAACTTTCAGGGTTTGGCCGGAGTAGTAGTCCCGCACCACAGCGCCATCCTCGAACGTGCCCTTGACGGGGATTTCCTTCCTGCCCTTTTGCATGTCCAGCCCGACCAGCACGACATCGGTGTAGCTGCCGGATTGGTAAGTGCGCCTGAAAAGATAGGGCCGGGAGGCCAACTGCTCGTGGGAACCTGCCCCGACGGCGGGGTGTGCCCGGCGGAATTGCCCCAACTTTTGCCAGTGGGCCAATACGTCGTGTACCCGGTGGCCACTGCGTTCGGCATTGTTATCGAGTTCGTCCCAATTCATGAACGAACGCAGGGTGGCATCGCCCTCGGTGCCGGGAATGTCGAGCGGGCGGCTCGTTTCATCACCATAATATATCTGTGCAGCGCCGGGAGTGAGCAGCAGCTTGGTGCCGGCCTCGAAAGGCCTGGTGCGTTGTTTGTCGTAAGGGCTGCCGTCGTCGTGGGAACTGAGGTAATTGAGCACGGAATGGCCCTTGAGCGGCCCGTTCAGCAGGTTGGCGTATTTTGAAAAAATAGCCTCATAGCTGTTGTTTGCATCGTATTTGAACTCAAAATTGATTAGGCTGGTGATGCCGTGCGCAAAATAGTCCACCTTGCGGTCGCCGAAGTCGTACATCCTGCCGCCGGAAATGCCGTAGCCATAGACTTCGCCGGTCATGTAAAACGGGTTGTTGTCGAGCACCTTCCTGGGGTTGGCTTTTTTCCAGTCAGCGAAGGCTACGTCTGCCTCCCGCCTCAAGTCCGACCAGACGGACTCCTCGGTGTGTTTCACTGTGTCGAGGCGAAATCCGTCCACCCCGAACTTGCGGATGTAGTCTGTGAGCCATTTGATGATGTAATGGCGGGGCGAGCGAGGGTATCCCGTGCGCATGAAAAAAGCGTCGAGTTCCGCCAATTCCTTTTCGAGGCGGCCTTCCTTGCGCCATTTTTCTTTTAGCAAATCGGGCAGTGCCACGTCGGCATTGCTTTCGGTGCGAATGTCGGGCAGGTTTTCGACGAGGGTGCAGGTGACGGTGGTTTCATAGTTTTTATAGACACAGGGCGGCCCCGTGCGCACCCACTCGTCGGGCCAGACGGGGTCTTTTTCCGTTGCGGGGCCGGTGTGGTTGATCACGATGTCGAGCAGGATGCGGATGCCGTTTTTGTGGGCGGTCTCGACGAGGCGGGCGAGGTCGGCCTCGGTGCCGAAGTTGGGGTCGAGGGCTGTCCAGTCTTTGGCCCAGTAACCGTGAAAGCCGTAAGTGAGTCCCGTGCCTTCATCGGTGGGTGCGTGAATCTGTTCCACGATGGGCGTGAGCCAGATGGCCGTCACGCCGAGTTGGCCGAAGTAGCCTTCTTCGATTTTCCGGGTGATGCCCTGGAGGTCGCCGCCCATGAAGCCCCGCAGTTTTGCGGCCTGTGAGGTTCGGCCAAAATTCATGTCATTGGCAGGGTCGCCATTGTGGAACCGGTCGGTGAGCAGGAAATAGACCGTTGCGTTTTCCCAAAGGAAGGGAACCTGCCCGCTGCCGGTACGCATTGCCTTTTTGTTGCTTGAACAGGCAAGGACAAAGCCGAGGAGGAGGGTGAGGAGTTTTTTCATCGTGATTGTTTTGATATGATGCAGGGTTGAGTTGCCCTTGTAAGGGGTTGTGTAAAAAGNNTCGGAACGGTATCTTCATTCAGCAGATACCGTTCCGATGGAACGGGCAAAACAATCTTTGGCGCTTCTACAAAGATGTAGTCCCCCTGGGACTTTTTACACAACCCCCACCGCCAGTCGCAATGTCGCCAAATAAATTTGGCGGTTACAAGGGCACACTGACCCGACAGGATTAATTGGACAGACCACTTAGTCCGAAAGGGCGATTTTCAGAAGTCTGATCATTTCTCCAAACGAGACAAAATTTCAAGTATGGCCATATTGATCTGGGCGTACCCTACGCTAAGTTCATCACTTATTTTCAGCCCTAGTCTTCTTTCTGTTTCCAATTGATGAAATTTACCGGAGAGCACAAGCGCTTCGTCGTAATGATTCCCTTCTCTTTTTGTGAGCAGAATAAGTCCATCCAAAGCTGCCCGGGCCTGACCCTCTCCAACGTTTTTTCTGATGATTTCCATCTGAGCATCCCGATTTTGGCCCACCGACAAGCCCTCGATGTTGGTTTGGTTTTTTATAGCGACAATGTGGGTGCTGATATCTTCCACCTCCTTCTTGAACTGGTGCTTTTGAATGTATTTGTCCAGTTTCCTGTGTCGCAAGAGGAGCAGCACCAAGGGAAGGAAAAGAAGTGATATAGAAAACAGAATGAGCAAATTCGAAGAGACATGAGACCATTCGAGTTTTACTAACCAACCAATTATCACAATTAAGGCGAGTAACAGCAAAATGATGATCAACTCTTTTATGACGGATTCCTCCCGGTCTTTTTGAATGTTGATTTCATTAAAAAAAAGGTACCAACCCAAAAAGAAAAGATTGCCAAAAAAAATGGCGGTGTAGAATTGATTGGTTAGTTCTTGAACGTTACAATGGCTTTCTATACCTGCTCCGAACAGCATGAAAAAGGATTGTATGCCCAAGATCAGAAAGAAATGCCTGGAATTGAGCAGAATCCGTTCTTTGCCAGCCTCAATGTCCTTTTTTACCCGGTTCAACTTTGATTCGAGCCGATTCAATTCACTGACGACCTGTTTTCCACTATTGGCAACGCTCAAGCTTTGTATATGTTGAAGGTTGGAGTCTATCGTTTCAAATAAGACAATGTCCGATCTGTTTCTCAGGTCAACGATGAAATTGAGGAAATTTTCAAGTTTGGCCAACCCATAGAAAACAAACCCTACCCCGGCGAATACTTCGAAGATAGAAACAAACCTATCCAAGTAAAGGTAAGTGGGTATCAAAAGCCAACTGTACATGGACAGAGCGGGAAGGGTAAGTGTCAAGCTAAACATAGATGGAGAAAAAAATGTCAGAAAGGCTGCAAAGGCTTCACCATCCCATTAGCCGGGTCGAACATTTTATCGAACACCGCAATGAGTTCCTTTGACTTTTCAGGTTGGAAAAAGCAACACTCCGCAAAATGCAGCGCGGCGTCCAATTCCAGGCGGTACATCTGTTCACTGCTTACCGCAAAGTGAACATCCTTTTGCTGAAGTTGATCATAGAGAAATTGTCTGAGGTTGTCAGTGGCTTGCACGGCTTTTATTTGCGCCTTTTCCGGAAAATGTTCAGCGTAAGTGCTAATAATCTCGAACGCATTGTCGAAGGAGCCTGGTCTTTCAGGTTCAGTGTCAATGATGACCTTAATATGGGTATTGTCGGCCTGCAGAAAGGCCAACAGTTCGCTCCTGTAATTGCCGAACCTGGATATTTCACCGTTCAGGGTGCTGGCATAAAGTCGAATGGTAGCGGGTCGGCCATTGGCCCTTTCCCGCGTGGAACGGTAGATGTTTTCCATGACCACTGCAGCATGAAGGGGTTTGCTGTTGTTGAACTTGTCAGGGCTTTTTTCTTTCGCCATTCTGGAAAGTTCGTTTGCGTAAGCTATATCAGCCAAAGTCCAACCTGTTTCAAAATCCCTTGAAGAAGAAGGGATCAACAGGTCGAGGTAGGCGCGGGCAGGGATGGACATCATGGTCAAGCGTTTCTTTTTGAACGGAAATTACAAAACGTAAAATTTTGGCGAGTTGTGGAGAACAATAGTCCGCCAGACAAAGTTCCGCAAAGTTGTACAATTCCCCTGAAAAACGAAAGGGATGAGGAAGCAAAGTTCATAATAGTGGCAAAGGCCACAAAATGCTCCGCTAAAACCTTCAAACAAAAGGCGAAAGCAGGATGAATTCCGCTTTTCGTGCTCGCAAGCGGGAAGGCTCCCCTTACCCGCAGGGACTCCTTCAGAGCAGGGTGACAAAAAAGAGGCAAGGCCAGAAGGGAAGGGGAAAGACACGGGCAAACCTATCCGGTCTGTAAAAAAATCCAGTACTCCTGTAACCCACGCCGAACCAATCCCGTCTTTCCCGTCAAACACATTGTTTCACAGAAAAAAACAGGTGTTCATCTAAAAATAGCGGCTTTTGCGGCCTCCACACCTGTAAGTTTGGCGCTGAAATCACCTTTTTTAAAATAAATCACCAACGGCACGGCAGGAAACGATGCCCACCCGGCGCAGCATCCTCCGGCCAGAAATCATCCGACTCTTATGAAAAAGCGTACAGTCCTGTCCGTTATCCTGCTCTCATTCCTTTTTTCCACGGCCTTTGCATCAAAAGAAACCGGAAAGATTTCCGGGAAGGTAGTCGGCAACGACGGCCAGGCACTGGCCTTTGCCAATGTACTTCTCTATTCTGCTGCCGACAGCGCCCTCATCAAGGCCGAATACACCGACGACAACGGCAAGTTCGAGTTGCTCAACATTGCCGAAGGCAACTACTGGCTCAACGTGTCTTACGTGGGGCTGCCGGAGTACAACTCCCAGACCTTTCGGTTTTCGTCGGGCCAGGCATTGGAATTGCCCGTCATTGCGCTGGTATCAAAGGGCGTTGACCTCACGGAAGTGACGGTGGTGGCACGCAAGCCCATCGTGGAGGTACACCCCGACAAGACCGTGTTCAACGTGGAGGGCAGCATCAACGCCACCGGCAGCGATGCGATGGAATTGCTGCGCAAAGCGCCCGGCGTGGTCGTGGACAACAACGACAACATCATGCTGAGCGGCAAGAATGGCGTGCGCATTTACATTGACAACAAGCCTACCCAACTGTCCACCCAGGATTTGGCGGCATACCTGCGCACCCTGCAATCGAGCGAGATCGCCAGCATCGAGATCATCACCAACCCCAGTGCCCGTTGGGATGCACAAGGCAACGCCGGCATCATCAACATCCGCATGAAAAAGGACAAGCGCCTGGGGGCCAACGGCACGGCCAACCTGGGTTATACGCGTGGGGATTTCAACAATTACAACACCGGCATCAGCGGGAACTACCGCAACCAGAAGATGAACACCTTCGGTAGCTACAACTTCAGCAAAGGGCACAGCAGCAATTTTTTCAACCTGTACCGGGAGCAGGTGGGCCTGGGCTACGACCAACGGAACCCCAGCGAAAACAGGCACGAATCGCACAACTTCAAGCTGGGCAACGATTTTTTCATCAATGAAAAAAACACGCTGGGCTTTCTTTTCAATGGCTATAAAAGTGACTACGAATGGGCCAGCAACAGTTGGATGTTCATCAGCCCCATCGGGGTGAGCGCTCCCGACAGCACGCTTTTTGCCAACAGCCGCAGCGACGGTATGCGTTCCAACTACAATTTCAACCTGAACTACCGTTTCGACAACGGAAAGGGCATCGTCTGGAACATGGATGCCGATTATGGCTTTTTCATCAATGACAACAACAACCTCAACCCCAACCGCATGTTTACCGGCGCAGGCGGGCAGGGCAGCGAACTCCTGAACGAGGAGATTTTCCGAACGCTGGCCCCGACCGACATTGACATTTACACCATGAAAGTGGACCACGAACGGCCGCTCCTGAAAGGCCAACTCAGTGCGGGCCTCAAATTTTCTTACGTCTCTACAGATAACGACTTCCGGTTTTTCAATGTCATCCAGGGTGAAGACATCACGGACATAGACCGCACGAACCGCTTTGTCTATACGGAAAACGTAAATGCTGCCTACGGCAACTTTTCCAGGCAATTCGGCAAGATTGGCGTCCAGGCTGGCCTCCGCATCGAACAGACCAACTCGGAGGGCGATCTCACGGCACTCAAGCCCATCAACGACCAGAACGTGAAGCGGGACTATCTCGACTTTTTCCCCTCCGGCGGCATTACCTGGCAGGCCAATGAAATCAATACCCTCCAACTGACGTACAGCCGCCGGATTGACCGGCCCTCTTACCAAGACCTCAACCCCTTTGAAGGCCGGCTGGATAAGTTGACCTTTGAAAAAGGCAACCCCTTCCTCAATCCCCAATATACGCACAGCTTCCAGTTGAATCACACGTACCGCTACATGTTCAACACCTCGCTCAGCTACAGCCGCACCACCGACCTCATTACCCGCTTGACCTTCATTGACGAAAGGAACGACAAGGCCAGCTTCATCACCTGGGAAAACCTGGGCCAGCAGAACAACATCAGCCTGACCCTGAGCGCCCCCATCACCATCAGGAAATGGTGGAATGCCTTTGCCAACCTGAGCGGCTACCGCACCTACAACAAGGGCGATTTCGGCGACGGCAATGTGGTGGATTTGGCAGTCTATGCCTACAACGTCTATGCACAAAATACCTTCACCCTGCCAATGGGCTTCACCGCCGAAGTGTCGGGCTGGTACGCCTCCCCGTCCGTGTGGGGCGGCACCTTCGAAACGGATGCGATGTGGAGCATGGACGCAGGCCTGCAAAAGAAACTCATGCACGACCGGGCCACCTTGAAATTCTCCCTCAGCGACTTGTTCAAAACCAATGAGTGGAGCGCCGAGAGCTTCTTTGGCCCGCTTTACATGCGCGGCGGAGGTGGCTGGGACAGCCGTCGTTTCCGGGTGAACCTCACCTACAACTTCGGCAACCAACAGGTGAAAGGTGCCCGTCGCCGCACCACGGGCCTCGAAGATGAAAAGGGGCGTATCAAGACGGGGAATTGAAATNNCGCTGCGCCGGAAAAAAGCCCTTCGGGGTGAGCGGCACGTGAAACAGCAAATTCAGAACTCCTGACCTGGGCAACAAAAACAAGGTTTTGCAAGGCTCGATTCGCAAAATAAAAATGCAATGTTCCCGAGCCTGGGGAGCCAATTTAGCGGCTAACTTGAAGTTAGCCGCTAAATTTACCACCACCGTTAATTTGCGAACAGGTCAGGAGTTCTGAATTTGGGAAAACCCATTGCAGTTGAGTATAGCATAGGTTTTTTCAGGTGCTTTATTTCATGAAAATCAGCTCCTAAAACTATTGTTCTAAGTGAAATGACCCAACGTGCCAACGTAGTATGCAGTTACTCCAAGAAAGCTACGCCAGTAGCTCGTCCACGACCTTGCGAACACCGGTAGTCGCTTTTTCGGCGATTACCCGCAGGTTTTTGGCAAGATTCAACTCGAAGTTCAGTGACGGGGACGGATCAATATAGTAAACAGGAGTACCGGCCCGGGCATAAGCGACAAGGCCGGCGGCGGGATAGACCTGCATGGAAGTGCCGATGATGAGGACGATGTTGGCCTCGGCGACGAGATCGGCGGCAGGTTCGAGCAAGGGCACCATTTCACCGAACCAGACGATATGTGGCCGCAATTGACTGCCCCGCTCGCATTGATCGCCGGGCAGGATGTCTTTTTTCCACGCATAGACCAACTGCTCGTCGAGGGTGCTGCGGGCCTTGAGCAGTTCGCCGTGCAGGTGGAGCACTTGGGTACTCCCGGCCCGTTCGTGCAGGTCGTCCACGTTTTGCGTGACGATGTGGACGTGGTAACGGGCCTCCAACTCCACCAGTGCCCGATGGGCGGCGTTGGGTTCCACTTCGAGGAGCTGACGGCGGCGCTGGTTGTAAAATTCCAGCACCAACTCCCGGTTTTTGCGCCAGCCCTGGGGCGAAGCGACCTCCATCACGTCGTGGTTTTCCCAAAGGCCATCGGCATCCCGGAATGTCTTGATGCCACTCTCCGCACTCATCCCCGCCCCGGTCAGGACGGTAATCCGTTCTTTCATTTTTTTCTTTTTGTGAAATGAGTCCACTCCGAAAAGTCAATTCAAGTTGTAATACATAGCACAGGCAGAAGAATAATCAGAGAGAGAATTTTATTTGAAAAAAAATTCTCTCTCTGTTTGTTTATTTCTGTTGTGCTGAATTTTCGGAGTGGACTCTGAAATACAAAAGTATAAAAACGGGATGGTGGCCCTACACCTCCTCCAATTCCCCTGCCAGCGCTGTCCTGTCGGCAAAAGCGACAAGGAGCGATGTGGCAAGCCTGTCAGCCAAGTGCCCGGCACGGCAGGCTCGAAGGTGATCGAGTATTCGCCTGACCAGTTTGGCAGGCACGGGGCCGAGGTGGTCGGTCAAGTGGGATTTCAGGTAATTGTCGTAGAAAGTGAACACCTCGCCTTCGTGGTCTTTGAGGAGGATGTGGTCGTATCGCAAGAACAGATCGGTCGAGTCGAGTTCCACGAGGAGGGCCAGCAATTCGGCGGATCGGTTTTCACGGGCCAGCAGTTCGGCGAGGGTAGCGGTATGCTGCCCATAATCCGGCAGCCGGATGAGGTCGGCGATCAGTTGGGTCACGAATGGGTGCCAATCGCCCTTGTGATGGGATTTGCAACTATCGAAATAGGCGAAATCTTTGGTTTCGAGGAAACGGTTGCGGGCCAACAAAACGATGGTACGGCGGTCGCCTTCCTGCCGGGCGAGTCGGAGCAGGGCCTGTTCGAGGCGTTTTTTCACGGCCTCCTGCTTGATGAGGCGCAGGCCTTTCTCCAGTAGGGGTTTTATTTTTTTCAAAAAACCACCTGCCTCTGCAGCCTCGGTGATGTTCAGCAGCAAAGGCGGGTTGGCGAGGCAATCGAGGGTGAACGCTTCTGCCAGTTTCGCCAAGCCATCCCTGTCGAGCAAGGTGAGTTTAGCCTGTATCAAGGCCCGGTAGTGGCCGTTCGGGAGATTCGATTTGTTCAGCTCTCGTTCTATGGCTTCGAACAGGGAGGTTGCAGGGGCCGGGCCATCGCACATCGCCAGCAACACGTGCAGGAGGGGGGCCGTGAGTTCGTTGAGGCGGTAGGCGGGCCTATGGAGCGCATCGAGGCAGAAGTCCCAGATTTCCTGGCGGAGGCCGGGCGGCAACTGCAGCCCTACCAGCGTGGCCAGTCGGTCGAAAGCAGACACGATGCCCGCAACGAGGGCCGCATTGTCGCCGATGATTTTGCGCAGCACGGGAACGGTTTTGTCGAGCAGGGACGCGATTATGGCCCAACTCTCGCCGTAATGTTCGAGCGCAGTGGCATCCTCTGCCTGAGCGAGCAGTTCCTGCACGGTTTTCAGCAAAAGCGCATGGCCTGATTTCACGATGCGATCATCCTTGCCCCGCCCAGCCTGAATGGTCGCATCGAGGAGTTGCCCGAATTTATCACGGCTGTCGGGCATGGGCACGCCGGCAGCGAAACGGGCCTTGAGCGACAGGGCAAAACTGCGGTTGGATTTGGCGTACTGCCCGACGAACGCTTTGAGGTCTTCGGGCCGCACGTTGTCGAGTACGGCGGAAGTCGTCAGGCGGTGGTAGTGGTTGGTTTTGTTCGTGCCACTGGCTTTTTTTTCTATTTTTCTTTCGGTCAAATGTCGGCGCAAAGCCAGCAAACCCGCCGCCACATGCCCACACATTTTTTCTTGTTGAAACACGCTGCACTCGCACGAACAGGCCCTGACCTTCGAGGGCGAAATCTGCATCTCCACCTCCATTCCGTTCACTTCCGCCAGCCACAGGTTCCGCTCGCTCTCGAACAATTGGACAACCCTGCCTTCTTCAAGCAGTTTCTCCCCCACCAGCAGATGATGCTCGGGAAGTTCCAGTTCGAGGTTGTTGAGCAAAAAATTCACGTTGATAAAAATATTTTGACCGCAATGCAGATACGCAAAACAGGCTCGACAAGTTTATGCCGACCAAGTTGGCCTGTTCAGCAACAAAATCAGTTCAACTGAATTTCCCTACCTTTGGTTTTCAAAAATAACAACAGGAGGGAAACCTTCCAAACAACACCATTCACAAACTTAGGAACGATGAAAGAATAAGTTTGCCATTTCAGGCACGCTATTTTTCGATTAGGCTAGGCGGTCGAAGTCTTGCACAGCAGGGCTACGGAAGACTTCGGCCAACGCAGCATGATCGGAAAAGAGCCGCATAAAAGGGTGAAGTTATTTTTCATCGTTCCTCACGTATCGAAAATGAAAACTGTTTACCTGGTCCGCCATGCCAAATCGAGTTGGGACATTCCCGATCTCCGTGACATCGAGCGCCCGCTGAACGAAAGGGGCCTGCGTGATGCACCTTTCATGGCAAAACTGCTGAAAAGCAAAGGTGTCAAACCCGATGCCATCCTGTCAAGCCCAGCGGTGCGGGCACTCACAACGGCTGCATTTTTCAAAATAGAACTCGGCCTCGACGGGGAGGACGTGCGCGTGCGGGACGAAATTTACGAAGCCATGCCCCATGCCATCTGCCGCCTGATAAACATGCTGCCCGAACAGGACGAGACGGTGCTCTTGTTTGGCCACAATCCCACGTTCACCGGCGTGGCGAACTTGTTCACAAAGGATTACATTGACAACATACCGACCTGCGGCATCGTGGAAATAAAAGCCGATGTGGGCCACTGGCAGGATTTCACCGAAAAGCAAGCCGAAGTAACAGGTGTTTTTTTCCCGAAACAATTTTATTGATGCGCACCGTCTTCAAGCGATTTTACCTCCTCACCGGAATGGCCGCCGCATTGTCTTGTTGTGGCTGCATGAAGTCCGAAACCCTTCCCGTCAGCAGTGACAAACTCGTAAAAGTGCTGGCCGACATTCACATTGCCGAGTCGGCATTGGCTGCCTACCAGCCTCCGAAAAAGGACTCGATGGCCGACGTTTTTTACCGTCAGGTACTGGAAATGCACGGGATGGAAAGGGAAGAACTCGATTCCTGCGTGGCCATTCTGCGTCGCAATCCGCTGATGATGAAGGAGGTTTACGACAAGGTGTATGCCCATCTGGAAAAGGTGAAAGAAGAAGGAGATTGAACCACGAAACACGCACGTATGCGGGCGGAAAAGATGCTGGAAATATAAAATGCCACCCACCCCTCCTCGCTGATGAATTTTCCCCTTAAATAACTTAACAATTTCTTAAACACCCCGTTCCTTGTTAACAAGCGGTTCACCCTATTTTCGCCGCCAGTTAAATATGCAACCTGCATGGAAGACAAAAAAATCCTCGTCGTGGACGATGAGCCTGACATCCTTGAAATCCTGGCCTACAACCTCCGCAAGGAAGGGTTTCAAGTAACGACGGCCAACAATGGGGAGGAGGGGTTGAAAAAAGCGGAAGAAGTAAAACCCGACCTCATCATCCTCGACATCATGATGCCCCAGATGGACGGGGTGGAAGTTTGCCGCAACATCAGGGGCCGCAAGGAATTCGACAACACGCTCATCGCATTCCTCACCGCCAGGGAGGAGGATTACTCCCAGATAGCAGCCCTCGACGTGGGCGGCGACGATTACATCACCAAACCCATCAAGCCCAGGGTGCTGATGAGCCGGGTAAAGGCACTGCTCCGCCGGTCGGGAAGAGCCGACGAAGATAACGAAGCCGACAACATCATCGAGGCGGGCGACCTCATCATTGACAAGGAACGCGTTATCGTCTTGCGGGGCGAAGAAGAAATCGAACTGGCAAAAAAAGAATTTGAACTCCTCACGCTCCTCGTCAGCAAGCCGGGCAAAGTGTTCACCCGTGAGGAAATCTTCAACAAAGTCTGGGGCACAGACGTTATTGTGGGCAACCGCACCATTGATGTCCACATCCGCAAATTGCGGGAAAAAATAGGCGATGATTACATCAAAACAATCAAGGGAATCGGCTACCGATTCGAATTCTGAGCAGCTTCATTCCAACGGGACACCCGATAGCCCCCACCCCAACACCCTTTGGGAAAATATCAAAAACCTGGAACCTTTTGCGAGCCAAAAACTGAAAAACCCAACGCCCCGGCACATCACTTTTTTGGCTTCAACGGGCATTGCCGGCAGCCTGGCCCTCCTTTTTTTCATCCTCGACATCACGGGCATCATGCCCGTTCCCTGGTGGCTGCCTCTCCTGTCGGGCTTCCTGGTCTTCCTGGTTTCATTTTTCATCGTGGACTACTACCTCAAAAACTACATCTACCGGAAAATAAAAGTCATTTACAAGAGCATACACCAGCACAAACTTTCCACCCCCGAAAAACGGGACACCGTGGACATGCAGACCGACATCATGGATCAAGTGGAAAGGGAGGTGGAAGAATGGGCCGCTCGCCAAGAGAAAGAAATCGAACAACTGAAAACCTGGCAGGAGTACCGCCGAAAATTCCTCGGCGACATTTCCCATGAACTGAAAACCCCGATCTTCAATATCCAGGGCTACCTCGAAACCCTGCTCGACGGTGGCCTCTACGACCAGAACATCAACAAGACCTACCTCCAGCGTGCTGCCAAAAACGTGGACCGGCTCAACACCATCGTCGAAGACCTCGAAATCATCTCCCGCCTCGAATCCGGCGAACTCATCCTCGACATGCAACAGTTCGACATCCGGGCGCTCACGGACGAGGTGTTCGAAGACCTGGAAATAAAAGCTGCCGACAACAACATCCGCCTCGCCTTCAAACCCGGTGCCGACCAGCATTTCAAAGTAAGGGCCGACCGGGAATACATCCGTCAGGTGTTGATGAACCTCGTGAGCAACTCCATCAAATACGGCAAACGGAACGGCGTCACGAAAGTCGGCTTTTATGACATGGACAAATACCTCCTCGTCGAGGTGGCCGACAGCGGCATCGGCATTCCGCCCGAACACCTTGTCCACGTGTTCGACCGATTTTACCGTGTTGACAAAAGCCGATCCCGCGAGCAGGGCGGCTCCGGCCTCGGCCTTTCCATCGTCAAACACATCATCGAAGCGCACAAGCAGACCATCAACGTGCGCAGTACCCAGAACGTGGGTTCTACTTTCGGATTTACCCTTGAGAAGGCTTGATTTCTGATCAAAACACGTATCGGAACGCAAGCCCGTCACCTGTCAAGCTCAGCCCCTCCACGAAGTTGCGCAGCCCCGTGTTGTTTTTTGCATGAAACAAATAAACCGTCAAGTCAAATGCGAAAAGGAACGCCCCCTGCATGACGATGCTTTTTCCAAACCCCCTGAGCCGTTCAGGTTTGTTGGCGGTATTTTTCGAGCGTTCGATGAGGTAGAGGCCTCCTGCCATGTATCCGATGTCCAGTCCTGCATTGAAAAGCAGGATTTTCTGCATCTTGTAGTGCTCATGCACGGTAGCAAAAGCATCGAAACCCGTTGGGTCAGCCTGCGTTGCGGCCAAGTAACCCAACGTGGCTATGCCCAGGTTGACGCCCCCCCACCCCGTGTTCATTTGATGAAAATATTTTGTTTCGCCTTGTTTCCTGCCCATCATCGCGCCACCAATGGCCATGTTGCCAACAGCCCAGGTGCCCAACACGAACATGGCTTTGCGATTGGTGTCCAAACGACGGTGATTGAAATCATGCGAGTAAGTCGTCTGGGCTGCCAGCGCAACGGCGAAGCAGATTAGGAAAAGAATGGAGTTGGCTTTTTTCATGCTTTTTTTCCACTCAAAACATCAACGGGGGAGTTTTGCTTACAACAGAAGAAACTATTTGGCATTTGCCCGTGGCCATACGAGCACTAGAGGAATTCGTGGCAGGTATCCGACTGTAAAACAGCACCTACCTGCCTTTTTGCCGAAGGCCATTCTTTTATATCTTTGCCAACATGAAACCACATCTTCCCATAGGCGAATCGGACTTCAGGCGCATCATCCAGGATGGGAACTACTATGTTGACAAGACCCTGCTGATCTCCGAGATCATTGACAGTTCGAGGGTCGTGCTCATCACCCGCCCCCGCCGCTTCGGGAAGACGCTGAACATGACCACCCTGCGCTACTTTTACGGCAACGAGGCGGACAACCGCCCCCTGTTCGACGGCCTGAAAATCATGGAACAGGGCGAACGGTACCTCAGCAAAATGGGCCGCCACCCCGTGCTGTTTATGTCCTTCAAGGACATCAAAAACAACAACTGGAAGGATGCCTACACCAATTTGATTTCCCAAATCAGGCTCGGCACTGGTTTCTTTGAAAAAGACTATCCGGGTGTCCGCGAGAAGCTGCTCAGCCAGGAACAGGAGGTGTTGGACCGGCTGTTCATAGGGAAAACGCTTACCACCGATGCCAACCTTCTTTTGCGGGCATTCTGTAAGGCCGTCCATACCCACCACGGCGCCTCCCCGGTACTACTCATTGACGAGTACGACACACCCATCACGGCCTCCTACGTGGACGGCTACTACGACGAGTGCATCGCCTTCATGCGCGACCTCCTCGCGGGGGGCCTCAAGGACAACCCCTGGCTCGAAAAGGCCGTCCTCACGGGCATCGTCCGGGTGGCCAAGGAGTCCATCTTTTCCGGCCTGAACAACCTCGCCGTGTGGAGCGTAACCGGGGGCGGCGGCACCGACAAATTCGGATTCACCGAGGAGGAGGTACTCCGCTTGCTGCAGGCCTGCGGCCTCAACGGCGGCGAGATGGACAACGTGCGCCGATGGTACAACGGCTACCTGTTCTCTGGGGTGGAGGTCTATAACCCCTGGTCGGTACTCAACTACGCCCAATACACCCAGGACGGTTTCAGGCCCTACTGGGTCAACACATCCGACAACCGCCTCCTGCGAAGCCTCCTCATCGAGGGCGAGGCTTCCGTCCGGGAGGACTTGGACAAACTCATGGCTGGTGAATGGCTGACCAAGCCCCTTTCCGAACATTTGGTCTTCCAAGAACTGAACACCAAAAAGGAGGCGGTCTGGAACATGCTGCTGGCCAGCGGGTACCTCAAATGCAAGGGCATACGACACGACCCCGCCGCCCATCGCTACCACGCCGAACTGGCCATACCCAACATGGAACTTATGTATGTCTATGCCTCATCTATTGACTCCTGGCTCTCCGAACGGATCAGGGGCGAGCGGTTCGACGAAATGATGGGGTACCTTATCCGGGGGCAGTTGGACGGATTCGAAGAACTCCTCCTTCAATTTTTGGAGCAGGTGGCCAGTTACCACGACACGGCCGGCCCAAAATCGGAAAATTTTTACCACGCCCTGTTCCTCGGTATGCTCGTGCGCCTTGCTGGTCGTTATAAGATACGATCGAACTGGGAGTCCGGACGGGGCAGATACGACATCGCTTTGTTCCCCCTCAACCGCACTGTGGACAACGGCGTAGTGATTGAAATCAAATCCCCGTCGAGAGTAGCCAAGGAGACACTCGAACAAGCCCTCGAAGCCGCCGTAAAACAACTCAAAGAAAAAAACTACGCCGCTGACCTGTATGCCGACGGAGTCACGCAGGTGGTGCAGGTGGCCCTCGCCGTGCAGGGCAAGGAGTTTTTGGTGAAACAAGTAAAGTGAGGGGGCAAACAATCCGTACACAAACAAAAAATGCCCCGGAGGTTTCCCTCCGGAGCATCGTATCTTCACTTAAAGCCGGTCATGGGGAACTCCCTTTCACGGCAAGGATAGATCATTGATTACCAGCGATTTCCACCACCGTAGCCACCGCCACCACGATTTCCACCGCCGTAGCCGCCGCCACTTCTGCGTCCGCCACTGTCACGGCTTTCACGGGGTTCTGCTTTTTTCACAACGATGGTACGTCCATCAAGCTCGGTGTCATTCAACTCGCTGATGGCATTTTTTGCCTCGTCGTCGTTTTCCATTTCGACAAAACCAAAACCTTTGGACTTGCCGGTGAATTTGTCCGTGATAACGTTGGCAGAAGCAACTTCACCAAATTCTTCAAAACATTCTCTCAGGTCATCACTTTGTGTGTCGAAGCTGAGTTTTGCAACAAAAATGTTCATAAAAACAAAAAATTAAAAATGATAAAAAGAGAACCCAAAGCCTCGGCTGCTGGGAAAGCTTCTGTCCGAAAAAGGACAATAGCCGGCACAGCATCCGGAAAACGAGTAACAATTATGATGAGCGGGAAATTTTAAATCTTGCGACCTGAAAAAGGAAGGAAAATAAAAAACTGCGGGTATCAAAAATTGACTGCGTTGCAATTGAATCCTGTAATTCTGTCCTTTAAACCGGTTTGTTCTGAAAATGTTGCCCGGTGGATGATTTTTTTTTAAATTATTTTTCACTTGATCTCGGAGAAAAATAAAATGTACATTTTATTTTCACATACTCCTTCTATGTCGGTTCTTTTGAAAATGATCTGCACAATTTATTAATGCCCCTTTACTTGACGACCTGGACGGCCACCGCATGAGGCCCTTTAGGCCCTGATTCCACTTCGAAGGTGACCCTATCTCTTTCGTTGATTTGGTCAATCAAACCGTTTGCATGCACGAAAATGCTTTCGTTCGTGGCATGGTCAATGATGAAACCGTAGCCCTTGTCTTCGTTGAAAAATTTGACGACGCCTCTTCTGATGATTTCCCTTTCCTGGGCTTCTTTTCTGGGGACACCAATTTCAATATCTTCCCGGTTGATTTTTCTGCGATTGGCAGGATCGGGCTTTACAGGTGTCAGGTTTCCGTTCTCATCCACGTACATGATCATGTCCTCGAAGCTCTTCTTTTCACCGGGTTCGGACTTGCGCAATTCCAATTTTTCCGCTTTTTCCCGTTGCTTTTTCTGCCTTTTTTTCTCTCTTTCTTTTTTGTTGAATGATTCCTGTGATCTGGCCATGATTCGATTTTAGTTAAAAAAACGTCACGAATGCCCAGAATCAATCGGGAAGTCGGCAAAAACCAAACAATTGAACCCTGAAGATTGGCGACGGTGTAAAATTACATATTATTTTGTGTCCCCAAACCCTTTTGACAAACCTCACCTTACAAACGATGCTCCCCATGTTGATTTTTAAGAAAGCTGCTACTTGCAAGGGCATCTCTTTCAGGTAGGAATCAGGACTTTTTTTGGGAATATTTCTCTGTGAGGTCTATTTGCACAACCTCAGACCTGGAATTTGGCCTTACCTTACCCCTCAAAAAAAACACGGAACATGAAACCTGCACTGCACACGCTCCTTGTGATGCTGATGGTGAGCAGCACGGCCTTAGCACAGCAGCTTGCGCCGAGGCAGCAAATCAACTTCGATGCCGGTTGGAAATTTGCTTTCGGCCATGCCGGCAACCCGGAGAAAGATTTCAATTATGGCATTGAAACCATATTTTCCAAAACGGGGGGCGTACAAAACACCGCCATTGACACTCGTTTCAACGACAGCCTCTGGCGCTCGCTCGATCTGCCCCACGACTGGGCGGTGGAACTGCCTTTTGTCAATGACCCCTCGTTCAATGTCATGGCGCATGGCTACAAACCCATCGGTGGCAAATACCCCGAAACGAGTATTGGCTGGTACCGAAAGCATTTCAACGTGGATGCCTCAGAGGAAGGCCGACGCTTTGAGCTACAATTCGATGGCGTGTTCAGGGATGCACAATTTTGGGTGAACGGCATCTATTTGGGCAACAATAAAAGCGGCTACGTAGGTGTGGCTTACGACATCACCGACTTCCTGAACTACGGCGGGGAAAATGTGGTGGTCGTGCGGGTGGATGCCACCCAATACGAAGGCTGGTTTTACGAAGGAGCAGGCATTTACAGGCACGTTTGGCTCAACAAGTACCACCCCCTCCACATTGTCCACGATGGTGTTTTTATCCACGCAACCGTAAAAGGAAAAAGAGCAGAGGTTACGGTGGAAACAACATTAGGCAACAAGGGCGATGCCTCCGCCAATATCACATTGGAATCCTGGCTGACCGACCGCAACGGGAAAACAGTGGCCAGGGCCAGGGATTTGCCCATCATGTTGAAAGTTTCACAGGTGGAGTCTTTTTCGCAAACCCTTGCAGTGGAGAATCCCCGGCTTTGGGACTTGGACGACCCCTACCTCTACCGCATACACGTTGCCTTGAAATACAATGGACGGGTGGTGGACCAGAAAACCCTCCGTTTTGGCATTCGCTCCATCGAGGTTAAAACCAATGGACTTTTCCTCAATGGAAAACACATAAAAATTAAAGGCGTGAACTGCCACCAAGATCATGCGGGCTTGGGCAGTGCGTTGCCTGACTATCTGCAATATTACCGCATTCGCCTGCTGAAAAACTTGGGTGTAAACGCATATCGCTCCAGCCACAACGCCCCTACCCCCGAACTGCTCGATGCCTGCGACAGTTTGGGCATGTTGGTCATGGACGAGCAGCGACTGCTCAACAGTGGCCCGGAATACATGGATCAATTCGAGCGGCTGATCAAACGGGATCGCAGCCGCACCTGTGTTTTCATGTGGTGCATCGGCAACGAGGAGGGGTGGATCCACACCACTCCAACCGGCAAGCGAATCGCTGAAACCATGCTTAAAAAACAAGCCCAACTCGACCCCACACGCACCAGTACGTATGCTGCCGATGTTCCCAATGTTTACAAAGGAGTCAATGAGGTTATCCCTGTACGCAGTTTCAATTACCGTCACTTCGCAGTAGCCGATTACCACCGGGACCATCCCCATCAGCCCATCATCGGCACGGAAATGGGCAGCACCGTCACCACAAGGGGACAATACGAACGTGACAGCATTCGTGGTTATGTGCCTGACCAAGACATCTCGGCTCCCTGGTGGGCCAGCACTGCCGAGGAATGGTGGACACTGGCAGCCGACAACGACTATTGGCTGGGTGGCTTCGTTTGGACGGGCTTCGACTACCGGGGAGAACCCACGCCCTT
>JRYF01001489.1_pt1 | contig 23208 bp, 16 predicted proteins | sample 235331 | NCBI WGS metagenome assembly JRYF01 (sample SAMN03074217, study PRJNA261475) | activated sludge metagenome | biome: Wastewater Treatment Plant; feature: Wastewater; material: Activated sludge; isolation source: activated biomass of a wastewater treatment plant treating hydrocarbon... ...
AAAATCCTAAAATTTCTCCAAGGTTTCAAAATTTTTTAACGGATTTTATTCACATATTCTGTTGAAAAAGAGATTTTTATGAAATAATAGTTTAATTATTCTGTATTTTCATAGTCAATATTCACGTTTAATGAATAGAAAATCTTGGGCCAAAGACAAACTTTCTTTTATGTTGGATAGTAACGGAGTGTGATCTACATCATCAGCAAACTGAATCAGGTCATAAGGTGATGTGTTTTCATTTATTTGTTTGTAAACTACTTTTTCAGGTGAAATCCCTGCGCTTAAATAATAGTCGTAAAACTTGAATCCTTTTCCAATTACTTTGTCTGATAATTGAATCCAAAGCGCTTTCTTACCAAAAGCGTGGGCGAAAATCAGCCCATGCAATGAGGAGGAGAGTATCACCTTGCATTGGTTCAATTGATCAAAATAAGTATTCAAATCCGTCAATGGATTAATTACCGGGACATGTAATTTTTGACATAGACGCAACCATGGCGCATCCCTATCTATGTAATGTGGAATTACCCCTACTTCGAATAATATGTTCTGATGATCTGTGAAAAAATCAGGAGCAAGGACACCGGGATCTCCAAAAACATACGGTGCTTTAATTCCCTGTTGATGAAGAAAATGATGAGTGAGAGGTCCGCGTGTACAAAGTATTCTTTCAGGAGCTCTTTTTAATTTCGTATCAGATGCGATCAATCCGGCACCGCAAACGATAGTATTGTTATCAGACCATTCAAGTATACTTCCCAGTAAGATCAGATTAGAGTGCGTCAGCACTACATTTTCGCAAATCTTCAAGCTTTCGCCAAAATATCTGAGTCCCAACACATGATTGAACTGATCTCCTGCATTTGAAAACTTTTGAAAATATTTTAAATAAATGTCCAATAGTTTATTTTTTTCTTTAAAAAATGAATTTGATTAATGAATTTTAAGAATTATATGACTTTCTATTCAATATTGGATAATCCATCAATGATCAATTGTAAACATTTAGGCATTACATTCCTTCATCCCACTCCCAGTAATGCTTTTTTGAGGGATTATTTCTTTCGAATGCTTTGGATGTATGGTTTACCAACTGGTACAACTTTTCATGTTTGACAGGCATGACAAGTCGTTGAGGATTCAACATGATACGTTTTTTATGCCAGCCACTTGCTAAATCCACATCGGCAAATTTTCTGGTTAGATATTTTTCCTGCGCATGAGAAGTGCTTAATACAATGTAGTGTCTTAAAATATGGTTTTGTGGATAGATTTTTATCCCATCACCGGAAAGTTTATGTCCTCCGGTATGAAAATTTGAAAAATTTTCATACCGCTTCCAGGCTCTGTTCAGTCTGTTTTTTCCCGGTTCAAAAAAATAATATCTGAGAATTTTTTCATAATAATTCTGTCCCACGGCATTTTGTTGGGGATAGGGGAGAAACACAAATTCATCAAAATTCAAGACATTGTAGCCTTCTTCATCAGCCTGCTCTAATGCATCTCGTAGTGACATACCTGACAGATGGTGTTCCATGATTTCATCGGCATCATGATGGATCACCCAATCGTGCTTAATCTGTTGTGAAATGGTATTTTTTAATGCCAATTGGTCTTTTAATGAAAATATACCATTATACGGCATGCTTTCAATTTTAATAACTGGATCGCCCATCCAGCCGGTATACCTTTCCATACTTTCTTCATGGGAGCCATGATCAATAAGAATGACTTCAATATTCTGTGCCTGTAAGTAAGGGATCAGAATTTCCAGGTAGGGCAATTCATTCCTGACTGTTAAAATGGCGCAGATAGACAAAGGCATATTTATTGATAATGTTTTGATAAAGGCAAGTTACAAAGTATGTACCACATAAGCCTACAGGCGCGGGAATTTTAATTCCCGCCGGAAAGAGTAATGTCTAGCGAAGCGAGACACAAATCTTTTCAACAAGCAGAGGCACCGTATTTCAAATTGAGTGACAAAATATGCAGAATAAGAACTTTATTGAGGCATGCTGGAAAAGATTTTCCAGCGCCATTAAGCAATTCTACTTTATAGTGAAACTAAATCATGAAAGAACCTTATTTAACCAAAAGATTCAGGTTGAATTTCATTCAACCTGAAATCCCATATCTTTCACAAACTGGATCTGTGAGGAAGAAAATATAGAAATATCTCTTTCTTTATACCTGTTAATGGTTCCATTATTTTTGGGTATTCGATATAGTTTGGTAAGAATCTCAGGTCTAACCTTTATATTGAGAAATTCAAACAGATGATCAATGGTTTCTATTGGGTTTGTACAAAGCTTTGAGTGAGACAACAGAGTAATTCTATCTGGATACTTTTGAGTGAGATTCAAAATATGTCGGGTGGTTGCAATCCAATAATTCAATTGCTGAATGGATTGTGTGATTTCATCATCCATTTTGCTGCATTGGATGTTGTAGAGCCAACCCCAGTTGTATAATTGTTGTTTGTTGGATGAAAAAGCCATATCGAGGCCATGACGTAAAACATGGATGTATTTGAGTGAAGGATAAAATGACAGGATATCCTCCACATAAATTTGTGTATTGGGTTCTTTCCATCCCCAGCTTAGTCGATGAGCTGTCGGTCTCACCATCCATGACAAACTATGGATATAATTTTTAACTGATGTAGTGATCAATGGGTTATTAAAAGATGCCTTTAAATAAGAAAATAACATGACTGGAGGTAATCTTCCATTCTGCATATAGCTTTGAAAAATTTTTAGCCTGTAATTTTTTTCATCAGGCCTCGATGATTGGTACCAGTCTGGATTTTTAAACAACCTTGTAAAGACCAAATTGTCTAATGGTTCATTTAAGTCATCTCCCATATAAACTCCGGCGCCCTGCAAAATCTTAGCAACTGCCCGGGTACCACTCCCCCCCAAAGCACCGATGGCAAAGACATTCATACTCAAAAATTTTTTTAACCCAGATATTGCCGTAAAAATTTCTCGCAATTTTACTCCTGTTATATATAAATTAAAACCTTATTATAATTTTAAAGCATGTACCGAGAACTTAAATCATATTGAGATTTGCAAGTTTTTGATTTTATTGTCAGAAACAAAAAATAAAAAAGTTGATCATACAAGTTACAAATTAATATAAAAAAAAAGCTAAAAGTTTATTCATGCCAAAAAGTTGTGATGAATTTTTCATTAAGCATTTAAAGAAATTTTATATTAATTATTTTTTATAATTTGTTGTAATTGTTACTTAAATAGTTCAAAACTATAATCAAAATTTCTTTTAATTCAATGTGTGGTAAAAATAGGTTAATTCTACATGTAGGCTTACATAAAACAGGAACAAGTGCAATCCAGAAATTTCTTGGAAAAAATATAAAAAATTTTCAAAAAATTGGAGTTTTTGTGCCATTTGAACCCGATTATGTACCAGGTGAAAAAAATATACATCATTATATACCTTCACTATTTAAAACATATGAATTAAATGAAATCTTTAATATTTTCAATAAAATAGTTAATGACGCTAGGTTATATGATCAAGTTGTTATTTCGTCTGAAGTTTTCAATGAACTTTCTGCTGATTTAAAGATCATACAAAAAGTTTTATCATTATTTTTTAATGATATAAAAGTAATTATTTATATTAGAAGACAAGATGAATTATCTTACTCAGCATATAATCAAAGAGTAAAAAGAAGTAATCGAACAATCAAATTTAATTTTGAATTCTTACCGTTTAGTCTATATCTAGACTATTATGTATTACTTAACAAATACAGTAATTTATTTGGAAAGGATAATATTAAGGTTCGAGTTTATAATAAAAGTATACATCATTCAAATAATTTAATTCATGATTTTTTTCAATCTTTTAATTTAACTATTCCAGAAGGATTTAATATGTTGGAAAATGGTGAATTAGTAAACCCTTCACTGGGAGTTAAAGCACTTGAATTTTGTAGAATGTTAAATTATTTTGTTGTTGGTAAAACTAAAAGAAGATTTGTTGAGTGTTTATTTAATTTGCCAAATGAATTTGAAAGTGATTCGATTTATTTAACTCCTACAGATAGGAATAGAATTTTAAATCTTTACAGTAATAGTAATAAATTAGTAGCTAAGCATTATTTCAATTCTGAAGATGAAATTTTTAAAATGGAAAATTTTGATTACAATTCAAATGTAAATAAATTTTCAGTTCTAGATTTTTTGGATGAATCACAAGTATATTACATATTTAATTTTATTAAAAACAAAGATCCAGAGCTCATTGATATTTTAAAATTTAAAGTGAGAGAAACAGATCCTGTTATTGATCAAAGTTCTAAAGATTTCGTCAATATTTTGAATAAATTTTATTAACCAAATATTTAATATTATGAAAACCTTTATTTTAGCAACATTGACCATGTTCATAGCCACCTTTGTTATTAGCCAACAAGTCTTTACGGAAGATGTGATTATTTCAAAAAGTACAACTCCAAAAATTACTTTAGACAACACTTCTCTTCCTAACTCACCAGTGGAATTTGTTAATAATAATGCTCAAAGGGGTTCCATTTCTAAGACAAACCCGGGAAATGCTACTTTAGATATGGATCCAATACCAACAGATAATACTGGAGATGCATTGTTTCGATTTTTTAGGAGAACTAACACAACAGGCGTAGTCGCTTTTGATGTTCTAAGAGGAAATGATACTGCCCAACCTAATGGAAGGATTTCAGGAAATGGTAATTCTTTTTTAAATCAGTATGTTGGTAATGTTGGTATTGGAACAGGGAACCCTCAAAGTAAACTTTCTGTAAAAGGAGGAATAGAAAGTCAAGAAATCCAGGTAAAAGCTAGCGTTGCAGATTATGTGTTTTCCTCAGATTATAGTCTAACTCCTATTGATAAACTTGAAGAGTATATCAAGACCCATGGGCATTTACCCAAGATCCAAACACAAAAAGATGTAGACAATAATAGAGGTTTTGTTAAATTAGGAGAACTCAGCATAAGTTTAATGGAAAAAGTAGAGGAAATGACTTTGCATTTAATTGATTTTAATAAAAGAATTGTACAATTAGAAAATGAAAATCACGCACTTAAAAAACTCTTAAAAATAGATAATTGAATTTTCTAATTAAATTGCATAATCCGGCGATAGTGTACCAGTGAATCCGGTCAAAGTGTTCCGTTCCATGCATTCAATTATTTAGTGCATAATTCTCTTCAAGTTTTTAATATTTTCATATTTCTTTGTCTATGCATAGGGGGCTTTGATAAAAGCGCCCTATGCATTTTATCTTTCTCCTCTTTTCTCCTTTTACTTAAAGCCAATGTGGGGATCCTTGTGATTTATTGACTGAATAAAAGGAGGCTGAACTAACCCCATATTCAGAATCTAAGAACTATTGCTTAAATATCAAGGGAAGGAGCCCAAGAATAAATGAGTGTATTTGCTCTGTGGCTTATTTTTTTTTGAATATTGCTATAATTTGATTATTCGTTAGTATTTCATAATTATAAATCATAAGTAATCTTTTAGGCGGGATCAATGATTCATGCTTCCTATCTTGGAAAATACAAATAAAGCCTTCTTCGCAAAATAGTTCGATAAGTTCAGTAGAAGTAATTTTATTTAGTGCTTGATATTGATTAATTGTATAGTTGATTTTATTATTAAAAATTATATCATCTTTTATCCCAGTTTTCTCTTTTATATTTTTAGATTTTAATATTTTAATTAATGAATCATGCTGTTCAATTAAATGAATCCATGGAGTTTGAATATAGTTATAGAGATGAGCTCCTCTCGAAGAATAATATAAAGGATTGATTTGAACAAAGATAATTCCATCATTTTTTAGAATATTCCATAAATTCCTGATCGATTGCTTTAAATATTGCCTTTCAATATGTTCAAATACCGACCAACTATAAATGAAGTCAAACAAATTGTTTTCGAAAGGAAGATTATGTTGGTTGAAGGTCTGAAAATTAATATTTTTTGCTATATAAGAATTACTTAAATTTTTTTTAGTGAGTTTTTCTAATCTCTTAAAATCATCAACAATATCAATTCCATATATATTTGCACTTGGAAATTCAAATGCAAATCTTAATGCAGTTATACCTACCCCACAACCGAAATCTAGAATATTTATCTTTTTTTCCCAATGATAATTTAAGTTTTCAGATAAATAATATGTAATTATATTGAATGGAATATTAAATCGTTCTACAAAAAATTTGTCAGCCGATTGTGAAACATTATAAGTCATTTCTTAGTATATGATTTTTTAGTATACACCTTATAGAGTTATGGTTTAAAATTCAGGATACCATACCATTTTGATAGATATGAACACTTAATTCAGCCATTTTCGCACTAAATTTTTTTTAATTTGAATTTACTTTCTAAAAATTTTGCTTTTAACCAAATTCATTGAATATTCATTGAATTGTCAGATTAGATAACATTGGTTGCATATTAAACATCTACAATTATATTATTTTTCACAATCTTATCAGGGTGGATTTTAAATCTATTTACAATGCTATCGCTACTTAAAATACATTAATCATTTGTTCTGGTGTTCAAACTTTTTACTTAATGGGATTATAATTTGATTATTAATTGCCTGAACTACACTTGAATAACTAAAAGTATTTTCAATTTTGTAACCTAAATGTAGAAATTGATAGAGCATCGCATTAATATTGTTAAAGGTAATGACATTTGAATTTGAGACTATTATGATCTTATCACTTAATAGTTCAAATTCATCCAGCTTTCTGATTGTGTCATTTGTTATAGAGTGCCAGTTCTTGCAAAATACTGTTAAAGAATAAGTACTCTTAGACCTTTGTACGGACTGATTATCAAATGAAATTTGGTCTTCTCCAATATGTAGAAAATAGGGACTAAAGGATTCCTTTAAAAATTGTAATATTGAATCAGAAGGATCAATAAACACAGCTTCCAATCCTCTATAAGTTAAAGATGATTCTACTAAATATTTAAATAAGGCTCTATCTTTTGGTAAAGAATTGCACTTTTTGCATTTGTTAAGCTCAACAAAAGATTTACCGAACCAATAGCATATGTTACAGTAATTAATTTTTTCATTAATTATAGTTTGATACATAGCTAATTCACTTAATTTGCCTGGATGAAGTATTTTTTTACTTTCATCTAGTTTGGAGTACATATTTGGTTTTGCATGTTTGTAAACTGAAAGAAATGTAGGAATTTCTCCTAAAAACCAACCATTGCTTTCTGCGTAAAAACTATATTCGACGTCTGTATATTGTTGCGGTATAAGATTGTTAAAGCCACCAATTTTTTCATACATTTTTCTTCGTATACCAAAAACTCCTCCTTGTACATGTTTAAATTCTTTTTTTGGGTTTTCTGAAGCAAAGCTTTGATTTCTAAATTCAGAAAATTTAGGATTTCCATTGGGAAAATCTTTTCCAAAAAAATAAAATGGAGAGTAAGCCAAAGAGCCAGCTAACCCAACTTTTGGATTCTCTCTGAAATATTTAATTGCTTCTACCTCCCAACCTGACTCAACAATAAATCCTTCAACACTACATATATAGAATGCAAATTCATTTTTGGAATTTTCCAAGGCAATATTAATACCACCACCTACATACATGTTCTCTTCTTGTAGAAATACATTAAAATTTGGTAATATATATTTTAATTCATTTAAATATTCCAATGTATTAGTGTCACTTCCGTTATCAATTACATATATTTCAAATTTTAAAGTTGTAAATTGATAAATTCTACTAATAATTTCCTTTAATTCATCGAAATACGGACATGAATCATTGACATAGGTTACTAAAATAATATCAATAGAATACATTGACCATATGTCCAAAAGATGACTAGTTATATATTTTATATTGAAATGGTCAATTATCTTCTTAAAAGCATTGTGTCTTAAGTTTTCTAGATAATTAGTAGTAAATGCATAAATCTTTATAATTTTTTCTGCTATATCAAAGGGAGAAGCTATTTCACAAAGAAAACCATTTTGGCCATCCTTGATTAAATCAGATATACTCGCAATATTTGAGGATAACACAATTGTACCAACACTCATTGCTTCCATCAGAACTGTTGGAATTCCATCCATATCTCCATTTTGTGCAACAATAGAAGGTTGAATTAAAATATCGTAATCTTTTAATATATTACTAACTTCCCTTGAGTTCTTTAATTTGCTCTTAATGGATACATTTTTTATGTTTTCACTATTAATTATTTTTTCAAAGTGCTCCTTTAATTCTCCATAACCATAGATATCAATAGTGATATTGGTATGTTCCAACAAATTTCCAGCTCTGATTAGATTTTCAAATCCTTTCTTTTCGACAAATCTACCTATTGCACAAATTTTGTATGTAAAATTATTTCTATTCCTAAAATCAAAATCATTCAAATATGGCACTTGAGGATTGATTGAAACTTTATTTACCGGTATTGATAATTTATTAAGAAATGTACGATGAAATCTGCCTGGTAAAAATAGTTTTAAACAAAGTTTATCATTAACAATCTCAGATATTCTATTTAACTCGATATTTTCATATTTAAAAATATCTTGAGCATGCGCTATGAAAGAAAAAGTTATATTTAATGTCTTACATGCAGGCCATACAAAATTTGTTACAGTAGGATAAGTAAAATGAGAATGAATGTGATTAATATTTGATTCCTCTAACTTTGCTACAAATTCATCAATTGAGTTAACTAAAGTTATATCGCAGTTAAAATCAAGTTTAAAATCAGTAAATGGCGATGCCTTACAAAATACTTTAATTTCCATGCCAAGATCAAAAAAGTATTTAAGCTCACTTATGACAAATGTTTCAGATGGGACAGGGAAATGCCAAAGAAAATAGGCTACACGAAGGTCTCTTTTATCAATTTCATGATATTTATAGTTTTTTAGAGAGTCTCCAATTTTTATATAATTTTTTTGCCAAAAATACTCAGTAGAGTCTAGATCAAGTTGATATTTCAATATATCATTATATATATTGTTTAATTGGTAACTGAATTTATCCTTTTGAAATAACAGCTCTGCTTTTAATTTTCCATTTTTTGCCAATTGTAAATACTGAGACTGATTCGTTTTTAGTCCAATAATATGGGGTATAGCACAAAGTGGTTTTTTAAAAGGAATTAAATACCCATTAATTTCATGTTCAATTAATTCAGGAAGAGCACCATGATCATAAGCTATAACAACTTTTGAAGCTGCCATTGCTTCAGCAACTGTTCTTCCAAAAGATTCAGCAAAATGAGAAAAATTTACAACTATGTCGACTAATTGAATAGCCTCAACTTGAGAATCTAAATAATCAATAATGAATAAATTAGCAGTATGCAACCCATGATCTCTATCTTGTTTTATTTTTTTAATTAAATCAGTTTTTTCACCAATAATATAAAATGAAATTTTCTGATCAATTTCATTCATTCTATCTGCTAACTTAACAAAATCAATTATTCCTTTTTTAGCTAAATTACTACTAATAATTCCTACTTTAAAATTGGTCTCTGAAAAGTTTGGTTTTACATTGAATAAATTGTTAGGAATAGTATTATACAGAATATATGAATTTGTTTTTTCTCCAAATTCCTGCAAGGTGCTTTTAGAATTACAAATAATATAATCACTTAAATGTGAAATTTTATGGATAATTTCTTCAGGATTTACATCAATAATTTTTATTAATTCATCATCTTTTGATAGAATTTCCCTAACATGTATTATTGACGTAATTTTTTCCTTATGTGCAGCTACAAGTGCATCAATACACATGACGGTATTTATATGTACTATATCTGCTCTTAATTGTCTTAATATAGTTCTAAATTTAGAGATTTGGTCCTGTGATTCATTTAGATTTTTATTCCACCACACATAATTGAAAACAATAATACGTGTTGAAAATTCTTGGATTTCAGTTATATATTTTGAGTTATATACAGGAAGTATAACATAAATATTAAAATTTATCTCATCAATTGCTTCTATAATGTCTAAAAAACTTCTTTCACCTCCATAAATATTATCTGAAACATGATGAGCAATTAAAACTAGGTTTGATTTATTATAATTATACTCTAAAGACCCATCTATATAGGTATAAATTTGATTCTCTTCATTATTCCCGCTTGGAATCGGTATCCGATTTTCTTTAACTCCAAAAAATATGTAGTGAAATATCACAGAAATATTGTCTTTAGCTCCAAAATTTAGAACATCAGGATTATTAATTTTATAATATTTTAAGCTAAATTTTGGTGAACCGAGTCTACTCTCGTTAATCCCTTGTTTAATCCAATGTTCTTCTACTAAATGTTTTTTTTTCTGTGAAAATTGTTGAACATCTTTATAATAATTCTGATAGTATTCCCAATTAAATACTCTTGGGTCTAGTAAAATATCTTTTACAAAAGAATATATTGTATTTGTAGAAAAGATGCTTTCAGCTTCAACATAAGTGTCTGATTCAACTATCGACTCTTCATGGCTAACAGGAAAATTAATTCTGCCTTCGTGGATACCAAATTGTAAAAAATGTATTAATGGATTTAAGCCAGAAAGTTTTACATCCTTATACGTACTTAGATATTTGTTAGTGTCAAATAGTTTTGATGGATTTCTCCCTTCTTTCCAACCAAATTCATGAAAATGATCCAATGGATTAATTCCTGAAACTTTAATATCAGGATTTGTATGCAAATAATATTCTTTATCAAAAAAAATTGAACTCTTTAATAATCTTATTGATGAAGATATTTTTAAATATTTACTTAAGTTGAACTTAATCTTATGAATTAAACTCATTTATTTAAAAAAATTGGATTCGATAAATATATGACGCTTTCTAGTTTTAATATTATATAAAAACACAAGATTTAATATAGTCTTCTATGGATATTTATAATCAATTTTAAAAATGATTTCACTTAAAGCTATTTTTTCAGAAATAATATCAAACATAAAATAAGGATCATTATTATTAAAGAAATATTGTTTAGGAGAGAGCATTTTTGTATGATTTGAATTGTAAGGTTTGATAAATTTTATAGAATGATCAATGAAAATTAATTTTGTCTCTAATAAATTTAATATTACAGGTTTAATTTCTGGATCAAACCGGAATCTCTTAATGCCTTCCACATGGGATACTTGAAATCGGATAAATTTTACTGAAAAGTTGATAAATTTATCAATTTTGTAGATCTCTGAAAACTTTTCATTTTCATGTCTAGTAAAATACAAACTTACTTTAATCTCCCTAGACATTTTTTGATTTAATTCTATATCAGAATTTATAAAATTATATTGAGTACTCATGAAATTGAAAACTTTATTTTTTTCGGTTTCAAATTGAACCAATTTTTTTGAAACTGTACTTAATCGTTCATTTATATTCATGGGTTGATTTCCTTTTTGTAAATTAGAAATTAATTCTCTTTGATATTTTGTGATCATTTTTGCTTCGCTATTGGCTAGAAAAAGAAGTTTTTTTTGTGAACGATATAATTTGCTAGAAACAAATGTATTAACACTTGATACTGAAGGTAAAAGGATATTTTTAATCTGATTTGATTTTAAGAAATTATAAATATTTCTTGTTGTTTCAAAAGGAGACTCTAAAACTGTGGAATAATTTATAAACATTCTGGGGAAAAATTGTGTATACTTTAACGCTATGAGATTATAATATTCCCATAGATTCAAGCCGTAGGAAACGTTAATGCCATCCCTTTTAAACATTGAATTGGAAACTTCAATTGGATCTCTATAAACAAATACCACTATTGGATTTGATAAATAGTTTTCCCATATGGGTAACAATATGGACATTCTTGGATCTTTGATCACCCAAGGTTGTTTAATCTCAAGGTGATTTATTATATTAATAATTTTATATTTATCCTCAATGTCAAGTAAATTTACTAGATCTAAATTATGAATATTTGAAACTTTCCACCAACTAAACCCTAATTTTTTCAGTATCCTATCATTCAAAAATACAACGTCCTTTCTTTCCCAAAATCCTGTTGGATTATCGATGGTTGGAGCCATCAAATCAATATTTTCGCCAATGTATAAACCCATTAAATTTATCAAACGATTAATTAATGATGTACCTGACCTATGCATTCCAATTACTAAAACTTGCATAATAAATGTTACAAAATTGTTATGATAAAGCTCACTAATAAAAACTGAGCAAAACAGATGCTAGTTTCCCTCTCAATAAATTGTTTTTAGTTTAAATCTCAAATAAAAGCTAACATTTGATTTAAATTACATTTTAATACAACTTGCTAGAAAGCATTAATGTAAAACTAAAGCTGTGTGATAAGACCATCGATATTCAACACAACTAACTAAGACAGTATAGCCATTTTTAATTATATCCACTTCTAGGTCGTTAGATCTGATCCAACTTTTGACAAGTTTAAAGTTGGACAATTACTATTGCTTAAATGTCAATTATCTGGACACAAATCAGGTAAAAGCTTCTTAGAAGAATATCAACCTCATAAATATAAATTAATTACCTAAAATACTAGTTCAACGTGGAAAAAATTTTGTTTTTCATCAAAGAGATCAATTTTTGAATTTTTTTAAATTGAGATTTTTGTTATCTCCATTTGACTTAATCAACAAATTTATTAACCTAGTTTTTAATCCAAGAAAAAGAGTAAGTATGGAGTTTTGATAAAGGATATTTCCAAAACTGTAAAATATATACTTCCCTTATAACAGTTCTAAATTATTGACTTACAATAGAAGCACTAAATTTAGTCCCTGGTTTAACGTAAAATCCCGGTTTCAAAATAATCCCCTTGGTGGAAGATAAAGTCAATTCTGCCCCATCAGCAATGGGGTAATCGATTTCAATCACCTTGTCTTCTTCACTTTTCTTTCCAGAGTCACTATCTACTGAAGCTATTTCTGTATCTACTTGTGCCGGTTTAGGTTTTGGTTTTTTCACTGGAGACTCTATCAGCTTTTTCGATTTCATTTTTTCGATGGTATCAGCCATGAGCAGTTGGCTCTCCAAACTTTCTGATGCAGGCAAATCTTTAGGATCTTCTTTATTCAGGCCAGCACTTCCGGATTCGGCAATAACCGGAGGATTGGACGGCTCAGCTTCGCCTTCCTTTAATATAGGATCCGGAGTCCGGTTTATTTCAAAAAGTTTAGAATTTACAATCAATAAAATACCCATCAGGAAAAAAAGAGCAATGGCAAAGGAAGCCCATCTTCGAATGCTTCCATTATTCTTCATGCTGTTTGTTTGTGAATGGGGAAAATGCCGGGCAGAAAAAGCGATGGAAGCCTCGGTCACTTGCCAGGTTTCCCACTCCTTTCGCAATTGCTCGTTTTCTGCCAGCTCATGGTCAAACGCCTGTAACTCAGCAGGTGTGAGTTTTCCTTCCATTCTTTCTTTAATCCAATCGATATATTTCATGATATATGCATTAGGTTGTTTTTATTAATACTCGTTGTTAATCAATTTTTTCAGATAATACTCAGACGCAGGATTTTTAAGTAAATATTGGGCAATCTTTTGCCTTGCTTTCATATGCGCATTTCTGCAAGCGCCCTCACTTTCATATCCGGTATGTTGAACGATATCACGAAAACTATAACCCTGGGCGTTCCACAGAAGTACCTCCACTTGTTCAGTATTGCCCACTACCTGCAATAACCATTTTTTAATGCGAGAAGCTCTGCCAGCATGGTCCAAATCTTTGTCCCATACAGGATATTCAATGCGAGCTACTTCTTCCAATGGGAAGTTCTCTGTTTTTTTTCTGTCCTGAATAAAATCCAGGGCTGCAAAGCGGGCTACACCGGTATAATAGGAAGAAAGTTGCGTTCCCTCCTGTAAGATTAGGCCTTTTCGTGTCCGACGTAAAAGCTTTTCATCTGTAACTGAAAAAATTATATCCCAATCCTCTCTTTCCAAATCCGGATACAGTCGTTTTAGATATCCCCATGCATAGGAGCGAATCCAAACAAAAAACCAGTTTAATACGACCTGGTCCTGATGGTTCCCACGGCGCATGGCCAGAAGGACATCATCATCACTGTAGTGAATCACAGTTCCAATTTGACGGGTTTCTGTTTTCATGATTACAATGTATTAGCACTGAAACATTAGAAATTTAATACCAAAATTTGTAAAAAGTTAATCCATCATAATAAAAAAGTTCAATTCTATAATCTTTGATTTCAGTAAAATGATTTAGCACTCCATATCTAGTGATAGATATACCTATTTTTTATTCCATAAAGGGCAAGAATTAAAATATTAAAAATTATCGCTCTATATTCGTCTGTAAATCATAGTTTGAACAAAATCAACGTTTTTGATTCACACCAGACCGCGAATGGGGCTTTATAGAAAGATCAGAAGAAAATTAGCTGACTATTATTATATATGGTTGCTAAAACGGAGCCATTGGTTTGATCCGGCATATTACCTGGAGAAGTATCCCGATGTAAGGGATTCAGGTCTGTCACCGGAGATGCATTACCTTCGGTATGGGGGTAAGGAGGGAAGGGATCCTTCTCAACATTTCTCTACCGGAGCATATCTCAACCGGCGTCCCGATGTCATACTTTCGGAAATGAATCCTCTCATTCATTATATACGTTTCGGCAAACGGGAAGAAGGTTCAAATAGAGTATTTCAAACTAAGGTAGATAAATTAAGCCAACAGGGCAAATCACTCACCAGGCAGATATTACACCATCAGGATCTGCAATTGATCAAAGATAGTCCCTGGTTCGATGCGGCGTTTTATCTCCAGATGAATCCGGATATTCGCGAAGCCGGAATAGATCCGGCCCTGCACTACCTGTCCAATGGATGGAAGGAAGGAAGAAGCCCGGGAACCACTTTTGATCCCTATTATTATATGCAAAATTATAGTGATGTCTCTAAAAGCAGATTGAACCCCTTGATCCACTTTCTTAAATATGGACAACAGGAAGGAAGATTGCCCAGGCCCTTTGTACATGATGAGAATAAATATGTCGGGCAAGCCGATATTACCGAAACGGAAGTCCCCGGCGATTATACCTTTCAGAGTAAAATAGCGGTGGTATGTCATCTGTACCATTTGGATTTGATGCAGGAGATGATGGCATATATTACAAAGATTGACATCCCCTATCACTTGTATCTTACTGTGAGTGAGGAGAGCCGGGAAAAGGTTATCAACCTAATATCTGGCATGATCGATGAACATCAGGTGACAATAATCACTGTCCCCAACCGGGGCAGGGATATTGCTCCCTTTCTTAATGTATTGGAAACTCATCTGAACTCCTATGATCTTGTTTGTAAGATACACACCAAGAAAAGCGCTCATGATCTGAATCTGCAAAAATGGAGGAAGTATTTATTGGATCAGATGCTGGGAAATACACAATCGATCAGCAGAATCATTTTTGAGTTTGAGACGGATAAGAAATTAGGTATGGTCTGGCCGGTGCCGCATCAATATCTGGATGTATTGAAAATGTCAACAGGGTGGGGAAATGAAAGAACAGCCGCATCCAATGCCTTACGTGCTGCATCCGCACCGCTGAATATCGATATCCACACGCTCCCGGATGACTTTGAATTTCCTGCAGGAAGCATGTTTTGGTTTCGCCCCAAGGCTTTGTCCCAGTGGTCTCCTTATTCTGTACTGGCCGCTCATTTTGAAGAAGAAAGCGGTCAAACGGATGGCACATTGGCCCATGTATGTGAAAGGATGTTTGGCATTATGTGCTTACAGGCAGGGTATACTTGCAAAAAAGTATATTTTTTACAGCAAAAGGCGGCAAACCAGCACATTACATATTCTGTGTCGAATGAATACGCCTTAAAGATATTATTTATAGCCCATGATATGGCTTTAGCAGGAGCGCAGATGGTATTATTCAATATAATCAAATGGCTGAGGCTCCATACAGTGGTAGAACCTCACGTGCTGGTCTTGCAAAAAGGGAGTGATGGGGGGCTTCTGGCTGAAAAGTATTTGCCATATACCCCTTTGATTTTTTGGGAAGATTTACTCCAATCAGGGACAAAGGAGAGCGCTTTACAAAGTCTGATGGAGAGAACCGGTAGTATTGATCTGATCTATGGCAATACCGTAGTATCTGCCCGCTTATATCCATTACTTACCGAATACAAAGTACCTGTCATCACACATGTGCATGAACTGGAAGGATCCATCCGGAAAATTTTAAGCCGGAAGGAGATTCTGGATTTGCAAAAGTATACAACCATGGCCATTGCCTGTTCAGAGGCAGTCCGTGCTAATTTGCTGAGAAATCATGGGTTCAATCTTGAAAATACCGCTTTAGTATACGAGTTCATTGAAGCCGGAATAGAAAAACCCGAGGATATAAATATCCGAAGAAAAGCGCTGGATCTGCTATCTGACAAAAAAATCGTTTGGGGATGTGGTACTGTAAGTCATCGGAAAGGCACGGACCTTTTTGTTGAAACGGCCAGGAAGTTAAAAGAATCAGGCGTCGGGGATTTTGTTTTTTACTGGATCGGAGATCATTACTGGTATAAGGAGAAGAATTTTAGTTTGTCATGGGATGAGTGGGAGGATACCATTGCCGAACAGGGACTGGAAGGAATGATTCAGTTTTTAGGTATCCGTGAAAATCCCAGAGATTATCTTGCCGCCGGGGATATTTTCTTCCTATCCTCACGTGAAGATCCTTACCCGCTGGTTTGCCTGGAAGCGGCGGAGTGTGGTTTGCCGGTGGTATGTTTTGAAGGTGCCGGGGGTATGCCTGAGTTTGTGGGGGAGGATTGTGGTATAGTAGTTCCCTTTTTGGATACTGATCGGGCGGCTGAAGCCATACAACTTCTCATTGAAAATGATGAAATGCGCCTAAGATTAGGAAAGGGAGCCAAAGAAAAATTATTGGCAAGGCATACTCATGATATCGCAGTGCCTTCTATTTTGCATTTGTGCCGAAGCCTCACCCACAAACCCTATCCGGTCAGCGTCGTGGTGCCGGTGTACAATCAGGAGGCATTTTTGGAAAAACGGCTATCCACCATCTTCAATCAGACGTTCAGAGATATGGAAATATGGGTGTTGGATGATGCTTCCAAGGACAACAGTGTGGCAGTGGCAGAACGTTTTTCCTGGTATCCTTCTTTGAGCATAGTAGGAAATGAAATCAATACCGGTTCGCCTTTTGCACAGTGGCGAAAAGGAATTGAACTGTCGCGCGGAGAGTATATATGGATCGCAGAAGGGGATGATTATGCGCAATCCTCGCTGGTAGAAAAATTGCTCAATCTTTTTGCTGATCCGGATATACGTATGGCGTACTGCAACTCTGATGTTGTAATTGGAAATGGAGATGCCCTGGAAGATTATTATATACATAACGGCCATTACCATCATTTACATGTACCCCATATTAAATGGTTGCACGATTATATCAGCGAGGGTCAGGAAGAAGTATTGACCGCTTTGGCGATAAGAAACACCATACCTAATGCAAGTGCAGTGTTGTTCAGGCGGTCGGCCTTCGACGGAATAAACTGGGAAGAAGTGATGAAGTATTATACAGCAGGGGATTGGTATATTTACCTGAGTATGTTGAAAAAAGGCAAAATTGCCTATTGTAAAACTGCATTGAATGTGCATCGCCGACACAGCCAATCGGTGGTGGCAGGCCATAAAAACATTGCCGGGAATACCTTAAGGGATTACTTTCAGATACATAAATACGTCATGGAAGAATTTGAAGTATCTGATGAAACGGCACAGAAAATGGTGGATAGCGTATGTATCCATTTAAGGAAAATATGGCCTGATCTGAGTGATGAAGAGTTTGAAGCATTATACGATAAAAATGAATTGTTGATTTTGCATACCTCTCATTGAAATCAATGAAGGTCATTATTTTTGAAAATATTATCATGACCATTTATTTATAAATAGTATTGATTGATTTGAGTACCACTGAACCCATATTTTATTTACACATCGGGCAATCCAAAACCGGAACGACTGCGATCCAATCCTTTATGGATACCAACAGAAGAAAATTGTTCGAGCAGGGAATTTTGTATCCCAATATGGATGCTCCTTCATACCTGGATGATCATTGTCTCAATCATGCAGAATTCTTTGTCAAAGGCAGAGAAAATAAAGAGATTGTATTGCCAGAGTTGGAAAAGTTGTTTTGTTTTTGCCGGGAGCACAACGTCAGAAAATTGGTCATGAGTATTGAGTGGTTTCCTTTCAAGTGGTGGGCTGACCTGATGGGTATTGCAGTTCAACAAATCGCTTGCAGATATAAAATTCTGTTATACCTCAAAAGACAGGATTATTGGATTGAAGGTGCATGGAAACAGTGGGGGCATAAACGGGAAGAATATAATACAATCAGGGACTATTATCGAGATGTCAATCTGGATTGGTTGAGAAGACTGGAGGCATGGCTAGTACATTTTGAAAAGGAAAATTTTGAGTTATACCCCTTTGAAAAGACTTCGATAGGAGAGGATGTGGTATTGCATTTTTTAAACCGGTTGGGAATAGATTCAAAAGAAGATTTTGAAATTCCAGTGTTCAATGAAGAAAATTTCAATTTTGGATGGTCTCCTGTCATTCTGGAAATTTTAAAATCCAGCAATCATTTATTAAATTCATTACATGACAATAAACTCTTAATTTATTTTTCTGACATGTTATCAGATCATTATAAGAAGAAAGACCCATTTCAATCTTATGGCTTATTGTCTCCCATGGAGCGCATAGAGATTCTGAAAAAATATGAAAAATCCAATCAGCAAATAGCACAGTTATTTTTTGGAACGGAAAGAGAAAGCCTATTTCAGGAGCCATGGCCGGATCCGGATTTGCCATGGCACCCTCCTGAAAGTCTGACATTGGAAAGTGTAGTGCCGGTTTTTATTGAATTGCTATACAAACAATACATTGAGACAGTGGCGCTAAGAAATCAATTGATGGAAATCAATGGTGAATTACAACGGCTGAAGTATCAAATGGCTGAAAAGCCAAAAGAAGCTGAAAATCATAGTACTTCATGGATGCCAATGGATTGCAAAAGAATATTGCATCAGGAAAAGTATCGGCATCAATTAATATGGGAAGGAGAAAACGAAGATGGCTGTATAGTACAATCACAAGGCAATGATCCCTATTTTATTCTTCCATTTCTTAGGAGACATATATTCAAGAAATCCTTACGGATTATCCTCACTGTGCCTGAAGCGACCGGTGTGCGTATTTATTATAAAAAGTATTTTTTTGACAAATATCACGAAAGAAATTCCGTGGAACAGCAGGCTCTTTCAGGAAGAAATGTATTGATCTTTAAATCACCCGGACGGCTGTTGATGGGGGATCTGAGAATTGATCCGGGTACCGTACCCGGCAGCTATATTATTCATAGTATTGAAATAGGGGATTGATCCTGACAATGAAATGGGAAGAGACTTTTTACCACTCAGAAATGTAACTGTATTTAACTTTAAGCATTTTATAGGATTCTTATATTAATAATATAAAGGGTATGAAACACCGATTTTTCTTTGCCATTTTCTATGGATTGGGATTGACATTGAGCGTTTGAAAAAGCAAAATCAAAATAATGTCCTTATATTGTATTCAGAAGAAAACCAATACTTGGTAAAAATGAATGCACTACCTCCTCCGGATGTAAAGACGTACTATACAACTCCTGGGAAAGATTTGCCGGTGTATAATGGATTTTCCGTTTTTCTACATAGTAAGGATGAAAGGATTGTGAGTGGTAATTATAAGGTTGGCATGGGTATCATGAAAAATAAAGATGAGATGGATATTAAATTATTAAATCAAATGGTTAGTTTTCAATAATTTATTTATGAAGCGTACAAGATAAATTCTAAAGAGGATGGCAATACAATGGGTTAAATTGAAAAGAAAACAATTCTTAGCATATATAATTTATACATTTCTAACCTTCATAGTAGGCGGGATTCTTTATTATAGTAGTTGGAGTGCTCCTTTCATCGTAATAGAAATTCAATTCAATTCAGAATATGATGAAGTACAGTTGTTTCATAGGAATTTTAAAGGTTACAATGAAAGGCAGAGCCAACGGAAACAATTGCTTTCAACGGAAGATTTTCAAAAAGTGAATTTAAATCTTCCCAACCTATGGATGAAGGGATTCAGGCTAGACCCTACAAGGTTATCTGACACTGTACGCCTGAGGAGTATTATTCTTACATCGGAAAACCTTTTGGATTCTATATCTGCATTAAGAATACCGGATTATTATGAAATAGTAAATGATTCTTCCATTATAATGGATGATGACGGAAACTTGGTCATTATTGCAGATACAAACCGGGATGTACAATTGATTGCAAAGGAAAATTTAGTTAAGAAATTTTGTGTTTTGGATCAGGCTCGTTGGAATTTCAATTTACGTAATCTTTTGTTCTTTTAACTGGCAGGAATTCTAACTCTGTTCTGCATTTCATATTTTAAATTGAAAGAAAACCTGTTCAACAATACAAAGGTAAATGATACTATGCGACCCTTCAGAACTTATTGGATAGAACACAAAGAGAAGTGGATTCACATGGTATGCTTAAGTGTTGCTGTATGCATGGTTGTTCTATACTATCTAATTATTTATCGGTTTACTGTGAATTTCCCATTTTGGGATGAATATTATGCAGCCTTCGGTTTGATGGATCAATTCCAACAATTGAAATTTCCTGATAATATATTGCTATTATTCAGGCAGCACAATGAACACCGGATGTTTTCATATCACATTCTTCCCATTATTCAAAATGCATGGTTTGGCGCTGTTAATTTTAGCCATATTAATCTATTCAGCAATGCTTTTTTGGTGGTGTTGTGTTTTCTGCTTTTGTTGCCACTGCCACAAAACTACCATATGAAGGGTATTATTATACTACCGGTAGTTATGTTGTTGTTTGTTCCATTGCATGAAATATCCAATTGGGGGTTGATGAGTATGAATGGCACTTTCCAATATGTATTGGTTTTAGGATCTTTGGCATTGCTGGAAAAGCAGAATTTGAGAGCCTTTGCACTGTCAATCGTATTAGTGGTTATAGCTACATTTTCATTTGGCAATGGGATGTTTGGGTTTTTATTAGGATACTTCATTTTGGGACTGAATGATAAAATACCTTGGCAAAAAATAGGAATCTGGACCATAGTGTTTGTAATTTGTTTGCTACTATACTTTCAAAACTATCACTCCGTTGAACACCATCCATCCAAAATGATCGCTTTTCAGCAACCTGTTATGGCGGTCCAGTTTTTATTGGTATTTATGAGTGGGGTATTTGAACCGGCTATTCCTAATATCATCAATTTGCTGGCGGCAAGTGGAGTATTTTTAATTGCTGCTTTTATATTACTCGTGTGGAATAACAGATACTCCTTAAAAAAACATAGATTGATCATGAGTTACTTGTTGTTTATACTCATGAACGCGGGGGCAACCGTGATATCCAGAGTAGGTTTTGGAGTAGGGGCTGCAACAGCTCCAAGGTATGCATTGATGTCAGCTATTTTTCTTGCCGCTTTATATATTTTATGGGTTAGTTCTGCACAGAACATCAGGAAGTCTGTACTTTATTTAATATTGGGAATGAGTTTGATCCTTTTTTATTTACGTTGGCAAAAAAACTTTGGAGTGATGAGCGCCCACCATGAAAATCAGATTCACGTTATACACTCGTATAAGAATGGGCTTAATCAATTATCATATACTTTCCATGATACTGAATATGTAGCCGAAGCATTGACCTCTGCCATCCAAAAGGGATATTATCATCTTCCCAATACTTCAGCGCTATTTCCTTGCAGCAAAATGATCGATGGGGAATTCAAAGGGATTGAAGAAATTGAGTTAACGGTTGCTATAGAAAGATTGGATGATGGAAAAGCTGTATTGGAAATCATAGGATACATCCAACACAACATGAGTCTTACAAACAAAGAAAACATATTTGTGGTACTTCATTCGGAAAAAGTTATGTATACTTTTACCACTTGTAAGCAATCAGGCGTCCGGTGGTCCTGGCACAACAGGAAGTACAAAAAGAATGAAGAAAGAAGAGTAGGTTTCAGATTAGTCATTGACAAAGTAGAACAACAATTAATGCCCGGAGATTACCACTTGAGAATGGGAGTAATGTCTGACGGTTTGTTCAAGATAAAGAATTTGGATGAAAACACGATTACAGTCTATTGAGTATGGTTAAAGATCTATCCATTGTAGTCCTTTGTTATCATTCAGGTGAAAGTATATTGCCATATTTTTCTTCGCTGAATGATATGTTAGAACAGATGGATATTGACTTTGAAATTGTTTTGGTAGCCAATGATTTTGCAGACAGCAAAGATCAAACCATTGAGATAGTTAAAAAATTGGCAGAAGGAAGACCCAGAGTTAAAACGGTGACCAAAATCAAGGAAGGTATGATGGGGTGGGATATGATCCAGGGGATGAATGCAGCTATTGGAGAGATCATATGTGTGATCGATGGAGATGGCCAGTTTCCGCTGGATAGTATTCGCACAGCTTATGAAATCATAAAAGTGAATCCAGTCGATATGGTAAAAACCTATAGACAGCGACGTGAGGATGGAGTGTACCGGAAGTGCGTTTCCATGATATATAATATTATTTTTAGACTGATGTTTCCGGGATTGAATTCTAAAGATGTCAATTCCAAACCCAAACTCATCCGAAAAGCGGCTCTGGAAAGGATGCAGTTACGTTCCACCGATTGGTTTATTGATGCTGAAATGATGATCAGAGTAAAACAACTGGGATTGCAATATATCGAGTTTCCCATTGTATTTAAATCCAATGACCACCGCCCTTCTTTGGTTAAAGCAGGCGCCATCTGGGAATTTGTCATTAATTTATGCAAGTTTAAGTTCTCAAAGAGACGGTAATAAAAATGGATCATACTTAGAAGCGCTGGAAAATATTTTCCAGCATACTCCAACGAATGCGTCCCGCTACGCGTGACAAGCTTGTTGCGGCTGGAATTAAAATTCCCGCGCCATTAGGAATCAGGTAGCATAGAGGCGCTGGAAAAT
>JRYF01000155.1_pt1 | contig 23134 bp, 14 predicted proteins | sample 235331 | NCBI WGS metagenome assembly JRYF01 (sample SAMN03074217, study PRJNA261475) | activated sludge metagenome | biome: Wastewater Treatment Plant; feature: Wastewater; material: Activated sludge; isolation source: activated biomass of a wastewater treatment plant treating hydrocarbon... ...
ATGTAGCCCTCGACGACCAGCACGTAGCCCTGCTCGCGGATCGCCCGCCGCGCCTCGAACAGCCCGTACAGCTCGCGCCCCTTGCTGAACAGCGGCGTCTCCGGCGAGTTCAGGTACTTCGGCTCGCCGTCACCGAGCACGCGGCCGCCGAAGCCGATCACCTCGCCCTTGATCGAGCGGATCGGGAACATGACGCGGTCGCGGAAGCGGTCGTAGCGCTTCCGGTCGGGCCCCTCGTCGCCCTGCACGATGACCAGCCCGGCCTCCTCCAGCCGCGGGTCGTCGTAGCGCGCGAAGCAGCTCGCCAGGCTGCGCCAGCCGGGCGGCGCGTAGCCGAGCCCGAAGCGCGCCGCGGTGCGGCCGGTCAGGCCGCGGCCCTTGAGGTAGTCGATGGCCTGCGGATGCAGCCTGAGCTGGGCGCGGTAGTGCTCGGCGGCCTTGGCGAGCAGCTCGCCGAGGCTGGCCTGGTGCTCGCGCGCGGCGGCCGCGCGCGCGTGCTCGGCCGGGTCGCCCGGCTGGTCCGGCACCGTCAGGCCGACCTGCTGCGCCAGCTCGCGCACGGCCTCGGGGAAGCCGAGCCCGACATGTTCGACCAGGAAGCGGATCGCGTGCCCGTGGGCGCCGCAGCCGAAGCAGTGGTAGGTCTGGCGCGACGGGCTGACGACGAAGCTCGGCGTCTTCTCGCCGTGGAAGGGGCACAGCCCCTTGTGGTTGATGCCGGCCTTCTTCAGTTCGACGTGGCGGCCGACGACATCGACGATGTCGACGCGCGACAGCAGTTCGTCGATGAAGCCCTGCGGGATCACCCCGCGGAGTCTATCGCCGAGCCGCCGCGCCGCCCGCCGCCGCCGGCCGCCGGGGCGAGCGCGAACATGCCCTGGTAGCCGCGCACCCAGGTCGCGACCTGCGATGCCGGCATCGCCGCGCCGATGCCGGTGCCCTGGCCCTGGTCGCAGCCGAGCTCGAGCAGCAGCCGGGCCTGTGCCGGCGACTCGACGCCCTCGGCGACGACCGCGCAGTCGAAGGTGCGCGCCAGCCCGATCACGCCCTCCACCAGCGCCCGGTCCTGGGCGTCGTCGAGCATGTGGGCGACGAAGCTGCGGTCGACCTTCAGCACACTGATCGGCAGCTGCTTGAGGTGCGACAGGTTGGAGTAGCCGGTGCCGAAGTCGTCCAGCGCCGACTGCACGCCAAGCGCGCGGCAGCGCGTCAGCAGCGCCGAGGTGGCCCAGATGTCGGCGTGCGCCTCCGACTCGACGATCTCGAGCTTCAGGTGCGCGGCCAGCGGCTCGGGATGGCGTGCCAGCAGTTCGGCCAGGCGCTGGACGAAGTCGGGCTCCTGCAGGTGGCGCGCCGACACGTTGACGTTGACCGTGATGTCCAGCCCGCCGCGGCGCCACTGCGCCAGGTGCTCCAGCGCCTGGCCGAGCACCCAGTCGCCGATGCGGGCCGACAGGCCGGTGTTCTCGATCAGCGGCAGGAAGTCCAGCGGCGCGACGATCCCCTGGTCCGGGTGTTCCCAGCGCAGCAAGGCCTCGAGCCCGATCACGCGCCCGGCGCGCATGTCGACGATCGGCTGGTAGTGCAGCATGAACTCGGCACGGTCCAGCGCCAGCTGGACACGGCCGATCGCCGTCACGCGCGCTTCGGTGCGCCGGCGCAGCTCGGGGTCGAAGAACAGGTAGCCGTTGCGGCCGGACTGCTTGGCGCCGTACATCGCGTGGTCGGCGTGGCGGATCAGCGTGTCGGGGTCGCTGCGGTCGATCGGGTAGACGGTGGCGCCGACGCTGGCGGTGATCATCACCGGGTCGCGCGCCGGGTCGATGGCGTAGGGCTGGGCGACGACCTTCAGCACGCGCTCGACGGCCAGCCGGGCCTCGTCGATGGTGTCGGCCCGCAGCAGCAGCACGAACTCGTCGCCGCCGAGCCGCGCCGCGGCGTCGGCCCACAGATGGCGGCTGCGCAGCGCGCCGCGCAGCCGCCCGGCGAGCTCGACCAGCAGGCGGTCGCCGCCCTCGTGGCCGAACTGGTCGTTGACCGGCTTGAAGCGGTCGACGTCGAGGTAGCACACCGCCAGCAAGGTGTTGTCGCGGTCCGCCGCGCGCATCGCCTCGGCCAGCAGCTGGGTCAGCCGGGTCCGGTTCGGCAACCGGGTCAGCTCGTCGAAGTGCGCCTGGCGTTCGAGCTTCTCGCGCTGGATGCGCTGCTCGCTGATGTCGGCGATCGCCAGCACGTGGTAGCGCAGGTCGCCCTCGGGACCGTGCACCTGCGAGATCGTCGCCTGCAAGGTGCACAGTTCGCCGTCGCGCCGGCGCTCGATCAGCTCGCCGCGCCAGCGCCCGCGGCTGCGCAGGCCGGCGAACATCGCCTCGCGCTGCTGGCGCGCCATCGGGTCGGGCGGGCTCGGGCGCAGCAGCGACGGCACGCTGCCGAGCAGGTCCGCCAGCGGCACGCCGAGGATCGCGCTGTAGGCCGGGTTGGCGTCCAGCACGCGCAGATCGGCGTCGGCGATCAGCAGGCCCTCGTGCAGGTGCTCGAACAGGCTGGCCGACAGCCGCTGGCGCTCCTGCGCCTCGTGGCGTTCGCTGACCTCGGCCATGGTCGCCAGCAGGCGCAGGGGCCGCCCGGCCTGGTCGCGCTCGGACGGCAGCACGTTGACCTCGACCCAGTGCCAGCCTTCGCGGCTGTGCACGCGCAGTTCCTGCGCCAGCGCGGCTTCGCGGCCGGCGGCGACCTCGGCCAGCGCGCGCCGCAGGCGGTCCCGGTCGTCGGCGTGGACGTCGTCCAGCCAGCGCTCGGCGGTCCAGCCGCGCCGGTCCGCATGGCGCGTCAACGCCCGCCAGTCGTCGGACAAGTGGACCTCGCCGGCGCGCTGCAGATGCCACTCGGCGACCGCCAGGCGCGCCGCGCCGAGCGCCGTCCTGGACCGCCGCTCGCGCAGCCGCACCTCCTGGCTCGCCGCGCGCACCAGCAGCAGCACCGCCAGCAGCGATCCGACGTAACCCGACAGCGCCTGCAGCGACTCGGTCGGCGTCAGGGCCGCGAAAGGGCCAAGCCCCTGGGCGGTGGCGCCGGTGGCGATCGTCGCGGCGGCGAACGCCGAGATCGCCGGCACGGTGAACGCGCCGCGCACCAGCAACGCGAGCAGCAGCACGTGCGGCCACCAGGCGATGGTCGCGCTGCCGGCCACGCCGGCCGGCGGGCCGAAGAACCACAGCGCGGCGCCGATCGCGGCCAGCGCCCCGAGGGCCGGGCCGAGCAGGCCGTCCCGGCTCTCGGCCACCGCCTGTCGCGCCGGGCGGGTGAAGGCCAGCAGCGGCACGGCCACGATCAGCCACGCCAGCGCATGCCAGGGCCATGCGAGCACCACGGTCGTCCACCCGGCACCGTCCTGCATCGCGAGGGCGACCTCCGCCGCGGTTGCCAGAGTCAGGATGGGGGCGACGACGAACAGCCCGAGCATCACCAGCATGCCGACGTCGCGCGCGCGCTCGAAGTCCACGCCGATGCGGTGGTGCCTGATCAGCGTCGAACCGACGATCAGCGCCGCCGCCAGCGCGGCGGCATCCAGCAGTGCCCCGGCCAGGCCCTGTCCAGGCAGCAGTGCGGCCAGGAGCAGCCCGGCCCAGGCGCCGGCGCCGCCGGCTGCGCCCCATCGGACCGTGAGTGCCAGCGCCAGCCCGGCGCCCAGCCAGCCGACCGCCGGCGCCGGCAGCGCGAACCACTGGGCGTCGAGCAGACCGGCCATGGTGCCGGCGACCCACGCGATCGCGGCGCGCTGCCAGCCGGCCAGCCGACCCGGGGCAAGGTCCGCAGGACCGGACACCGCCACCGGGGCCGTCGCCGGGACGGACTCGGGGGGCGGCGATGTCGGCGCCGACGAGGAGGGATCGGTGCCGCTCACGCGCCGGCCCTCCGCGCCGGCCGCGTGCCTGGGCGGGCCGACACGGGGTCCGACACTTGGGTTCTCATGATGCGACGCGGTGGGCGGTGGCGGCGACAAAGGCGGCGGGGGTGGCGCCGAAGGTGTCGGAGAACGCGGCGCCGCAGGGCAGGGCTCAGACGCGGAAGTCGTCGAGGCGGGCGCCGCCGGCCAGCGCGGCCTTGAGCCAGTTCGGCTGCAGCCCGCGGCCGGACCAGGTCTCGCCGGTCACCGGGTGCCGGTACTTGGGCGCGAGCTTGGCGCTGGCGCCCGAACGTGGTGCAGCGGCCGCGCGAGAGCCGATGTCGGCCAGCGTCAGCCCATGTTCGCTCATCAGCGCCTTGACCTGCGCGATCGCCTGCGCGCGCTGGGCGCGCTGCACCTCGACGATCTGCTGTTCGAGCGCAGCCTTGCGCGCGAGCAGTTCGCTCAGTTCGTTGTTGTTCGTCATCGCGAGGTTCCACGCCGCATGGGTTCGCCGGATATTAGATCAGACGGCAAACGGCGCCAGCCCCGCGATGACCCGCGATCCCGCGCCCGCACCGGCGGACCCCCGCGGATCGGGGCCACCGGTGTGCGGGGCGGGCCGTCAGCGGAAGCCGACGCGGTCCAGCATCCGCTGGACCGCGACCTGGTTGCGGCCGATCGCCGACACCGGCACCGACTCGAAGCGGAAGTCGCCCATCGCGGCCAGCGCCGGGTTGTTCGTCTTGACCTTGTCGACCGCCGGCCACTCGTTGTTGCCGTCGGCGAAGTAGCGCTGCGCGTCGTCGCCGACCAGGTACTCCATGAACCGCAACGCGGCGTCGCGGTTCTTGGCGTGGCGCGCCATCGCCATGCCGGCGACGTTGACGTGGGTGCCCGTCGTGCCCTGGTTGGGGAACACGAGCGCGATCCGCTCGACCACCGCCCGGTCCTCGGGCTTGTCGGAGCGCATCAGCCGCGCGAGGTAGTAGCTGTTGGTGATCGCGACCGCGCACTCGCCGCTGGCGACGGCGCGGATCTGGTCGGTGTCGCCGCCTTTGGGCGCGCGCGCCATGTTGGCCACCAGCCCCTGCAGCCACGCCTCGGTCTGCTGCGCGCCGTGGTGCTCCAGCATGGCGCCGAACAGCGACAGGTTGTAGGGGTGCGAGCCGCTGCGCGTGCACAGCCGGCCCTTGTTGAACGGCAGCGCCAGCTTCTCGTAGCTGTCGACCTCGTCGCGCGACACCCGCGTCCGGTCGTAGACGATCACGCGCGCGCGGGTCGACAGGCCGAACCACTGCGAGCCCGGGCCTTGATCCTCGCTTCGCAACTGCGGGGGCAGACGCCGTTCGAGCACGCCGCTGCGGACCGGCTGGAACAGGCCGTCCTGCTCGGCGCGCCACAGGCGTGCGGCGTCGACCAGCAGCACGACGTCGGCCGGGCTGGCCGCGCCCTCGCTGCGCAGGCGCGACACGATGCCGTTGTCGTCGCCGTCGATGCGGTTGATGCGGATGCCGGTGGCGCGCGTGAAGCCCTCGTACAAGGCCTCGTCGGTCTGGTAGTGGCGCGCCGAGTACAGGTTCAACACACCGCCCGACTGGGCCCAGGCGGCGGTGCTGCCGATGGCCAGCGCGAGCGCGGCGGCGGTGTGCAGGAGGTGGCGGCGTTGCATGCGGATCTCCGGGTTCGGGTCGACTTGCCCCGGATCCTAATGCAAACAAGAATGGTTATCAATTGATCTGGCTCAAAGGCCATCCTGACCGGCGGCCCAGGCTCGACCCAGGGGCGGCCCGGTGCGCGCGCCGCAGCGGCCGCAGACGGCCCGCTCAGGCTTGCGGCGGCACGTAGCCGGCCGGCTTGTCGGCGCCGTCGCCAAAGAAGAACTGCTCCATCTGCCGCGCGAGGTACTGGCGGGCACGCGCATCGGCCAGGTTGAGGCGGTTCTCGTTGACGAGCATGGTCTGGTGGCGTTTCCAGACCTCGAACGCCTCCTTGCTGACCTCGTTGTAGATGCGCTTGCCGAGTTCACCCGGGTAGGGCGGGAAGGCCAGGCCCTCGGCTTCCTTCTTCAGGTAGATGCACTGCACCGTGCGCGTCATGGGGTGTCCTTTCAGCTCAGAGTCTTGACCAGCACCTTGGAGCGCCGGTCCCAGTTGTACTTGCGCTTGCGCGCCTCGGGCAGCCAGTCGGGGTCCGCCTCGGCGAAGCCGCGCTTGATGAACCAGTGCATCGTGCGCGTGGTCAGCACGAAGATGCTGGTCAGGCCGGCGGCGCGCGCGCGCTGCTCGACGCGCTTGAGCAGCCGCTCGCCGTCGCCCTGCGCCTGCGAGTCCGGCGACACCGTCAACGCCACCATCTCGCCGGTGCGCGCCTCGGGGTAGGGGTAGAGCGCGGCGCAGCCGAAGATCACGCCGTCGTGCTCGATGACGGTGTAGTTGGCGATGTCGCGCTCGATCTCGGTGCGCTCGCGGCGCACCATGGTGCCGTCGCGCTCGAAGGGCTCGATCAGCTGCAGGATGCCGCCGACGTCGTCCGGCACCGCCTCGCGCAGGCTCTCGAGCTTCTCGTCGACGACCATGGTGCCGATGCCGTCGTGGGTGAAGATCTCCATCAGCAGCGCGCCGTCGACCGCGAACGGCAGGATGTGCGAGCGCTCGACCCCGCCTTCGCAGGCCTTGACGCAATGGCGCAGGTAGAACGCCGGGTCGGTCGGCTTCTGGGGCGGCGGCAGCGCGGCGAGCAGCCGCCGCGCCTCGGCCAGCGACAGCTCGGTGTCGATCTCGCTGTCGGGGTCCTCGAGCTTCTCGTGCAGGCCCGGCACCTCGGTCAGGAACAGCAGCTTGTCGGCCTGCAGCGCAACGGCAGTGGCGGTGGCGACGTCCTCCATCGTCAGGTTGAAGGCCTCGCCGGTGGGCGAGAAGCCGAACGGCGACAGCAGCACGAGCGCGCCGATGTCGATCGCGCGCCGGATCGCCGCGCCGTCGACCCGCCGCACGACGCCGCTGTGCATGAAGTCCACGCCGTCGACGATGCCCACCGGGCGCGCGATCAGGAAGTTGCCGCTGACCACGCGCACGGTGGCGTTGGCCATCGGCGTGTTCGGCAGCCCCTGCGAGAACGCGGCCTCGATCTCGAAGCGCAGCTGCCCGGCGGCCTCCTGCGCGCTGTCCAGCGCCACCGCGTCGGTGATGCGCATGCCGTGGCTGAAGCGCGAGGCGTGGCCCTTGGCGGCGAGCTGCTCGGTCACCTGCGGCCGGAAGCCGTGCACGAGCACGATCTTGATCCCCATCGCGTGCAGGATCGCCAGGTCCTGCACGAAGTATCCGAGCTTGCCGGCGGCGATCGCCTCGCCGGCCAGCGCGACGACGAAGGTCTTGCCGCGGTAGGCGTGGATGTGCGGCGCCACCGAGCGGAACCAGGGCACGAAGGTGTGCGGGAAGACGAGGTTCATCGTGGCCACGATTGTGCCGTCCCGGCCGGCCCCGCCGGCGAGCCGGTCGTCGGGTCGTCCGGTCGCCCGGTCTCTTGACCGCCGTGCCGGCACGGCGCAGCATGCGCCTTGCGGTCGCGCGGTGCGGCCGCCCGGGAGGATTCGAGAATGGACGCGTACAAGACCCATGGCGCCTTCAGCTGGAGCGAGCTGTCGACGACCGACCCCCAGGCGGCGCTCGCCTTCTACGGCGCACTGTTCGGCTGGACGTCGGCCGACATGGACATGGGCACCGGCGCTTACCATGTCGTGAAGGTCGGCGACACCAGCGTCGGCGGCGTCATGGGCATGCCGCCCGGCGCGCCGGCCGGCATGCCGCCGGCCTGGGGTGTCTACGTCACCGTCGACGACGCCGACACGACTGTCGCACGCTGCACCGAGCTCGGCGGCAAGGTGCTCGCCGGGCCGATGGACATACCGAAGGTCGGACGCTTCGCCGTGCTGCAGGACCCGCAGGGCGCGGTGTTCAACGTCATCGCCTACGTCGGCGAGTGAAGCGAAGCCGCGGGCGGGCCGCGCGGCCATAATCCGCGCCCCGTGCCGCTGCCCCGCATCACCTACCCGGAGTCGCTGCCGGTCTCGGCGCGGCGTGCCGAGATCGCCGCCGCGCTGGCCGCGCATCCGGTGGTCGTCGTCTGCGGCGAGACCGGCTCCGGCAAGACGACCCAGCTGCCCAAGATCGCGCTCGAGCTCGGGCGCGGCCACGCCGCCGGCGGCCGCGGGCTGATCGGCCACACCCAGCCGCGGCGCATCGCCGCCACCAGCGTCGCCAAGCGCATCGCCGACGAGCTGGCGACACCGCTGGGCGAGGTCGTCGGCTACAAGGTGCGCTTCCAGGACCGGCTGCAGCGCGGCGCCAGCGTCAAGCTGATGACCGACGGCATCCTGCTGGCCGAGACGCAGTCCGACCCCGCGCTGCGCGCCTACGACACGATCATCGTCGACGAGGCGCACGAGCGCAGCCTGAACATCGACTTCCTGCTCGGCTACCTGAGGCAGCTGCTGCCGCGCCGGCCCGACCTCAAGCTGATCGTCACCTCGGCGACGATCGACGCCGACCGCTTCGCCAACCACTTCGCCAGCGCCGCCGGCCCGGCGCCGGTGATCCAGGTCTCCGGCCGGCTGTACCCGGTCGAGATCCGCTGGCGGCCCTGGGAGGCGGGCAAGGACGCCGACCTGAACGACGCCATCGCCGACGCCGTCGACGAGCTGTGGCGCGGTGGCGCAGGTGCGGGCGGGGGTGCGGGCGACATCCTCGTCTTCCTGCCCGGCGAGCGCGAGATCCGTGAGGCGGCCGACCACCTGCGTAAGCACCTCGCGGCGCATGCGCGCGGCGGGCCGCCGCCGGAGATCCTGCCGCTGTTCGCCCGCCTGTCGCAGGCCGAGCAGGAGCGCGTGTTCACGCCCGGCCAAGGCCGGCGCATCGTGCTGGCGACCAACGTCGCCGAGACCTCGCTGACGGTGCCCGGCATCCGCTACGTGATCGACAGCGGCATCGCCCGGGTCAAGCGCTACAGCTACCGCAACAAGGTCGAGCAGCTGCTGGTCGAGCCGGTCAGCCAGGCGGCGGCCAACCAGCGCGCCGGGCGCTGCGGGCGGGTGGCCGACGGCATCTGCATCCGCCTGTACGGCGAGGAGGAGTTCGCCGCCCGGCCGCGTTTCGGCGACCCCGAGATCCTGCGCTCGTCGCTCGCCGGCGTCATCCTGCGCATGAAGGCGCTCGGCCTCGGCGCGGTCGAGGACTTCCCCTTCGTCGACCCGCCGCCGCGCAAGGCGATCGCCGACGGCTACGCGCTGCTGGCCGAACTCGGCGCGGTCGACGAGGCGAACGAGCTCACCGCCGTCGGCCGCGAGCTGGCGCGGCTGCCGCTGGACCCGCGCATCGCGCGCATGATCGTCGCCGCGCGCGAGCGCGACGCGCTGGCCGAGGTGCTGGTGATCGCCTCGGCGCTGAGCGTGCAGGACCCGCGCGACCGCCCGCTCGAGCAGCAGCAGGCGGCGGACCAGAAGCACAGGCTGTTCGACGACGAGCGTTCGGAGTTCAGCGGCTACCTGAAGCTGTGGCGCTGGATCGAGCAGGGCCGCGGGGTGCACGGCCACCCGGGCGCCCAACAGGCGCAGACCGACACCCACCGCCTTTCCAACCGCCAGCAGGAGCAGCGCCTGCGCGAACACTTCGTCAACCCGCGCCGCGTGCGCGAGTGGCGCGACGTGCACAGCCAGCTGCACACGGTGGCGGCCGAACAGGGCTGGCGGCTCAACGGCAGCCCGGCCACCTACGACCAGGTGCACCAATCGATGCTGGCCGGGCTGCTCGGCAACGTCGGCCTGAAGGCGGACGACGACGACTGGTACCTCGGCGCACGCGGCATCAAGTTCTGGCGCCACCCGGGGGCGCACCTGGCGAAGAAGCCGGGGCGCTGGATCGTGAGCGCCGAACTGGTCGAGACCACACGCCTGTACGGCCGCGGCATCGCGGCGATCGACCCGCAGTGGATCCCGCCGCTGGCCGGCCATCTGCTAAAGACCCAGCTGCTCGAGCCGCACTGGGAGAAGAAGGCGGCCGAGGTGGTCGCCTACGAGCGCGCGACGCTGTACGGCATCGTCGTCTACAGCCAGCGTCGGGTTCCGTATGCGCGGATCGACCCGGCGGCGGCGCGCGAGATCTTCATCCGCGAGGCGCTGGTCGCCGGCCTGCACGAGGACAGCTGGGACACCCGGCTGCCGTTCTTCGCCCACAACCGGCGCCTGATCCGGCAGGTGCAGGCGCTGGAGCACAAGACAAGGCGCCAGGACGTGCTGGTCGACGACGAACTCATCTTCGCCTTCTACGACCGGCAGCTGCCGCCCGAGGTGCACTCCGGCGCGACGCTCGAGCGCTGGTTCCGCGAGGCCTCGAAGTCGCGCCCCGGGCTGCTGCAGCTCGAGCGCGACGAGCTGATGCGCCACGAAGCGGCCGGCATCACGAGCGCCGCCTTCCCGCGTCTGCTGCGCCTGGGCGGCATCGACTGTGCCGCGACCTACCTGCACGCGCCGGGCGACCCCAAGGACGGTCTGACGGTGACGCTGCCGCTGGTCGTGCTGAACCAGGTGAGCGAGGAGCGCTGCGAGTGGCTGGTGCCCGGCATGCTGGAGGGCAAGGTGCTGGCGCTGCTGAAGAGCCTGCCGCAGCGGCCGCGCTCGCGACTGGTGCCGCTGCCGGCGTTCGCCGCCGAGTTCTGCCGCGGCGCGCGCTTCGGCGAGGGTGGGCTGGTCGATGCCCTGCTGGCGGCGGTGCGCGAGCGCACCCAGCTGCCGGTGCAGCGCGCCGACTTCAAGCTCGAGACGCTGGCGCCGCACTTGTTCATGAACTTCCGCCTCGTCGACGAACATGGCCGCCAGCTCGCCACCGGCCGCCACCTGCCGGCGCTCAAGGCCGAGTGGGGCGCGCAGGCGCGCGGTGCGTTCCAGGCGCTGGCGGCGTTGAAGACGGCGTCAGCGCTGAGTGAAGCGCAGGCCCCGGCCTCGGCCCCCGCGCCGACCCGCGCCGGCGGCGTCGTCGCGGCCGTCGTGCCTGCGGTCAAGGCCGGAAAGGCCGGCGTGGCCTCTGGGACCGCCGCCGCGGACCTTCCCGCCGAGGCGGCGGCGGACCACACCGCCTGGACCTTCGGCGAGCTGCCCGAGCTGATGGAGCTGCGGCGCGGCGGCCAGACCCTGGTCGGCTTCCCGGCGCTGGTCGACCATGGCACGGCGGTGCGGATCGAGGTCTTCGACGAGCCCGAGGTCGCCGCCGCGCGTCACCGCGGTGGCCTGCGGCGCTTGTTCGCGCTGCAGTTGCGCGAGCCGCTGAAGGCGCTGGAGAAGAACATCCCCGGGCTGCAGGCGATGGCGGCTTCGTACATGGCGCTCGGCACCCTCGAGGAGCTGCGCCAGCAGATCGTCGAGCTCGCGCTGGACCGCGCCTTCCTCGCCGACCCGCTGCCGGCGGACGCGGCCGCGTTCGCCCGCCGGCTCGACGAGGGCCGCCCGCGGCTGGTGCTGATCGCACACGAGGTCGCGCGCCAGGCCGCGGAGGTCCTGGCCGAGCACGCTGCGGCGCAGCGCAAGCTCAAGGACAGCCGGGTGCCGAAAGAGGTCGCGGACGACGTCGCGGCCCAGCTCCAGCGCCTGGTCGGCCGCCGCTTCCTCGCCGAGACGCCGTGGCCGGCGCTGCAGCAGCTGCCGCGCTACCTGCGGGCGGTCGTGCTGCGGCTGGACAAGTGGCGCGCCGACCCGGCGCGCGACGCCGCCCGGCTGGCCGAGCTGCGCCCGCTCGAGCAGCGCTGGCTGCGCCGCGTGGCCGAGCAGCGCGGTGCGCCGGATGCCCGGCTGGCGGAGTTCCGCTGGCTGCTCGAGGAATTGCGCGTCGGCCTGTTCGCGCAGGAGCTGCGCACGCCGCAGCCGGTCAGCGTCAAGCGGCTGGAGAAGGCCTGGGCGCAGCTGAGCGCCTGAGCCGCCCGCACCGGCATCCGGCGCCCGGCGCCCGGCTGCGCGCACGCCGGGGCCCTGCCTGACCCGCGCGATCTCAAGGCGCGAGCACCCGCAGGTGGAACGCCGCGATGGCGTCGAACGCGCGCTGGCGGTCTGCCGGGTCGAAGCTGGCGCTCGGCTCGCCGCCGTGCGCCTGCAGCGCCGCCACCCGCGCCGCGACGTCCGCCGGCCAGGGCGCCAGCAGGTCGAAGTGGGCTGCCTGTGCCAGGTGCGTCAGCGGCTGGCAGGCCTTGCAGTGGTGCAGCAGGCGGTCGCTGTGCGCCGGCGGCCACAGCAGGCTGTCGTGGCCCGCGCTGACGACGCCGACCGGCACGCGGATCGCCGCCAGGCTGTCGGCGAGGAAGGGTGCGGCCACCGGCACGGCGACGCTGACCGAGGCCACGCGCGGGTCGGGGCGCGGGTCGGCCGCGCGCTTGCGGCCGCCATGTTCGGCGCGCATCGTCGCCGGCAGGAACAGGCTCGGTACACCGCGTGCCGATTCGAAGCGCGCGCGCCGCGCGGCTTGTGCGTCCGGGTCGGGCAGACCGCTGAAGCAGAAGCCCGGGTCGTCGTCGGCGTACTGCTGGCAGTGCCGCACCAGCTGCAGCGTGCTCCAGCGGCCACCGGCCATCGCCAGCGCCGTGCCGCCGCCGGCGGACATGCCGTGCACGGCCACGCGGTCGAGCATCAGCCTGTGCTGCCAGCCCGGGTGCGCCGCCAGCATGTCGATCACCTGCGACACCTCGGCGGTGCGCGTCTGCCAGGCCTCGGGGCCGGCGCGGCTGCTGTCGAGGTGGTTGTCGCCAGCGTGCAGCGGCTGGGCGACGACGAAGCCGGCGCGCACCAGCGTCGCGGCCAGCGCATGGTCGGCCAGCGTGCTGCCGGCGCTGCCGTGCGACATCACGACCAGCGGCCGCCGGCCCGGTGCCGGCTCGCCGTCGGCGGCCACCTGCAGCTCGAAGCTGCCCGTGCGCAGCGCCGCGGCCGGGCTGGTGCTGGGGTAAGCGAGGGTCACCGGCAGCGCGCCGGCCTCGAGCTGGGTCAGGCCGACGCTGATGGTCGGCGGCGCAGGATCCTGCGCCGCGCTGGCGAGTGCCGCGCCAGCGCCGAGCAGCGCCGCAGCCAGGGCGCGGCGGGTCCGGCCGATGGAGGTTGAACGGGATGCAGAAGGGATCATGGCGAGTGGGCTCCGCGCAGGGCCAGGTCGTCGGGACAGGTGCCGGACTGTGCAGCCGGCCCTCGCGCGGCGCCACCGCGCGCCGACGAAAGGACCTCCGGGCGTCCCGAAACGGTGCCTGGGCGGTGCGGAAGCTCGTGCCGACGACCCGCAAGTCGCAGGGCTGGCACGCGTCGACGGCGGTCGGGCGACGGCGCTCGGCCGCCCGGTGCCGGCTCAGGGCGCGCCGTGTGGCGGCTCGGGGGGGCGCTTGGCGAGCAGCTCGGGCACCACCGCCTCCCATCCGGCGGCGGCGCGCAGCACGGCGGCGTCGGCCTGAGGCGGGCCGATCAGCTGCAAGCCCATCGGCCGACGCCCGTCGGCGTCGAAGCCGATCGGCACGCAGACCGCCGGCAGGCCGGCGAAGGTGGCATGCACGGTGCACTCCATCCAGCGGTGGTAGGTGTCCATCGTGCGGCCGGCGATCTCGCGTGGCCAGGTGTTCGCGACCGGGAACGGCCAGACCTGCGCCACCGGCAGCGCCAGCAGGTCGAAGCGCTCGAACAGCGCGCCCATCGCGCGGTGGAAGTCGCTGCGCACGACGCTGGCGTCCATGAAGCTCAGGAAGTCCAGCCCGCGCGCCTGGTCCAGCTCCCACAGCGCCTCGGGCTTGACCCGGTCGCGCGCAGCCTCGCCGCCGTGCGCGGCGAGGGCCGCGGCGACGGCCGGCGCGACCAGCGCGCGCCGCCAGACCAGCCAGGCCGACCACAGGCGGTCGTGGTCGAAACCGAGCGCCGTCGGTTCGACGCGCGCGCCGGCGGCGGCCATCGTCCGCAGCGCGCGCTCGGCAAGGTCCAGGATGCCGGGCTCGAATGGCAGCCGCCCTTGCAGGTCACCGAGCCAGCCGATGCGTTGGCCGGCCAGCGACGCGTCGGGGCCCGGCACGAGCTCGGGCGGTGCGCCGGCGATCGACAGCGGCGCACGCGGATCGTGGCCGGCCTGGATCTGCAGCAGCCGCGCCAGGTCGCGCAGCGTGCGCGCCATCGGGCCGTCGGTGCCGAGCTGGCTGACCCAGACATCGGGCTTGGGCCAGGCCGGCACCCGGCCCTGGCTGGGGCGCATCCCGAACACGTGGTTCCACCCGGCGGGATTGCGCAGCGAGCCCATGAAGTCCGACCCGTCGGCCACCGGCAGCAGCCGCTGCGCCAGCGCGACCGCGGCGCCGCCGCTGCTGCCGCCGGCGCTGACCGTGGCGTCCCAGGCGTTGGGCGTCGGCCCGAAGACGCTGTTGTAGGTGTGTGAGCCGAGCCCGAACTCGGGCATGTTGGTCTTGCCGATCACGATGCAGCCGGCGGCCTTCATGCGCGCGACGTGCACGCTGTCGGCGGCCGGCATCGCGCGGGCATGCAGCGGGCTGCCGAAGGTGGTCGGGAAGCCGGTGGCGTGCGCGGTGTCCTTGATCGCCTGCGGCAAACCGTGCATCCAGCCGCACGAGCGGCCCTGCGCCAGCTCGGCGTCGCGCGCGTCGGCCTCGTCCAGCAGCCGGTCCTCGGGCGCGAGGTTGACGATCGCGTTGCAGGCCGGGTTCAGCCGCGCGATGCGCGCCAGGTAGGCCTGCATCACCTCGCGGCAGGAGACGGCGCGCGCGTGGATCGCGGCCGACAGGGCGTCGGCGTCGAGGCGGGTGATGTCGTCGGCGGTCATCGCGCGGGTGATTGTCGCGCCGCGCGGGCATCGTACGGGCTCGGTGCAGCCCCGGGGTGGATGCGCTGCCGCCATCTGATAGCGTGCCCAGCGGTCCGCGGCGGCACGAACGGGAGGGGCGATGGACGAGTTGCACTGGCGATCGGCGAACGAGCTGGCGCGCATGCTGCGCCGGCGCGAGGTCGGCGCGGAGGAGCTGCTGCGCCACCTGCTGGGGCGCGTCGAGCGCCACAACCCGGCGCTCGGTGCGGTATGCGTGCTCGACGCCGAGCGCGCGCTGGTGCGTGCCCGCGAAGCCGACCGGGCGCTGGCGCGTGGCGAGCTCTGGGGCCCGCTGCACGGGCTGCCGATGACGGTCAAGGAGTCGTTCGACCTGCCGGGCCTGCCGACCACCTGGGGCTTCGAGGCGCTGCGCGGCAACGTACCCGAGCGTGCGGCGGCCATGCCGCAGCGGCTGATCGACGCCGGCGCGGTGATCTTCGGCAAGACCAACGTGCCGGTGGCGCTGGCGGACTGGCAGAGCTTCAACCCGGTCTACGGGACGACGAACAACCCCTGGGACCTCGGCCGCACGCCCGGCGGGTCGTCCGGCGGCTCGGCGGCGGCGCTGGCCGCGGGGCTGACGGCGCTCGAACTCGGCAGCGACATCGGGGCGTCGATCCGCAACCCGGCGCACTACTGCGGCGTCTGGGGCCACAAGCCGACCTGGGGAATGCTGAGCATGGCCGGGCAGGCCTTGCCGGGCACCGGTTGCGCCGACACGCTGGACATCGGCGTCGTCGGCCCGCTGGCGCGCAGCGCGTTCGACCTCGGGCTGGCGATGGACATCATGGCCAGCCCGCTGCAGGCTTTGGGCGCGCTCGGCTGGCAGCCGGTGCGCTGGCGCGATGCCGGCGTCGCGCCGCGCCGGATGCGGGTCGCGGTGTTGCGCGACGACCCGGTGGCCGAGGTCGACGCCAGCGTGCAGCGCGTGATCGCTGAGCTGGCCGACTTCCTGCGCCGCGAGGGCGTCGCCGTGACCGAGGACGTGCGCCCGGTCGACAGCCGCGAGGCGCAGCGCAGCTACGTCGGGCTGCTGCGCGCCGCCACCGGCGCCAAGCTGGACGATGCCGCGTATGCCGACGCCCTGGCGCGTGCGGCGAAATCGTCGGCCGACAGCGAGGCCTACGGCGACGTCGTCTGGCGCGCCAGCACGATGTCGCACCGTGAGTGGGTGCAGCACGACCAGGTGCGCCAGCGGCTGCGCGGCCAGTGGCGTGCCTTCTTCGAGAGCTTCGACCTGCTGGTCTGCCCGGTGGCGACGACGCCGGCCTTCCCGCACAACCAGCAGGGCTGGCGCTGGGAGCGCCTGGTGCCCGTCAACGGCCGCGGCCAGCCGAGCACCGACGCGCTGTTCTGGGCCGGCTACCCCGGTTCGCCCGGCCTGCCGGCGACCGCGGTGCCGATCGGGGAAAGCCCTGAGGGCCTGCCCATCGGTGCCCAGATCGTCGGCCCCTGGCTGGCCGATCCGGCGTGCCTGCGCTTTGCCCAGTGGCTGGAGACGGCCTGGCGCGGCTACCGCGCGCCGCCGGGCTGGGATTGACCCTCGGGCCTCGTCACGCCGCCCCGCATCGCCCGGCCGTGGTGCGGCACGCACCTTGCATAAACCCTGATACGACAGCCCGGCGAGTTCCGTTAGCGTAAGCGCACGGCTTGGACGCGATGGCCGCGATGGCCGCGATGGCCGCAAGGGCCGACTACCGACGGAGGACTGGTTCGATGAGCAAGTTGACAATCACGTTCAGACGGTGGGCGGCCGGCGCGCTGGTCGCCGCCAGCGCGCTGGCGGTCACCGCGCCGGCGCTGGCGCAGACCGTGCTGCGCGTGGTCCCGCACTCCAACCTGGCGATCCTGGACCCGATCTGGACCACCGCCTACATGAGCCGCAACCACGGCTACATGATCTACGACACGCTGTTCGGCACCGACGAGAACGGCCAGGTCAAGCCGCAGATGGTCGAGAGCTGGACGGTCAGCGACGACAACCGCCTGTACAGCTTCAAGCTGCGTCCGGGCCTGGCCTTCCACGACGGCCAGCCGGTCACCGGCGAGGACGTGATCGCGTCCATCCAGCGCTGGGGCGCGCGCGACGCGATGGGCTCGGCGCTGATGCAGTTCGTCTCGCGCATGGACTCGCCCACGCCCGACACCTTCCGCATCTTCCTCGGCGAGGCCTGCGGCTTCGTGCTCGAGGCGCTGGGCAAGCCGTCGTCCAACGTGCCCTTCATCATGCCCAAGCGGATCGCGCAGACCGATCCGGCGCGCCAGATCGAGGAGCACATCGGCTCGGGCCCCTACATGTTCGTGCGCGACGAGTTCAAGCCGGGCGACAAGGCGGTCTACGTCAAGAACCCCAACTACGTGCCGCGCAGCGAGCCGCCGTCGGGCACCACCGGTGGCAAGCGGGTCTACGTCGACCGCGTCGAGTGGAACCTGGCGCTGCGCGACGCGCAGGCGCAGGTCAACGCGCTGCGCAACGGCGAGGTCGACATCATCGAGGCGCTGCCGTTCGACTTCTACGAGGCGGTCAAGGCCGACGGCTCGCTGCAGATCCCGAAGTACTCGAACTACGGGCTGCAGTACATGGCGCGCTTCAACCACCTGCACAAGCCGTTCGACAACCCCAAGGTGCGGCAGGCGGTGCTGGCCGCGTTCTCGCAGACGCCCTTCCTGCGCGCGCAGGTCGGCGTGCAGGAGCTGTTCAAGCCCTGCGGGTCGATGTTCATCTGCGGCACGCCCTACGGCAGCACGGCCGGCAGCGACATCCAGATGAAGTCCAACATGCGCCAGGCGCAGGAGCTGCTGAAGGCCTCGGGCTACGACGGCACGCCGATCGTCGTCATGAAGCCGACCGACCTGGCGTCGATCCAGAAGCTGCCCGACGTCGCCGCCCAGCTGCTGCGCCAGGCCGGCTTCACGGTCGACCTGCAGGCGATGGACTGGCAGACCCTGGTCGGCCGGCGCGCCAAGAAGGACCCGCCGGCCCAGGGCGGCTGGCACATGTTCCTGACCGCCTGGCAGGCCTTCGACGTCTGGAGCCCGATCGCCAACCCGACCATGGACACGCGCGGCGAGAAGAGCACCTGGTTCGGCTGGGCGAGCGACGACAAGCTGGTCGAGCTGCGCAACCAGTTCATGCGCGCCACCGACGAGGCGACCAAGAAGCGGCTGGCGGACCAGATCCACGCCCGCGCCTACGAGATCGGCACCCACGTGCCGCTGGGCGAGTACCAGCAGCCGATGGCCGCGCGGCGCAACATCAGCGGCTTCTTCATCACCAACGGCAACATCTACTGGAACCTGCGCAAGAACTGATCCGCCGCCGGCCGCTGCGGGCCTGATCGCGCCGCTGCCCTTGCGGGTGGCGGCGCGCGGGCCGGTGCGGTCATGTTCCCCACGCGCCGATGTGGTCCTTCCTCGCCCGCCGCCTGTTGTCGACGCTGCCGGTGCTGCTGATCGTCGCGGTGCTGGTGTTCCTGATGCTGCGCCTGGGGCCGGGGGACCCGGCGGCCATCCTCGCCGGTGACGCCGCGTCGACCGAGCAGATCGCGCAGATCCGCGAGTCGCTCGGGCTGGACCGCTCGATCCCCGAGCAGTTCCTGATCTGGGCCGGGCATCTGCTGACCGGCGACCTCGGCCAGTCCTACTACTACAAGATGGACGTCACGGCGCTGATCGGCCAGCGCCTGGAGCCGACGCTGTCGCTGGCCGCGATCACCATCGTGCTGGCGGTGGCGGTCGCGGTGCCGCTGGGCGTGATCGCCGCCTGGCGCTTCGGCGGCTGGCTGGACCGCGGGCTGATGGCCTTCTCGGTGCTCGGCTTCTCGGTGCCGGTGTTCGTCTCCGCCTACATCCTGATCTGGCTGGTCTCGCTCAAGCTCGGCTGGCTGCCGGTGCAGGGCTACCGGCGGCTGGCCGAGGGCGTCGGGCCGTGGCTTTACCACCTGGCGCTGCCGGCGGTCACGCTGTCGATCATCTACATCGCGCTGATCGCCCGCGTGACGCGGGCGTCGGTGCTGGAGACGCTGGGCGAGGACTACATCCGCACCGCGCGCGCCAAGGGCCTGCCCGAGGTCGCGGTGCTGACGCGCCACGCGCTGGCCAACGCCGCGGTGCCGATCGCCACCGTGATCGGCATCGGCATCGCGCTGCTGATCGGCGGCGTGGTCGTCACCGAGTCGGTCTACGCGATACCCGGGCTCGGCCGGCTGACGGTCGATGCCGTGCTGGCGCGCGACTTCCCGACCATCCAGGGCGTGATCCTGCTGTTCTCGTTCGTCTACGTGCTGGTCAACCTGCTGGTCGACCTGTCGTACGTGTTCTTCGACCCGCGCATCCGCTACTGAACCGGGCCCGCCGTGGACGCCTCCAAGCTCGCTTCGCTGTCGGTCGAGTCGGCGACCATCGTCGCCCAGCCCAGCGCCTGGGCGCGCGTCAAGCGCAACGTCTCGGTGCGCATCGGCGGCACGACGCTGGCGCTGCTGCTGGTGGTGGCGGTGTTCGCACCGTGGATGGGCACGGTCGACCCGACGCTGTTCGACCCCGTCAGCCGCGACCTGCTGCCGGGCCAGCGCGGCGAGATCACGACGCTGGACGGCGACACGCTCGAGCACCGCTTCCTGATGGGCAGCGACAGCTTCGGGCGCGACATCTACAGCCGCGTGATGTACGGCACCCGGGTGTCGCTGATCGTCGGCGTGGCGACCGCGCTGGTGGCGCTGGCCGCCGGCATCGTGCTGGGCCTCAGCGCCGGCTTCCTGCGCCGGCTCGACGGCCCGCTGATGCGCGTCATGGACGGCGTGATGGCGATCCCGGCGATCCTGATCGCGATCGCGCTGGTGGCGATGTGGCGCGGCAGCCTGACGACGGTGATCGTCGCCATCGCGATCCCCGAGATCCCGCGCGTCACGCGCCTGGTGCGCTCGCTGGTGCTGACGATACGCGAGGAGCCCTATGTCGAGGCGGCGATCTCGGTCGGCACCCCGACCTGGAAGATCATGCTGCGCCACGTGCTGCCGAACACGGTGGCGCCGCTGGTGGTGCAGGGCACCTTCATCTGCGCCGCCGGCATCCTGACCGAGGCCATCCTGAGCTTCCTCGGCGTCGGCCTGCCGCCCGACATCCCGACCTGGGGCAACGTGATGGCCGAGGGCCGGGCGCAGTTCAACCAGTACCCGCACAACATCTTCTTCCCCGGCATCTTCCTGGCGCTGACGGTGCTGGCGGTCAACATCCTCGGCGACGGGCTGCGCGACACGCTGGACCCGAAGATGGCCCGCCGCACATGACGAGAGAGCGGCCGGTCCTCGAGGTGCACGGCCTGACGGTCGCGCTGCCGCCGGGCAGCGACCGCGCGACCGCGGTGCACGCGGTCTCGTTCCAGGTCGGCCACGGCGAGGTGCTGTGCCTGGTCGGCGAGTCGGGCTCCGGCAAGTCGGTCATCGCACAGGCGGTGATGGGGCTGCTGCCGAAGGCGCTGCCGGTGACGGGCGGGCGCATCCTGCTGCAGGGCGAGGACATCACGCAGGCGTCGCCGGCGCGGCTGCGCGAGCTGCGCGCCACCCGCATGTCGATGATCTTCCAGGAGCCGATGACGGCGCTCAACCCGGTCATGACCTGCGGCGACCAGATCGACGAGGTGCTGCGCGAGCACACGAAGATGAGCGCCGCCGAGCGCCGCGCCAAGGTGCTGGCGATCGTCAACGAGGTGCTGCTGCCGGACCCCGAGCGCATGGTCGCGAGCTACCCGCACCAGCTCTCCGGCGGCCAGCGCCAGCGCATCATGATCGCGATGGCGCTGGTGCTCGACCCGGTGCTGCTGATCGCCGACGAACCGACGACCGCGCTCGACGTCACGACGCAGGCGCAGATCCTCAAGCTGGTGCTCGACCTGCAGCAGCGCCACGGCGCCGGGGTGCTGTTCATCACGCACGACTTCGGCGTCGTCGCCGAGGTCGCGCACCGGGTGGCGGTGCTGCGCCTGGGGGACCTGGTCGAGATCGGCCCCAAGGCCGAGGTGCTGCAGCGCCCGCGCCACGACTACACGCGCATGCTGATGGCGTCGGTGCCGACGCTGCGGCTGCACGAGCGGCCGGTCGACGCCGCGGCGCCGGTCGTGCTCGAGGTGCGCGAGCTGGCCAAGACCTATGTCGACCGAAGCTGGTTCGGGCGCGCGCGCCGGGTCGACGCCGCGCGCGGCGTGAGCTTCGAGATCCGGCGCGGGCAGACGCTGGGCATCGTCGGCGAGTCGGGCTCGGGCAAGAGCACGGTGGCGCGCTGCATCGTGCGGCTGATCGACCCCAGCGGCGGCCAGGCGCTGCTCGCGGACCCGGCGCGCCCGGGCCACCGCGACGACATCGCGATGCTGCCGCCGCGCCGCCTGCGGCCGCTGCGGCGGCGGGTGCAGATCGTGTTCCAGGATCCGTACCGATCGCTGAACCCGCGCCGCACGGTGGCCGAGGCGATGATCGAGGGGCCGATGAACTACGGCCTGCCGCGCGCCGCCGCGCTGGCGCGCGCGCGCGAGCTGCTGGCGCTGGTGCGCATGGACGCCGGCGCGCTCGACCGCTACCCGCACCAGTTCAGCGGCGGCCAGCGCCAGCGCATCTGCATCGCGCGTGCGCTGATGATGGAGCCCGAGCTGCTGGTGGCCGACGAGGCCGTGTCCGCGCTCGACGTCTCGGTGCAGGCGCAGGTGCTGCAGCTGTTCGAGGAGATCCGCGGCCGGCTGAACCTGGCGATGCTGTTCATCACGCACGACCTGCGCGTGGCGTCGCAGGTCTGCGACCAGCTGGCGGTGATGTCGCGCGGCGAGGTGGTGGAATACGGCCCGGCGCACCAGGTCTTCGGCGCGCCACAGCATGCCTACACCCGGGCCTTGTTCGCCGCCGCACCGGGACGCGACTACGCCTTCGGCGGATGAGCGCCGGCGGCGGCGGCACGACACGGCGCAACCGAGACGACCACCTTGACCCGCATCTTCATCGCCGGCTACCAGCACGAGACCAACACCTTCGCGCCGAGCAGGGCCGACTGGCGCGCGTTCAACCGCGGCGACGGCTTTCCGGCCTACATGCGCGGGCAAACCGTGATCGACACCTTCCGCGGCGTCAACGCGCCGACCGGGGGCTTCGTCGATGCCGCGACCGCGCAGGGCTGGACGCTGATCCCGTCGTGCTGGGCCGGCGCGACGCCGTCGGCGCATGTCACCGAAGACGCCTTCGAGCGCATCGCCGCCGCGATGGTCGACGACCTGCGCGCGGCGCTGGCGCATGGGCTGGACGGCATCTACCTCGACCTGCACGGCGCGGCAGTCGCCGAGCACCAGGACGACAGCGAGGGCGAGCTGCTGGCGCGGCTGCGCGCGGTGGTCGGCGACGCGCTGCCGATCGTCACCAGCCTGGACCTGCACGCCAACGTCAGCCGCCGCATGCTGGCGCTCGCCGACGCGATGGTCGCCTACCGGACCTATCCGCATGTGGACATGGCGGCCACCGGCGAGCGCGCCGCGCAGATGCTGCGCCGGCGGCTGAAGGCCGGCCGGCGCGAGCCGCTGCAGCAGGCCCGGCTGCCGTTCCTGATCCCGCTGCCGACGCAGTCGACCTGGATGGAGCCGGCGCGCGGCCGCTACGCGCTGCTGCAGGAGCTGGATGACCGACACGCCGCGATGCCGAGCTTCTGCATGGGTTTCCCGGCGGCCGACATCGAGGAGGCGGCACCTGCCCTCTGGGCCTACGGCGAGCACGCCAGGGCCTGCCTCGACCCGCTGCACGAGGCGCTGGCGGACCCGGCGATCTGGCACCTCGACGTGCTCGACGCCCCTGCAGCGGTGGCGCGCGCGATGCAGCTCGCCGCCACCAGCCAGCGCCCGGTCGTGGTCGCCGACACGCAGGACAACGCCGGCGCCGGGGCCGACAGCAACACCACCGGCATGTTGCACGCGCTGCGGGGGCAGGGCGCCGGGCAGCGCTTCCCGGGCCTGGTCGTGCTCGGCATGCTGTACGACGAGGCGGTGGCGGCGCATGCGCACGCGGCCGGCGTCGGCGCGGCGTTCGACGCCGAACTCGGCCGCGCGGTGCCGCTGTGGGCCGGCGGCCCGCTGAGCGACCCGCCGCTGGCCGGTCGCTACACCGTGCGCGCGCTGGCCGACGGCCGATGCACGCTGAAGGGGCCGATGATGACCGGCATCACGACCGGCTTCGGCCCGAGCGCGCTGCTGGAACTCGACGGCCTGCTGATCGCCGTCGTCAGCGGCAAGGCGCAGCTGCTGGACCGCGAGATGCTGCGCATGCTCGGCGTGATGCCGGAGGCGATGCGCATCGTCGTCGTCAAGAGCTCGAACCACTTCCGCGCCGACTTCACGCCGATCGCC
>JRYF01001600.1_pt1 | contig 23102 bp, 20 predicted proteins | sample 235331 | NCBI WGS metagenome assembly JRYF01 (sample SAMN03074217, study PRJNA261475) | activated sludge metagenome | biome: Wastewater Treatment Plant; feature: Wastewater; material: Activated sludge; isolation source: activated biomass of a wastewater treatment plant treating hydrocarbon... ...
AACATGACGGTCAGATCCTCTGGATGTCTTCGCGGCCGAACAGGCCGTGCGGGCGGATCAGGATGGTCAGCACGAGCGTAGCCGCCACCACGAGTTCGCGGCTGCCGCCGCCGACGAGCCGGTCGAGATAGCCTGACGCGACGCCTTGAATGATGCCGAGCAGGATGCCGGCCAACACGGCGCCGCCGATGCTGTCCAGGCCGCCGAGCACCGCCACCGCGATGCCCATCAGCAGCAGCGACGACAGCGATTGATCGACACCCTGGATGGAGCCCCACAGGGCGCCAGCCAGCGTGGCCACTACCGCCGACATCGCCCACGACACGGCGACCCCACGCTCCACCGAAATGCCGACCGACCACGACGCTGTGTAGTCGTCTGAGATGGCGCGCAGCACGATGCCCATGCGGGTGCGGAAGAACAGCACGAAGAAGCCGAACAGCAGCAACGCAAGGGCCCCGCCCGCGACGTAGCTGCGGTTGATCAGGATCGGCCCGATGAACAGCGGATCGGACGAGATCGGCAGCGGCAATACGCGGTTCGTGCCGCCCCAGGTGGTGAGTGCCGCGGCGCGAAGGAAGATTTCCAGCGCCAGTGTCATCATCAGGATCATCACCAGCGGCCTGCCAGCGAGCCGGCGCAGCGCCACACGTTCGATGCCCATGCCGATGCCGAACATCGCCGCCATCGCCACCGGCAGCGCCACCAGGATCGGCAGCTTCAGCCCCTCGAAGACTGCGAGCACCACGTAGGCACCGAGCATTGCCAGCGCACCCTGCGCCAGGTTGGGTACGGAAGACGACTTGTAGATCAGCACGATCCCCAGCGCGACCAGCGAGTACATCAGGCCCGCGAGCGCGCCGTTGATGGCCAGTTCCAGAAAGAGCGCCCAATCCATGCTCACAGACTCCTCACCGCCAGGTTGCGCTCGATCACGCCGGTGGCGCCGGTGTCGTAGGTGATCTGGGCCTTCATCACCACCGCGTCGGCACCGCTGTACAGCGCGTCGATGACGACGGCGTAGCGTTCCTCGATCACATTGCGGCGCAGCTTGCGGGTGCGCGTGATCTCGCCGTCGTCGGGGTCGAACTCCTTGTGCAGGTCGACCACGCGGCGGATGCGCAGGCCCTCCGGCAAGGTCTCGTTGACACGCTTCACGGCGGCGACAACGAGGTCGTAGACCTGCGGCTTCTGCGACAGGTCGGCGTAGCTGATGTACGGAATGCCGCGCACCTCGGCCCAGTGACCGACCGCCTCGCTGTCGATGCACACCATCGCGCACAGGAAGTCGCGGCTGGTGCCCAGCACGGCCACGTCCTTGATGTACGGGCTGAACTTGAGGCGGTTCTCGATGTAGTTGGGGATGAAGCGCTCGCCCTTGGAGGTGTGCACCACCTCCGCCACGCGGCCGAGCACGACCAGATGCCCGTTGGGCTCGAGGTAGCCGGCGTCGCCGGTGCGCAGCCAGCCGTCGACCAGCGTCTTGCTCGTAGATTCCTCGTTCTGGAAGTAGCCGGCGAAGACGCTTTCCGAGCGCAGCACGATCTCGCCATCGTCGGCGATCTTCGCCTCGACGCCCGGCAGCGGCCGGCCCACCGTGTGCAGGCGCACCTCGTCGGCCGCCTGCACTGCGTTGAACGCGCTGCTCTCGGTCTGCCCGTAGAGCTGCCGCAGGTTGATGCCGAGCGCGCGGTAGAAGAGAAAGGTGTCCTCGCCCATCGCCTCGCCGCCGGTGAGCGCCACGCGCATGCGGTTCAGGCCGAACTGGTCCTTCACCGGGCCGTAGACGAAGAGTTCCCCGATGCCGCACTGCAGCCGCTGCCAGGCCGAGGGCTGCTGGCCCTGCAGCTTGAGCCGCTCGACCGCGATGCCGACGTCGATGAAGTGGTCGAAGACCTTTTTCTTCAGCGGCGTCGAATCCTCCATCCGCACGCGGATCGAGGTGAGCATGTTGTCCCAGCTGCGCGGCGCGGCGAGGTACAAGGTCGGCGCGATCTCGCGCAGGTTGCGCAGCACCGTCTCCGAGCGCTCGGGGATGTTGATCGAGAAGCGCAACGCGATGCCGGCCGCCATGGTGACCGCGAAGTCGCCGATCCACGCCATCGGCAGGTAAGCGAGGATCGATTCCTCCCAATGGAACACGTCGCCCTTGAACGCATTGCGCACGCCGGCGAGCACGTTGCGCTGCGTCAGCACGACGCCCTTGGGCTTGCCCGTCGTGCCCGACGAATGCACGAACACCGCCGGCCCTTCGGGGCGCGAGCGCTCGATGAGCGCCAGGCGCAGCGCCGGCTGGCTGCGCAGCCGCTCGGTGCCCGCGCCGAGCAGGGCCTCCCAACTCGTCAGGCCTTCGACCTTGTAGTGGTTCAGCCCGCGCGGATCGTCGTAGACGATGTGGCGCAGCGTCGGCGCGTTCTCGCGCAGTTCGAGCAGCTTGTCGACCTGTTCCTGGTCCTCGGCCAGCGCGAACCGGGCCTGGGCCTCGCTGGCGAAGTGCAGCACCTCGTTCGGCGTGGCGTCGGGGTAGACCGGCATCGCGTAGCCGCCCAGCGCGCCGGCGGCGAGCATGCCGACGTACAGGCGCACCCGGTTGTCGCCCAGCACGAGCATCGAGTCGCCCTCGGCGAAACCCGACTGTTCGAGCGCCGCCGCGATGGCCAGCACCTCGTCGAGCAGCTCCTGCCAGGACAGCTCCTGCCAGATGCCGAGCGCTTTCTCCCGCATCGCGACTCGCTTGCCGTGACCATGGGCATTGACGGCCAGCAGCCGCATCAGCGTCGTCTGCGGGTTCAGGTCCCATTGCGTCGCGACCGACGCGCTGCCGGCCACCTCGTCACGCCGCATGCTGGTGACCCTTTCCGAGGTAGGCCTCGATGACGCGCGGGTTCGCGACCACGTCGCGCGGAAGTCCGGTGCCGATGACCTCGCCGTAGTTGAGCGCCATGATTCGGTCGCAGATGCCGGTCACGACGTCCATGTGGTGCTCGATCAGCAGCACGGTGATGCCGCGCTCGTCGCGCGCATCGAGAACGAAGCGCGCCATGTACTCCTTCTCCTCCTGGTTCATGCCGGCCATCGGCTCGTCGAGGATCAGGAAGGTTGGCTCCGCCACCAGGGCGCGAGCGAGTTCCACGCGCTTCTTCAGCCCGATGGGCAGGGACTCGACATGTTCGTCGCGCACGCTCTGCAGTTGCAGAAACTCGATCACCTCCTCGCACACGCGGCGGTGGGCGATCTCCTGTGGCTCGCCGAGCCACCAGTAGAGCGCGGTCTTCGCGACGCTCGGGTGCAGGTGCACGTGGCGTCCGAGCAGGATGTTGTCCAGCACCGACATGCCGCTGAACAGGGCCAGGTTCTGGAAGGTGCGCGCCACCTGGCGCCGCGCGACCAGGTGCGGTTTCATGCCAGTGATGTCGACGCCGTTGAGCAGGACCTTGCCCTTCTGCGGCGCGTAGAAGCCGGTTACCGCGTTGACCAGCGTCGTCTTGCCGCTGCCGTTGGGGCCGACCAGGCCGAAGATCTCGCCCTGCCCGATGCGCAGGTCGACCCCCGTGACGGCGACCAAGCCGCCGAAACGGCGCTCCAGCCCGCGGCACTCGAGCACCGGTGCGACTGGCTTCGGATCGACTCTCATGCGGCCTCTCCAGCTTTGCTGACCTGCCAAACGTTAGGGATAACCTGCTGCATCTTGTCTCTTTCGGCTGCACCGCAGACATGACCAACGCGCCTTGGCGGGTGCGGCGGGTCTGCAGGCGGCGCCGTGGCGCGCCGCACAGTTCGATTTCTAACGGTGGTTAGGGCAGCCGTCAAGCTGGCAATCCCTGGGGCCGCCATTGCCCGCGTGCCGACGCGCCGCGGTGACGGCCGCCCGATCCCGCGCTCGCGGATGGGATCTTGAACAACAGAAAAACAAGCGTTAGGCTCGTTCCGGGCGACAGCTGGGCACATTGCTTGAATGCCCACCCGTGCAAGCAGGACAGCGCCGCGTGGGGGGCAAGACCAACTGCAGCCCGGACGGCAGCCTGCGTCGGCGCGCGCTGATCCGCGTCGGCTGGGCGCCAGGGTGCCGCGCGCCGCACGAGGGCTTCGACATCCGCTGACGTCGTCGGCCAGGAGGAATGAACCATGACGCTTGCTCTCGAGTTCGGCCGCTTCGTCGCGGCGCTCGACCCGGCCGCGGTGCCCGCGGCGGTGCTGGAGAAGGCGCGCACCTGCCTGCTCAACGGCTACGGCATCGCGCTCGGCGGCTACGCCACGCCCTACGCGCCGGTGGCGCGGCGCGCCGCGCTGGCGCTCGACGGCGAGCGCACGCACGGCGGCGCCACGCTGCTCGGCGACGGCCGCAAGACGTCCGTCGAAGGCGCGCTGCTGGCCAACGCCGCGCTGTTCCACGGCCGCGCGCAGGAAGACACCTGCGGCGCCGGCCACTTCGGCACGATCATGATCCCGCTGCTCACCGCGCTGGTGGAATCGCGCGGCGCGCCGCTGCAGCGGCTGCCGGGCGCGCTGATCGCGGGCTACGAGGTGGCGGGCCTGCTCGAAGCGGCGTACGGCCCGAAAACGACGCCTGCCGGCCTGCGCTCGTCGCCGCTGTACGGCACGCTGGCCGCCGCCGCAGCAGCGGCGCACCTGCTCGGCCTGGACGCCGAGCGCAGCGCCGCCGCGTTGGCGAATGCCGCGTCGTTCACCGGCGGCATGCTGCAGTCGTTCGCCGACGGCACCGACGAGTGGCGCTACCAGGTCGGCGTGGCGGCACGCAACGGCCTGGCGGCGGTGGAACTCGCGCGCGCCGGCTCGCGCTCGGCGCCCGGCGCCTTCGAGGGCCGCTCAGGCTTCGTGCGCGCCTATGCGCGCAGCGACTGCGACGCCGCCGCGCTGCTGGCGCGGCTGGGCCGCGAATGGTCGGTGCTGCGCGTGACCTTCAAACCCTTCCCGGTGTGCGCGTTCAACCAGACGCCGGTGACCGGCGCGCTCGTGCTGCGCGAGCGCATCGCCGGGCGCGCGCTGCGCCGCGTGCGTGTGCGCATGAACCCGTTCGAGACCGGCTACGCCGGCATGGACGCCAAGGGGCCGTTCGATTCGATCTCGGGCACGCTGATGAGCATCCCGTTCTGCATCGCGCTGACGCTGCTGCGCGGCACGCCGACGATGGCCGGGATGACGAGCTACGCAGACACCGAGGTCAACGCGCTGACGCAGGGCATCGACCTCGTCACCGACGAGTCGGTGCCGGTGCTCTCGTGCGTGATCGAGGCCGAGACGGCCGAAGGCGCGCGCCTGGTGCAGGACCAGCGCATGACGGTGGCCGACTTCTCCTACGACTGGGATACCGCGTCGCGCCTGGTGCGCCGCATCGGCGCGGAATCGGGCGTGCCGGCGGCGGCCTATGACCTGATCGAGGCCTTCGCGCGTGCGCCCGAGCGCGCCGGCATCGCTGCGGTGCTCGACGCGTTTGCGATGCTGCCGCGACCGGGCAGCAGCTGAGCGGCGGGGCAGGCGCTTCCGTTCCGCCGACGCGAGGCGGGCTTAACCCGCGCGCGAAGGCCGCCGCTGCCGCGCTCACGGCGCAGGCCCGCCGCCGCCGTGCGACAGCATTGCCGCCGTCTCGCGCTGCGCCGCCGCGTACTCGGCGGCGATGCGCTCGATCAGTTCGGCCGCCGACAGCACGGCGTCCACGCCCGACACCGTGTGACCAGCGCTCCACACGTCGACCCAGCGCCGCTGCTGCGCCGAGCCCTCGGGGCCGAAGACCTTGCGCGCCTCCTCGGGCGTCGGGGCGGGCAGCGCGGCCGGGTCGAGCCCCGCGGCGACGATGGACGGGCGCAGCATGTTGGTGTCCAGGCCGGTGAAGGCGCGCGTCAGCAGCACGTCGTCGATGCGGCTCGCCACCAGCATGCGCCGGTAGGCGTCGCCGGCCATGCTTTCGGGCGTGGCGATGAAGCGCGTGCCCATCATGCCCAGGTCGCAGCCGAGCACGCGCGCCGCCCACAGCGCGGCGCCGTCGTGCACGCCGCCGGCCAGCACCAGCGGGCCCGCGTAGATGGCGCGCACTGCGCGCACGAACGAGAAGCCGTTGACCCAGCCGGTCTGCCCGCCCGCGCCGGCGCTCAACAGTACCAGGCCGTCGGCGCCGGCTTCGAGCGCCTTCTCGGCGTGGCGCAGCGAGGCCACGTCGGCGAACACCTGGCAGCCCGCGTCGTGCAGCGGGCCCACAACGGCGGCCGGCGAGCCCACGCTGACGATCACCATCGCCACGCGGTGCCGCACCAGCACGCGCACGTCGTCGGCCACCGCGGCGGGGTCGCGCCGCATGATGAGGTTGGGGCAGGGCGGCGCGGTCGGCCGGCCCGCGCGCGAGCGATCGTCGGCGATGCGCGCGAGCCAGGCATCCAGCTCCTGCGGCGTGCGCGCGTTGACGGTCGGGAAGGCGCCGATCACGCCGGCGCAGCAGGCCGCCGACACCAGGTCGGGGCCCGAGACGCGCAGCATCGGCGCGGCGATCAGCGGCAGGCGCAGGCCTTCGCTCAGGGATGCGGGCAGCGTCATGCGCCGCGCCCTCCGGCTTCCCCGTCGAACAGCACCTTCCCGGCGATCAGCGCGTCGATCTCCGCGTCGACGAAGCCGGCCTCGCGCAGCACCGCGCGGCTGTGCTCGCCGAAGCGCGCCGGCCGCTGGTGCAACGCCGGCGGCGTGCGGCTCATCCGGATCGGCGAGCCGACGGTCTTGAAGCCGATCGATGGATCCTCGACGACCAGGCCGCGCGCCGCGACCTGCTCGTGGCGCAGCGCTTCGCCCATCGACAGCACGGCCCCCGCCGGCACGCCGGCCCGCAGCAGCGTCAGGGCCACCTCGTTCTTGTCGCGTGCGGCGAACGCCGCGTTCACCTCGGCGTCGATCGCGTCCTGGTGGGCGAAGCGCCCGCGCACGTCGGCGAAGCGCGGATCGTCGGCCAGCCCGGGGCGCCCGATCTCCCGGCACAGCACGCGGAACTGCTTGTCGTTCGCGCAGGCCAGCAGCACATGCCCGTCGCGGCAGCGGTACACGTTGTAGGGCGCGCCGCTCGGGTGGCGGTTGCCGATGCGCGCCGGCTCGCGGCCCGACATGAACCAGTCGGCCGTGAACGGGTGCGTGAGCGTGAACGCGGCGTCGAACAGCGCGACCTCGATCTCCTGGCCGCGCCCGGACGCATGCCGTTCGTGCAGCGCCATCAGGATTCCCGACGCGGCGTAGAAGCCCGCCAGCATGTCCACGATGGAGGCGCCGGCGCGCATCGGCGGACCGTCCGGTTCGCCCTGCCAGCTCATCAGGCCGCACATCGCCTGCGCGGTCGGGTCCATGCCGATCAGCCCGCCGAGCGGGCCCTCCTCGCCGAAGCCGCTGATGTGCGCGACGACGAGGCGCGGGAAGCGCGGCGCGAGCACCGTCGCGTAGTCGAGCCCGAAGCCGCGCATGGTGCCCGGCTTGAAGTTCTCGATCAGCACGTCCGCATCGGCGAGCAGGCGCATCAGCGCCTCGACCCCCTCGGCGCGCGAAAGGTCGAGCGCGATGGCGCGCTTGTTGCGGTTGACGCTGAAGTAGTGCGACGAGAAACCGTGCTCGTTCGTCGAAGGGCCCATCTTGCGGCTGACCTCGCCGCCCGGCGGCTCGACCTTCACGACCTCGGCGCCGTGATCACCGAACATCTGAGTGAGCATCGGGCCGGCCAGGACGTGCGAAAGGTCGATCACGCGCAGGCCGGTGAGGGCGCCCGGATGGACAGGACGCGAGGGCCTCACGAGCAGCCGGGACTCACTCGGCCTTGAGTCCGGCCTTGGCGATGATGGGCCCCCACTTGCGGCGCTCGGCGGCGGCGAACTCGGCGAGTTCGGCCGCGGCGCCGCCCACCGGTTCGTGACCCAGCTCGAGCATGCGCTGGCGCACGGATGGCTGGGCGAGTACCGCGGCGACTTCGGCGGCGAGCTTGGCGACTACGGCGGTCGGCGTGCCGCGCGGTGCGTACAGGCCGTTCCACGCCAGCACCTGGAAGCCTTCGAGCCCCTGCGCGGCCACCGTCTTCACCCCGGGCAGCAGCGCGCTTTCTTTCGACGAGGTCACGCCGAGCGCCTTCAGCCTGCCGCCGGCGACGAAGGCGCGCGCTGCGCTCACGGTGTCGATGGCCAGCGGCACCTGGCCGCCGATCAGGTCGGTCATCGCGATGCCCGAGCCCTTGTAGGGGATGCCGGTGAGGCCAGTACCGCTCTGCTGCTTGAGCAGTTCGAGCACCAGCCGCGCGGTGGTGCTGGGCAGCGCGACGTCGAGCGCGTCCGGCTTCACCTTCGCAGCGGCGATCAGGTCGGCGATGCCGCCGTACGGCGACTGCGCGGGCACCAGCACGACCATCGGGAACGAACTCACGAGCGTCACCGGCTCGAAGTCCTTCTGCGGGTCGAATGGCATCGAGGCATACAGGTACGCGTTCAGCACGTGCGTGCCGTTGGTGCCCATCAGCAGCGTGTAGCCGTCGGGGGCGGCGCGCGCCGCCTCGGCGGTGCCGACGTTGCCCCCTGCGCCGGCGCGGTTCTCGACGAAGAAGGTCTGCCCCATCGCCTGCGTCAGGTGCTCGGCGAGGTGGCGCGTCGCGATGTCGGTGCCCTGGCCCGGCGGGTAGGGCACGATGATGCGCACCGCCTTGCTCGGATAGGTCTGCGCCCGGGCGAGCGGTGCCACGAGCAGCGCAGCGGCAAGGGCGGCGATGCAGCGGAGCAGAAGCGTCGGAAGCCGGCTCATCGGGTGTCTCCTCGGAGGCGTTGGTGTCTCAGCTCTTCTTCGGCAGCTCGACGATGCCCGAACCGAGCACCGACAGCTCGTCGTCCTGGTTGCGCGCCTCCTGCTCGATCTCGACCAGGTGGCGGCCGTCCTCGACGAACTTGCGCTTCACGTGGCCCTTGATGAACAGCATGTCGCCCTGCGGGTTGTGGCGGCGGATCTTGCAGCTCGCGCGGCGCAGGAAGCCGTCGTCGCCCATCCAGTTGGTCAGGTGGTGCGTCAGCCACGAGCAGCGCTCGGGGCCGTAGTCGTAGGCGCCTGGCGCGCCGACCTCGAGCGCGAACTCCTCCTCCCAGTGCACGCGCTCGGGCACGTCGGGGATGCCGTAGCGGTTGGTGATGCCGAGCCCCGGGTGGGCATCGACGAGCTGCCAGGCCAGCTTGTTGGCGCGGATGTACAGGCCGCCCCAGCCCTGCGCGTAGGCGATGAAGCCGGTCACCGTCATCGGGCCCTTGAACATCACCGGCAGCGCCTCGCCCTCGCGCACGTCGTCCCAGTAGCGGGTCGTCGCGCCGCGCACCGGCTCGTCGGCGTAGAGCTTGCAGGCCTCGTGGATCTCGTCGGGCGTGTAGCGGCGCGGCGCGCGCGCGCGCACCTCGGTGTACTTGGTGCCCTGCTCGCGCGCGTGGTCGCGCTCGGTGCGGAAGCACCAGCTGTCGCACTCGGCCAGCTTGTCGCCCGTCTGGTTGTAGAAGTCGACGTGGTAGACCTGCTGCACCGCGCGGCCGGCGAAGCGCGTGCGGTGCTCGATTGCGTCCTTCAGGCAGGCCTCGGTGGAGATGACGTCGTTGCGCTGCGCCCAGCGGTGCCAGGTCCAGTCGGCGCCGGCCCACATCGCGTGTACGCCGGGCAGGCCGCCGACGTAGCCCGAGACGATGCGGTCGGTGGCGAACAGGAAGCTCGGCAGCGCGACGATGCCGCCGTGGCGCGTCTTCGCCGCATAGGCGGGATCGCACCACAGCGGGTTGTCGTCGCCGATGCCGTGCGCGTAGTGGCGGATGTTGTCGCGTGTGGCCTCGTGGCACCAGGGCTCGGCGGTCGCGCCGATCTTCACGCCGATGCGCGCGCGCAGTTCCTCGAGCCCGCGCTCGGTGATCTTGGGAAAGGACCGTTCGGTCCCGGTCGGGGATGACATGCGTGTCTCCTGCTTGGGGTCAGTGGGATGCGGGGTTTTTGGCCGCGGCGGCGTTCTTCGCCTCGCGCTCGCGCAGCGCCTTGCGGTGCAGCTTGCCGGCCGGCGTCTTGGGCAGCTCGGCGACGAACTCCACCTGGCGCGGATACTCGTGCTGGCTTAGGCGCTCGCGCACCGTCTGCTGGATCTCGCGCGCGAGCGCTTCGTCGCCCGGCCGCCGCGCGACGACGAAGGCCTTCACCACCAGGCCGCGCAGCGCGTCGGGCACGCCGATGGCGGCGGCCTCGGCCACGTCGGGGTGCTTGAGGATCGCATCCTCGATCTCCACCGCGCTCATCGTCCAGCCGGCCGAGATGATGACGTCGTCGGCGCGCCCGCCGTGCCAGAAGCAGCCGTCGGCATCGATGCGGCCGAGGTCCTTGGTGGCGATCCAGCGGTCGCGCCGCCACAGCTTGATCTCGCCGGTGACGCCGGGCGGGCAGGGCGCGCCGGCGGCGTCATGCACCTCGACGCGCAGGCCGGGCACCGGCTTGCCGAGCGAGCCGGGCTTGACGACGAAGTCGGGCGCGCCGGGGTAGTTGACCAGGCATACGCCGATTTCGGTGGTGCCGTACATGCTGCACGCCGGCGTGCCGAAGGTTTGCTCGACGAAGGCGGCGGTCTCGCTGTCCATCGGCTCGCCGGTGAACGACACCTTCTTCAGCGCGTAGCGGTGGCGCGGCGCGGCACCCGAGTTGCGCATCATGCGGAAGTGCGTCGCGGCGGCGGCAATGTTGTCGAAGCGGTGCGCCTCGAGCGCCTGCAGCAGGCGCGCGCCGTCGAAGCGGCCCGCATACGCGCCCACCGTCACACCCAGCGCGAGCGGCGCCAGCGTGCCGTGCCACAGGCCGTGGCCCCAGGCCGGCGACGAGGGGCACAGGAAGCGCTCGCCCGGCCGCACGCCGGTGCCGTACAGCGCCGCCAGCATCAGCGTGACGATCGCCCGGTGCGTGTGCTTCACCGCTTCGGGGAGCTCGCGCGTGGTGCCGGAGGTGTACTGAAAGACCGCCAGATCGTCGGCGCGTGTGCGCGGCTCGAAGCTCGCGGGGTAGCGATCGAGCGACCGCATGAAGTCGCGGTCGGCGACGCGCACCGCCATGCCCGGGGCGGCCTCGACCAGCGGCGCCTTCTCGGCGTTGGTGACCAGCAGGCGCGGCCGGCAGTCCTGCACGCGCAGGCGGATGCCGTCGGGGCCGAACAGCGTGAACAGCGGCACCGCGATCGCGCCCGCCTTGATCGCGCCGAACACCGCGACGTAGAACTCGAGCGAGGGTTCGAGCATCACCGCCACCCGGTCGCCCGGGCCGACGCCGAGTTCGAGCAGGTGGTGCGCGAAGCGGGCCGAGCCCTCGGCGATGCGGCGGAACGTGATCGTCTCGTCCTCGCCGTCGGCGCGCACCAGGATCACCGCGGTGCGGTCGCCCGCGGCATGGCGGTCGATGCATTCGTGCGCGATGTTCAGGTGCTCGCGGTCGCCGTCGAACAGCTCCCACAGCTTCTCGGGGCGGCAGTGCGCCTGGGCGTCGGCGTAGGAGAGGTAATCGGTGAGCTTCATGCGCACAGGCGGGATGCGGAACGGCTGCCCACACTTTCGTGGCTGCGGACAGTATTGTCAATGAGACGCTACAATTGTCTTAGGACAAATCGCAAAGGAGACCCGATGGCCAGCCGTGACGCCGTACCCCCGCCCCGTGCGGCCCCGCGCGTGCGTGCCGTGCCGGCGGTGACGCGCGCCGTCGCGATCCTGCGGCTGCTCGGCCGCAGCGCGCAGCCGCTGCCGCTGAAGGCGATCGCCGCGGAACTCGGCATCGTGCCGAGCACCGGCCTGCACATCCTGCGCGTGCTGGTTGCCGAAGGGGTGGTCAAGCTCGACGCCGCGACCAAGCGCTACGGGCTGGGCACCGGCATGCTGGCGCTGGCGCGCAGCGTGATCCAGAACGACCCGTTCCCGCTGCTCGTGCAGCCGGTGCTCGACCGCCTTTCGGCGGCATGGCACCTGACCACCATCGGCGTCGAGGTCGGCGACGCCGACCACATGCTGGTGGTGGCGCTGGCGCGCTCGAACGCGCCGTTCCGGCTGCACGTCGACGTCGGCAGCCGCTTTCCGCTGCTCATCAGCGCCACCGGCCGCCTGGTCGCCGCGCTTCACGAGCTGCCGGCGAAGGAGCTGGAGCGGCGCTTCCGCGCGCTGCGCTGGGACAACCCGCCTGCGTTGCAGGCCTGGACGCGGGACGTGCAGGCCGCGCGCCGCAAGGGCTACAGCATCGACCCCGGCCACTACATCGCCGGCGTGACGCTGGTCGCCGTGCCGGTGTTCGGCGCGGCGGGCGCGATGACCCATACGCTGGTGGCCGCAGGCGTGGCCGAGCAACTGCGCGGCGCGAAGGCCGAGGAACTGGCCAAGGCCCTGCAGGCGGAGGCGCGCTCGTTGTCGCGGCTGCTCGGCGGGCAAGCCTGATTCGCGCGATTCAGACGAGCGGCTGATCGCCGCGCTCGAAATGCGCTGCAGCCTCCGCGGCATGCAGCCGCAGCAGCGCCTCGCGCCGGCCGGCCCCGGCGGCGAACTCGATGTCGCGCACGCGGCGCGGGTCGATGTCGATGCGCAAGCGGCGCAACAGGGCGGCGTCGGGCACTGCCGTGATGGCGGCGCCATCCAGCGACACCGCCGCGGGCGTGCGCTCGCGCAGCATCGGCCCGCTCACTCCCGGATGCACGCTCAGCGCGCGCGCGCCGCGGGCGGTGAACTCGAACACCGCGAGGTCGGTGACGAGGATCGTGCGCCCGGCGTCGCCCGCGTTCGCCGCCACCGGATCGGCGACGACGAAGTCGACCGCGTCGACGAAGCCGCGCCGGTCCTGCCGCGGCAGGTAGGTGAGAAAGGGCCGCGCGATCTCGGCCAGCTCGGCTAGGCCGGCCAGGCCGGCGAAGCGCCGCTGACCGCCGCGGCCGTCGGCCACGCGCAGCGTGTTGATGCGGCCGCGCACGTCGATCTGCAGCGGGCGCACGAACTGGCGCACGCGGCCGTCCAGCCGCGGCATCATCTGCGCGATCCATTCCGGCGCCTCGAAGCGGCGCGTCGCGCCGGCCAGCGCGGCGCGCTCGCTGCGCGACAGAAACGCCTGGCGCGGCGCGCGCGACAGCGTCAGCGCCGCCGGGTCCTCGAGCGCCGGGCCGGCTGCGCCGGCGCGCGCCTGCGCGAGCAGCGTCGCCACCTGGTTCAGCGCCGAGGCCAGTCCGAGCTGCACCACCTCGGTCTCCAGCAGCCACTCGCTCATCGCGAAGACCATCGTCTCGGCGACGTCCGGCGGCGCGTCGGCCGCGACCGTCGCGCCCGTAGCGGCGGGGCTCACCATCGTCGTTCCCCCAGCCGCTGGCGCACCCAGGCGGCCACCGCTTCGCGGTCGAGCGCGGTGTAGTCGAGCAGCACCGGCCAGTCGGCTTCGTAGTCGGGCACGCAGGCGCCCGGCGCCGCGCCGCGCGGCACCTGCACCACGTGCGTCACCAGCAACTCGGTCAGGTCGGCCTCGGCGTTGGTGGATCCGATGTCGTCGACGATCTGCTCGCACAGCACCACGGTGCGCCGTGCGGCCAGCGCGAGCAGCCGGTCGGCGCCCTTGTGGCCACCGAAGACCGCGTTGCCGCGCGCATCGGCGCGCCAGGCATGCACGTAGGCCACGTCGATGGGCAGCGGCGGGATCGCGAGCTGTTCGCCGCCGCCGTAGGGGCAGGGCAGGCGCGCGAGCTCGGGGCGCAGCAGCGCCAGGGCTTCGCCGTGCCGCGCCGGCAGCGGCAGGAAGGAGGCGCCTTCGGCCGCCGCATTCAGCCCGAGCACGAGCGAGGTCTCGGTTTCCTCGACGACCTCGTGCGCGCCCTTCAGCCCCGGCCCGAGGCCGAGCGCCTCCATGCCGAAGTAGAACGAGCGCACGCGTGCCGGCACGCCAGCGGCGAGCAGCAGGTCGGTCTCGATGCCGCCGGTGAACACCAGCAGCTCGCCGAAGCGCGTGCCGTGCGCCGCCCAGTGCAGCGCCGCGGCGAGCGGCCGGCGACTGAAGCTCCAGCCGCCGAGCGCCACGCGCGCCGCGCCTTCGGCCAGTGCCGCGGCCTCGGCCAGCCCGACGCGCTTGTCGGCCACCGCCATCGCTACAGGCCGAGGCCGCGCGCGATGATGTCGCGCTGCACTTCCATCGCGCCGCCGCCGATCTCGAACAGCTTGGCGTCCTGGAAGTGCATCGGCAGGCCGGAATCAACCGTGTAGCCGTAGCCGCCGAGCAGGTGCAGCCCGGTCATCGCGCAATGCATGTAGCACTCGGCGCCGGCCACCTTGGCGAACGAGGCCTCGTTGTGGCAGGCGCCGGTCTTCTCGAGCACGCTGGCGCCGCGGTAGACGAGCAGCCGCGCGGCCTCGATGCGCAGCTGCATGTCGACGATCTTGTGGCGCACCGACTGCAGCTTGGACAGCGGCTTGCCGAACTGCACGCGCTGCTTCACGTAGGCGCTGACCTCGTCGACGATGGCCTGCGACGCGCCGACGCCGATCGCGCCGTGGTACAGGCGCTCGTTGTCCAGGCCGCCGAGCACGCACTGCCAGCCCTTGTTCTCGGCGCCGATCAGCGCGTCCGGCGGCAGCACGAGGTCCTTGAAGTGGGCCGCGAAGGTGGGCACCGGCCCGAGGCCCATGGTCTCGATGCGCGTCAGCTCGATCGCCGGGTTGCGGCCCGGGTCCGGGATCAGGAAGGTCGAGATGCCTTCCTGCTTCACCGCCTTCGGGTCGGTGCGCGCGGCGAGGATCAGGAAGCCGGCCGACTTGACCTGCGAGCAGTACAGCTTCTCGCCGTTGACCACCCAGTGGCCGTCGGCGCGGCGCACCGCGGTCGTGCGCAGCGACGCGGCATCGCTGCCCGAGCCGGGCTCGGTGAGGCCGAGCGCCATGAAGACCTCGCCGCGCATCACGCGCGGCAGCACCAGATCCTTCTGCGTCTGCGTGCCGTAGCGGGCCACCAGCGGGGCCAGGATCACCGCCGCGCGGCCCCAGGCGGTGGTGATGGCCGACGAGGCGCGCGCGAACTGCTCGACGAAGGCCAGCATGCCCATCGGATCGGGCTTCTCGAGGCCGCTGTAGGCCTCGGGCAGCAGGAAGCCGTAGTAGCCGAGCTCGCCCAGCTTCTTGAACAGCTCCTGCGGCGGCTCGACCTTCTCGCGCACCCACTGCAGCACCTTCTGCCGCGGCATTTCCTTCTCGACGAAGCGGCGCGTGGTCTCGGCGATCGCGCGCTGCTCCGGGCTGTAGTCGAAATCCATCGTGTTCGTCTCCGTCGCAACGTCAGGCGCGCGGCTCGTCGAGCACGCGCAGGGTCTTGTAGCCCACGCGGGGCAGTTCGGTGTGGAAGCCCACCTGCGCCGGCACGCCCAGCTCGGCTGCCAAGTGCCGCTGCAGGCGCCGCGCAGCCGGCGCGAGCGCGGCATCGGCCAGCGTGGCCGGGCGCAGCAGTCGCACTTCGAGCGCCGGTGCCGCCTCGGCGCGGCGCACGAGCGCGAACTCGAGGTTGCGGCCGTCCTCGCTGCGCGACAGCGCGGTCTCCACCTGGAACGGGTAGACGGCGGTGTCGCCCACCGGCACGCGGTTGCCCACGCGGTCGAGCAGCGTGAAGCGGCGCGAGGTGCGCCCGCAGCAGCAGACGCCGGGGTGCACGCGCACCATGTCCTCGGTGCGCCAGCGCAGGTGCGGCGTGGCGCGGCGGTAGAAGTCGGTGATGACCATCTCGCCGATCTCGCCGTCGGCCACGGCGCGGCCGCTGACGGGGTCGATCACCTCCACCCACGTGAGATCCTCGCCGTGCCAGTGCTCGCCGTCGCGCGCCTGGCACTCGCCAGCGAAGAGGTTGAAGTCCGAGCCCTGCCCCGAGAGCGTGAACACCTCGATGCCCAGCGTGTCAGCGAACTGCGCGCGCGCCTCGGCGCCGAGCGCCGCGCCCATCAGGATCGCGCGGCGGTAGGGCAGCGCGCGCGCCACGGGTTGCGCCGCGGCATGCTGCGCCATCGCGCGCAGTGTCGACACGCCGGCTTGCAGGAAGCCGGGCTCCAGCGCGCGCGCCGACTCCACGTAGCGTGGCACGTGAGCCGGCTCGTGGTTGTCGCGCAGAACCCAGCGCACGCCCAGGCGCTGCGCCGCGAGGCGGAAGATGTCGGCCGCCGGCGTGAACGGCGTGACCAGCAGGTGCAGCACGTCGCCCGGGCGCATGCCGGCCGCCCAGTACAGGCGTGCCAGCATCTCGGTGTTGCGGTCCAGGTCCTGCGCGTCGAAGGCCTGGAAGGTCTGGCGCCCGCTGGTGCCGGCCGATGGCCCGGCGAGCACGATGTCGGCGCGCGGCACGCACAGGTGCGGCAGCGCGCTGCCGTGGCGGTCCATCGCCGCGCGCAGCTCGTCCTTGCACATCGCGGGCACCGCGGCGGCGACCTCTTCCAGCGAGCGCAGGCCGTGCGCGTCGACATCGCCGAGGCGCTCGCGCCCCATCGTCGAATGCTCGCGCATGCGTTCGATCAGCGCCTGCACGCCGCGCAGCTGCAGCGCGGCGCGTGCCTCGGCCGCCATGCACTCGGCGGCGGGGTCCCAGATCGGGCGCGCCGGATCGTTCACGGCGCGGGCGCCGGACCGGCGAATCGGAACACCGGCAGCGCCACCTCGCGCGGCGGGAACGTCACCTGCACGCGCCGGTCCACCGCCATGTCCACGGGCCGGCCCTCGATCTCGGCGAACAGGTACCAGTCCTCGTCGAGCCGCACGAGGCCGATCGTGTACGGCGCGCGCGCCTGCCATACGGCCGACGGCGGCCGGTGCACGACCGAGAAGCTGTAGAGGCTGCCCGCGCCCGAGGACTGCTCCCACAGCGGCACGGCGCCCGCGTCGCACATCGGGCAGATCGAGCGCGGCGGGAAGATCGCGCCGCGGCAGGCCGGGCAGCGCTGGAACAGCAGCCGGCCCTCGCGCACGCCGGCCCAGTAGGGCAGCGCATCCTGCGTCACGCGCGGGACGGGGAAGCTGTCGGTGTAGTTGGCCGATTCGCCTTGTTCGAGCATGGCAGCTCCTGGCTATGCCGACTCGGTGTCGAGGATCACCGCGCTGTGGCAGGCGAGCATGCCGCCGGCCGAGTACGTCATCGCGCGCTTCGGCGCGTTCGCGGCCTTCAGGCCGAGCGGCTCGCCGCGCAGCTGGCGCACCGTCTCGACCAGCGAGTCGGCGGCCACCGAGATGCCCGGCTGGCCGAAGCCCATCCAGCCGCCGTTGGTGTCCACCGGGAAGTCGCCGCCGGGCCGCATGCGCCCGCTGCGCACCAGCTCCATCGCGCGGCCCTTGGGCGCGAAGCCCAGGTCCTCGAGCTGGACCAGCACGGTGTGCGAGAAGTTGCCGGCGAGCTGCGCCATCTGCATGTCGGCCGGCGTCATGTCGGCCATCGCGTAGGCCTCGCGCGCGGCGTGTGCCGCGCCGGTGGTGGTGATGGCCGGCAGCGGGCCGAGCGGCACCGTGCTGCGGCGCAGGTTGATGCGCTCGCACAGGTACTCGTGCGTGGTGCAGGTGCCGAAGCCGCGGATGTACAGCGGCCTTGCTGCCGGGCCGGCCTGGCGGGCGCGCTCGGCGCTGGTGACGACGAAGGCGCCGGCGGTGCCGCCCGGGCCCCAGGTGGCGCACATCCAGCGCCGCAGCGGCGTGGAGATGTAGGGCGAGCGCATCACGTCGTCGACGGTGATCAGGCCGTGCCTGCGCTTGGCCGCCTTCGGGTGGTGCACCGCCCATTCCTGGCGCTGCACCGCGACCTCGGCGAAATCCTCCTCGGTGACGCCGAACTCGTGCATGTAGCGGCAGGCGAGCTGCGCGTAGATGGTCGGGATCGTCGGGCCGTAGGGGAACTCGAACTGCGGGCAGGCGTCGGTGGCGGCGCCGACGGCGGTGGCGTCGATGAACAGCTCCACCGCGTCGGCCTGCACGCACAGCACGACGTCGGCCGCGCCGGCGGCGATGGCCAGCGCCGCCTGGCCGAGCATCGCGTTGACGCCGGCGCCGTGGAAGGTCAGCTCGGTGGTCATGCGCACCGGCATCTGCAGGTGCGACGCGAAGATGTTGTTCCACTGCGGCCGCCGGTCGGCCCAGGGCGAACGGCCGGTGAGCAGGATGTCGACCTCGTCCTTGCGGATGCCGGCGTCGCGCAGCGCCGCCCAGCTCGCCTCTGTGGCGAGCTGCAGCGGGTCCTTCACGTTCTGCTTGTCGGCATAGGCGTCGCCCATGCCGAGCACGGCGGCGACGCGGCCGAGCGAGCGGTCCAGCGGCTTCATGTGCGGGCTCCTTCGCGGACGGCGGCGGTCAGTCGCACGGCAGGCCGAGCTGCTTGGCGATCACGCGCAGCTGGATCTCGTAGGAGCCGACCGTGACCGGCGCGACCAATGCGTCGAGCGCCATGCGCATCGCCGGCAGCTCCTCGGTGATGCCCCAGCCGCCGCCGATGTGCAGCGCGTTCTGCGTCACCCGGTACACCGCCTGCGTGACGAACAGCTTGGCCGACGACACGACCAGGATGATGTCCTTGATCGGCGCGCCGCTGTCCCAGCGCTCGGCGGCGTGGTAGGTGTACAGACGCGACGCCTCGACGTCGACGTGGCCCTGCGCGAGCAGGAAGGCGATGCTCTGGTTGGCGCCGATCGGCTTGCCGAACTGCTGCCGCACCTTGGCGTAGTCGAGCGCCCAGGCCAGCGCGGTCTGCATGTGGCCGAGCCAGCGCGCGGCGACCATCACGCGCTCGCGGTTGAAGCCGGCCATGATGGCGCCGAATCCGGCGGTCAGGCGGCGCGCCTCGGGCACACGCGCCTCGTTGAACATCACGCGGTAGGTCGGCACCGGGCGGTTGGCGTAGGTCTTGATCTGCGAGGTCTCCACGCCCGGCGTCTTGCGGTCGACGGCGAAGAAGTGCATGCCGTGGCGACCCTGCGCGGGGTCGGTGCGCGCGAGCACGAGCATCGTGTCGCAGTCGCCGCCCAGCGTGATGAAGGACTTGATGCCGTCGAGCACCCAGTCGTCGCCGTCGCGGCGCGCGGTGGTCTTCAGGTTCTGCACGTCGCTGCCGGCCTCGGGCTCGGTGACGGCCAGCGCGAGCAGGCGCTCGCCGGCGACGTTCTCGCGCACCATCGCATGGTGCAGCGCGTGGCCATGCTCGGCCAGCAGCGAGCCGGCCACGCCCTGGATGAGCGCGACGATCGCGAGGTTGGGGTTGGCCTTGGCCTGCTCCTCGATCGAGATCGCCTCCTCGGTGACGCCGAGGTCGGCGCCGCCGAGCGACTCGGGGATGTGCAGGCCGATCAGCCCGGCCTTGGCGGCGGCGACGAAGAACTCGCGCGGGAAGCGCGCCTCGAGGTCGGCCTGCTGCCAGCGCGGCCGGATCTCGCGCTCGGCGAACTTGCGGCACATGTCGCGGAAGGCGGTGCGGTCGACGCTGTTGGGGGGAACGCGGCGTTCGGTGCTGCTCATGCAGGGTGCGCTCGATGCGTGAAGGGATGGAGGGCGGTCAGGCCCGGGCCACTGGCGCGCGGGCCACCAGAACGCTGGCGGTGCCGCGCTGCGCCAGCGTGCCGTCGGCGGCAAGCACGCGCACCTCGAGCTCGACCGCGCCCGCGCTGCTGCCCTTGGCCGCGGACACGTCGAGCACGAAGCATTCGGCCGCCACGCGGTCGCCCACGAACACCGGGCCGTAGAACCGCCAGCCGCCGACGCCGAGCATCACCTGCAGCGCGGGGCCGAACACGTCGCCGAGCGTGGCGAGCGTCTTGGCGATGACCAGCGGGCCGTGCGCGATGAGGCGCCCGTAGCGCGTCGTCTTCGCGTATTCCGCGTCGACGTGGATCGGGTGGCGGGCGTCGAGCAGGTCGGCGTAGTCGGCGACCAGTTCGGCGCTGCAGTCGAAGGCAGGCAGCGCGAGGCGCATGCCGGGGCGGATGGCGTCGAGCCAGAGCGCGGATGATGTTTCCGTCATGGGGTCGCCGGGCTTCTCGTCGGGCCGGTCATTCGGGCTGGATGGAGAATTCCTTGAGCAGCCGCACGTAGCTCTGCGACTGCTCGCGCATGAAGTCGGCGAGCGCCTGCGCGGTGGATGGCGTCGCCTCCAGCCCCAGCGCCAGCAGCCGGGCACGCAGGTCCGGGTTGCCGAGCACCTTGACGACCTCCCGGTTGAGGCGCTCGACCGCGTCCTTCGGCAAACCCGCCGGCCCGAGCAGGCCGAACCAGGCCGGCATGTCCGCGATGTTGCGCAGGCCCGACTCGGCGATCGTCGGGACGTCGGGGAACATCGCCGTGCGCTGCGGCGCGGTGGCGAGCAGCGCGCGCACCTTGCCGCCCTTGACCTGCGCCGACGCGGTGACGATGTCGGTGAACATGCATTGCACCTGCCCGCCGATCAGGTCGACCAACGCCGGTGGGGTCGACTTGTAGGGCACGTGCGTCATGTCCGCGCCGATGGACCTGGCCAGCATGCCCCCGTAGAGCACGCCGCCGAGGTTGCCGCTGCCGTAGTTCAGCTTGCCCGGGTTGGCGCGCGCATGCTCGGCCAGTTCGCCGACCGTCTTCCACGGCTTGTCGGCCGCCACCACCAGCACGTAGGTGGTGACCGCCAGCCGCGTGATCGGCGTGAAGTCGCGGAACGGATCGAACGGCACGTTGCGCTGCACGCCGGCGGGATTGGCGACGATGGAGTTGGTTGCCGCGACGAGGGTGTAGCCGTCGGGCGGCGACTTGGCCACGTGGTCCAGCGCCAGCGAGGTGAGGGCGCCCGGACGGTTGTCGATGAGCACGCTCTGGCCGAGCGCCGCGCCCAGCGGTTCCGCGACCAGCCGCATCAGCGTATCGGTGGCCGAGCCCGGCCCGAAAGGCAGCACCAGGCGCACAGGCCGATCGGGGTAGGCGGCGTGGGCAGATCGCGAGGCCGCCGCGAGCGAGAGGGCGAGCGGCAGCGCCAGCACGGCACGACGCTTGGGACCGGGTGAAGGCATTGTCATGGGCGTCTCCTGGCGCGTGGTTTCGGGGCTGCCGGCTCTCGCGATCCAGGCAACTGTCGAACGTTTGGTAGTCGCGAGTTCGGGCGTATCATAGACCAACGCCGCCACCACGCACACCCGCACGCACCGATGGACAACCCCCTCTGCCGCATGTTCGGCATCGATGCGCCGATCTTCGCGTTCTCGCACTGCCGCGACGTGGTGGTCGAGGTGTCGAAGGCGGGCGGCCTGGGCGTGCTCGGCCTGGCGCGCATGTCGCCCGAGCGCGTCGACGAGGAACTGCGCTGGATCGACGCGCACATCGGCGGCCGGCCCTACGGTGTCGACATCCTGATGCCGACCTCCTACGACAGCACCGGCGAGGGCGAGGCCAAGTTCGACGCCGAGGCGCTGTTCCCGCCCGGGCACCTGGCCTTCGTGCGCGAACTGCTCGACCGTGCCGGCGTGCCGCCGCTGCCGCCCGACGAGGCGGCGCGCATCGAGCGCGAGCTGGTCTCGTCGTTCAACTTCACGCGCGCGGAGAGCGTGGCGATGCTCGACCGCGCGTTCGAGCACCCGATCGCGCTGATCGTCAACGCGCTGGGCTCGCCGCCGCCCGAGCTGGTGGCGCGTGCCCATGCGCGCGGCATCAAGGTGGCCGCGCTCGCCGGCGCGCCCAAGCATGCGCTGCGGCACCGCGACGCCGGCTGCGACTTCGTCATCGCGGTGGGCACCGAGGCCGGCGGGCACACCGGCGAGACGACCTCGCTGGTGCTGTGGCCGCGCATCGTCGATGCCGTGGCGCCGCTGCCGGTGCTGGGCGGCGGCGGGGTGGGGCGCGGCCGGCAGATGGCCGCCGCGCTCGCGCTCGGCTGCGAGGGCGTCTGGTGCGGCTCGGTCTGGCTGAAGACGGTGCAGAGCGAGGTCACCCCGGAGATCAAGGCGCGGCTGTTCGCCGCCGGAGCGAACGACGCGGTGCTCACGCGCAGCGTCACCGGCAAGCCCTGCCGCACGCTGCGCAGCGCGTTCACCGACGCCTGGGACGCGCCGGGCGCGCCGCCGCCGCTGCCGGCGCCGCTGCAGGCCATCCTCTGGTGGGGCCAGGGCCGCACCCGCGTGGAGCGCGTGCGCGCGCGGGACTTCCTCACCTACCCGGTCGGGCAGATCGTGGCCGATCTTCGCGAGGAGACGTCCGTGCGCCAGGTGGTGCAGGACATGCTCGGAGAACTGGCCGATTGCAAGCAGCGGCTCGACCGACTGCTCGGCTGACACAGGAGACCCGAGAACATGGCAGAACGACGATCCGGCCCCGGCCCCCTGGCCGGCCTGAAGGTGGTGGAGTTCGCCGGCATCGGGCCCGGGCCGATGTGCGGCATGGTGCTCGCGGACCTGGGCGCCGAGGTGCTGCGGCTGGACCGCATGGTGCCCAGCGGGCTGGGCGTCGAGCGGCCGCCCCACTTCGACCTGCTCAACCGCGGCAAGCGCACCGTGTCGGTCGATCTCAAGGCGGCCGACGGCGTGGCGTTCGCGCAGCGCGTGGTGGCCTGCAGCGATGCGCTGATCGAGGGCTTCCGCCCCGGCACGATGGAGCGCCTGGGCCTGGGCCCCGAGCCGTGCCTGGCGCGGCACGCGAAGCTGGTCTACGGCCGCGTCACCGGCTTCGGCCAGACCGGACCGCTGGCGCCGGCGGCCGGTCACGACCTCAACTACATCGCGCTGTCGGGCGCGCTGCACGCGATCGGCCGGGCGGGCGGGCCGCCGACGCCGCCGCTGAACCTGGTGGGCGACTTCGGCGGCGGCGGCCTGCTGCTCGCCTTCGGCATGCTCGCCGCGCTGTGGAACGTGCAGCGCGGCGGCGCCGGCCAGGTGGTCGATGCGGCGATGGTCGACGGCGCGGCGATGCTGATGACGTCGATGTTCGGCCTGTATGCCAGCGGCACCCACGACCGCCCGCGCGGCGGCAACCTGCTCGACTCGGGGGCGCCGCACTACGAGGTGTACCGCTGCGCCGACGGCGGCTGGGTGAGCGTGGCCCCCATCGAGCCCAAGTTCCGCACCGTGCTGTTCGAACGGCTCGGCCTGGCGCCCGACGCCTTCGACTTCGACGACGCCGCGC
>JRYF01000953.1_pt1 | contig 23034 bp, 23 predicted proteins | sample 235331 | NCBI WGS metagenome assembly JRYF01 (sample SAMN03074217, study PRJNA261475) | activated sludge metagenome | biome: Wastewater Treatment Plant; feature: Wastewater; material: Activated sludge; isolation source: activated biomass of a wastewater treatment plant treating hydrocarbon... ...
CCGCGCCGGACCAGGGCGGTCACCACGCCCCCCGCGAGATCGATCTCTTCCAGCGGGCGTCCCACGACCGGACTGTCCGCGGATAAGACCACCGACCACAGCCGGTTGGCGTCGCGCTCCGGCAGCCTCTCCGCCGAACCAGGATCGCTGCGAAAGAACTCACGCAACAACCGATAGCGCCCTTCCCGTTGTTCCCGCACGCGGCGCACCACGCGGGAGATCGGCACGTCCAACAACAGCAGCGCGTGGGCCGCGATCATCAGGCTGGCTTCCAGAGTTTCCGGCACGACTTCCGCCGCGCCGGCCGTCCGCGGTTCCCTGACGCGGGTCTCATCGCGCGCGCGCGCCATCACCGGCAGATCGGCCCGCACGGCGCGAAGATGTTGCAGAACCTTGAGCGCCGAGGACACATCCTCCACATATTGAATTTAGGTTGCACTCATGCTGTTCATCTCCACCGCGTCGAATATGGAAGTTTTAAGGGTAGTGTTCTCGACGTGGATGTAAAAGTTTACAAGCCGTTAATTATTTAAGCTTTGATGAGTTGCATATCCATGTCTGGAGCACTACCGAAGTCCCGTTTCGGCGCAACGGCGACCCACGCCCAGGTCGCTTCCTGGGTTAAACTGACCGGGCCAACCTCCATACTCACGCGCAACATTGACGGCCCGCAACCATGACTTCCCCGCCCCACCATGCCCGTGTGTTGTTGATCGAGGATCATCGCGACCTCGCCGAGATGGTGGGCGCGTATCTCGAAACTCGCGGCTACGAACTCGACTACGCGGCCGACGGCGTCACCGGCCTGCACCTCGCGGTGGTCAACGACTACGACGCCATCGTACTGGATTTGATGTTGCCAGGCCTGGATGGTTTGTCGCTCTGTCGCAAGCTGCGCCAGGAGGCCCGCCGGGACACGCCGCTGCTGATGCTGACCGCGCGCGATACCCAACAGGACAAGATCACCGGCTTCGAGACCGGCGCCGACGACTACCTGGTGAAGCCTTTTGACATCCGCGAACTGGAGGCGCGAGTCCATGCCCTGGTGCGTCGCCGCCGCGGCAACGTCGCCGCCGAAGTGCTGCGCGTGGCCGATTTGACCCTCGACACCGGAACCCTCCAGGCCCAACGCGATGGCAAGAAGCTCAACCTGACGCCGACGGCGTTGAAAATGCTGACGGTGCTGATGCGGGCTTCGCCGCGCGTCGTCCAGCGGCGCGACCTGGAACGGGAAGTCTGGGGCGACGAACTGCCGGACAGCGATACGCTGCGCAGCCACCTTTACACCCTGAGGAAGATCGTCGACAAGCCCTTCGAGAAGCCGCTCCTGCATACCCTGCACGGGGCTGGATACCGGCTCGCGGACCCCGATGAAACCTAAGGAGACGCTCAAGCAGCGGATCAGCCGAACGTTTCTGTTGCAGGCGGCGGCGATCAGCGTTGCGGCGGTGGTCAGCGTGCTGCTGGCGGCGGCGATCATCAAGCAGGTGCTGGTGACCGAGGCCCTGCGCATGGAGGCCGCCTATTTCTGGGAAAGACGGGCGGCGGACCCCGCGTTCCCCTTGCCCGAAACGCGCAATCTCAGCGGTTTTCTGGCCCCGGTCGACGATGATCGCGCGTTGCCCGAAAACCTGCGCGATCGGAGCGATGGCTTTCACTCGGTTCCCAGTCAGGCCGGCCTCACCACGGTTTACATCACCACCCGGAACGACCAAAGGCTTTACCTCCTGTTCGACAGCGAGCGCGTGAACGAACTTGCCGCCTACTTCGGGTTGGCGCCGCTGATCGTCGTGCTGCTCGTGCTTTACCTGTCGGTCTGGCTGGCCTTTCGGGCTTCACAGCGGGCGATCTCTCCGGTGATCTGGCTGGCGCGCGAGGTCAACCGCCTCGACCCCCAGGCTCCGGTCGTCCAACGCTTCGACCCCCGCCGCCTGCCGCCCGACGCGGACGAGGAGGTCCGGGTGCTGGCGGCGGCGCTCACCGGCCTCGCCGACCGCCTCGAAGCGTTCGTCGAGCGCGAACGGACCTTCACCCGCGATGCGAGCCACGAACTGAGAACCCCGCTCACCGTGCTACGGGTCGCCACGGACCTTTTGCTCGATCGCGCGGACCTCCCCGCCGACGCGCGGGCCAGCATCACCCGGATTCGACGCTCGTCCAATGAGATGGAGGAATTGGTCAACGCCTTCCTGCTCCTGGCGCGGGAGACGGACCAGGGCCTGCCCAGCACGCGGGTCTGCATCAACGACGTCGTCGCCGCCGAACTGGAAAATCTCCGCCTGCTCGTCGCGCGCAAGCCGGTCGAAATCCGGGTCGATGCCGAATGCCGCCTGCTGGTCGCCGGACCCGAACCGGCCCTGTCCGCGGTAATTCGCAATCTGTTGCGCAACGCCCTCTCCTATACGGATGCCGGGCGTGTCAGCATCAACATCGCTCCCCGGCGACTGCGCATTGAGGACAGCGGCATCGGCATGGACCCACGGCAGATCAAGGAAGTCTTTCGGCCCTATTTTCGCGGCGAACCCCAGCGGCGCGGCGGCCACGGGGTTGGCCTGACGATCGTCCGCCGCTTCGCCGATCGCTTCGGCTGGTCGGTCGTCATCCAGAGCGAACCGGGCATCGGCACGCAAGTCGAGGTTGGATTTCCCGACGCGCAATGCCACCCGGAGCAAACCGCCTGACCTGACACGTCGGAGCAAGCCTGCGGATCGCCCGGATTCGCCGGCGGCCGTTCGAACGCTTCTTCACTTTTTCTTCACATCTTCCCGACGCCTCCTTCACGCCACGGGCGATAGCCTATTTGTGTTTCATGCCCCAATGGCTGCGTTGAGGAGATCCGAAGCATGGCAACATTCGTGAACTTTATCCTGTTCCAGGTCGCCTGGTTCGCCTGCGTCCTGGGCGGTGCCCGCGAGACCCCCTGGATCGGACCCGTCGTGGTCGCCGGGGTAGCCGCCTATCATCTGTCGCGCGTACCGAATCCGAAAGCCGAGTTCTTCCTGCTGGCCCTGGCGGCGGGGATCGGCGCGGCGTTCGATTCCGCGTTGGCCGCGACCGGCTGGCTGTCCTATCCCTCCGGCCAGTGGCATCCAATGCTCGCGCCGTACTGGATGGTCGCGCTTTGGGTGGCCTTCGCAACCACCCTGAACGTCAGCCTGAACTGGCTCAAAGGACGGCTCCTGCTGGCTCTGGCATTCGGCGCGGTCGGCGGTCCGCTGGCCTATTTTGCCGGCGCCAAGCTGGGTGGCGTCACTTTCCATGAACCCGCGCTGGCGCTGACCGCGCTGGCGTTCGGCTGGGCCAGCATCACCCCCACCCTGGTTCTGATCGCCACTCATCTCGACGGCTGGCGCCCGGACGCGCAACGGCGGATGCTAGCGACCGCAACGGAGCAATGACCATGTTCGATCCAACCGCCTTTCTCTATGGTCTGGGCGGCATCCTGGCGGCGGCTTTCATCGTCTGGGCGATCAGCGTGCTCAAGCGCGATGCCAGCATCGTCGACAGCCTGTGGTCGCTCCTGTTTTTCATCGCCGCCGGCGTTTATCTGGGAACGGCTCCCGCGCCGGGGCTGACTTCGATCCTGGTTCTGGTCATGGTCGGCGTGTGGGCGTTGCGTCTTTCCGCCTACATCACCTGGCGCAACTGGGGCGAGGAGGAGGATCGACGCTATCAGCACATTCGGGAACGCAACCAACCCGGATTCGCCTACAAGAGCCTCTACCTGGTCTTCGGACTACAAGGGGTCCTGGCCTGGATCATTTCCCTGCCACTGCTGGCGGCGATTCACGCCAACGCGCCCCTGGACTGGCTGAGTTACCTGGGCATCCTGTTCTGGCTGGTCGGCATGGCGTTCGAGGCGGGCGGCGATTGGCAACTGGCTCGTTTCAAGGCCAATCCGGCCCATCGAGGAAAAGTGCTGAATTCCGGTCTCTGGCGTTATACCCGGCACCCGAATTACTTCGGTAACGCGCTCGTCTGGTGGGGCTTTTTCCTGCTCGCCCTGTCGGCCGGCGGGTGGTGGGCCGTGGTTGCTCCGGCCTTGATGACGTTCCTGCTGTTGAAGGTGTCGGGCGTGGTCCTGCTGGAACAGGACATCAGCGACCGGCGGCCGGAATACCGCGCCTACATCCAACGGACCAACGCCTTTTTTCCCGGCCCGCCACGCCCCCTGGAAGGGACCTCCCACCCATCGGAGATCAGAACATGAAAACAATGACCCGCCGTCTTTTAATCGGCGCTGCCATCGCGTTGACGACGCCCGGTCTGGGCGTTGCCTCCACATCGGCGCAAGATCCGTTGACCTTCGCGGTCTCCCTCGACAACCGGCCCATCGGGGTGCATCGCTTTCGGATTGTCGATGACGGCGCGACGCGCGTCGTCGAAAGCGATGCGTCGTTCGACGTCAGAATCCTGCGAGTGCCCGTCTACCGTTATCGCCACAGCAACACCGAAATCTGGCGGGACGGATGCCTGAAGCAGATCGAGTCGGCGACGGACGCCAACGGCACGCGCTACGCGGTGGATTTAAGCAAAACCGCGGCGGGTTACACGATCTCGACCTCCACGGAGACTCGGAATTATCAAGCCGACTGCCTGATGAGCTTTGCGTACTGGGATCCGCGGTTCCTGCGGCAAAACCAACTGCTCAATACCCAGACCGGCGAGCTGATCGCGGTCGAGATTCAACCGCTTGGCGAATCCATCCGGGAGGTCGCCANNCCAGGTTTTTTACAACAGCGCGGACGGTCGCTGGGTCGCGCTGGAATCGGTGCTCGAGAACGGTCGAGTCTTGCGTTACGTGGCGGCCCCGGATGATCGGCTGGCCGCGGTGGAGAGCGATTCCAAGCATCCTCTAATCAGGAGATGACCGTGCGAACTCTGAAATCCCTTCTTGCTTTACCCGTTGCATTCGTGCTGGTCGCTTGCCAAACGGCGCCGAGCAATCCCATCACGACGGTCGAACGGGTCGATCTCGAACGCTTCATGGGCGATTGGTATGTGATCGCCAATATCCCCACCTTCGTCGAACGCGACGCCTACAACGCCGTGGAGTCCTACCGGCTTACCGACGAGGGCACGGTGGCCACGACCTTCACCTTCCGTCGCGGTGGTTTTGATGGCGAACGTAAGGTGTACCGGCCGACCGGCTTCGTGCGCGATCACGAAAGCAACGCCGTCTGGGGGATGCAGTTCATCTGGCCGTTCAAGGCCGACTTCCGTATCGTCTATCTCGACGAGGATTACACCCGGACGATCATCGGGCGAAACAAACGCGACTACGTCTGGATCATGGCGCGCTCGCCCAGCATTCCGGAGGCGGATTACCAGTCCATGCTGCGCCTTCTGGCCGATGAGGGTTACGACATCAACCAGATTCAGCGCGTGCCGCAGCGCTGGCCGGAGCCAGCAGATCAGGCAACGCGCCAGAACGCCGCCTGGGAGCGAAATGGCTGAGCCGCCCGAGGCTTCGAGCAAGGTATCGCGGCCGTGGGGGAAATAGCACCGGCTCCCGTGCGCGGGTCGCGGCTTTGGTCGATCCATACCAGGCAGAATCCGCCGCGGGCCGGAACTACTTTCCGAGCCGCCCCACCAACGCGAACCGCCGTTCCCGCGCCGGCAGCAAACCCTGCGGCCGGAACACCATCATCACCACCATCACCAGGCCGAACACCAGCATCCGTGCGCTGGAGAATTCCCGGAACAACTCCGGCAACCCAATCACCAGAAACGCCGCCAGCAGCACCCCGGCCATGCTGCCGGCGCCGCCGAGAATGACGATCATGAACAAGATCACCGATTCCCAGAAACTGAAGGATGCCGGCGAAATGATGGTCATCTTGGCGGCGAACAGCGTGCCGGCCATCCCGGCCCAGAACGCCCCCAGCCCGAACGCGGCCAGTTTGTAATAGGCGGTATTGATGCCACTGCCCTCCGCCGCCACTTCGTCCTCGCGCAGGTAATTGAGCGCCCGCCCGAACCGCGACTGGCGCAGGCCCGCGAACAGAATCACGGTCAGGGCCACAAACCCCCAGATCAGGTAGAAGAATTCCTCTGGCCGCCGGATGACGAACCCGAACAGATTCGGCCGGCTGATCCCGAAGATGCCGTTGGCGCCGCCGGTGATCCCGAACACGTCGTTGACCAGCGCGATGCGGACGATCTCGCCGATGCCGATGGTGACGATCAACAGATAGTCGCCGCGCAGATGCACCACCGGCCGCGCCACCGCCAGCGCGAACAGCCCGGCGACCAGCCCGCTCAACGGCAGCGTCCACAGAATGGGAATCTGATAGCGGGTGTTGAGAATGGCGGCGGTGTAGGCGCCCATCGCATAAAAAGCGGCGTGGCCCATGTTGAACAGGCCGGCCTCGCCCAGAATCAGATTCAGGCTCAGCGCCAGCAGCGCGTACAGGCCGACGCTGTTGAGCACGTCCACCCAATAGGCGTTGAGAAACAGCGGCGCGACCGCCAGCAGCGCCGCCGACAGGCCCGCGATGCTCCACCGAACCTGGTTCGTTTCCATCCACTTCTGGATTCCCGCGCCTTTCATCCTTCCCTTTTCCCTTCGCTCACACCTTGTCCGCAACCCGCTCGCCGAGCAGGCCAGTCGGACGAACGATCAGGATGAGGATCAGAACCAGAAAGGCGATGGCGTCCTTCCAGGCCATTGAGATATAAGCCGCGCCCAGCGCCTCGATCACCCCGAGCAGCAGACCGCCGACCATCGCGCCGGGGATGTTGCCGATGCCGCCGAGAATCGCGGCGGTGAACGCCTTCATGCCGTAGATCCAGCCCATGGTGAAATTGATCTGGCCGTAGTACAGCCCGACCATCAGCCCCGCCGCGCCGCCCAGCGCCGGTCCCAACAGGAACACCAGGAGAATCACCCGGTTGACGTCGATGCCCATCAAGCGCGCCGCGCCCTGGTCGATGGCCGCCGCCCGAATGGCCGTGCCGATTCGGGTTTTCTGGATGAACAGATACAGGGCCACCATCATCACCACCGAGGCCAGTACGATCAGCACCCGCATCAGCGGGATCGACAGGCCGAACAGATCGAGGGTCGCATGGGGCAACAACCCATCGGGATACACCTGAAAGCGCGCACCGTAGAGCAGCATCAGAGTGTTTTGCAGGAAGATCGACGCGCCCAACGCCGACACCACCGCCGACAGCCGGGGCGATTCGCGCAGGGGACGATAGGCGGCCCGTTCCAGAATCGCGCCCATGATCGCCACGAGACCCATCACCATCAGTACCAGCACCAGCACGCCGGCGAAAAATCCCAGCCGGTCGGTCAGCGCCAGCGACGTCAGCAGGGTCAAGCCCAGATAGGCTCCATAGGTGAACAGGTCACCATGCGCGAAGTTGATCAGCTTGAGCACCCCGTACACCATGGTGTAGCCCAGCGCGATCAGGGCGTAGATGCCGCCCACAGCCAAGCCGTTGGTGAGTTGCTGGAGGAATTCTTCCATGAGGTTGTCGGAATTCGGGGGGACGGGATGGGAATGCCTAAATGCCGACAAATGCTGGCGGCGGTGAAGTTTACAATTTCGCGATGAGGGGGAATGGATACGCGACGCTGGTTGGTGGGATTCTCCCAAATGGAATGCTCGCCGCCCTCCCGCAACAGTCGGCAGCCCTGCTGTTGCAAATGGCGCAGCAAATCACGCCGTTTCATGCGGCGATGGTTTCCGGGACCTGCTTTATCCGAAAAGCGGCGTCGAGCAGCAGATACAAAGGCTCTTCCAAATCCGCCTCGGAATCCGTACAAGCCGGATCGGGGCGAGGCAAGGGCTCGCCCCGTAACAGGCAGGTTTCCGCCATGTCCACCAAGGCGCTAGCCAGCAGTCGGCGCGCTTCCGGGAGATCCTCGGCGCACGTCATCGCGCCGGGAAAATCCAGCACCTCGGCATGAACGCCGCCCGGCACGAATTTATACATTGCCTTGTAAGTCAGCATCGTTGGCCCAAGTCGCCTGGCAAGTCGGGTTAACCGTCCACCTTCGACTCGGGTCGCCAAACCGTCGGCGACCCGACTTCATGGAAAGTGCTTCAAAGCTTTTGCAGCACGAAATTGCCTTCGGCATCGACCCGATAGACTCGGTACACCTCGCCTTCCCGGTCGCCCTTGGCGTCGAAGGAAATCGGACCGCTCAAACCGGGATAATCCTTCAGGTTCTCGCGCAAATACTCGGCGATCTTGGCCCCGTCGGTGGACTGGGCGCCCGCGATGCCAGCCACCGCCACCCGGAACCCGTCACCGGCCAGCACCGCCCAGATCGAGGAAGGCGACTCGTTATACTTCTTCTGATAAGCATCCAGGAACGCCCTGGCCTCTGGCGTATCCAGGTCCTGCGGCACCGGGGGGCTGAGGAAATAGAAGCCTTCGGCGGCTTCCTGACCGGCGATCTTGACTAGGTCGGGATTATTAGTGGCGTCGCCGCCGAGAAACGGCGCCGGCCAGTTCATGGCCTTCTTCTGCCGCAGCAACAATCCGGCTTCCGGATAGTAGCCGGTGAACAGCACCAATTCGGGATCGGCGCCCCTGAGCTTGGTCAGAATGGTGTTGTAGTCGCGTTCGCCGGGGGTCAGGGCGTCGAAGAACACGACCTCCACACCTTGCTCCTTCAACAAGGCGTTGGCTTCGTCGGCCAGACCCTTGGCGTAGGACGTATTGTCATGCAGGATGGCGACTTTCTTGAAACCCAGTTTCTCGATGGTTTGCGCCGCCATGCGGCCCTGCTCGTCGTCGCGCGGCGCGGTGCGGAAGAACTGCTTGAAACCCTTTTCGGTCAACCGGATGGCGGTCGAACCATTGGCGATCTGCGGAATCCCCGCTTCGTTGTAGATGGACTGACTGGCCTCGGTGACCGAGGAGCCGTAGGTGCCGACCACCGCCGCGACGTTTCGGGTGACCAGACGCTGCGCGGCCAGCGAGGCGGTGCGCGGGTCGCCGCCGTCGTCCTCGGTCACCACCTCGATCTTCCGACCCAGCACGCCGCCCGCGGCGTTTTGCTGCTCGGCCAGCAGTTCGACGATCCTTTTCATCCCCTGCCCTTCGCTGGACCAGGATCCGGTCAGCGGCGCCATCAGACCGATCCGGACCGGATCCGCGGCCTGGACCAGGCTGCCGCTCAGCGCCAAGCTCACCGCAACGACCAGCCCCCATAAGTTCTTTGTCATTCTTCCGCTCTCCTCGTGGTTGCGACCGACTGTGGGATTTGATCCGACGCCGGTCAGGATGACGTTATAAGCTCCGAACGATAACAGCGAATTTCAAAAACCGTCAAATCCGCCGCACGCGCGGCACGGGCAACCGGATTTCCACCGACGGCGGGGAAGCCACTGCTTCCACAACCTCCTCTTCCTCCTCCAAATCATCGCGACCGCCGGGCAGCCAGCCGGGGACTGGGCCGCCGTTGCGGGCGCCCAGCGTGACGAAATCAAACAGCCGGGCATCGGCGAGATGCGAGGGGGCCACGTTTTGCAGCGCGGCGAAGATGTTCTCGACCCGTCCTGGGAACTGCTTCTCCCATTGCCGCAGCAGGGCCTTGATCGCCTGGCGTTGCAGGTTCGGCTGCGAGCTGCACAGGTTACAAGGAATGATCGGAAATTGGCGAATCTCGGCGTAAGCGGCGAGATCGCGCTCCCGGCAATAGGCCAGCGGTCGGATCACCACGTTCCGGCCGTCGTCGCTCAGCAGCTTGGGCGGCATCGCCTTGAGCTTGCCACCGTGGAACAGATTCAGGAACAGGGTTTCCAGAATGTCGTCGCGGTGATGGCCCAGGGCGATCTTGGTCATGCCGTGCTCGGCGGCGAAAGTGTAGAGAATCCCGCGCCGCAGGCGCGAACACAGCCCGCAGGTGGTCTTGCCCTCCGGAATGACCCGCTTGACCACGCCGTAGGTATCCTGCTCGATGATGTGGAAGGGTATCCCCAGGCCGCGCAGGTAGTCGGGCAACACCTGCTCGGGAAAACCGGGTTGTTTCTGATCGAGGTTGACCGCCACCAACTCGAACCGCACTGGCGCTCGCGCCTGCAACTGGCGCAGGATGTCGAGCAGGGCGAAGGAATCCTTGCCGCCGGACAGACACACCATCACCCGGTCGCCGTCCTCGATCAGGTTGAAATCCTGGATGGCCCGGCCCACATTCCGGCGCAGGCGCTTGTGAAGCTTGTTAAAATTGACTTGTTGTTTCCGGACCGCCACCATCATTGTCGTCACCTCGGGAATCGCGCATGGCCGGAAACTGTACCCTAAAACCCCCTGGATTGCGCCGAGGGTGCGACTTGCCGGACACCGGTTGGGGGGCTAGACTGCCCGCTGTAATTTATGACGATTTAATGTAGCGCGCCGGCCATCAGCCTGATTCCGGTCCCCGCACCATTCGGACAACAAACCGCTCTTGCCCGGAGAAACCCACCGTGGAGATCACCGACATCGAACACTACAAACACCGGCTCGTCGAACTGCGCGTCGAGCACCGCGATCTGGACGACGTCATCGCCCGCCTGGCCAAGGATCCCCTGGTCGACGAACTGGAATTGAAGCGGCTAAAAAAGCGCAAGCTCCTGCTCAAGGACATGATCACCCATCTGGAAAGCAAGCTCATTCCCGACCTTAACGCCTGAGCCGGCTGAAAAGCGTGAGGCCGCTCGTCCGACGATTCACGGCGGCCTCATCTATCCACGCATCCTCCTCTCCCTCGCGATTAGATCGACTCGCCATATTTTTCGCGGTGCAGCGCCTTGGCTTGGCCGACCCAGTCATCCCGACGAATACGCCCGCTGAGGTGGAGGATTTCCGACTCCAGACGGTCGATATCGGACTCGTTCAACACCGCGATTTGCCGGTAGCGATCGATCCCCGCGGCGTTCAGCTTCTCTTCCAGCACCGGACCGATTCCATTGACCCGCTTCAGGTCATCCCGCTCCACGACCGGTGGACTCCGGTCGGCGGCCAGCGCCTTGATGCGGTCGTTGATCTCTTCCAGCCGCTTGGCGATACCCTGTATGTCGTCGTGGGTCGGAACGCCCATCCGCTTTAAGGCCCGCGCCACACGCTCCTCGAACAATTGCTCCAGGTTGTCTAGCGTATCGGCCGCTCTGGATTTAAGACCCTCAACCATACCGCGGACTTCGTCCACCCGTTCCTTGGCTTCATCCATCGTGTTCTCGGCCAGCTTCAATGTTTGATCCCGCAGATTCTCACCCTCCTTGACGAGAGAATCCACGCGCTTGCCAGTTTCTTTTCGTACCCGATCCACCGCATCCTTGAGGGGTTCAGTGACGGATTCGGAGATTTTTCTCTCGGTATCGTGTTTCATGTCGCGCTCCTTCGGGCTATCGCCTCGGTTCTGATCGATGATTGAATACACTTTAGCGATCAAAACTAGTGCAAACACCCTAACCAAGCTCCCAAAATCGCGCCGACCCGGATAGAGCGCCGCGGGCCGATTTGAGAATCCCTCATCCTTTACCCTCAACCACCCGCTGCCCGCCGGCCAACAAGCGCGCCCGCAGGGTCTGGCTGACCAGTTCGCCGATCCGCTCCAAAAACAGGGTGCCGACGCCTGGATAAAAGCGCCCGGCGTCGCCGCTGCCCACCGCCAGCAAGCCGCGCCATTCGTCGCTCCCCAAGGGAATCAGCGCCGCCGAAGCGGCGTGACAGGCCCCGTCCGCGAACAGGGCGGCGGCCTGTTCCGGGCTCAACCGACCGCATTGGGGCCGACCGGCGCGGAACACATCCTCGAATAACCCAATCACGTCAGGGCGGAGAAATTCCTCCACCGCACTCAATCCCACCGTCGGCGGAATCGCCAGGCACAGCGCGACGCAGTCGGCCCGGAACTCCTCGCGCAAGATCGCCTTGACACCGTGCAACAGTTCATCCAGCCCGCCCCGTGCATCCAGCAACCCCAGCGCCAGCCGTTGCACCCGCTCCGCCAGACGGTCGTTATCCCGGGCGATGGCGACCAGTTCCAACAGTTTGTCGCGCAGGCGCTGGCCCTGTTCGCGCAATAGCCGGTTCTGGTATTCCAGCAGCGAAACGGCCGGCCGGCAGGAATGCGGAATGCGCAGGCTTTCCGTCAGATCGGAATGCCGGATGAAAAACTCCGGATGATCGCGCAAATAGGCGTCAATCGCCGCTTCGAGATCGAATCCTTCCCCTTCTTCGCTCACAGTTCGACCCACCCCTCAAACACGGCTTCCGCCGGCCCGTTCATCGTCACCGTTTCGCCCTCTCCCGCCCAATGCACGGTCAGTTCGCCACCGGGCAGTTCCACCCGGACGTTCGGCCACAATCGCCCCCACAAGCGGCCGACCACCACCGCCGCGCAGGCACCGCTGCCACAAGCCAGGGTCTCGCCGACGCCGCGCTCGAATACCCGCAGTCGGATGTGATCGGGAGCGACGATCTGCATGAACCCGATATTGGCACGGTTGGGAAAGCGGCCGTGCCGCTCCAGCAATGGCCCCAAATGCGCGACCGGGGCGCGATCCACATCGTCCACCCGTAACACAGCGTGGGGATTGCCCATCGACACCACGCCGATCTCCATCTCTAGACCATCGGCGGCGATGGGATACACTGAAGCGCGCTCGGTCGCGAAAAAGGGAATTTCGGCCGGCTCCAGCCGCGGCCGACCCATGTCCACCGCCACCCGGCCGTCCGGCTGAATCCGCAACCGCAACAGGCCGGCGGCGGTCATCACCTGTAAATCATCCCGCTCGGTCAATCCCCGGTCGCGAACAAAGCGGGCGAAACAGCGAGCGCCATTGCCGCACTGCTCCACCTCGCCGCCGTCGGCGTTGAAGATCCGGTAACGAAAATCGGCCTCCGGCCGGTCGGACGCCTCCACCAGCAAGACTTGGTCGCAGCCGATGCCGAAATGGCGGTCGGCCAGACGTCGAATCCGGTCCGGGTCCAGGGCCACGGTCTGGTTGATGCCGTCGATCACTACGAAATCGTTGCCGAGTCCCTGCATTTTGGTGAAGGCAAGCTTCATAGCTTGGCGTACCCTAACTCCGCCCCGTCCAGGCAATTTTATACAAATCCATTCGCCGGTCGCGGAAGTTGCGGACGCTGCCATGCACGCGCAGTTCCTTGAGATTGTCCAGATCCAGATCGACGATCAGCAGCATCTCGGTATTCGGCGTGGCCTCGGCGGCGATGGCGTCGTGGGGAAAGGCGAAGTCGGAAGGAGTAAACACCGCCGCCTGAGAATACTGCATGTCCATGTTCTCCACCTTCGGCAGGTTGCCCACGCTGCCGGAGATCACCACATAGCACTCGTTCTCGATGGCCCGCGCCTGGGCGCAGCGCCGCACCCGCAGATAAGCGTTCTTAGTGTCGGTCCAGAACGGCACGAACAGAATCTGCATCCCCTGATCGGCCAGCAGCCGCGGCAGCTCCGGAAATTCAACGTCGTAACAGATTAGAATGCCGATCTTACCGATGTCGGTCTCGAACACCTGGAGCCGGTCACCACCCTGGAGACCCCAGTAGGACTGTTCGTCGGGGGTGGTATGCAGCTTGGACTGCTTGTCCCAGGTGCCATCGCGCCGGCACAAATAAGCAGCATTATATAGCACGCCACCGACGTATTCGGGCATGCTGCCGGCGATGATGTTGACATTATAAGCCAGCGCCAATTGCAGGATGGCTTCGCGCAGGGGTTCGGTGTACTCGGCCAACTCCCGCACCGCCTCGGCGGCGTTGCGCTGGTTGAACAGCGCCATCAGCGGGCCGCTGAAAAACTCCGGGAACAGCACGATGTCGGTCTTGTAGCCCGCCACTGCGTCCACGAAATATTCAACCTGTTGCAACAGATCTTCCATGGAGGCGGTCTGGCGCATCTGCCACTGCACCACCCCAACCCGCACCACCGATTTGCGACCGCCGATCAGGACTTCCCGATCCTCATAGTAAATGTTCAGCCACTCCAGCAGGACCGCATACGCCTTAGACTCGGTATCGTCGGGCAGGTAGCCCGTGATGATTCGGCGCACGTGGAAATCGTTGGCCAGTTGGAAAGTGAGGATCGGATCGACCAACTCCTTGGCCTTGACCTGCTCGACGTACTGCTGCGGCGTCATGTCGCGAGCATACCGGCCGTAGCCGGGAATCCGTCCGCCGACGATGATGGCGCGCAGGTTCAGCTTTTCGCACAACTCCTTGCGGGCGTCGTACAGCCGCCGGCCGAGCCGCATGTCGCGGTAGTCGGGATGGACGAAGATATCCACGCCGTACAGGGTATCGCCGTTGGGATCGTGGGTGGTCAGATAGCCATCGCCGATAATCTGTTCGTAGGTATGGCGGTCGCCGTAGCGGCCGTAGTCCACGATCAGGCTGATGGCGGCGGCTACCACTTTGCCATTATCTTCGATGCAGATCTGCCCTTCCGGGAAACGGGCGATCTGCGAGGCGAATTGCTCGCGGCTCCAAGCCCCGTCCATGCTGGGATAAACCATTTCCATGATTTCCCCCATATCGCCGTAATCGGACAGGCGCAGGTTGCGCAGCTTCAACCGGTGCTGGACCGGGGGTTCGGAGGTTTTTTCGATCATGCTCGGAAGGCTCAAGGGGAAGGCTCAAGACGAAAGATTCAAGGCGAAAGGATCAGAGGTTGTATAAAAAATAACCGAGGCGAGCGGCGGACGTAAGTCCGCTGTTTCCGCGCCCACCGATAGCGCCGACGCCTTGCCGCGTTCCGGGAAACAGGGGGCTGACGCCCCCCGCTCGCCGGACGACCGCGCCGCTCCCACGGGGAGAGGGAAGTTTTCGTACAGGTTCTAAATGACGACCGGCGACGTTCACCTGTTTGGCATCCGCCACCATGGCCCCGGCTGCGCCCGCAGCCTGACGCGCGCCCTGGAGGAGTTGCGGCCGGATTGCCTTCTGCTCGAGGGGCCGCCGGAGGCCGACAATCTGCTGGCGCTGGCCGGAGCGGAGGGCATGGAGCCGCCGGTGGCGTTGTTGCTCTACGCGCCCGAACAGCCGCAACACGCGGTGTTTTATCCCTTCGCCGAGTTCTCCCCCGAATGGCAGGCGTTGCGCTACGCGGTGCGACATGGCGTTCCGGCGCGCTTCATGGACCTGCCGCAAACCCACGCGCTGGCTCTGGCCAGGGAGCACGAAGCGGCGGTGCCGATCCAGTCTGGCGACGTGGCCGAAGAAGCCGAAGCCGCCGGCGAACCGGAGGAACCACCGGGATTGCGCCACGATCCGCTCGGCTGGCTGGGCCGGGCGGCCGGCTATGGCGGCGGCGAGGAATGGTGGGAACAGACGGTCGAGCAGCGCCAGGATGGCGCGGACCTGTTCGCCGCGATCGCGGAAGCGCTGACCGCGGTGCGGGCCGAAACGCCGCCGCCGGGCGATGATTTCGAGGCACGGCGCGAAGCCCTGCGCGAGGCGGCGATGCGTCAGACCCTCCGGGCGGCGCAAAAGGAAGGCCGGGAGCGGATCGCCGTGGTGTGCGGCGCGTGGCACGTCCCGGCGCTGGCCCGGATGCCGGGCGCGGGCGCGGATCGCGCGCTGCTCAAGGGCCTGCCCAAACTGAAGGTCGAAGCGACCTGGATTCCGTGGACCTACGACCGCCTGGCCGCCGCCAGCGGTTACGGGGCCGGGGTGGAGTCGCCGGCCTGGTACGAACATTTGTGGCGAAGCGGCGGGCGGGCGGCCCCGACCGCCTGGTTCGCCCGGGTCGCCCGGCTGCTGCGCGACGCGGACCTCGACTGTTCGTCGGCGCATCTGATCGAATGCGTGCGCTTGGCGGACATGCTGGCCGCGCTACGCGAGCGTCCGGCGCCGGGGTTGAACGAGTTGCTGGAAGCGGCCGGCACGGTGCTGACGACCGGCGAGGACGCGCCGCTGCGGTTGATCCAGCGCGAGCTGCTCGTCGGCCACCGGCTCGGCGCGGTCGCGGACGGCGCGCCGACCGTCCCGCTCCAACGCGACCTCGACCAGCGGCGGAAAACCCTCCGCCTCAAGGTCAGCGCCGCGCGGGAGACGCTCAGACTTGACTTGCGCGCCGAAAACGACCTGGCCCGCAGCCAGTTCCTGCACCGGTTGCGGGTGTTGCGGGTCCCCTGGGGCGAAGTGACCGAGGCGCGCGGCGGCAAGGGGACGTTCTGGGAAACCTGGGCGCTGCAATGGCAACCGGAATTCGCGCTGGCGGTGCTGGAAGCGGCCCCTTACGGCAATACGGTCGCCGAGGCGGCGGCGGCGCTGGCGCAACGGACGGCACTGGAGGCGCGCGATCTGCCCGCGCTGACCGAGTTGGTCGATCAGCTATTGCTGGCCGATCTGCCCGCCGCGCTGGCGGTCGCGATGCGGGAACTGGAGAATCGCGCGGCGCTCACCGGCGATGTCCCGCAACTGATGGCGGCGATTCCGCCGCTGGCGCGCGTCTCGCGCTACGGCGACGTGCGACGGACCGACACCGCCCAGGTGCTGCACGTCCTCGATGGTCTGGCGATTCGCGTCTGCATCGGTCTGACCGCCGCCTGCCAGGCGCTCGACGACGAAGCCGCCGCCGCCATGGCCGACCATGTCGGCGCGCTGCACGCCGCGCTCAAATGGGTCGAGCGTCCGGAGCGCCTCGCCGACTGGACGGCCGTGCTCGGGCGGCTCGCCGACGCCGACGGGGTCCACGCGCGGGTGCGGGGCTTGGCCGCTCGTCTCCTGCTCGACGAACGGCAGGCCGACGCGGCGGACCGGATGAGCCGCGCCCTCAGCCAGGCCGTTCCGCCGGAAGCCGCCGCCGCCTGGCTGGAAGGGTTTCTCGGCGGCGGCGGCATGCTCCTGGCGCACGACGAGGCATTGTTCCAACTGCTGGATCAGTGGGTGGTCGGGCTGAGCGCCGACCATTTCATCCAGGTGTTGCCGCTGGTGCGCCGCACGTTCTCAACCTTCCCCCCACCGGAACGCCGCCGGATCGGCGAACGGGTCCGGCGGGATGCGGAGCGCCCGGCGGCGACGCCGACCGCCGCCGCGCCCGCGGCGGACTGGGATCTGGACCGCGCCGAACGGTTGATCCCCACCTTGAGCCTGATTCTGGGCATTGAAACCGAAGGCGCAAACCATGAATCCCACGCATCCCGCTGATCGGCGCGATCCACTCGCCGCCGCGGAACGGCTGCGCCGCTGGCGCTTGCTGCTCGGCGGCGCTTCCGCAGAGGGAACCGGCCAGCCGCTGGCCGGCGCTGACATCGAGATCGACCGGGCGCTGGCCGCGCTCTACGACCCCGGTTTGGAAGGCGGCGATGGTCTGAGGAAAACCGATTCGCGCCAAGGCGGCACCGGACCATCGCGGCCCGGCGTGGCCCGGTGGCTGGGGGACATTCGCCAGTACTTCCCCAGCACCGTGGTGCGGGTGATGCAGAAGGACGCCCTGGAACGGTTGCACTTGCAGCGCCTGTTGCTGGAGCCGGAGATGCTGGAGGCGGTCGAGCCGGATGTGTATCTGGTGGCCAATCTGCTGGCCCTGCGCGGCGTCATCCCTGCCGCGACCAAAGAGACGGCGCGGCGGGTGGTGCGAAAAGTGGTGGACGAACTAATGCGCCGCCTGCAAGAGCCGTTGCGGGCGGCGGTGACTGGCGCCCTAAACCGCGCCGAGCGCAACCGCCGGCCACGGTTCGCCGAAATGGACTGGCCGCGCACCCTCCGCGCCAATCTGCGCCACTACCAGCCCGCCTATCGAACCATCATTCCGGAAACCCGCATCGGTTTCGGCCGCAAGCGCCAGCGCACCCAGCGGCAGGTCATTTTGTGCATCGACCAGAGCGGTTCGATGGCGGCGTCGGTGGTGTTTTCCAGCATTTGCGGCGCGGTGATGGCCTCGTTGCCGGCGGTCAAGACCCATCTGGTCGTGTTCGATACTGCGGTGGTCGATCTGACCGAACACCTCGACGATCCGGTGGAACTGCTGTTCGGCACGCAACTGGGCGGCGGCACCGACATCGACCGGGCGGTCGGCTATTGCCAGAGCCTGATCCACGATCCGGCCAACACCATTCTGGTGCTGATTTCCGACCTGTTTGAAGGTGGCGTCGAGCGGAATCTGCTGCGCCGCGCCAACGACTTGGTGCAAAGCGGCGTACAGTTCATCGCCCTGCTGGCGCTGTCCGACAGCGGCGCGCCGGCCTATGATCGCGACCTGGCCGCCAAGCTGGCGTTGCTGGACGTACCGAGCTTCGCCTGCACCCCGGATTTATTTCCCGACCTGATGGCCGCCGCGATCAAGCGCGAGGATATCGCGCAATGGGCCGCGCAACGGGATTTGGTGACGGTTCGGCAACAGGGTACGCGCGCTATTGGGTAACCGGGGTTCGATACTTGGTCGGTTCATCTCTTGACCAGACGTCGATCGAACGCCAAATGTTGCGGTGAACCCACGGTGACGCTGGAGGCGTAGTCAGGATGATGCGGATTCAACAGCACATTCCGTTCGCCGGGAGTCACCCCACTCGGGACGATTAGCCCGACGGAGGCTCGTTCGGCCACCCAGCGATCACCCATCGACCGCGTTGAGTCCAGCGCGGTCCAGAAGTCGGGCGAATCGACAATCCCGGCAAAATCCTCGACCGCGAGAACGTGGCTCGGAGCAATTTCCACGACGAAGTAGCGCCAGTAGTGTGACAGCGCCTCTTCCGCCTCCAAATGTACCAATAGTTCGAGCTGCGCCAGGGAGAGCGACGCGGACGTATAGATCATCGGGGTCCCCGGCGAATTCCAGCGGCCTCCAAACAGACGCGCCCCCTCGCCCGTGAAAGCCGTGTCGGCATACGCCTCGTCGACCAGGCGGAAAACCCTCACGAAAACACACCATGACGAATCCGCCCAATCAGGTTCTCGACTTCACGAGCGCCGACCTCGGTCGCGGCGTACTCCAGAGGGATGTTCCCGCCGAGGGCGGACTTGGGCGTCTTGAGCCAGCGTAGCGCTTCATCCACATCGCGAAACATCGCTTCCGCGAGCGCCAGCAACCGTTCCAGGCGCAGGAGTCTTTCCGACTCACCGGGGTCGAACCGGCCCGCCTGTTTGCGACGCGTCAAGGTCCGTTCCGGAATCTGGATCAGGCGAGCGAGATCCCGCAATGAAAGCTTCAGGCGCTCTTGCATGAACTCGAACTCCTCGTACTCAAAACCCGCCCGCACGCGGGCGATCAGTTCTTCCGGAGTCTCTCGCAGTACGGCTCGATGGGCCTTGACTGGAACACCATCGCGCTCGTTCCGGGCTTGGGCGACGGTCGAACGGGTCATGAGAGTCTCCTTCAAGGTATCCGCCATTTGGCCGATGAGTATAGCCGTTTGGCGGCGGCGGATGCCAGTAAGACCAGGTTCGCCCGACGGGTCCGGGATTGCCGCTACGGGTTCATCGCGCCGGGATCAGCAACCGCCTGACCCTCTGAGAATCGCCGCGAAAGCCTCGAGCGCCTCGCGACCGACGATGTCCCGCGCGATCAGCGGCAGTTCGATCCGCGGCAGGTCGGGAAGGCCGGTGGCCAGCGTCGCGAGATGAATATCCTCCTGGGCACGGCGCGCGGCCAGGAACTCGCCGGCGTTTTCAGGCGTGCGCTTGTTGACGACCAGCGCGCCGACCGTGATGCCGGTGGCGCGCAGTTTCGCCGCGAGTTCCAGCGTCTCCAGCACCGGCAACCGCTCCGCCGCGAGCACGATGATGAAGGCCGTCTTCGTCGCGTCGGCCAGCGTATCGCGCAGCAGGGCGAGCCGTTCGCGCCGGCGGTTCAACAGATGACGGATCCGGTCGTCGCGGCTGCCCCCGCCCTCGGCGGGACCGTCGCCGAGCACCCGCTCCCCGAGTTCCTCGTCGGATTGCAGGTTCGCCAGGGCCGTCTTGAACCGCTCGGCGCGGTCGCGGCGCGCGAGCAGACCCTCGGTCCAGGTCGCCATCATTTCCGGCAGAGCCATCAGCCGGGCGGTGTGGCCGGACGGGGCCGTATCGAACACGACCAGATCGTGGTTGGCGAGCCCCTGCCCGACGGTCTCGGCGACGCGTTCGAGCAGCGCCGCTTCCTGCATTCCCGGCGCGTCGCGCGACAGGTCTATATGGCGGTCCACCTCGCCTGCGAGGTGTTCGGGCATCAGGCGCCGGAGCGCGGCGCCGACGGCGGCGAGATGCTCCGCCACCACGAGGTCCGGATCGAGTTCCAGGCCGTCGAGATGCGGCGCGAGCCGCACCGGCCGTGGACCGACGCGCCGATCCCAGAGATGCCCGAGGTTGTGCGCCGGATCGGTGGAGACCAGCAGCACCCGCCGTCCCGCCTCGGCTTCGGCCAGGGCCACGGTCGCGGCGACCGTGGTCTTGCCCACGCCGCCCTTGCCGCCGAAGAACAACACCCGGCGCTGGCGGGCGAGGTTCAGCAACACCGCAGATGATCCAGCGGCGAGTGTTCCATGCCCATGCGCCGATGCCAGTCGTGAAACCGCTCGTAGAGGACCGGCATCAGTTCCAGCGTGTACCAGCCCGCGGGATTCGGCACGCCGAGGGTTTCGGCGAACACCAGCAGCATGAACAGGTCCTCCTCGTCGCGTCGGGCGCGGGCGAAAGTCCGCCGGTAGGGCGCCACGTAGAATTCGCGCAGGCCCTCGGAGATTTTCCGCAGCAACCCTTCCCGGCGATCTTCGCTCATCGGGGCCTAACCTCGCTGTTCGACGGCGGTCGGACCCTTCGCGCCGTGGCTCATGGCGATCGCGGCTTCGAGGGCCACCCAGAGCGCCGCCAGCAGGATCACGATGTCCATGCCCAGCAGCAGCCAGTTTTCCTGTCGATAGAACTGGCCGAGCTGCACCAACAGCGCGTAAACCGACATCGTCAGCAGGAACGCCAGCGGCACGGCGGTGAACCAGACGGGACGGCCCTGCCGGATCAGGATCACCGAGATGATGGACAGGGTCAGGCCGGCCAGCAACTGGTTGGTCGTGCCGAACAGCGGCCAGATAATCATGCCGCCGGCTCCCTCGGCGCCGGCGCCGAAGGCCAGCACCAGGCAGCAACCGAGCGCGATCAGCGTCCCGAAGAACACGTTGATCTTGAAGCCCGCGAGTTCGGCGGCTTCCTGGACTACGTAGCGTTGCAGGCGCAGGCCGGTGTCCATCGTCGTGGCGGCGAACAGGATAGCCATCACCGCGAGCATCGTCGCGCCGAGCTGTTCGGGCACGCCGAGTCCCGCGATCAGGATGGCGTCGCCACCCTGGACGAACGCCCCGACGCTGCCGGCGCCGAAGCGGGTGTACATGGCCTCCCAGTCGGCGAGCGTCGCGAAGCCGGCGGTCGTGCAGATGATGGCGGCGAGTGCGAGCATGCCTTCGCCGACGGAGCCGAAGTAGCCGACGAAGCGCGCGTCGGTCTCCTTGTCGAGCTGCTTGGAACTCGTGCCCGAGGCCACGAGGCCATGGAAGCCGCTGATTGCCCCGCAGGCGATGGTCACGAACAGCAGCGGCACGATGCTTGGCGTGCCCGCCGGCACGTTGTCGTTGAAGGCCGGCGCGACGACCTCGGGCGCGGCGATCAGGACGGCGAGGTAGAGCAGGCCGAGACCGGCGAAGAGTTGCAGGCCGTTGATGTAGTCGCGCGGTTGCAGCAGTACCCAGACCGGCAGAATCGAGGCGATGCCGGCGTACAGGAACAACAGCAGGATCCACGTCGAACGCGGTCCGATGCCGAACACGTTGTCGGGCAATACGATTGGAACGCTGTTGCCGATCCAGATCATCGCGTAGAGGACGATGACCCCGATGATGGACGGCCAGAGCAGTCCGACCTTGTAGCGATAGATGAGCTGGCCGATGACCAGCGCGACGAGGATCGCGCCCCAGGTCGGCACGACCGCAGTCGGCGTCGATACCAGCAGGTTTGCGATCACGACCGCGAAGGCCGCGTTGACCATCAGTAGCAGCAGGAAGATGACGACCAGGAACAGGTTGCGCGCCCGCGCGCCGATGACCGTGCCGGTCAGCGTACCGATGGACTTGCCCTTGTTGCGGATGCTGGCCCAGAGCGCGCCGAAGTCGTGTACCCCGGCGAAGAAGATCGTCCCGAGGATGACCCAGGCGAACGCGGGACCCCAGCCCCAGATGACCGCGATGGCCGGGCCGACGATGGGGGCCGCGCCCGCCACGGAGGTGAAATGGTGGCCCCAAAGAACGACCTTGTTGGTCGGGACATAGTCCACCCCGTCGCGGAATTCATGCGCCGGCGTGCGGAAATCGGGATCGAGCCGGTAGATGCGCTCGGCGATGAATTTGGAGTAGAAAAAATAGCCAGCGGCCATCATGCCGAGGCCGAACAACAACATCGTAACCGCGCTCATGTTCCGTACCTCCAGAGTTCTTGCAACGATCAACCCGTCACCGCAAGCCGGCGAAGGTGCCCGGCTCTTTATTAAAAATAGGAGACGCACGCGTTCCGGACAAGGTGGGACGGTGAAGTTGGGTTTAACCAGAGCAGTTACGCGGCGCGATCGTCGGGCTCGCTCGCTCGCCGTGAACGTCGCGCCGATGACCACGAAAGGACAATCCTACCCAACCCGCGTACTCTGTGAATTCAAGGGAAGGAAGGACAAATCGTATTGGACCAGATTCGAACGGTCGATCGATCTCGGTCGGCGCGAATAATGAGTCGAATCAGTCAGTACGACGTGTCCGGCTCGTTGGCATAGGGATTTTGGCTAATGCCTGGCTCACGGTTGCCCCTGAAAAGCGGACAAGCCCAGGCAATCCGTCGAGGTGAAGCCCTGCCTCTGATAGAAGTCCATTTAATAGTGCAGCCACTGGTGATCGCGTGGACTCTGCCCGGCTAGAATGCTCTACTCGACCAACTGCACCACGTGGCGACGAACTCGTTCAGGGGGCGCGGCAAGTATGTCGGCATTTCCGGGCTGTGGATTTGGCGTGGGTCTATATTTATAAAATATCATATAAATCAATTATATATTTTCAATTATGGAAAGTTGTGGTAGATAGACAGAAACTGCATAATCATTTGATAAGCGGAGCGCTTCGC